>Ga0310120_10003267_pt1 | contig 11601 bp, 8 predicted proteins | sample CB27_AW_983_MG_FD_203506 | JGI IMG/M metagenome (GOLD analysis project Ga0310120, IMG submission 203506) | Marine microbial communities from Western Arctic Ocean, Canada - CB27_AW_983 | ecosystem: Environmental > Aquatic > Marine > Oceanic | place: Canada: Western Arctic Ocean | collected... | reverse complement strand
GATCGAGCGTTCGGCGCGCGGAAGGATTCGGAATGTCTCCGACTCCGAAATGGCCGACGGCACGGTCATCGATGGCGACGAAGATCGACGTGAGCCCACGCCCGGCCGAAAGTGTCGACGCCGCCTCGAAACCGTCGAGGGAGATCCCGGACTCGTTCATCCAGCGACGGCTCCCGATTCGGACGCTCCGCCCCCCGATGACTCCGGAAACGCCGCGTCCGGGGCTTGCGACAACCTGTTCGGCGTCGAGAGCCTCGAGCTTCGCTTCGTCCGCGTACTCGACGATTGCGCAAGCAAGCGGATGTTCGCTCTGTCGCTCGACTGCCGCCGCGAGTTCCAAGATCTCATCCTGTTCGATGTCGGGTGCGCATTCGATCGAGGCGACACTCGGACGGCCGAGGGTGAGCGTTCCCGTTTTGTCGAGGATGACGGTGTCGATCGATCCCATCGCTTCGAGTGCGCTGGCGCTCTTGATCAAGAGTCCGCGCTGTGCGCCGACGCCGGTCCCCGCGATCAAGGCCAGCGGGGTCGCCAGGCCCATCGCGCAGGGACAGCTGATCAGAAGAACCGAAGCGGCAAACATCAACCCGGTCGCGACCGGATGGAGGGTTGGGAAATAGATCTCGGCGCCAATACGCCACCAGAAGAGTCCGACCAGGATGGACATGACGATCATCGTGGGCACGAATATGCTGGCGACACGGTCAACCGTACTCTGGATCGGTGCGCGCGTGGCTTGCGCTTCGCGCACCAGACGGATGATTCCAGCGAGTGCGGTCGATTCACCGACGGCATGGGCGATGAAGCGAAGGGCACCGTTTTGATTCACGGTTCCGGCAAAGACGGAATCGCCAGAGGTTTTCGAAACCGGGTGACTTTCTCCTGTGAGCATGGCTTCATCGACTCGGCTCTCGCCCGACTCGACTCGGCCATCGACAGCGATTCGCTCCCCCGGCTGGGCGAGCACGACGTCGCCGACCCGCACGTCCCGGATGTCGACCAGGACGGTCTCTCCGCCTCGTTCCACACGTGCGCGATCCGGCTGTTGTGCAAAGAGAGCTCGAATCGCGCCGCCCGCGTCGCGTTTTCCGCGCGCCTCGAGGAATTTCCCAACCATGACGAGCGTGATGATCATCGCCGCCGACTCGAAATAGACCGGAAAGAGAGTTCGATCGAGGCCTAGGGCGAGGACCGCAAAGCTGTAGAAAAAGGCGACCGAGGAGCCGAGTGTGACGAGCGTATCCATGGTGGTCGAGCCTCGACGTGCGGCCTGCCACGTGCCGAGATGGAATTCGAGGCCCACATAGAATTGAACGATCGCTGCGAGCCCGCATAACACCCACATCCGGCCGGTGAACCCGGACCCGCCGAGCAACTCCGGGCCCATCCCGAGTGCCATGATCAGTAGGCTGAGCCCGATTCCCAGCTGCATGCGGGTCTGCCGCCGTCGAGTCTCTCGTTCTTCGGTTTCGGCGATCCGAGCAGCTTCATCGCTCGCATCGTGTCCCCCCTCCTGTCCACCCGACCGCGTCGCCGCCTGGAATCCAGCGGCGTCGATCTCTTCGAGGATGGTACCGAGCGTCGTCTTGTTCGTATCAAAGGCGAGCTGCGCCTCTTCGAGCGCAAAACTCACCCGTGGATCGCTCACGCCGTCGAGTGCCTTGAGCACTTCGGTGAGCGAACGCGCGCAGTTGTCGCATCTCATGCCCTTGATTTCGAGCGTGATATCTCGCCCGACAACCCGTGTTCCATCGCGCGGGTTCTCTTCCGTGATTTCGTGGGCGGGCGTCATCTCAGAGTTTCCCGGTTGCGTTGAAAACCTCGACGATCTCGGTGATCACGCGCTCGCGTTCCGCAACATCGTCGCTTCGCAATCCCTCGGTCACACAAGTCTCGAGATGCGTTTCGAGAGTGATGGCGCTGACTCTCTCGAGCGCTTGTTTCACGGCCTTGATCTGCTTCAGGATCTCGATGCAATAGGCGTCGCCGTGAACCATTTTCTGGATTCCGCGGACATGCCCCTCGATGCTCTTGAGGCGGCGAATGACCTCCGGCGTCGCCGAGTCGTGGGCCGCCGTGGGTTGATGGGTTTCCGGCGGGCGAGCGGGTTGGGTGGGCATGTCGCGTGACTCCTCGAAGATTCTTATCCCACCCCTACAGGGGGGGGGATAGACATGCCGAAATGTAGTCCTCATTCAGTGAGATGCAAGTGGAGGCAGGGCGCGGGATTCGGGTCGGTCGAGGCTAGACGCGCAGGTTGATGCTGCTGCCCTTGCCGGGTTCTCCGTCGTCAACGGTCTCGGTGGCTTCTTCGTCGGATTCCGAGTGTTCGCGTCCCCGCTTCTTGGCGCGTTCGCGTTCGGGCCATGGCGGATCGGATTCTTCCGATCCGGTCATCGACCGACCGGGGGGAACCGCTTGAGCCGGCGTCGGCAGGAACGGATCGCGTGGTGTCCAGTCTATACTCGCGCGATGACCACTCCCGCCGCGCCTGCGATCACGTCGCTCCTCGAAATCATGGCACGCTTGAGGGACCCCGAAGGGGGTTGCCCATGGGATCTGGAGCAGGACTTTTCCAGCATTTCACCCCATACGATCGAGGAGGCTTACGAAGTCGACGAAGCGATCGCGAGCGGTGACCTCGAAAGCCTGCGCGATGAGCTCGGCGATCTGCTCTTCCAGGTCGTCTTTCAGTCGCGAATCGCGGAGGAACTCGGCGCCTTCGATTTCGAGGGCGTAGTGGAAGCGATCGTTTCGAAGTTGATCCGACGTCATCCTCATATTTTCGCGAATGCTGCGACACCCGGTTCGATCGGCGAACAGGCCCGGAGTTGGGAGTTGATCAAGGACACGGAGCGCAAGGCTGCGGAAGACTCACGCGGTGGCCGACCCGATCCCTTTGCAGGCATTCCGCGCAGCCTTCCCGCTCTTGCGCGCTCGGCGAAGGTAGCGAGTCGTCTGGCACGCTTGGAACTGGCTGGCCAAGCACCGGTCGGTGAGGGCACTTCGCGCTCTCCCTCGCCCGGCTCGATCGACCTGCGGACACAATTGAGCGACGCGCATGCGGCCGTCGATGCGGCGCTCCTTCGGGAGCCCGGGAGCGTCAGCGAGCGCCCGGATTCACTTCGGCTGGTCGGTGAAGGGCTGCGGGCCTGGGTCCGGCTCTCTCGGGAATTGGGCGTCGATCCAGAGCAGGCGCTGCGCGGAGTCGACGATGAGACGATCGCGCGGGTTTGCGAAGCCGGTGACGCGCTCGACAGGCCGCCGCCCGCGAATTGGCATCAAGCCGGCAACTTCGAAGACCGATAGTTCAGTCCAACGGGCCCACCGACGAGTCCGGATGCGACCCGGTGAGTCGGCATCCGAGCCGGAGACGACTGAACATGATCGCCAAATCGCCGACCTGGCTGGGTCGGCACAAACGCTTCTCGCGCCGATTCCGGCGAGAAGTTCGATCGCTGCTGCCCTATCTGATCGTGCTCTTCTGCTTCGTTTCGTCTGCGACCGCGATTCTCGCCGCAGAGCGAATCACGCTGTAGGCACCCGACGGCGCGGCAGCTACTTCAAGATCTCGAGAAGCTCGACCTCGAACGCAAGCGCTGCGCCGGAGGGAATTCGTCCGGTCGGTTTGTTGCCGTAGGCGATTTCAGCCGGGCAGACGAGCCGTGACTTCCCACCTTCCTGCATCATGGCCACGCCTTCAGTCCAACAGGCGATGACGCGGTTGAGTGGGAACTCGGCGGGCTGGCCGCGATCCACGGAGCTATCAAAGACCGTCCCATCGCGCAGCGTACCGTGATAGTGGACCCGGACTTTGTCCGTGGCAGTCGGGCTCTGTCCCTTGCCTGCGCGGAGTTCGGTATAGATCAGACCCGACTCGGTCGTCTTGGCGCCCTTCTTGGCCGCTTCGGCGGCGATGAAATTCGCAGCGCCTTCGAGTTCGAGTTCCGCGGCCGCCGCTTGTCTTCGTTCGACCATCGCACGAACGAGCGTTGCGCCCTGCTGTCGTTCGACGGCCAGTGTCTGCCCCTGGGCGGAATCTCGGACGCCCTGGATCAGGATGTCGAGCTCGCGATCCGAGATTGGCTTCACCATTTCGAAGTTCGCCGTGATGCTCACGCCGATCGAATAGAAAGCTTTCTCGTCGTCGGTCTGCGGCACGCCTTGTCCTAAAGCGGCGGGCGCGAAGGCGAATACGCAAGCTAGCGCGACGAGCGTGGTGACCGTATCGGCGCTGAATGAAACGCGCGCGCGAAGAGTTCGCTGCAGGATAGAGCGCATGGTGTCCCCCGAAAACGCCCGGGCAACTGCGAGCCACGGGCTGATTGAATGAGCGGCTCGCATTCGAGCCGGGCGGAGCATACCTTAACTCGCGTTCATCATGGGGAATGCGAATCACGCGCGATGTCTGAATTCGAGAATCGATCTGTGGGAGCCCCTGGTGGCTCGATCTCGACGGACGAAGACAACGCCCCCGGCGACGCGGACTCGAATCATGAGGACCGGGAAGCCTTTGGCGAAGCGGTCGGCCGGCTGGGTCCAGTCTTGCTCGGCGCTCTCGATGCGCTCGAGTACGCGTTTCGCCATCTTCATCCGCCGCAATTTTCCGAGCTGCGACTCCGGCTCGCACCCGTTCGTGTCGCTCTCGATGATGCGCGATCGTCATTCGCCGAGATCACGGCGCCCGCGACGCTCGACGCATTTCGGGTGCGTCTCGGCGAGGCGGCCCAATTTGCGTCCGAGTCTCTCGGCGGACTCGTCGACCCCGGCGCACCCGAGCAAGGAGCCATGCGAGCGATTCGTGCGATGCATCAGCACGCCCGGTCGCAGGCGCAGCTCTACCCGCTACGGGATGCGTTGCCTCCCGTGTCGTCGTATTTTGCGGAACCCCATTGTCGTGATCGATTGGAGAGTCTCGAAGCGCGTGAAGGCATCGACGAGCGGGTGGGGCTCTTTCGCTCGGGAGAAATCGCGGCTCGCGGCGGCTTCGATCTCTATGTGCCGGAGAGCTACGACGCGAGTGAGCCGTGGCCGCTCGTCGTGGCACTTCACGGTGGATCGGGCAATGGTGCCGATTTTCTCTGGTCGTGGCTGCGTGAGGCGAGAAGTCGGCGGTTCTTGTTGATGGCGCCGACTTCTCGCGACTCGACGTGGTCGCTGCACGCGCCCGAACTCGATGGAGAGGTTCTGATAAAATTGACACAATGGGTGATGGCGAAATGGCGCGTCGACTCGGGCCATGTCTTGCTGACGGGTCTATCCGATGGTGCAACCATGACACTACTGACGGGTCTGGCCCAGGACACTCCGTATACGCATCTGGCGCCTGTTTCCGGCGTTCTTCATCCGATGAATTTCGCGATAGGGAATCTCGATCGCGCGCGGGACAAACCGATCTATCTCGTGCACGGCGCACTCGATTGGCTCTTTCCGGTCGCGCTCGCACAGGAAGCGGCCCGGGTTCTCGAAGACGCCCACGCAAAGATCCTCTACCGTGAGATCGAAGATCTCTCCCACACCTATCCGCGCGAAGAGAATGCACGCATCGTGGAATGGATGCTCGACGTCCAGGGATAGAGGGGGCGTGGATGTTAGTTGGCGCGCCTCGCCTTGAGAAGCGGAGACAGGCATCGACCGGTATGCGACGCCTTCGACTTGCAGAGATCTTCGGGCGTTCCGCAGGCGACGATCTTGCCTCCCGCCGGTCCGCCTTCGGGTCCGAGGTCGATGATCCAGTCGGCGGTCTTGATGACGTCGAGGTTGTGTTCGATGACGACGACGCTATTTCCGGCGTCCACGAGCTCATCGAGGACTTCGAGCAACTTTCGGATGTCCTCGAAATGAAGACCCGTCGTCGGCTCATCGAGAATATAGAGAGTGCGGCCGGTGGCACGTTTGGACAACTCGCGGGCGAGCTTGATGCGCTGGGCTTCGCCTCCGGACAAAGTCGGCGAAGGTTGTCCGAGATGGAGGTAGTCGAGTCCCACGCGCTCGAGCAGGCGAAGTGGGCCGGCGACCTTGCGATGCGCCTTGAAGAGTTCGATCGCCTCCGTCACGGTCAGGTCCAGCACCTTGGCGATCGAATGTCCGCGATATTCGACGCGTAGGGTCGCCTGGTTGAAGCGCTTGCCGCCACACTCTTCACAGCGCACGAAAACGTCGGCGAGGAAATGCATCTCGATCTTTCGAACGCCATCGCCCTCGCAGGCTTCGCAGCGTCCGCCTTTGACGTTGAACGAGAAGCGGCCGGGCTTGTAGCCGTGAATTCGACTCTCAGGCAATTCCGCGAAGAAGCGCCGGATCTCGTCGAAGACCTTGATGTACGTGGCGGGATTGCTGCGAGGGGTACGGCCGATCGGACGCTGGTCGATGTCGATGACTTTATCGAGTTGGCTGAGTCCCGAGAGGCGTCGGTGCTTGCCGACACGCGCCAGACTTCCGACGAGTTCGCGGGCGGCCGACGGATAGAGAATGTCGTTGACGAGCGTTGATTTTCCAGCGCCCGAAACGCCGGTCACCGCGGTCAGGATGCCGAGCGGGATTTCGACGTCGATATCACACAAATTGTTCTCGCGAGCACCCTGGATCTTGAGACTACCGGTCGCCAGCCGGCGCTTCTTTGGAATCTCGATTCGGCGTCGACCCGAAAGGTAGGCACCGGTGATCGACTTGCGCGATTTTTCGAGCGATGTCGGCGTTCCGGCATGGATGATCTGGCCCCCGGCGATTCCGGCGCCCGGGCCGAAGTCGATGACGTGGTCGGCCGCACGGATCGTTTCTTCATCGTGTTCCACGACGACGACAGTATTTCCGATGTCGCGCATTCGTTCGAGCGTGTCCAGCAGACGTCGATTGTCGCGGGGATGCAGTCCGATCGAGGGTTCGTCGAGGATATAGATGACGCCCGTCAGGTCGGAGCCGACCTGGCTCGCGAGTCGTATTCGCTGCGACTCGCCGCCCGACAGTGACGGGCCCGCGCGATCGAGGGAGAGGTAACCGAGTCCGACCGCGGCGAGGAAGTCGAGCCGAGAGCGAATTTCCTTCAGGATCTCGGTCGCGATCTCGAGGTCGGCCCCGCGAAGCGGGATCGTGTCGAAAAACGCGTGCGCCTCGTCGACGGTCATCGCGGAGATCTCCACGAGCGTTCGATTCGCGACTCGGACCGCCGCGCTCTCGGGCCGAAGTCGATTGCCGTGACAAGTCGTGCAGGCGGTATTCGCCATGTATTTCGAATACCAGCGCTTCATGCCTTCGCTCTTGGTTTCCTTGAAGCGGCGCATGAGGCGCGGGATGAGACCCTCCCAGGTCGTGTCGAATTGGCCGCCGCCCCCGCTCTTGCCCTTCCACTTGACGCGGAAACGCTGTTCGCCGGTGCCGAAGAGGATTTGCTGGCGGTGTTTTTCGGAAAGTCGCCGCCACGGCTTGTCGAGGTTCACCTTCAATTGCACGAGGATTTGCTTTCGGAAGCCGCTCCCCCAGCCGTCTTTCGAAGAAACCTTCTCGCCCCAGGGTTTCAGCGCGCCGTCATCGATCGAGATCGAATCGTCCGGCACGACGAGATCGGCGTCGATTTCGAAACGGTTGCCAAGACCGTTGCAATCGCCGCACATGCCCTGTGGGCTGTTGAAGGAGAAGGCCTGGGGTGTGAGTTCAGGAAACGATATCTGGCAGCGCGCACAGGCTGCGTTTTCGGAGTAGGTCCGATCCGCCTCGCTTCCGATGGCGGCAATCAGCTGGCCGTCGCCGATGCGAAGGGCGGTCTCGACCGATTCGGTCAGGCGACTCTTGATGCCTTTTTTGACGACGATGCGATCGATGACCGCTTCGACATGATGCTTCTTGCGTTTGTCGAGCGCTTCGAGGTCCTCTGTGAGCACGATCTCCCCGTCGACGCGTAGCCGGGTCCAGCCGGCGCGCCGCGACTCTTCGAGAAGCTCCCGATGTTCGCCCTTTCGGTTGACGAGCAGCGGCGCAAGGAGAATGAGCTTCGTTTCGCTCCCGAGTTGCGCCAGCGTCTTGGCGATTTGCTCGGCGGTCTGAGTCTCGACACGATCGCCGCATTGATGGCAATGCTGCTTGCCCGTGCGCGCCCAGAGAACGCGAAAATAGTCGGAGATTTCGGTGATCGTGCCGACCGTCGAGCGGGGATTGTTCCCGGTCGTTTTCTGCTCGATCGAAATCGTCGGCGAAAGCCCTCGAATCGTGTCGTAGCGCGGCTTCTCCATCTGGCCGAGGAATTGGCGCGCGTAGGCGGACAGGCTCTCGACATATCGGCGCTGCCCTTCGGCGTAGAGCGTGTCGAAGGCGAGGGAGGACTTTCCCGATCCGGAGACCCCGGTCATCACCACGAGCTTCTTCTTCGGGATGTCGATGTCGATCGATTTCAGGTTGTGTTCGGCGGCGCCACAAATCTCGATGTGATCGAGCTCGCCCACGCGCTCGAGGCGCGCCCGTCGTTTTGCCGATTTCGATGGGCGACGGCCAGTTTTGCCTGGCTTGGGTTTGGCATTTTTCTTGGCGGGGGGCATGAGAAAGTGGAGCGTAGGGGATGTCTGCGGCCGGGCCGACCCCGCTTTTCGATATGCTTTTGACTTGCGCGCCGGCGAGATCGGCCGTCACTTTGGCGGGGAATCGCTCGGGAATCAGCGTCGGGTATAGCATTCGGTACAGGAAGCGATGGAGGGTGGGATGCAGGATTGGCTGAAGGAACGTGGCTTGGGCGCGTGGATTGTCGAGGCTGTCGATCTCGCGGCGGTGCTCGTTGCGGCGACCGTCGTCTACTTCTTCGTGCGTTGGGCACTCGTGCGTGCGACTCGGAAATTTTCGTCGAGTACAACGACCCATTGGGACGATGAGATCGTCAAGTCCGGTGTCTTCACTCGAATCGCCCATATCGCGCCGGCCTTCGTCATCTATTACGGAATGAACTTCTTCCCGGATATTCCGGAAAGTCTGGCGGACGGAATCCGGCGCATCGCCGTGGCCGTCATGATCTTCGTCGGCGCGTTGGGCCTGTCGAGCTTCTTGCGCGCAGGGGAAGCGATCTACAACAGCCACTCCGAATATCGCGAGCGCCCGATCAAGGGCTATCTGCAGGTCGCTTCGATCGGGATCTATCTGGTGGCGGGACTCCTGATCGTGGCCGCCTTGATGAACCGATCGCCCTGGATCTTCGTTTCAGGCATCGGCGCGATGACCGCTGTTCTGCTTCTCGTTTTTCGCGACACGATCCTCTCTTTCGTGGCGAGCATCCAGATCGCCAGCAACGACATGATTCGTGTCGGTGATTGGATCGAGGTGCCGGACCTCGGTGCCGACGGCGATGTGATCGAGGTCGCCCTGCATACAGTGAAGGTCCAGAACTGGGACATGACCATCACCACGATCCCGACCCATCGCTTGATTACCGACTCTTTCAAGAATTGGCGTGGGATGTCACTTTCGGGCGGTCGTCGGATCAAACGATCGGTCTCGATCGATCTACAGTCGATTCGCTTTCTGACGGGAGACGAGATCTCACGCTTCGAGAGTTGGTCACTCTTGAGAGAGTACGTGCGTGGCAAACGCGATGAACTCGCGACGGCGAATACGTCTCCGGAGTTGGATCCGCAGGTTTTCGCTGATCTTCGTCGCCTGACGAACATCGGCACCTTTCGAGCCTGGATCTGGGCCACGCTCAGGAATCATCCGGAGATCCATCAGACCGGCCACACGCTATTGGTTCGACAGCTGAATTCAGGGCCCCAGGGCGTGCCGATCGAGATTTATTGTTTTTCGAAGGATACGGCCTGGATCAACTATGAAGACATTCAAGCGGATCTATTCGATCGCATTCTGGCGATGGTTCCCGAGTTCGGGTTGAGGGTTTTCCAGGAACCCGCAGGATCGGACCTCCGGCGATGCCAGAGCGCAGGCGGGGAGGTGTCGAGTTGACATCGAGTACGAAGAAAGGGCCGGCGAATCAGAGCCTGCAGGGCAAGGTCGCCTTCATTAGCGGTGCCAGTCGCGGGATTGGTGCGGGCATGGCTTCGCATTTCGCGGAGGCGGGTTTTCGGCTCGTTCTCTGTTCGCGTACGCCGCCCGCACTCGAGAGCAGCGAAGTCGTCATCGCACGTTCCCTCGATGCTCGAGACGAAAAGGGACTCGACGAACTCGTCGCGGAGGCAGAAGAGCGCTTCGGTGGAATCGATCTCTGGGTCAACAACGCCGGTGTACTCGATCCGATTCGTCCCGTTCGAGACGTCTCGCTCGAAGATTTTCGTGAGCATCTCGACATCAACCTGACCGGTGTCTTCGTGGGTTCGCGTGCCTATATCCGACATGTCCGGCGCTTGGGTCGCGGCGGCGTATTGATCAATATGTCTTCCGGGGCGGCCTGGAACCCCTATTCGGGTTGGGGGGCTTATTGCGCGGGCAAGGCCGGCGTCGAACGACTGACGGAGGTGATCGCCATCGAGGAAGCCGAGATCGGATTGCGCGCTTACTCGATCGCACCGGGGGTCGTCGATACCGCGATGCAAACCCTCACCCGCGCTTCATCGGCCGAGAACTTTCCCGACGTTGAACACTTCCGAGAGCGCAAGAGAGAAAACGCTTTCAACAGTGCACGCTACGTCGCGGAAGAATTTCTGGCTATTGCTTTCGATCCGGATCGGCGACCCGACACGGTCGAAGTTCGTCTCGATGACGAAGCGACCGCTTCCCCCTAGAACGATCCGCGAGGGGCTTTTCGCTGCCCAGCCTCTGCCTCGTCGCTCGGGGACCAGCGCCTAACGCGGAACACCACGCCGCGGCACGTCCGGTTCGCGCGCGAATGGATCGCCCTGCGCGGGAATCTCGACATTCCCACTCGACGGAATGATCGGCGCCTCGGGTTGCACATCGCTCCCCGGCGCGAATGCGCGCAATGCGAAATAAAGGATGAGGACGCTCGCCACGAGGGCCGCTCCAATCGCTATGGAGCGTACCTGCTTTCGTTGGCTGCGTTTGGCCTCGATGGCCTGAATTCCGACCTCGGAAAGCTCTACCGGGGCCGTGGCTTCGGGGTCGCCCTCCATTCGATTGGCTGGAATCGCCAGGATCTGCACACTGATGTTGTCGGGGGCGCCGCGTTCGTTGGCCAATCGAATCAGCGAGGCGACGGCATCCTCAGGCGAATCGACTTGAACGACCCTGGCGATCTCATCATCGTGGAGGACGCCCGATAGACCGTCGGAGCAGAGCACGAACCGATCACCCGGCGCGACCTCGACCGGCGCGACTTCCACCTCGATTTCCGCGAGGATCCCGACCGAGCGCAGGATTTCATTGCGTCTCGGGTGGACTGCGGCTTCATCTGCCGAGATCAGTCCACGGCGATGCATCTCGGCGACGACACTATGGTCGGTGGTGAGCGGCTGGAGTTCGCCTTGTCGATAACGATAGGCGCGGCTATCGCCGACGTGGGCCACAGTACCGCGACCGTGTTCATCGAGCAGGAATGCGACGACAGTCGTTCCCATGCCTTCGAGGTCCGGATCGTTCTGTGCCTTGTCGAAGATTCGTTCATTGGCCGTCGTGATGGCCTGGCGAATCATTTCTTCCATATCATTCGAGGTGTCG
>Ga0310120_10003259_pt1 | contig 11617 bp, 9 predicted proteins | sample CB27_AW_983_MG_FD_203506 | JGI IMG/M metagenome (GOLD analysis project Ga0310120, IMG submission 203506) | Marine microbial communities from Western Arctic Ocean, Canada - CB27_AW_983 | ecosystem: Environmental > Aquatic > Marine > Oceanic | place: Canada: Western Arctic Ocean | collected... | reverse complement strand
TTGGCTTATCCGGCTGGAATTAGAGGGTTGACATCTTACACCCCCTGACGATCATCCCTGTTGGACAACCATGATCGTCGCAATCCCCTATTTCCCCGGTTACACGGACTACGGTAAGCTCACCAAGTCGATCAACGCCCATGGTCTCTGTGACGGGCACCGCCTGCTGGTGATCAGCCGGCGGGTCGATGAGGAGGACGCCATGAGTTTCGAGGAGAGCGTCTCGGAGAATTTCAGTGGTTCTACCCACAAGGTCATTGATCCGCCCCGGCAGCAGGGCCGTTACGCGGTGGCCAACGAGATGTTCCGCCAGGCTCTGTGGTACATGAAGAACTACCAGCCGGGCCAGGGTGAGATGACCGAGCCCCCGCTGTTGTATTTTGACCCCAATCTGCGCACTCCCCGTGCGGGCTGGGTGGACGCTATTCAGTCCGAGTATTTCGCGCGGGGTTGCCCCCGGATCCTGGCTTGCCAGAAGACCCGTACGGACGGGGTCCGCGAGATCTGGGGGGCCGCCCTGTTCAACAAGGAATACGTCATGGACTCCGCCCTCATGGCGCACCTTCCCGGCCATGTTCACTGGCGGAATTACCTCCGCCACGAGATCAACCAGCACCTCACCATCTCCGAGACTCTGTTCCCACGGGGCAAGAAGGCCGCGGTGAGTCAGAGTCAACCGGGGAAATCAAAGACCGAGGAAACCCCCGCGTGACGTAATGCTCGACTACGAAGACATCCCGGTTCTGGGGATCATCGATGAGAAGGGCAAGGCCCCCACCGAGCGGTTGAAGGATGTTGCCAGCGGACGGGATATTTACCGGAGGATGCGTGATGACGATCTGGTCAGCTCCGCCAACCGCGCCGAGCACCAGGGCCTTCTGGACAACGAGTCTCCCTACGAGGAGAGCGAGTTGGTTGAGGCCAACATGTCCCACACCACCAATCTGAACTGGGGAGGGGCGGAGCAGCAGCTCGAACGGTCCATGGCGCCCTACTACCGGCTGGTGCAGAGTCCTGATGATCTTCTCTCGGTGCGTACTCTCCACGGGGAGGCGGATGCCCGCTCCGATTGGAACGCGATTCTTTCCGAAGAGATCTCCCGGACGATCCGCACCGCCGGGTTCTTCAGTATCCAGACTCAGCTTTTCATTCAGGACTTCGTGAAAGAAGGGGTGGGAGTCGGGTTTTTCCCGGACTCCACCGATTGGAGGTGGCGCGGGAGCGGGCTGGACAAGTTCCTTTTCGACCGGCAGCGGATAGTGTCTGAAGAAGAACAGGAGATCGTGTGCTCCCGGGAGGACTACACCGCGCCGCGCTTGTGGAAGATGATCCAGGGGAAGGACACTGGGGGATGGAACAAGAAAGCGGTCGTAGCGGCTCTTCAGAAAGCAAGAGTGGGGGAGGCGGACTTCGATGACTGGGGGAAGTTTCAGGACGAGATCCGCAACAACGACCTCTTCACAAGTCAGATTGCACCTCCCGTGTCGGTGGTACACCTGTGGGTTCAGGAGTTCGATACCACCTGGAGCCACTACATCTTTCCGGAGGAGGACACCGGGGTCAATGAGTTCCTCTACAAGAGCCGCGGGCGTTACAAGAGCCTGTCTGAAATGATGGTTATGTACCCCTACGGATTGGGGACCAATGGCAAGATCCACGGTGTTCGGGGCCTGCTCTTCAAGATCTACCCGCACGAGCAGCAGCGTAACCGTTCGCTTTCCCGTCTTATCGATCAAGGCATCCTCGCTTCCTCCCTGATTCTTCAGGCCGAGGATGAGACGGCACTGAATACGATCGGCCTCCAATACCTCGGCAGCACCGCGGTGTTGGGGCCGGAGTGGAAGGTCGCTCAGATCACCATGCCCGATCTCCAGCGCAGCGTCATGCCCTCCATCGAGTTGATGGAGCGGCTGCGCAACGACCGGGTGGCGGGGTACTCCAGTGAGAATGTTTTCGACGGCGACCAGCGCAAGACCAAAGGCGAGATATTCGCACACCTGGAGGAGTCCGCCGAGTTGTCAGATTCCTCCCTGGACTTCTTCTATTTTCCTTTCGGGAGGATGCTGCGCCAGTCGGTGCGCCGCATGACCAAGAGGAATTACACTCCCCAGGACCCCGGCGGTAGTGAGATCGCCGCTCTCAAGAATCGTCTCCTCAAGCGGGAGGTTCCTCTGGAGGCGTTCTACGCGATCGACTGGGAGGCCACCGAAGTGGTCCGGGCTATCGGGGCCGGGAGTGCCTCTGCCAAGACTCTCGCCATCGAGAGAGGCGCGGAGTTGTACCCCAGGATGGATGACACGGGCAGAGCGCGTTACGACCGGATGAAGGCGGTGGATATCTGGGGACCGGGTGTCGCGGACGGGTTCTTCCCGCGCGACAACAAGGAGCGCACGACCGACCAGCACAACATCGCCATCCTGGAGACGGCGATGTTGCTTATGGGTAAGGACATCCCGGTGCTACCTTCCGACCGTCACATGGTTCACGCCCGGGAGCACATCAAACCTCTTGGGGACGTTCTTGAGATCGCTGCGACCGCGGATGAAGAAGCCTTGGCGCAGATGGCTATGAGCGTTCAACTTCTTTGGGAGCACGTTTCCATTCACGTTGCTGCGGTTGAAGATGACCCTTCCGTGCAGGAGGAAGCGGCCATCCTTCGACAGTTTCTCCAGCAGGTCAGTGAGCCCATCACTAACGGACTCAAGGCCGCCCAGCGCATCGCCGAGGAGGGCGGAGGGGAAGAGGGCCAGGAGGAGGGTCCTGATCCCGAGATGATCAAGGACATGGAGAAGCATCAGCAGAAGTTGGCCCAGGCGCAGGAGGAGTTCGAACTCAAGATGCGTAACCTGGCCAAGGAGACTGACTTCAAGATCGCGGCCAAAGATGCCGAGGCCGCTTCTCAGATCGCGCGCACTCGTAAAGTGGTGCGAGCGCAACAATCATGACGAAGATTGAGAATTTCACCAGGGACGAAGCGAAGAGAGACGAGTTGAACAAGGCATTACCGGTCGTAATTGAGGCGTTGGAAGCTCTCAAGGACAGTTTGGAGGCCGGGCGCATCAATGAGGGGCTTGCTAGTCCGGATGTTGGTAATGCCTACTTTCAGCAGATTGTGGGGGCGAAGTACCTCATCGACCACCTCCCGGAACTCGTCAACCCGACCAAGAAAGTTGCCACCCCGGCGGGCCGTCGTCAGTACACTGAAGCGGACCGGGACGAGTTGAAGAGAAAACGCGACCAGAAGTAGCCATGCCAGGAGAAGAAGAAGAAGGAAACGCAGCGGTTGGGCTGGAGGACAGCCTGAAGGACTTTGATACCTTGACTGCACCCGCTGAAGTGGATTTCGCGAGTGTCATCAAAGAGGTGGAGGCAGTCTCGGAGGACCCGCCGAAGGAAGCCCCGCCGAAGGAGGAGGAGCCCCCCAAGGAAGACCCACCGGAAGAGGATCCGCCGAAGGAGGAAGCCGCCAAGGAGGACGAGAAGGACGAGTTTTTCAACGAGTTTTATGATGGGGACGACGTGCCCGCCGAGGAGGTGGAGGAGCCCCCGAAAAGGTTGTCCAAAGCCGGCCGGGAAGACTGGGACAAGATGCGGGCGGCCAAAACGGAGCTGCGGACCCAGGTTAAAGAGCGCGACACCGAGATTGAGGATCTGCGCAAGCAGGTGGCCGAGATCCCCGAACTGCGTAAGCAGGCCGAGTCCTTCACAGAAGCGGATCGGGAGTTGGCGTTTACCCGGGTGGAAGCCACCCAGGAGTACAAGGAGAAGATTGACCGTCCTTGGAACGAAATCAGGAGTGTCGCGGCTCAGATTGCAGAGGGCGCCGAGGTGAATGCGGGGGAACTCATTTCCGCTCTTCAGGAAGAGGATGCCGGCCAGAGGCGTCAACTGCTCAAGGGTCTGACCGAGTACATGGAGCCGATAGATCGTGATGATGTTTTTAAGATGGCCCGGGACACTCAGACCTTGATGGCTGAACAGGACCGGATCCGAACCGAGGCCAAAGAAGCGTTCAAAGAGACTTCCGCCCTTGCGGAGAAGCGTACCGCCGAAGAGGCACGCCAAGCTCGCGAGGCCTACGGGGCGGAGGTGGCGGACGTGGTCCCCGCTCTCCAGGAGAGGATTCCTTTCGAGGAGCTGGAGAAGGGCGAGACGGAGAGCGGGGTCTACCAAAGAATTCAGGAGAAGGTCGAAGCGGAGGATTTCAGCTCGTTTTCCGAGCGCCAGAAGGTGTTCGCGGTTGCTTCCGGGCATTTGATGCCCCGGGTGGTGAAGCAGCTCGTCTCCGCCCAGAAGAAGATCGAGACGCTGGAAGCCCGCGTGAAGGAGCTAAATGGGAAGGAGCCCGCGATCGGGGACAGCAAGGTTGAGGTCTCTGATGACGACTTTGGCGGGGACGTCGTGGCCGCAGTGGCAGCGGCGGTTGGGGGTAAAGTCCAGCAGCCGATCACCGAGATTTTGCAGCCTTTCGTTGAGTAAGGGGGGCTTTTGCCCCGGGTTCATTGGTGAAGGGGTCGGGGGTTTTAGAACTCCGGCCCCTTTTTCACTTGACTTAGAGGTCAACCTTTCGGAAATTTCACCCCGAGGAGCCGATCCTTCAAACTCGGCAGCCGAGTCTAAACTCCTGTTTTTAAAAGGGCAGGCCTTTCCCGCTCGGGTCTGGATCAGAAGAGAATGCACGACGAAACCACGAGGGAGTAATCCCCGGGGTGCAAATTTCTTAATTCAACCTGAGTAACAAATGCCAACCTATGCCCTTAATGACATCTTCCAACGGGAAGAGAATCGGATCGGTGAGAAGATTTTCCGCCGGTCGCTGAACAAATCAGTCTGGAACAAGCTTGTTCCCAAGCAGGAATGGCCCAATGGACAGGGCGATTCGATCCAGGCGATTACCATCGAGCGGAACCTGCCCACCGACACCGATACCTGGGAGGACGTCGTGACGAGCGGCTCCGGGGATTGTGTTCCGACCGAATACGAGGTTCCCAGCGGCTCGACCGCCCGGAGCTACAGCCTCGAACAGAAGGCCCTCACCTCTGAGGACGTCTGTGTGGACACCACACGGGGCGCTTTCAAGGTGCAGGAGCAGACCCGGCTCATGTTCCGCAATCTGACCCGTGCCGTTTCCTACGTGTGGAAGCGCAAGGCGCTGCTGGATTACGCGGAGCTTTCTCATCACAAGATGATCGCCACGCACGGCCTGCCGGAGAACAAGTGGTTCTTCCCGTCGATCGAGGCCACCTCGCTGCTCACCCAGCGGATGCTGAACAAGGTCTACATGAACCTCATCCACGACAGCGCGGAAGAGGACGGTGGTTCTCTCGGTATGGCGTCTGGCCGGCCCCAGTTCATCCTGATCACCGATGCGGACAGTTCCGACCGGATCATGGAAGAGACGCGCACCACAAATGCGCTTCTTGAAAGTGACCGGGTTCCGGAGTTGCTCCAGCCCCTGGGCGTGGACCGCGCGATTCGCGGGTTCTACCACGTCATCGACAACATCTGCCCGCGATACAACTTCACGGCCGGAGCGTGGGTTGAGGTTCCTCCCTACGAGTCCGCCGCGGCGACGAAAGGCACCAAGCACGTCATCTCCGACGAGTATCGTGCGGCCAAGTACACCGACTCCTACGTGTTCCTTCCGAGCGTGATGAACTTCATGGTTCCGCGTCCGATCTCCTCGATCGGAAGCAAGACCAAGTGGAATCCGCAAGCCTACATGGGCGACTTCAAGTGGTTGAACATCATCCACCGGACGGACAACCCGTTGGGCCAGATCGGGCTCTACTACGCGCTGCTTCAGACCGCGTCGAAGCCGTGCTACCCGGACTTCGGATACGTGATCCGCCACGCACGCTGCCCGGCCGACATCGATCACGCTGTGTGTGACGAGACGGTTGACAATGCTTCCGAGGAAGCCCTCGGCGTCAGCGACAGCTTCTTCGTTGTGTGACCCTCAAGTGAGCGGCCGGGGGAGCCTCTTAGGAGGTCCTCCCCGGCCGCTCGTTTTTGTACTCGTGCCGTGGCTCAAGGGGGTTACCGGTCCCCTGGCTTGAATTAGCTGGATTTAGGCTTTCAGGCCCGCTATTTTCCGGGCCATGCCTCCCCCGGCCCGCATCCCTGCACCCTCCATTCATCCGGTCTTTATCTGGCCGACTCCCGAGCGGCAGGACGAGCTATTCTATGTGGAGAAGGACGGGAACCTGCCCAAGAATAAGGGTTGGGACCACGGGGACGCTCACCCCGACACGAATGATTACCCCGATCACAAGCTTATCCACGTCACCCCGCAGGACGGGAAGAACTGGTCGAAGTGGTACTACGCGAAGAACCGGACCGTCGCAGAGGAGGAGGCCTACAACTGGGAGTACCACCAGGCGGATTTGGGAGGGAGGAAGTTCGATGGTATCCGGCGCACCTACCTGACCCCCCGGGCCAGTTTCAGTGCCACGGTCCCCGCCGCGGGGGCGGCTAACCCCGATGTTCCGGCCGGGATGTTTACGGGATACATCCTGGCGACCCGTGAGCAGCGGCGCACCGGCGACGCGATCTTCGATTCGCTCTACGTGATCGAGGTCCGGGACTACGTCTCGCGGGTGGGGATATCTGCCTCCAGTTACGATCAGAGTACCCACGGGGTGCTTGTCCGTACTGAGACTCTGTACTACCGGGGCGAAATCTATAACGTCGGTGCTGCGATTGAAGTGGAGATCCTGGACGAGACCAAGTGGGGGGTGTCGTCGGGCGGAGTGCAGACCGAAGCCTCTCAGCTCAGTAATGACTGGTTCCTGGTCACCTCCACCGATGTGATCCCTAAGAATAAGACGATTACGGGGGGAAAGTTCGGAGGTAAAGTCCTACAGGCTTATGACACCTATATCACGTACTCCTGGCCGTCGGTGCTGGGGACGGACGGGTCTTTGAATCATCTCGGGGCCGCGATTACTGGAAGTATCGAGATAACGTCTTGGGAGGACAAGGGGGGCACGATCCGAAACATTCCCCGTCCAATGTTCAAGGAGCACGGCTACCGTGGACCCACCCGGGCTACTATCATCGAGGAGTGGTCTTTGACGAATCCAACGCTGGCAGGTGACGCTGAACGGCCCTACCATCTTCGCCCCAGGCCGCTCGTCTACATCACTCCGTTTCTCGTGGTCAAGATCCCTCCGTCTCTACATGCTGCGTCGGTCTTCATAGCCGATACCGGGACCGAGGATCCGACCTGGGGGCAGAACGTGGGGTCACAAAGAACTTTCCCCGCCACTAACCGCACGGATTGGCCTGCTTCGTTCACCGCTTTTGTGGAGGTGACCCCCTTCCGTGGCGGCTACATCACACGTCACGTCACGGTCCACAAACCCGAAGAGATTCCCGTGCCGTAATGCCGTTTTTCGATGACAATTTCGCCCCGTTTACTGGGATCGACATAGGATGGGACGGGTTCGATCCTGACCACCCCGTGGGAGAGTACACGGTAGGGCCGGATGATGGCAGTGTTGTTTCCCGCTGCGGGTTCGAACCAATCGGGCTTGCGGCGGTTGGAGCGGAACCCGATGGAGTGGGGCTCTTTCCTGGGCAGGTACATGTAAGCCAAACCTCAACGATTTTCGCGGCAGGAGGAGGGCAAGCCGTCAGGATATGGCCGCTCTTGAATGGATCCCCTCTGAACCAGAATTCTCCGCCCGCAAGTCCCATTCCGCGTGTTGCGCTGGCTGATGGAATCTGGTTGGCATGGGTGATTTTTCGGGAGCAGCACCCCGCGCATTTGGCCAGGTGTGAGTTTGTTACAGCGGCGGCGGGGGCCCCGGTTCTAAGCCAGGACGAGAAAGCTTATCGAGTCGCGGTGTTCAACGTCAAGAACCCGGCAGGTGGGGGGACGCCCATTGTCACGATGGACGCCGCTCTCGATCAACGGCAAGAGATTGACTGCGATCTTGAGTTAGCAATTCCGCAGCATCAGTGGCGATTTAAGAAAGACAGTAGAACGACTTTCACGGTTGAAGGCGGCTTCGTTAATTGGCCGAAGGGGAATGATTCCCCCCTTATTTATCAATCCGTGGCTTGTGCGGCTCCCCCCGCAGGTACGTTTGTCTTGGGTGGAGCGGGGACTATTTGGTTGAGAATGGACTGGGTCTGGGGGCTTCAGCTCAGTGATCAATATTGGCACAACGATAAAGGGTCCGGGGGATCGGGCGCTCCCCCGGACCAGTATTATCATGCTAAGCCAAATAAGATTTTTGATCTCTCTCTCGGTGGTTTCTTCGATCAGGCGCTTCCTACTCCAGGGGTGAACAACTTAACGCACTATCCCGCTTCGGGGACAGTTTGGTTCAAGCTTCTCGATTACGTCGACGGTGGCGCTGGCGACGTGATTTGTTCGCAGCAGTATCAAACTTCGTCGCTGTTCATGACGGAAATGGTAGACCTGAAGGGTTGCCAGGAGGACAGCAGCGTTTCTGCGGGAGGTGCTTTCCCGGCGTGTTAAACGGGAGGCTTGTGAAAGACCCCGAGCACCCTTCCATCGAGCATAACCCGTACTTCGCCGGGTGGTTCTCCACTCCCGTCATCAAGGGTCTCCCGGCAAGTCACGGCGTTCCGGTGCGCAACTACAACCCGGCTCTCTGCGAGTTGCCCGGCGGCACGTTCTGGATCGTGTGGCGGGTCGAGCTGGACACCGGCAAGTCCCAACTGGCGTGCGGGATGCTGGACCCCGGCACCCCCAAGATCCACGAGGCGCGGTGGTTGAACGTTGGCCACGACAATCCGGAGGACCCGCGTCTGGTCCGGTGCGGCAATGCGATTTGGATCAACTACCTGGAAGTGGTTATCACCCGGTTCGGGGCCACCACCACCCAGGTGATGCGCCGGGTCGATCCGGATTTGCAGGAGGTCGTGGGCAAAAGGATCGTCCCGCCGGTCGGCAAGAACGGGATCGGAGTCGAGAAGAACTGGACCATGTTCGCGGTCCCCGGTCACGAGGAGCCCCTGTTCCATTACTCTCCGGAAGTGGGAGGGGTGTACTCCCTGGATGGCAAGGAGGCCGCCGCTCCGCAGGAGACCCCCTGGCGCCACCCCTGCGGGTCCTGGTCGGGACGGTCGCAGGCGCATCTGGTGGGAGGGCGCTACGTGGCGATCGGGGGCGGGGCCTACTACTGGCCGGGGCACATGAAGCGGTATTTTCTTTCGGCGTGGTCCTTCGATGTGCAGCACCCCCATACTGCGTGTGAGGTGTCTCGTGAACCGCTGGTGTGGGCCAGTGAGGAGGACGGGCGCATTCCGAGCCCGATCAGCGCCAAGAACAAACCCTGCGTCGTGTTCGCCGGGGGAGCGCAACCGATGGGGGACGGGACTTGGCTGGTGCCGGTGGGGGTGCATGACTCCTGCATGGCGATGTTCCGTATCCCCCTTGCAGAGTTCAACCTGGTTCCCTTGAGTGACTTGGACGGTGAAGCGCGGCGTCAGTCTTACCAGGACGCACGTAAGGCTCGCGCGGCGAAGCTTACGATCCGCAAGTTCGAACCCATGGCCAATCCTCCGGCCAATGACCGGGCTATCGTGTACCCGTGGAAACACGACGCCACCAAGTGGCAGGAGCTGCGCTACTCACTACGTTCGATCGACAAGTTTTTCGAGGACAAGGAGTGCCCCATCTACATCCTCGGGACCAAGGAGCCCAACTTCCTTCTCCAAGGCAACCAGCGGGCGAAGTTCATCAGCGCGTGGAGTTACTGGGAAGCGCTGTCGAAGGGAGTGCAGATGGCCGATCAGGTGCTCTACATGAATGACGACGTTTTCCTTCTGCGCCAAACCGGGTGGGCGGACTGCGCCGGGGGGCTTTACCTGGGGGACATCAACTCCCGGTTCGCGGACGTGGCCGGGCCGCAGAAAAATGCTTGGCGGGAAGGAGTGATTCGCATCCTGAAGAAACTTCAGGACCGCGGTATCGAGGAGTTTCGCATTTATTCAACACACACCCCCTACGTGTTCGAACGGGCCAAAGCGGGGGCGGTGTTGAAGGAGTTCGGAGTGTGGGACAAGATGCCTTTTGAACTCGCGTATTTTCACCTGCACGGTGAGCCGCGCAAGATCAACGGCAACGAGAAGGTGATGGAGGTGCCTTTCGAGAAGGCGCGCTTTCTGAACGTGGTCGATCACAAACTCTCTCCCGAGTTGAAGGAGGGGATCAAGAAGCTGCTTCCTGATTACGCGCCGTGGGAGTTGAGGCGGGCGTTTACGGCGTAGCGCTTTTCTGTTTCCTGTCGGTCGCATCCGTGTCGGCCATAAATGAGAACCGAGTCTGGACTTCGGAGGGAGAAGGGGGCGGGGTTTCGGTTTCGCTGGCCGTAAAGGACGGATCAAGCGGGGGGATTAGAGCGCGGAAAAAGGGAAACGTCTTCTGGTCTTCATTGGTTGGCATAGGGGGGTAGAATACCTAGCCGATTTTCAAAAAGAAAGACCATTAGTGCAAAAATGCACTTTTGTCTTCCCCCGCCCCACTTCTTCCCGTAGACCCTTGTCTCCGATCAATGACCCGTGCCAGTGACACCTTGAGAGCAATGATCCGGCGCAGCGGGATTCCCCTGCGCAGGATCGCCGAAGAAGCGAATGTGGATCGCTTCGCCCTGGCCCGGTGGTACCGGGGAGTCCAGCCCTCGATCAAGCTGGATCACGCCGAAAGTATTTACAAGGTATTGACCGGGAAAAGTTTTTTACGACAATGAGGACTACACACGACGAAGAAACTAAAACCTCTTCCGGTCTGTGCGCCTATTGCGCACAACCGACCAGTGAGAGGGGAGCACCCTTGGGGAAAGACGCGATGCACGCGGTACAGTTCGACTACGCTCATGCGCGATGTGAGAAGCTAGCGTGGATGTCCATGGAGGATTCTGCTCTGAAGGAACTGCGAAAGGATTCTGATGATCCGATTCTCCAGTTTTTGGCTAGGCTCTGTGAGCGTGTGACGGATAAAATCTGCGCAGAGTAGCCCATGGATCACCCCGGCTACTTCGGCGGCTCCACTGTCCGCGACGGCATGGTGCGCCGTCTTCAAGCGACCACCTTCAAGGAGTTGGTTGAAGTCATCAACGTCCCGATCCACATCCAGCTCACCCGCAAGGAGTTTCTCGCTCACCCCGAGAAGAACACCATCAAGGACGGGCTGTGGGTCTCGCCATGCGCGTACGATTACGAGGTCGAGGGAAAACGTGGCAACGCGCACGCGACCCAGCAAGTGCTCCTTTGCTTCGACTTCGATGGGGGCAAGTTCGCCGGGGACTTCGACCGCAATCGCGAGACGTTGCGGATGCACCTCCACCCGTTCAACTACGTCTGTTGGCGCACCGCGAGCTACACGGGGCAGGACCCCCATCTCAGGCTTGTGGTTGAAGTCGTGCCGTTCAGCCCGGAGCATCTGAGGCGCTACATCCAATTCTTGTGCAAGTCTCTCGGCGCTCCTCCGGACTTCAAGGGAGTGGTCGAGACGAGCACGATCTCCCAGCCGGCCTACCGGCCGGTCAAGTTCAAGAACGAGGAGTTCACCGCGGTGCTCGCCAGCCGGACCGATGGGCGGGCGTTACAGGAGAGTGATTTGCCCGACCCCGCGGAAGAG
>Ga0310120_10003258_pt1 | contig 11623 bp, 8 predicted proteins | sample CB27_AW_983_MG_FD_203506 | JGI IMG/M metagenome (GOLD analysis project Ga0310120, IMG submission 203506) | Marine microbial communities from Western Arctic Ocean, Canada - CB27_AW_983 | ecosystem: Environmental > Aquatic > Marine > Oceanic | place: Canada: Western Arctic Ocean | collected... | reverse complement strand
GGACACGTCGTCCTAGTACGGCCCCTCGACACGCTGGGCAACCCATCGGCATCCGCGACCGGACCAGCCATGCCGGCCGAACCGACCACCATCTATCTCGACAACCACGCCACCACGCGGACCGATCCGCGGGTGGTCGAGTCGATGCTGCCGTTCTTCAGCGAACGCTTCGGGAACGCCGCCAGCACCAGCCACTGCTTCGGCGACGACGCGGCCGACGCCGTGGAGTCTGCTCGAGAAGAAGTCGCCGGGCTGGTGGGGGCAGCGACACAGGAAGTCATCTTCACCAGCGGGGCGACCGAGGCCAACAACCTGGCTCTCAAGGGACTGCTCGAACACGCCCGGGCACCTCGACACCTGGTCGTCTCGAAAACCGAACACCCCTCGGTGCTCGATCCCGTCGGACGACTCGAACGAAACGGTCACCGGGTGACTCGAGTCTCCTGCGACGCCACCGGCCAGGTCGATCCCTCGGACGTCCTCGCCGCGATCGAGCCGGACACGGCGGTGGTCAGCGTGATGTGGGCCAACAACGAGGTGGGCACGATCAACCCGGTCGCCGAGATCGCCGAAGCTTGTGCCGACCGCGAGGTTGTCTTCCACACCGACGCGGTTCAGGCGGTCGGTCGCATCGACGTCGACTGCGGCAGCCTGCCCGTCGGACTGCTCTCGCTGTCGGCTCACAAGATCTACGGACCCAAGGGCATCGGAGCACTCATCGTGCGGCGTGGAGATCGACGGATCCGACTCGCTCCTCAGATCGAAGGAGGCGGCCACGAATCTCATCTCCGTAGCGGCACGCTGCCCGTGCCACTGGTCGTCGGCTTCGGAACCGCCTGCCGACTGGCTGGTGAATTGATCACGAGTGAAGCGGCGCGGTTGAGAGCATTGGCGCGGCGGCTGTCCGAAGGAATTGGCATGCGACTCGAGGGGGTCCATGTCAACGGGCACCCCGAAGATCGGCTGCCGGGCAACCTGCACCTGGGTTTCGAGGGTGTCGACGGCGACGCGCTGCTGGCCGGCTTGAAACGGATCGCCGTCAGCAGCGGCTCGGCCTGCACCACGGCAGATCCCGAGCCCAGTCACGTACTGGCAGCAATGGGCGTCCCCGAAACACTCAGCCACGCCAGCCTCCGCTTCGGACTCGGTCGCTTCAACACCGAGGACGAGATCGAGGTGGCGATCGAGGAGGTGGTGGCGACGGTCCAGAGGTTGCGGGGTGGCAGGGGTTAGCGGTGTTCCACAGCGCCGGTTGACACGGCGGCCAAGCCGGCACTACAGTCCCGCCTCGCTCGACGCTTCCGGGAGCCCCCCCTTGACCAGCTCGGTACCGCGACACCCCTCCTGGTGGCGACCCCTCACCCTGGTCGTCGCACTCGGGATGCCGCTGGCGGTCCTGGCCGTGGGGTGCCTGAACTCGCCTCGCGTCCCCGCCGAGACCGGCAGAGGGCCAATCCGCCAGCCCGTCACCGTGCCGCGAATCGAGCCGGCCAGCATCATCCCCTTGTCCTGGCGACCGTCCAAGACGCCTCGTGAATGGAAATCAATCGTGCTGCATCACACCGCGACCGAGGCGGGCAGCGTCGAGTCGATCCACGCCAATCATCTCCAGCGGACCACCCGAGGGCAGAAGTGGCTGGGTATCGGGTACCACTTCGTGATCGGCAACGGCAAGGGCATGCCCGATGGTGCCGTCCAGCCAACATTTCGCTGGCGCGACCAGCTGCACGGGGCTCACGCCGGTCACCAGGCCCACAACCAGCACGGCATCGGCATCGCGTTGATCGGTCACTTCGACCAGCACCCGCCGACCCCCGCACAACTCGCCTCGCTGAGGCGGCTGATCGCTCACCTCAAGACAACTCACACAATCCCCGCCGCCGGACTGCTGGGACACGGCGACATCAAGTCGACCGCCTGCCCGGGCAAGCTGTTCCCGCTGGCGACATTGAAACGAGAATTCCGAGGCGGCAACGTCACTCCTTAGACGCGGCCTTCTTGGCCTTCTTGGCCTTCGCCTTGCCCTTCGCCTTGGGATCGGGCAGGGAGTCCTGCGGGTACACCAGCACTCGGTCGTGGACCAGCAGCACGAGGTCGGGCCGGTCGTCGCCGGTCACGTCGGCAATGAGTGCCTCGCGAGGCTCGCTGCCGCCGCCGGCCGCGCCCCGAAACGACTTCTGCTCAAAGATACGGAAATCCAGTGCGTGGCGGAGTCCGTGAGCGGGTGAGTAGTCGAGCAGGCTGATCCGGTGCGATAGCCTGTCGATCGCCGCGACGTCGATACGGCCATCGCCGTTGAGATCTCCGCTGACGGTGGTCGAGAGCCGGGCCTGCTTGCGGCGGGGTTCGAACGACGCCAGCTCTTCGACCCGCAGCCCCTTGTGGCCGTTGTACAGAACCGCAAACTTCCCATTGCCCACCAGCAGCAGGTCCTCGCGCTTGTCGCCATTGAGGTCAGCGATGCGATTGGCCCGGTAGCCCAGCGTCCCCAGTTCCACCTCACGCCACGGCTTGAACAACTTGCCCTCGCCCTCGCGGCGCATCACCCTGAGCTGACTCACCCCGGTATCGATCAACACGATCTCCTTGCCGGCTTTGCCGTCGAGTTCGAGTGCGGCGACACCGGCGATCTTGGCGTTGGATTCGATCACGTTGTACTGGTCGATCACCCGCCACGCACCCTCGGGTGTCAGGGCGACGTTGCGAGCGAACTTCTGCTGAGCCACCAGGATCGACTGCTGCTCGAGACGACCCACGAACAGCTGGCCGGGATCGATGTTGCCCAGCTGAATGCCTCCGCTGGTCGCGACCGACTTCAGCGATCCGTCGGCCTGGGTGATCATCAAGACCGGCGGCTGCTCGAGGTCCTGGAACACCAGCAGGTCGGATCGAGAGTCACGGTTGGCGTCGACGGCGACCAGGTAGTGAGGTGTACCCTTGAGTGTCACGGGGACCTGGGCCAGCTTGCCAAAGGGTCGGGGAACCAGCTTGCCATCGCCATCGCGGCCCAACGCGCCCAGCACGTATCCGCTGCCCTGTTCGGGCTTCGCCACATAGACAATCTCGGGGCCCGGCTTGCCGTCCACGTCGACCAGCGCACAGGCCAGGGGATCGCCCGCTACGGCCAGTGGCCTGGGGAATCCCAGCCGGCCGTCGGCCATCCGGCTGACTCCCAGGGTCTTCTCCTTGACACTGACCACCACGACCTCGTTCCCCGCCACTCCGTCGACGTTGCCGATCTTCACCTGTCGAGTGTCCTCGAGACCGGGAAACGCGGTGCCCAGGTCGAGCCCACCGCTTTGCCGCTGCCTGAAGACGATCACCCGTGCACCGGCCGGATCCGAAACCACCACGTCGATGCGGCCGTCGCCGTCGACGTCGCCGGTGGCCACGTCGCGGAGTGACTCGGTCCGAGCCGCTCCCTGGCGACCGAAGCCGTACTGGATCAGCCGCTGCTTCTGTTCGCTGTCGTCGTCGGCTGCGGGACCGCGGACCCTCAACAGCTTGACCCGGTTGGTCGACGATTCGACCAGTACCAGCTCGCGACCGCGACGTCCGTCGAGATCCTGCAGCTGCACATCGCGGTGGGCCGGCAACTTCAGACGCAGCTCCGGACCAAGCCGATTTGTGGCGTCCTGCAGGCGAACGCAGAACGTGCGTTTCTGAGCTTCAACGGTCGTGTAGCACAGGTCCTGGCGACCGTCGCCGTCGAGGTCGCTGACCTGGGCCAGGCCCAGCAGGGCCGACGTGTTCATCAGCTGCTGCGGTGTGCCCAGCTTCCCCTGCTCGGACTGGAAGAAGATCGACGTTTCGAACTTGCCGATCACCACCAGGTCGCTCTTTCCGTTGCCGTCCAGGTCGCCTGTCGCCAGGTTGCCGCGGATCGGGTTCAGATCGGGAATGCGGAACTCGACCGTCTCGGACCACTCGCCCGCCTTGGGCTGAAATCGGACCACCAGGTAATTGGGAGCTCCCAGGTAGGCCAGGTCGGGACGGCCGTCACCGTTGTAGTCGCCGACCACCATCGCGTTGACCTGGCGATTGACGGGAATCTTGCGGTGCTCGAACCGCCAGTCACTCTCAACCGCGTTGACCTCCTCGTCGGGATCCGCGACCGGCTCTCCAGCCGGCTTCTGCTTGCGCTGGTGCAGGTAGTCGATGCGGCTGTGGCTGTTGTCGGCCAGCACGAGGTCGACCAGCCCATCGCGGTCGATATCTCGAGCCACCAGGTTGCTCGATCGCATCTCCAGCTTGAAGATCTCGACCGGCTGGAACCCGAAGTACTGTCCCAGCGGCGAGGGTCCTCGAGGCTCCTGGGCCAGGGCCGGGTCAGCGGCCAGAGACCCGGCCAGCAGCAACACGGCCGCCACGGATCCCACGAGACGGCTGGTGCGTTTCATCCTAGAGTCCATCATCAATTCGAATCTCCGGTGCCAGCAGAAACACGCGGTCGTGCTGCAGACGTTCCAGGTGCCCGACGATCCTGAGGATCGCGGCGGCACGTTGTGGTTCCAGTGTTCCCAATAGCGGGGCCACCCGATCGAGCAATCGGACTCCCGCCTGGCCCCCTCGGCTCGACCCGCCGCCGGCCAGCAGGGAATCGAACAACCCGGTCGACTCGGGGTACTCACGAATCGTGTATGTCTTGATTCCGGCCCGCTTGGCAGCCTCATGGATCGCATCGTGCTGCCCGCCCAGCCGGTCGACGAGTCCGAGTTCAAGGGCCTGCCGTCCGGTGTAGACACGGCCGCCGGCAATTTGCTCGATCGGCTTCTTCAACTTCTTGCCCCGCCCGGCGACGACGTGCCCCTTGAACGTCTCGTAGATCTCGTCCATCAGCCCCTGCACCTGCTTCCGCTGGCGGTTACTGAACACCGTGGCCGATCCGTTGAGCGTGGCGTTGGCGCCCCGGCTCCGCGTCTCCCAGCGGATCCCCAGCTTGTCCCACAACCCGGTGGTGGCGAATTTCCCACCGACCACTCCGATCGACCCGGTGATCGTCGTCGGTTCGGCATAGATCACATCGGCGTGGCTGGCCACGTAATAGCCACCACTGGCAGCCACGTTGCCCATCGAGACAACGAGCGGTTTCCTGGCCTGCACGCGGCATACCGCGTCCAGGATCACTTCGCTGGCCAACGCCGATCCGCCGGGCGAGTCGACTCGCAGCACGACCGCCTTGATCGCCTTGTCGCGTTCGATCTCGCCCAGGACCTTCCTCAACGTCTCACTCGATGCCGACGCACCTCCGGTGGGGCTAAACGGCATCGACCCGCCGACGATGGTGCCTTCGAGGTAGACCATCGCGATCGTATTGCCGCGGTTGACCTTCCGACCCGAACCCTGCAGCAGTTGCGAGTAGAACTGGAGTAAGCCCAGGGGGCTCGACAGGTCGATCTTCTGTTTCTGAGGCAGCCCGTACCTCGTCAGCAGTCGGCTGGTGGTGCCGTGGGCCTTGCGGAGCCTGGCATAGAATTCGCGTCGGTGCTCGACCGCGTCGATCAACCCGGCGTCCCTGGCGCGCGAGGCGGTGTAGGGACCTCGGTCGATCCAGCGTCGGACCTGCTGGGGACTTGTATCACGACCGCTGGCGATCAAGTCGACGTAGCTGTTGAACTGGCTCTCGAGCAGCCACTCACCCATCTGGGCCGCATTGCGACTGGGCCCCTTCCTCATGAACATCTCGCCGGCACTCTTGAAATCACCGCAGACCAGGAAGTCGGGTTCGACCCCGAGCAGGTCGAGCAGGCCGCGGATGTAGGGCGATTCGGTCGCCAGCCCGATCAATGCCACCTCGCCACCGGGCACGATGCTGATGTGCGAGCAGTGCGAGGCCAGCAGGTAGCCGCCGGTTCCCATCGATTCGGCAAGCAGGTAGACCGGTTTGCCCGCAGCCCGCACCCGGTCCAGGGCCGCCACGAGTTCTTCGATTTGAGCCGACCCGATCTGGGGTCCGTTGTAGAGCACGGCCACGGCGGCAACCTGCTTGTCGGTCCCGGCCCGGTCGATCCGCGAAACCAGTGACCGCAGGCTCGAGGGGGCCTGGCCCGAGAGCATTGCCAACGGTCCGCCTCCCCCGGAAGCCTCCGTCACCGCGCCACCCAGCCCGAAGACCGCGATCGATGTCGGCACCGCCGGTGGCTTGGCCGCCGTCACCTCCGCCGGCTTCTCGGCCTCAGCCCCCCAGACCGGTGCCGGGACGAGCAGGGCCAACAGGATCAACCGCGGAATCACTTTCAGAGACATCAGCGGCTCCTTGTCGAGGGCGTCAACTGCGTGGGATTGCCCCTTCGAGACCCAGGCGGACTGGACACGTGTTGCCTTCGCTGCAACCAGCATAAGCCGACCGATTCGGCTGCCGCAAGCAGGGGACAGTGGGTCGACCCGATCGATGCAACCCCACCTCACTCGCACCGGCACCGCTGAAACCACCTTGCCCGCCCCCGGGTGTTGTGGCAGACTTCAGTCAGAGGCGGTCTGAGGGCAAAGTGCCCGCAAGGCACAGTGCCGGGCAGGCCGTCCACGTTGCGGATCCTCTGAGGACCATGACCGATGACCACATCCCCGACGACTCTGCGAACCTGGCTCCTGGCCCTGGCCGGGCTGCTGATCGCCCCCGCCGTGCTGCCGGCCCAGGGATTGATCTGGTCCCTGCCCGAGGAAGAGGGAACGTGGGTGCGGTTCGAGGGTGAGTACAAACAGACCGAGTTTCGTCCCGGAGTTGCCACCGGCGACCAGGTCTTCAACTGGCGTCGCAACGTCACGATCAAGTCGCTGGCGACCCCCCCGGAGCACAAGACGGCGATGTACCGCGGCAAGCCGGTGACCTGCCGCTGGATCGAGATCAAGGTTGAGACGGGCAAGCCGGGTGAGCAGGGACTGGATACCGGCCCCGGTGGCGCGAGACTCTACAAGGTGCTGATTCCCGAGTCGCGAGTCTTTGGCACTCTGGTGCAGAACAAGAGCGTCGACGCCGACGGGATCCCCGTTTCCTTCCTGCCGATCATCCGCGGCTATCGCAAGCTGGGGAATCGCAAGGAAGAAGCGATCAAGACCAAGGTGCTGCGGATCTACCCGGCCATCTCGCTGCTGAAACACTACAAGGTGCTGCGTCCCGAGACCGGCGAGCCGGAAGATCCGGCGCTGGAAGCCCTGGGTGCAGTCAACGCGATCAAGTGGGTCGGGGCCGAGACCCTGCAGAGCCGCGTGAGTCAATCCGAGCATTCCTCGGAACTCTGGCTCAGCCGCGAGGTGCCGTTTGGGTTGGCGCGTTGGAGCGTCAAGGTCACGCGTTCGCGGAAGCGCGAAACCGATCCGCGAGACGATTTCGCGAAACGGACCGAGACGACCGTCGAGATGAAGGCGGTGGCAGTGGGGACCGACGCCAAAAGCGAACTGGCTGTGCAGTAGCCAGGGCTAGCGGGCTAGCGGTTCACTCGCGACCGGCGGTCCTTCCACGGATCCTTCAGGTCGCCGACGTACTTCTTCAAGAACGCCACCACCACGTCCTCGATACCGATCCGCTTGCCCAGCAGGTCGGTGCCCTGCAGCTGCACCGGGAACGTGTTGATCCAGTTGATCCGCTTCTCCGGGTCCTCGGAGATCGGCTTCAGGAAGTTGTAGACGCGGTTGGCATCCGTCAGCGGGATTCTCGACTTCCGATCCCCCACGCAAACCAGGAACGCGGCCTTTCCCTTGAGGTACTTCATCGGGCGGTTGATCGTCATCCCCGGCAGGCTGCCCTGGGGACTCAGCAACACCAGCGCCCGGACATCCTGTCCGCGAGGCGTCTTGGCGGCGAACGTGGGGGCATCGTTGTAACGCTTCTTGGCCCAGTCGTTGGCCGAAAACACCACCGCCACGGGGCTGCTCATCCCCGCCCCGACCACTGCCAGCTTCCGCATGTTCAATCGCTTCTTCTGATGCTCGGCACTGATGAACTTCTTGATCGCCTCCATGTCGCTGGTGACCATCATCGCGAAATCGATCCGGGTCAGCTTCGAATCGCTCCCCTTCTTGCCCCTCTTCTTGGCCGCAGCCGCTACGCCCACCAGCTTGCTCTGGCCATGCTTCCTGAGATCCGCGGCGATCACCGCAAAGCCCTGGTTCTGAAGCGCCTCGGCCAGGCCGCCCTTGCGGGTCCAGACCAGCCGGCTGCCACCCTTCATGTGCAACAGCACCACCACCGCCGCATTCTCCTTCAGGCGCGACGGGTAGTAGGTCACGTGGATCGGCCACTTGTCTCGGGCACTGGAGAGCGTGTGGTCCTCCTTACCCGTCTTGCTGCTGGCCTGTTGAGCAACGAGCGGGGAACACGTGATCGCCACAAAAGTGACCACACACCACGCAATCAATCTCGTGGGCAAAGACGATCCAGACATGACAGCGATCCTCGAAGACCGTTCGAAACAGGCTGCCAGACTCGACTGGAAGCCTCGAAGGTTTGACAGATGTACCGATTTCAGTCTATGCCAATGCCGGAAACCGGTCAATTGGCGCAGAGATCCGACTATGCAGGGGCTGTTCTTTACCGGGACCGACACCGGAGTGGGTAAGACGTGGATCGCCACGCTGGCCGCCTCACACCTGAGGGCCCAGGGTGTGAAGGTCGGAGCCTACAAGCCGGCGGCCAGCGGAATCGAAGACGGCCGCTGGGCCGATGTCGACCTGCTGCACGAGGCGATCGGGGGCGGGTTCCCGCACGAGCGGATCTGCCCGCAACGCTTCGACCTGCCGCTGGCCCCTCCCGATGCCGCCAGGCAGGAAGGCCGCGAGGTCGATGCGGGGTTGCTGAGATCGGGGGCGAACTGGTGGAACGGACAGGTCGAGATGCTGATCGTCGAGGGCGTGGGAGGGCTGCTGTGCCCGTTGACCGAGACCGAGACCGTGGCAGACCTCGCCGCCGATCTCGGCTGGCCCGTCGTCATCGTCGCTCGAAATGCCCTGGGCACCATCAACCACACCCTGCTGACCATCGATGCGGCCCGACATCGTGGCCTCGACATCGCCGGCGTCATTCTCAATCAACCCCAACCCCCCGATCCACTGGACCGCTCGGTCCCTACCAACGCCCGGGCCATCGCCGGGCTGGGCCAGGTCGCGATTCTCGGCCAGGTCCTGCACGCTGCAGACGACTTGCTTCCGCCTGATGCCACAGCGACAATCGACTGGTCGCAACTGGCCGGCGAACCTCCTCCCTAGCTCACCCCCGCCCACCCCCGTCCACCCACTCTGGGGTCTGCCTTCGCTGATGCCTCTAGAAGTTGCCTGCGGAGCGTGCCAGGGACGACTGGTGGTCGAAACCCCGGGCATCGTCGTGGCCTGCCCGCACTGCGGACACCACCTGACCGCCCCCGACTTCCCCGTCGACTCGAACCCGGACAGTGTCGCAACGGACGCTCAGCAGGAACCGGCCGGCGAATTGGCATCGATCGAGTCGGGCAGCGTCTTTGACGAACCGTTGGTCGGCTCGGAGGGTCCCGACACCATCGAGATGCCGCCCGCAGACGCAGCGAGCGTGACGGAGCCCGCCCCACAGGCCCCACAGGAGCCGCAGGACCCAGCCGGTGATGCGCTGCCCGAGCAGCCATCGGTCTCCGCCCAAATGCACTCGCGTCGCCGCGAAACCGTGCCACGTACCCTCTTCCTGCTACTGCTCAGCTACGCCAGCGCCGTCACCCTGGCCTGCGTCTGGCTGTTTTATCAACTGCAGAATGTTCCCCTGAACAACCTCGAGCGGCTGCCCGATCCGGTGGAATCGGCCCGGGGTGCAGAACGCAGCCTGACCCTGGTGGCCGTCGATAGCCCGATGCCGTCCGGGCACACGCTGTCGCTGCTGCAGACCCAGAGATTCGGGCACATCCGGGTCACACCGCTTCGCGTCAGTCGCGAGTCCCTGGAATTCGAACCGCTGCAGCAATTCGGGGCCGGAGCCTCGATGGCCCCGATCGGCCCGGTCCTGAAACTCTGGCTCAAGCTCGAAAATGCGTCGAGCGACCAGAAGATCGCACCCCTGGACCGCACGCTGATGCTCTCGAGGCGCTACGAAAACGACCAGGTGATGGCCAACAACTTCCTGCGACCGGGCCACGGCGCTGAAATCAGACTGCTGCACGACAACCCGATCGAGGGCAACTGGAACTGGAAGGGCCAGGGGGCTGACGGGCTGGACGGCAGGGTGCTGGAGCCTGGCGGGTCGTTCGAGACGTATGTGCCGACCGGTGCCGAGGGGATCGACGAGCTCAGCGGGCCACTCGTGTGGCGAGTCCACATCCGCAAGGGCTACAGCGGGTCCGGCCGGGGTGTCACCACGCTCTTCGAAGTCGCCTTCGACAGCTCGCAGATCGAATCCGATTGAGCCGCCGCTAGCAGCCGGTTGAAAAACTCGAGGTGTGTCGGTGGCCGTGACATACATGTCATCCCGAGCGCGTGGCCGGATCCGAGGGCGCCGCGCTGGGTATCCCCCAATCCCCACCAAAACAAAACCCCGAAGGGGTTCCATCCCACAGCCCAGTGTCAGCACGCCGTCAGGCGGGCGCCACGCTGGGTCTCTCGCACCGCCGCCAAACACATACCCCGAAGGGGTTTCACACGTCGAGGCGTCGTGATGTGGAACCCCGTTGGGGTTCACAAACGTGTGGGGGCGTAGCAAACCCAGCGTAGCCCGCCTGGCGGCGAGCAACACTGGGCTTTGGGATGGAACCGCTTCGCGGTTTTCCGGTTTCGACGCCATCGGAATGACATCATTTCACAGGGCATGATCACTGCTGAGGTTTTTCAACCCGCCGCAGGCGGGCTAGGCCGCCCGGCGTGCCTGCCGCCCCAGCTTGCGGGCCTGCGCCGCGGATGTGTCGATGGTCAACTCGACCCGGAACTCCCACCGCCCCGCCTCGTCGGCCTCGAACGTCCAGTGAGGCACCACCAGTTGCGTCGTCGCACCCCGCACCCGCCACGCCTCGGACCGGGGAGACCAGCCCAGCGACCAGTCGACACCGGTCTGCTCTTCGATCAATCCCAGCCAGTCGCGCTCCGAGAGGACCTCCAGAGAATCCAGCTCGATTCTCTGGCCCTCGCGGTCGTAGCCGAAGCAGCCGTCACACGCACCGGTCCCCAGCGGCAATTCGACGGCCAGGTGCCGTAACGCCCCGGGTTCCAGCCCCGCGACGCGGCCTTCCAGCAACAACCGACCCCCGTCGCCGGCTTCCATCCCGATCCGCCAGTCGATCCGAGGCCCCAGTGTTCCTTCGTCCGACTCCCAGCTCAACCACGCCGAACCATTCGGTCGTTGCAGCGTCACCTGTCCACCTTGGGGCCCCATCGAGAGCAACCGTCCGCTGCCGTCGAGGTAGTTCTCACGCGATGTACCCGGTTCGAGCAACCAGGCGTGAGGTCCACCGTGCGTTCCGGCACAAGTCGGGCTGCTCAGCAACGGCAACGACAGGCCGATATCTCGGAGGTCCAGTTCGTGGAATCCGCGTCCGTCTGCCGGATCGACCCACGCCGTCAGTCGTTCGCTCTGCAGCCGCACCTCGCTGCGTCCCTCGAGACTGAAGTCCTCGGCTGTCACCTCGACCCAACCCGCCTGAGTGTCCCCCAGCCCGATTTCGATCCGATCGGCGAGCCA
>Ga0310120_10003255_pt1 | contig 11630 bp, 5 predicted proteins | sample CB27_AW_983_MG_FD_203506 | JGI IMG/M metagenome (GOLD analysis project Ga0310120, IMG submission 203506) | Marine microbial communities from Western Arctic Ocean, Canada - CB27_AW_983 | ecosystem: Environmental > Aquatic > Marine > Oceanic | place: Canada: Western Arctic Ocean | collected... | reverse complement strand
TCTACAAACCGTAGACCTGGACCGCATTGTCGTGAAACAGTTTTCTTTGCTCTTCATCTGGTCGACCGGCCATAATCTCTTTTAGGGCGTCCACCCACCGCTTGAATGTGCCGTTGATCGTAACGACGGGCCAATCACTGCCGAAGATCACGCGATCCGAGCCGAAAGTGTCCAATAGAAAATTGATGGGCGGAGCCAGTTTCTCAACCTCCCAGACTTGTGAATTCGCGTGTGCCAGGATTCCTGATATTTTGATGACGACGTTGTCGCGCCGTGCCACATCCGCGACTTGTTGTTGCCACGCCGATAGATCGTCGGATTCAAACTCCGGGTGAGCGCAATGATCTAGAATGATCTGTGTGTCCGGGCAGGCGTCGCAAAACCTGCCGGTGATCTCCAATTGCTCGGACGGCGCTTCGACGTCAAAGCTCAACCCACGATCGCCCAACATCTGCACGCCTCGGATGAAATCTTCTTGCAGACAGGCATCGCAAGACAGACCATGCAATCCTTGGCGAACGCCCTTGACGTGCGGATCATCGCCGAACCGAGATATGTATTCACCAAAGTCCGCGGCGGCCGGTCGTCCACCAATCACGGCTCCTGCCATCAGTGTGTCACCGCGACGGCAAATCTTCAGGACATATTCAGCTTCCATCCCCTGTTGTGCGGAGCGAACGTCGACCTCCATGTAAATCGTCTTAACGATATTGCACCCCTCACTGGCCGCCGCGTAATCCTCCAGCAGGAAGTTCCTAGCCAGCTGATCGTACGGCGCTTCTTTGTGCCAATCGAGTGGGAAGAGGTCCAGATTCCAGAGGTGTTGGTGGGTATCGATAATTGGTTGCACTATCTATTCCTTTCGCGGCGGACACAGACATGAGAACGGTTCGGTAGCGGTCGAAGACTCCGTGGACAATCACATCTTGATGAATCGTAGCATCATGTTGACGAAAACTCAGGTCAAGCGGATTGTTGGAACTGGTCCCAACGTGAATTAGTTCTCCGACCGGCCAAGACGCATGATGAAGGCGACGTCCAGTTGTCAACAACTATTAAACGGTCCGCTCGTTATGAATTCTGGGGTACGCTTCGCGGGTCATGGTTGTCACTGATTCCTTCTTGCCAACATGTGTTGGCAACCGGTGCCGCGAGTTGTCGTAGTTCGTCGAGCAGTGTCTCGTCCATGGGTTCGTCAAGAACCGACAGGTTTCGTTCCACGTTGCGGACTCTGCTCATGCCGACCAACGTGGTCGCCGCCCGTGAATAGGAAAGCGCGAATTGCATCGCGATTGTGGACAGTTCGATTCCTCGTGATTCACAGTGGCGTGCCAGCTCCCTAGCCTTGACTCGCACATTCACTGGCGCTGGATGCCACTCCGGAGGACCCTTTGCCGTGAGCAATCCCATGTTCAGCGGTGAGGCGTTGATCAACCCGATGCCGCGACGTTCCAACGTCTCGCCAAGCACCTCGTCCAAAGATGTGTCTAACAGGTGATAACGACTATAGCTGAGAACCGTGTCGACATGGGTCTGTTCGACAATATCCCTAAGCAGATGAACTGGATAACCAGTGATACCGACAAACCGAATCTTACCTTCGCGTTTGAGCTGAAAAAGCGTCGGCAGGGCCTCGTCCAAAATCTGTTGCCGAGGAACGAATTCGATGTCGTGTGCCTGGTACACATCGATCACGTCGGTCGCCAACCGCTGCAGGCTCTCTTCCAAGCTCTGGCGGATGCCTGCGGATGAAAAATCAAAAATCTCCGCGCCCCGATCGTCTTTATATCGCCCGACCTTGGTTGCCAGGATTACCTGGTTGCGTTTTCCTGCCAAGGCCGCGCCCAAGCGTCGTTCAGCCAATGTCGCGCCATAGTACGGTGCGACGTCGAAGTAATTGATGCCGCGGTCGATCGCGCAGTGGACACTCCGCTCACCTTCAGCCGGATCGATGGCTCCGTACTCGTCGCCAAGGGATGCGGCGCCGTATCCCAGCTGGGATACTTGGACGCCGGTCTTGCCAAGTGGCAAATACTTCATGATTCCGTCAAAAAATGACATACACCAAAACCACGACCAGCAACAGCAATCCGGAAAGAAACTTGTAATTTCCAAATCCTGGCCAGCCGGGTTGGCGGAACACGGCCATTGGATCCGACCACACGAGCGACTCACTTTCTTTTGTGTGCAGTTGCGGAGCCAGAAAAGATAGGGCAACAAGAACCGCCGAGCAAATCAAGAACAGATAGACACTGGTCATCATGAACGAGATCTTCCACTCACCTAACACGAAATCGAGATAAAAACAGATCGAGCCCAAGACGGCCCCGGTGGCCAGGCAGGCGATCGCCCCCGCCGTGGACGCACGCTTCCAAAAAACGCCCCACAGAAATACGGCCGTAACACTGGGGGCCATATAGGCGATCAATGTCGTGTTTCCTTCCAAGATGCTGCTGAAGTTTTGAATGAATGGAGCCCAAGCGATTGCGGCCAGCATGGCGATACCGGTGACGAGTCGGCCCGCCAGGACCAGCGATCGCTCGTCGGCGTCGGGGTAGAGTTGCTGGTAGATGTCATAGGAACAGATCGTGGCGGTCGAATTCAGCGCGCCCGCCACGGTGCTCATCAGTGCCGACAGCATCGCCGCGGCCAACAGCCCGATGATTCCGGCCGGCAACAGATTGGTGATCATGAACGGAAGCGCCTGGGCTGTATCCTCCAGCGGTGGGAGCTCGCCTTTTTGCACCAACACATAGCAAAACAGCCCGGGAAATACGAATAGGAACAAGGCCAGGACCTTAATGAATCCTGCGAACAGGGCGCCGACTTGCGCGTGATGTTGGTCTTTGGCTCCCAACACGCGTTGCACGATCGTTTGGTCGGTGCACCAGAACCAGATGCCTATGACCGGATACCCCAACAACACCGCATACCATTTCATATCGGCTGCGCCATCGTCGGCCCGCAGCAGCTTTAGTCGTTCTGGCTCGTCGGCCAGGGCGGCTGTGAATTCCGACCATCCTCCCACCCTGAAGTAACTGGCCGCCGCCAATACCACCATTCCGCCCAATAAAATGACGGTCTGGACCGCCTCGGTCCAAACGACCGCCTTCAGCCCGCCGACGATGGTGTAGATTCCCGTCAGAACAAGAATAATGGCCATGCCGTAGATCATGTCAATGTTGAACAAACCTTCGACGACCTTACCGCCGGTAAAGAGTGCGAAGCCCAGGTGCCCGAAGATGGCATAACCTAAGGCAAACAGCACTAACCAGTATCGGCACCCGCGGCCGTAGCGCTTTTCCAGAAAGTTGGGCAGCGTGGTTATGCCGCTCTGAATGTAGAACGGCGCGAAAAACAGAGCCAATATGATCAAGGTGATCGGCGCCATCATCTCCGTGTTGCCGTACAGCAATCCGTTCTTGAATCCCTCTTCAGAGAGACTGACCAACTCCAACGTCGAAATATTCGTGGCAAATAGCGCTAATCCAATTGTGGGCCATGTCAGGGTGTTCCCGGCCAGGAAGTATCCCTCGCCCTGGGACTGGCGACGCTGCCGAATGCCCGCCATCAAACCCAGCGCGACGATGGCGATGAGGTACACAATGATGATGGCCGTATCCAAGGCACCGATCTTCAATTCAAATCCCATGCGTCGTAACTCGTATCTATCTGGACGGACTGTGGCAGCTGGCTCTAAATGTGCAGCTGCCGATCATAAGCGAAACCGTCCGGATCGTCATGCCGCCATCGACTCTGGCGACGCCGCTTTTTAATGGAGCGAGATTTTCCTGAAGGTACACTTTTGCCAACCTTTCCCCGAAAGGAGTCTGCCACAAACGGTGGCGAGCCTTGCCATTCCGACTCGCGCCTTGTCAGCGGCCTTTCGTAAACCGCTATCTCTGCCGTTAGTGGTTGATTTCCTGCTCCAGCCGCGATTCTCTAATCCGCTCTGGCTCAAGCCCGAACGACGCGGCCCTTTACCATCGATCCATTCGCCTCACCGCCAAACGCGGTCTTTGTGCGTCAATTGTCTGATGATTTTCGACGTTTTCTCGCTACTTTGGCCGTTCCAGTTGAGATGGAGTTGGCCGACTGGTACGGTAAGGGCCGTCAGACGCTCAGGACACTCTTCCTATGAATTCTGTGATAGTGAGAACGCCATGTACCAGTTTCATCCATCGATCAGCAAGTGGGCCGTCCTGTTTGCAGTTGCCACGATCAGCACGAGTGGGCCGACGCGCGGTGTAGAGGTCGATTGGCCCACGTTTCAGCAGAATGCTCAACGCAACGCGTTTGTCGAGGGTGAATTGGACCCACGATCGCTCCAAATGGAATGGTCCACGCGCGAAGCCAACTCCCCGCAACCTGCTTGGCACGGCCCCGCCAAATGGGATGCCTATGCGAATTTGCGCGGGCTGCATTCGATGCGAAACTACGATCCCGTGTTTCATGTGATCGCCGTGGGCGACTATGTCTACTTCGGATCATCCGTTGAGCAGACCGTCACTTGCCTGCATGCCGTCGACGGGACGCAGCAGTGGAAATTCTTTACCGAAGGACCCGTCCGAATCGCGCCTGCGTATGTCGACGGAAAGATCTTTTTTGGCTCCGACGACGGTTTTGCTTACTGCCTCGACGCGATGGACGGAAGTTTGATCTGGAAGGTTTGTCCGTCAGATCCCGATCGATATGTCGTCAACAACGGAAACTTTATTCCACTGTGGCCGATACGCAGCGGCGTCACCGTGGATCAAGGAACCGCCTATTTTGCCGCATCGATGTTGCCGTGGCGAAAGACGTTCTTATGCGCCGTGGATGCCGAAACCGGACAGCGGACCAGCGACAAGCATTTCGTTCTCGAACACGAAGAGCTGACCTTGGAAGGGCCGCTGGCTTTGTCTCAAGACATTCTCATTGCACCACAGGGTCGAGTGCCGCCGGTGCTGTTCGCGAGAACGACTGGTGAGAAACTGGGTTCACTCGAAGGAGGCGGAGGCGCGATGGTCGTCGTCGCAGGCGATGAGGTGCTTCACGGTCCAGGCAATCGGGACGGATGGCTCGTCAGCAGCAATGCAAAATCACGTGATCGATTGGCCACGCACAGACACGCTCGGGCTGTGGTGGTTGCCGATGGAATCACCTATCTGCTGACACACGGATCGTTGTTGGCATTGGATCAGGAGACGAAAGAAACGCTTTGGCAGGTGCGATGTGACGAGCCATTGTCATTGATCGGGGTTGGCAATCATTTGTTGGTCGGATTCACCGATGGAGTTGCCGCCTACGACCGCGGGGATGGTCGGCAGGTTTGGAGCTATGATGTCGATGGACGGGCATACGGTTTGGTCTTCGCGCAAAACCGGCTTTTAGTGAGCACCGACACCGGAACCACTTATGCGTTTAGTTCGTTGGGCCAGGGGTTCAGCCAACCCTTAGCCAAAAATCCTGAGACGGGCGTAGGGAGCGTGCGCGCGGACGACCCGACCTTGGTGGGGCATTGGCTCTTTCAACGCCCGTTCGTGGACCGGAGTGTCTCGCTGGCTCAACCGCTCGCAGGTGGAATGCCAGCCATGATACACGGTCCAGTGCGACTGGAACGGGTGGGAACTCGACAGGCGGTTGCGCTGACGGGAGGTGAGACGACTTTGCCCATTACGGACAATCATGCGAGCGCTCAACTCCCTGAGACCGACATGACCGCCGAGGCCTGGGTTCGCATCGATTCGCCGCTGCCTTGGGGCGGAGTTGCGTCAGCGATCCAGGACAACGATGACGACGAGCACGGATGGGTGCTCGGCTATCGCAATGCTCGTTTTATGTTTGGGCTGGCCGCCTCTGGCGGCGAGGAAGGTCTCACCTACTTGACTGCCGAAGAAGATTTTTCGTTGAAGTCGTGGCACCATGTGGTGGGTACCTACGATGGCGGTGAGATGCGGCTTTTCGTGGATGGCCAATTGGTCTCCACCAGCGACGCGCAAGGCGGCCAGATCGATTACCCAACGAAAACCTTCTTTGAACTCGGTGCACTTCGCGATGACGATGAATACCATCGCATGACAGGACAGCTACACGAAGTGAGGATTTACGATCGCGCCTTGCCACCGTTTGAAATCGAGCAACATTTCCAATTGCGTGCGAAGGATTTCCAGCCACAGCGCGACAAGCCAGATGCGGCGGAATTGAACCTCGTGGAGGCGGGTCCTGTATTGCAGTTCTCAGCTGCCGGCGAAGCCGTGGTTCGGTGGCAGACCAGGGAGGCGATGCCAACGCGACTCACCTACCGACTTGAAGGAGATGAACTCACGGTCGGCCACGACACGCTCACCACATCGCACGAGGCGCGTTTAAGTGGGTTGCGACGCAATCGCACCTATTATTATTCGATCAAATTGGTCCAAGACGGTCGTACCATCACCACCCCCGAGTACGAGTGTGATACTTTTTTCGACTATTCTTTGCCGACCACTGCCTCAGTCGGCGCCTTAAACGCCGAGGATGGTTTTCAGGAATTGGCAGCGAGAATCATAAAGCGTTCTGGAGTCGACCGGGGTCTCTGTATCGACCTGGGACTAACCGATGGGCGATTGGCGGAAGAGTTGGTCCGCCAAAGTGATCTGCGGGTCATTGGCGTGTCGACCGACGCCGATCTCGTCGCCAGGGTCCGCTCGCGGCTGGCCAGATTGGGGCTTTACGGATCCCGTGTCAGCGTTCTCCATGTTGTCGACCTGGACGACTTAGCACTCACGTCCCATGCCGCCAATCTGTTGGTCGCCGAGGCGGGACTGGAAGACTCAATGTTACCAGTTGGATCGAGCGTCGCTTCCCGAATGCTGGCGGGCGGAGGAGTCGCCGTGTTGTCCGTCAAACAAGATGAGGGACCAGCGGCGAGAGGCCTGGGCGATCGATCGAATGCGTGGGTTGGCGATCAGTCCGATATTCTCGAAATCGATCTCGACATGAATCTCGGCAACGGCGATCTCGGCGGCGGGGGATGGGCGTCGGTCCGTCGAGCGGACCTCGATGGCGCGGGCGAGTGGTCCCATGCGTACGGGCGAGCGGACAATTCGGCCTATGGAGGCGAGTCGCTATCAGGTGCCAGAGCCCGCGATGAGTTGGCGGTTCAATGGATCGGGCGTCCTGGGCCGCGCTACCAGTCAGACCGCAGCGGGCGTAAATCAACGCCGCTGGCGACCGGAGGACGACTTTTCTTACAGGGGCTACACCGAATTGTCGCCGTCGACGCATTCAATGGATCGGTATTGTGGTCGTTGGAGACTCCTGACTTTCTTCGTTTCAACATGCCTCGTGACTGCTCGAACTGGTGTGCTGATCGAGAAAATGTCTTCGCCGCGATCCGCAATCGGTGTTGGATTCTGGACGCCAAGACAGGTGATGTATCCGCGATGTTGCCTGTATCCGAGCAAGGTTTGAACGATGGGCCCTATGAGTGGGGCTACGCGGCAACCGTTGGAGACCTACTGTTGGGCAGCGCGGAAAAGCAAGGCGCATCTTGGACCGACTATTGGGGCGGAGCAGGGTGGTATGACTCACCGTCCGGCGAAGCAACGTTTAAGGTCTGCAGCGATCGGCTGTTCGCGGTCGAAAAAGATACGAATCAGACGCGTTGGGAATATGACGGTCTCATTTTGAATTCGACCATTACCGCTGACGGGCAGAGCATATCGTTTGTGGAGTGTCGCAACTCCGCCATTACCAACGCTGAGGCGCGAAGAATTGGCGATGCTGGATTGTGGGAAGAGATCTATTTGGTCAGCCTGGACGTGGAGACCGGGAAGATGAAGTGGGAAATTCCCCTAGAAACGGTCCAAGGAGACGTGGCCATCAGCATGGCGCTGGGTTCGGGCCATTTAGTGATCGTTACATCCAGTTTGGCGGGGCCCGCGTTTCATGTCCACGCGTACGATGTAAAAAATGGCGAGCGAAAGTGGAACTGTGAGGTGCCATGGGGCAAAAACACGAACGATCACGGTACTCACCTTTCTCGGCCTGCCATCGTTGGTAACCGGCTCATCGTGCGGCCCTCGGTCATTGATCTGGAGACTGGAGAAACATCGCAACTTTCGATGCCAGTGAGCGGCTGCGGCACCTATGCCTGTTCACAGGAGGCGGTGTTTTTCCGTGCCTGGTCCGGTCAGGACTTCGCCATGTGGGATTTGGCGGACGGAAACTACACGCGTTGGTCTCGTCTGCGTCCCGATTGTTGGCTGAGCTCGATCCCGGCGGCGGGACTCTTGCTCTCTCCCGAAGGAGGAGGAGGCTGTAGTTGTGGCAAATGGATGGAGACCTCCTTGGCGTTCATACCGAAGTCACTTCTGTTGGCTGCGGATACGTCCAGCGACGACGAAGCCGAGTAGTCCGATCACTGCCAGATAGAATGTGTCCGGTTCGGGAATCAGTTGGCCAACGGATCAGCGCCGCAGTCGTTGCGTGTGAGACCGTCAATGTGACGGAATTCATTTAGGGAACGAGTAAGAAGTAGTCTGTCCGGTATCTTGAATTCCGAAGCACGAATATCGAAATCCGAAACAAATCAGAATCACCCAAATTCAAATATTCCAAACGTCGAGGGCACGGAGAGCATTGTGACACGACGGGGTTTTGGACATTCGAATTTTGAATTTGTTTCGGATTTCGATATTCGGATTTTGAGACTTCGCCCCTTTGAAACGGACAAGCTGTTGCTTTTCAACGCCTAAGTGGATTCAGTGCGTCAACTTATCAATCAGTTGGCCCTGGCCGTGCAGGCGTTACAATGCAATGAGCTGCCCCCTCACTCAGTTGTACCGCTATGCTACCTGTGATCTTACGAACCGACGCTGAGCTGGAGATGGGCAGTGGTTGGCCAGCCGACACGGTTAGGTCCTTCAAACTGCTGACGGCCCCGGACGATCGTCCCGAGACACTCATCGCTCTTGCACCTCAGGCGGATATCATTTTTACCTGTTATGCGCCGATTACAGCGGATGTGATCGCAGCCGCCCCGTCGTTGCGCGGCATCGTCAAGTACGGTGTCGGGGTAGACAGTATCGATTTGGTGGCGGCAACTGCGAGTGGTGTGCCGGTCGTCCACTGTCCTGATTATGGCACCGAGACCGTCGCGGATCATGCCTTCGCTTTGTTGATTTCCGTGGCCCGCAGAATTACCGGAATTCACGAGGGACTGCGGTCGAAGGGTTGGCTGTGGCCGGAGTTACCATTTCAAGGAGTGGAGCTGTCAGGCAAGACGATGGGCCTGGTTGGCTATGGTCGCATTGGCAAAGCGATGGCCCAACGGACGGCCGGGTTTCGCATGCGGCAGCTCGTATACGACCCCTACGTGCCACAGGACTATGATGGCCCAGGTGATCTCCAGTTCACGTCGCTCGATCATGTTCTTCAGGAGGCTGATTTTCTTTCGCTGCACTGTGTGTTGACGCCGGAGACCCAACGGATCCTGGGTGCGGAGCAACTCGACCAGATGAAAGAGTCGGCCATTTTAGTGAACGTTTCGCGTGGCGCGCTGGTCGACGAAGGGGCACTGATTGAGGCCCTTCGGGCGGGCAAGATTGCGGGCGCTGGACTGGATGTGTTTCCAATAGAACCGCTGGAACGTAACCATCCCTATTTCGATTTAGACAACGTGCTGCTCACGCCCCATTTCGCGTTTTACACCAAAGAGGCACACACACGATTGGAGGTTGAGTGTCTGCAGGCTGTGCAGATGCTGCTGGACGGAAACATCCCGCCGAATATCAAGAATCGAGAGCTGCTCAACGGTGACTCGCGGAATCCCCACGAGACGGTTGGACGCGATGGGAAGGCCAAACTGCCTCCGCATGCCATTGGCGCCGACCACTGGAAGGTTGTTGAAGGGGATGTGAATAGGTCCCCCGAGCGGCAGCACTGGCGTTCGGAGCAGATTGATGCCGAGACCGAAGACCTGCTCGAGCGAGATGAGCAGGCGTTCATTCATCAGTCCCTTTCCACTCCCTGTTTGGATTCTTTGACTGCCTGTGACGGGGCTTATCTGGTCGACGCCCAGGGACGACGGTTCATGGATTTCCATGGAAACAGCGTGCACCAGGTCGGTTATCGGCACCCGAAGGTGATTCAGGCGATCAAGGACCAACTGGATACGTTGCCTTTCTGCCCCCGCCGGTTTACCAATTCGCCAGCCGTGGAATTGGCGCAGCGGCTAGCCGATCTCGCGCCCGATGGACTGAATCGAATCTTGTTTGCGCCAGGCGGCTCAATGGCGGTCGGTATGGCGCTCAAGCTGGCTCGTCTTGCCACCGGCCGGCACAAGACCATTTCGATGTGGGGTTCATTTCATGGCGCGTCGCTGGACGCCATTTCAATTGGCGGAGAGGCGCTGTTCCGGGATGGTATGGGGCCGCTGTTGCCGGGCGCCTTTCACGTACCATGGCCAACGGCCGAAGATGAAGTTGGCATGATCGAGCGGATCATGGTCGAGCAGGGTGACATCGGGGCGGTGGTGGCCGAACCGATGCGCGCCACGACGGTACGGCGTCCTCCACACGAGTATTGGCGCCGAGTCCGTCAACTTTGCGACCGTCACGGTGCGCTGCTGATCTTTGACGAAATACCGATGGCATTCGGTCGCACGGGGCGAATGTTCTGTTGCGAACACTCGGGCGTCATCCCGGATGTTTTGGTCGTCGGAAAGGGTTTGGGTGGTGGTGTGATGCCGATGGCCGCCACGATCGCCCGTGACGACTTGAATATTGGGCAGGATCGCGCGTTAGGACATTATACGCATGAAAAATCACCAGTTGGTGCCGCGGCGGGCCTGGCGACCCTCGATGTTATCGAGGACGAGGGATTGCTTGATCAGAGTGTCCAGCTCGGCCGTTTCGCCGTCGAACGGTTGACGGAGATGCAGCAACGGCATTCCTTGATCACCGAGATTCGCGGGCTCGGACTCGCGATGGCTGTCGAATTAGCCAACGTCAACAAAGAGCCTGCGCTCGACGAAGCTCAGCAGGTGCTCTACCACTGTTTGGCCGACGGCCTAAATTTCAAAGTGTCCGACGGCAACGTCTTAACGCTTACTCCGCCGCTGACGATCACTCGAGCCGAGCTCGAGACGGCCTTGCTGATTGTGGATCGGGCCATCGCGGCCGTCTCGAGAGGCGAACGTTTTGCCAAAAAGCCAGCCGCCCCTTTTGCCTAGGCTTGATAACGATGCCGGAATCGCCAAGATGAGGGATCGAATGGGCGCCAGTTTCAATCGTCCCATGGATTTTCGCCGCTCAGCTTGTTTTGTTGTACAGGGAGATTCATCATGCGTGTCGTTCTATCGATTTACCTGTTGGCAATTGGCACTATGTTTCAACTGAGCGTGGGCATGGGTGCCGAACCGCTACTGAACGACGGAAAGTTTAGACTCCACTTACGCGAGCAAGCTCCCACGATTGCCGGCGAACAGGCCACAAAGCCGGCGGTTCGCTCGGAAAGTTGGGACCCAGGGGCGACCGCCTTCATCGTCTGTGATGTCTGGGATTTGCACCATTGTTACAACGCAGTCCAACGAGTGAAGGACATGGCTCCACGGATGAACGAGGTTCTGAACGCAGCCCGTGACGCCGGCGCGCTGATCATACATG
>Ga0310120_10003253_pt1 | contig 11635 bp, 8 predicted proteins | sample CB27_AW_983_MG_FD_203506 | JGI IMG/M metagenome (GOLD analysis project Ga0310120, IMG submission 203506) | Marine microbial communities from Western Arctic Ocean, Canada - CB27_AW_983 | ecosystem: Environmental > Aquatic > Marine > Oceanic | place: Canada: Western Arctic Ocean | collected... | reverse complement strand
TATCTCCTGGATATGTCTGCGATTTTACGCCTTGCACTTGGCCAAATCTCACAACCTCGCTTCCAAAGCACTTTATCAACAGACTGCTACACATCCTTGCTGTCTGACTCGTGTGCGTCGGGCTTGGGGTGGGCAAGAAGCCGTGTCATCGTGTTCGGATGAACTCCGAGAAGCTTCGCAGCGCGGCCTTTGTGCCCTTGGGTCGTCTGCATCGCTTGACGTACCGCGACGCGGCGTAATTTGGCCAGATCGGTAAACGGTAGCGTTATCGCATGACGATGAAGGATACCCACACGGGGTAGGCAGGGTGTTGTATCCAACACATACGACTGTTCAATGACATGCGCCAGTTGTCGGACGTTGCCTGGCCAGCGATACTCGCAGAATGCTTTGAGTGTTTCGCGGTCGGGTTTCCAGAGTGTTCGGTCGTACTTTGCCGCAAATCGTCGAGAAAAAAAGTCGATCAATTCCGGAATATCATCGACCCGATTTCTCAGGGGGGGTACGTCCAATTCGACCATATTAAGCCGATAATAAAGGTCTTCGCGAAAGCGACCGGCGGCCACTTCCTCCTCAAGATTTCGGTTTGTTGCGGCAATTACCTGGGCATCAACGATCAAAGGATGGGCCGCACCGACCGGGGTTACTTCGCTCTGTTGCAAAACGCGCAGCAGCTTCGGTTGTAATTCGAGCGGCATATCTCCGACTTCGTCGAGAAACACGACGCCGCCTTCGGCAGCGCGAAAAACGCCCAAGCTGCGTCCCAACGCGCCGGTGAATGCCCCCTTTTCATGACCGAATAACTGACTTTCCGCCAGTGTGACCGTCAGCGCAGCGCAATTGACCGGGACAAAAGGTTTCTTGGCCCGAGGGCTTAGGCGGTGCAAAAGTCGAGCCCAAAGCTCTTTGCCCGTGCCCGTTTCGCCCGAGATCAAAACCGTACATTGGACTTCTGCGGCGCGCTCAGCATGGCGCGCAATCCGACGGACCGTGGGATTGCTTCCCAATACCCAGCTGTCGGAGTCTTCAGGGTGGGAAGACAAAAGTGAATCAATCGACGGAGCAATGCTCAAGTCGGCCATATCTCTCTCAATGTTCCACGCTATGCCGAGATGCCCCGCGTAACTCGTCGTCGGCTCGCGTTCACGATGCGGTGTACACAGGTTGACAGAATCAGCCGGTGCTCTACCGCGCGTTCTCGTTCATTAGCGTCCCAAGGGTGTGCCGTCACATGCAACGACTTATGGCAAGTCGTCTCGTAATCACGCAACCTCATCTGCTATCGTAACTGGGATAAGACTAACCACCCACCTATCCTAACAGTTTCAGCGATTATAACAAGTTTTCAGTTGATAAATCGAGGAACATCCTCTGCCGATTCGTCTTGTGGTGGATAAAATAAGACGCGAATTATTGTAAGTCATTTATTTACAGTGTGTTACGTCATTTCCTCGGGACGCCTTATTGCCCGAATTCCAGGGTTTGGGATGCCAGCTTACGACCCCAAGCAGTCCGGAACTCGGTCAAGTGAAACTCCTCAGAAGAATCCCCCCACATTCTCACCCTCATATAGGGGGTTCGTTTGTCGTGCCCGTCACTTTCCTTCGACCGAAAAACCGACCCCGCTAAAGTTTGTTGCCCACAGGTCCAAGGCAAACTGTGTCCATCGAAAAAGGATCTCACTCCCGGATCTACCCTCCGATTCGCTGCCCCGACAGCCAATTATTCCGGTGGACGTCCGTTGCCTTCCGATCGACGCTCTTCGGGGACGAAGATCATCACGTGTTGCCACGGTAATCCATCGAATTGATGATCGAGTCGAAAGCCGTTCGGCACAATCTCCTTGAGAATTTGTTGCTTGCTCATCTTGTGTAGCGGCTTAATGGGCACGTTGGGGTCTTCGGCACGGAACTCGACCAACACGATTCGGCCCGAGGGTTTTAAGCTCCTGCGGATCGCGTCGAGCATCCGTTGCGGGTGGGAAAACTCGTGGTATACGTCGATCATCAAAACAAGATCGATCGTACCTGCGGGTAGCCTTGGATCGATCGGCGACCCGCAGATCGGACGAATATTGTGGATCTCCTGCCGCTCGGCTCTCCGCATCAGCCCATCCAGCATTTCTTGTTGAATGTCGACGGCATACACCGTTCCACGCTCACCAAGGCGTCTGGCAAGTCGCAGCGTATAGAATCCGTTACCACAACCCATATCACAGACCCTTTGACCAGGCTTCATTGCGAGTGCGTCGAGAAGCTTTTTCGGTTCTTCTTCTCGTTTGCGCGACTCTCGTACCAACCACGGTGCACCGGTATAATGCATCGTTTGGGCAATGCGGCGGCCGAAATACTCGGTGCGAGCCGGCGGGTTGGTCGTGTCATCGGCCACGGCTCGAAACGTCCATACCGACAGAACACAGACGATCGCGACGACCCAACGAGATCGAAGATTTCTGCTCTGCATAAGACTATCCTGATCGTCGATTGCAAGTCGCTGTCGAGTGCGAATCGCGCCCATAAGTTTCAGAGACCGATCTGCTTTTTCAGCAGAGTGCTAGCAGTCTCAAATTCGCCTTGTCAATTTGGGTTCATTCGCTATGATTCGCGGCGCGACCCTCCGATGATAGCTGCCCCTTCAAGATAACAGATGGGGGCGGGGTGCGATGCGCGCCGTGCTACTCCGGGTGCAAGCGATCCCATCAGAAACTTTTTTGGCGGCGCGTTGGAGATCGATCCAACGGCGTGGAAAAGCATGACCGAATTCCGTACGGAGCACGATTCGATGGGCGATGTACAGGTACCTGCACAGGCCTATTATGGAGCCCAAACGCAACGGGCCGTTGACAATTTTCCAGTTTCTGGTTGGCCGTTGCCTCCCGCTTTAATCCACGCCATGGGCCGCGTGAAACATGCCGCGGCGATTGCCAATCGTGATCTGGGAAAACTGACCGATACGGGCAAGAGTCCGCTCAATGAGAATCAGGTTGAAGTTCTGATCGGGGCATGTCGTGAAGTGATCGAGGGCAAGTTGGATGATCAGTTTCCAATCGACGTGTTTCAGACCGGCTCAGGTACATCGAGCAACATGAATGTCAACGAGGTGATCAGCAATCGGGCGATCGAGTTGGCCGGCGGCGATCGCTTCGGTCGAGAAAAGTCGATCCATCCGAACGATCACGTCAACATGGGACAGAGCACGAATGACACCTTTCCCACGGCGATTCACGTCGCGGTAGCGGTTGAAATCCTCAACACTCTTAGTCCGGCACTGCGAAAATTCGCAGATTCATTGCAGCGAAAAGCAGACGAGTGGGACAACATCATCAAGATCGGCCGTACCCATCTGTCCGACGCTACGCCGCTTCGATTGGGCCAGGAGTTTGGCGGTTTCGCACGACAGATGAGCCTCTCGGTCGATCGCGCTCTGCGGGCGATGGATCCCATTTTGGAATTGCCGGTCGGCGGCACGGCGGTGGGGACCGGGATCAATACGCATCCGGAGTTTGGGCGACGGGTGGCCGAAGCTTTGGCGAGCGAAACCGAGATCCCGTTTACCGAAGCGGTCAATCATTTTGAAGCCAACGCCAATCGAGACGGACTTGTCGAGTGTCATGGCCAGTTGCGTACGATCGCCAGTACGCTGTTTAACGTGGCGAACAACATCCGCTGGCTGAGCAGCGGCCCACGCTGTGGGTTCGATGAAGTCAAACTGCCCGACCGGCAGCCGGGCAGCTCCATCATGCCGGGCAAGGTGAATCCGGTGATGTGCGAAAGCATGATGCAGGTTGCCGCGCGGGTCATAGGCAATGACCAGGTGATCGGACTGAGCGGCGCGGCCGGTGGTCAATTTCAATTGAACATCATGATGCCGGTTATGGGTCACACGGTGCTCGAGAGCATCTCGCTGATGGCCAGCGTAACCGAGGCATTCGTCGGCCTGTGTGGCGAAGATATGGAGGCCAATCCGGAAGCCTGCGAAGCGGCCGTCGAAAAGAGCCTCTCGATGGCCACCAGTTTGAATCCATTGATTGGTTACGAGAAGGCCGCCGCCTTGGCCAAGGAAGCGTTCAAATCGGGTAAAACAATTCGCGAACTATGTCTACAGCAGGGAGTCCTGCCAGAAGACGAGCTTAAGCGGGCGCTCGATCCGTGGTCGATGACGGAGCCAAAGAAATGACGGGGCCAAAGGGAAGGGCTCAGGGTTTGGGGTTCAGAAATTTGGGACAACATTTAATCCTAAACCCTGAACCCTTCTAAATCGCACTAGCTGGAGAAATAGAGCCATGATCGTCATGACAAGGATGTCACGACTTATACGACTCGCCGTGTTGGCTTTCGCCGCCATGTTGCATCTCGCAGTGGTCGCGAGCCACCAGCCGCTGTATGCGGAAGATACTCTGCAAGCGAGCGACCGTCTGACTTGGAAAAAGCCGCACGTCGGCCCAGGAGGAGGGTCCAGGGAAAGCACCCCGGCTGCTGCCTCAACCCTCGTCCCTCGACCCTCAGCCCTTAGCCCGCTGCAAGCCGAGACGTCGGGCGCCGTCCTCATTCAGCAAGCCTACGAGCAGAGTCGACAGGGCGACTCGGAAGGCCATTATTCGACGATCATCGCGCAGTGCGAACGTGGCATTCGGCAGGGCGTGTCGAGAGAAACGGAGAGGTATGCTGAGCGGCTGCTATCGTGGGCGTACAACCGTCGCGGAACCATCACAGCTGAAACGCAGCGCGAGCAGCAGGCTCTCGAAGACTTTGAAACAGCGGTCCAGTATGACAATGCCCGCTGGCGGGCACTGCACAACCGGGGTGTCAGTTACGCTCTGATGGGCCGACTGGAAGAGGCTCTCGCCGACTTCGCACGCACGATCGAGCTCAATCCTCGCCATGCCAACGCCTACTTCAACCGCGGAGAATTGCGCTACAAGAACGGTCAATTTGAGGAAGCGTTGAAAGATTATGACCGAGCCGTTCAACTGGCGCCAGATGACTCGGCCGCCTACAACAGCCGCGGACATACCTACTATCAGCTTCGAAAATACCCAGAGGCCGTCCGCGATTTTACGGAAGCACTTCGGCTCAATCCGCAAAACAGTGCGGCTCTTGCCAATCGTGGCCAGCTCTATTCCGATTTGGGCTACTACGCTCGGGCATTGCGTGATTTCCAACGAGCGGTCGAGCACGACCCCGAATTGGGCCGTGCTTATTTGGGAGCTGCCTGGGTTCTGGCGACCTGTCCGGAGGAAAAATATCGCGATGCGGAGGCGGCGGTCTCGGCCGCCAGTAAAGCGATTGAACTGGACGGCGACGATCCGCTTTACCTCGATGTGCTGGGCGCGGCCCATGCCAACTCGGGTCAATTCGAGATGGCACAGGAAGCCGTTAGAGCGGCCCTCGAAAAAGCGCCGGAGAAATTTCAAAAGACGATAAAACGGCGTCTGACGGCCTACAAACAAAAAAAGCCGTATCGCAGCCGTCCGCAGCAGGTGGCCTCGGTCGTCAAGCAAGGTGCGAAGCGGCCCGTTCAACGTTGATGCAGGGAACGGTCTCCGTGCCGTTCCGGCCTACCTCACTACATCAACCACCAGTGGCCGCTGATCACAACGTAGATCCCCAGCAGCAGGTTCGTCATAGCATGGGCTACGACACAGTTCCAAATGTTGCGCGTGCGAACCATCAGCCAAGTGACGGCTGAAAACCAGACCAGGGCGGCCAGGAGTTCGCCCGGGTGCATGAGCATCGGCACGGCCGTTCCAGTGATCAGCGCGGTTCTATTCACCTTGCCAATCGGTATCTGCCACCAATTCGCGCTGACCACAAATCGCAGGAGGAAGCCGCGAAGAAAAAACTCCTCGATGATGGGCACCAGCAGCGCGAGACCAAAAAAACGGATGGCCAGGAAGCCGTATGCCCATGCCGGATTATGGGCCAGTTGCTCCAGCGGATTAAAGGCACTCCGCTCGCCCAATTTTGCGGCACCTTGGTCCACGGCGGGATCAAAGCCCAGTAACTCACGCACCTTCGCCTCGATCGGATCAAACACATTCGCTTCGATCGGGCCAAACAGTTTCGCCTCGATCTGCATGTGGCACAACGCGATCCACACAACAACGCCCACCGCGCCGACGACAACGGCCAGCGGGCTGATACGTAGCCGGAACGTGCGGTAGCCAGGCAGTACGAAGAGCATCGCCAAAACCGTCAAAAGAACCTTGGTGCAGTAGACGATCGGGTAGTGCTGGTACTCGATATAAACTCCGAACCACGGGCCTTTGGCACCCCCTTCTCCGGGCGTCGGCTCGAGCGATCCGACAAGCATGAAGACAATAAAGGGCAACAGAAACGTTAGCCACGGATGGTCGGCCAAGAGACCTGCTGGTAGTGGACTCGCTTCTGCCTGGTTTTGGGGATCCGGGTCGGGGGGAGTCCGTTCGGATGGGATTTGTTCCGGGGCATGGCTCATAGACCTCAACCGTAACTCCGGTAAGCGTTTCGGTCAATTGTGTCGGGTTCAAGGTGGGTAGACGGGTGGCGGGGAAGGAGTCCCGACGACGGCCCCGTGGTGCAGCCATCGGGGCCGTCGCTTAGGCTCCTTCCCCGCCACCCTCGACCCTCACCACGCATGCCGATGGCAACGGTTGTTCTGACGAGGTCGATTTGACGCCGAAAAGATGTGGAAATAGACGCGGTATAGCCTGAATTCGGCCTAGTCAGTCGGACGAAACCTAATAGAATGCAAGATTGGTACGCCCTGCCCGATCCATCTAGATCGTCAACCGGCGCCGCTTGCAGGCGTCTTGGTTTCGCGCCGCCCCCGAGTTTGTTTTGTTTGTGATGCGATCGAATTGATTGCACGTATTTTTGAGGCACAAAGAGGATGGACCTTTCCAAGCTACGCAACATTGGTATTTCCGCGCACATCGACTCAGGTAAAACGACGCTGAGCGAGCGCATTCTATACTACACCGGTCGGATTCACAAAATTGAAGATGTCCGTGGCGGTGGCGACGGCGCCACCATGGACCACATGGAGTTGGAGAAAGAACGCGGAATCACGATTACCAGCGCGGCGACCAGCGTCCACTGGAATGGTTGCGACATCAACTTGATTGATACGCCGGGACACGTTGACTTTACCGTCGAGGTGGAGCGCAGCCTGAGAGTGCTTGACGGTGCGGTGCTGGTACTCTGTGCCGTGGGCGGCGTCCAGTCGCAGTCGCTGACCGTCGACCGTCAGATGAAGCGATATCATATACCGCGGCTGGCGTTCATCAACAAAATGGATCGCACGGGCGCCAACCCGGCGAGCGTCGTCGAGCAGGTCAAAGACAAGCTCGACTGCGACGCGATCCTGATGCAGTTACCCATTGGTGCTGAGGAGCATTTTGAAGGCATTGTTGATCTGGTTACGATGCGGGCGATTTACTTCGACGGCGCCAACGGCGAAACCGTCCGCGAAGAAAATATTCCCGACGATTTGGCTGTCGCGGCGAGCAAATCGCGGCAGCAGATGCTCGAAGCGCTCTCATTGTACAGCGACAAACTAATGGAACTTCTTCTCTCGGAAGAGGATGTGCCACAGGAACTGATCCATCGGGTCGTCCGCCAGGCCGTGTTGTGCCAGGACATGACACCGGCTTTTCTCGGCGCGGCATTCAAAAACAAGAGTGTGCAGCCGCTCTTGGATGCGATTCATCGCTACTTGCCCTCGCCATTGGACCGCGAGGTCATCGCCAAGGACTATGAAGATGCGGAAAAGAGCGTGCCGCTGAGCACCAGCGCCGACGACCCCTTCGTGGGCATGGCGTTCAAAATCGTCGACGATCCCTACGGACAGTTGACCTTTATGCGGATCTACCAGGGCACGATCGAAAAGGGCGAAACATACGTAAACCAACGGACGAGCCGCAAGGAGCGATTCAGCCGAATCGTGAAGATGCACGCGGACAAACGCGAAGAAGTCGGCAAGGCGACGGCTGGTGACATCGTGGCGGTGATGGGCGTCGACGCAGCCAGCGGTGACACGTATGCGGCGGCGGCGAAAACATGCACGCTCGAAAGTATGTTTGTGCCCGAGCCGGTCATCAAGATGTCCATTGAGCCGGTGAATCGAGACGGAGCGGACCGGCTTGGCAAGGCGCTGCAGCGCTTTCGCCGGGAGGATCCGACCTTTCGCGTAAACACCGATCAGGAGACGGGCGAAACGTTGATCGCCGGCATGGGCGAACTCCATCTGGAAATTTACATCGAGCGGATCAAACGTGAGTACAATGTCGAAGTCGAAGTCGGCGCGCCGAAGGTGAGCTATCGCGAGTCGGGCACGAAGAACGTCGAGTTCAACTTCAAGCATAAGAAACAGACAGGCGGATCGGGACAATATGCTCACATCGTCGGCAAACTTGAGATTTTGCCGGACGACGCCGACGAGGCTTTTGAGTTTGAGGAAAACGTTGTGGGCGGGCGAATTCCGAAGAACTTTCTGCCGGCTGTTGAGAAGGGCTTTCGCAACATGATGAGAAAGGGCCCGCTCGGCGAATATCCGGTGGCGGGTATCAAGGTTGTTGTCGACGACGGTTCGTATCACGACGTTGATAGCTCGGATATGGCATTCATGCTCTGCGCTCAGAACTGCTTCCGTGAATCGTTTATGAAAATGAAACCGGCCTTGCTCGAACCGATCATGCTCATAGAAATCGAGTGTCCAGAGTCATTCCAAGGTGCCGTGGTGGGCAACCTCAGTAGTCGCCGCGGTATGATTGTCACAACGGATGTCGAGGGAAAAACGGCGAAGATCACCGCCGAGGTGCCGTTGGCCGAGACGTTCGGCTACGCAACCGATCTGCGGAGCATGACGCAGGGCATGGGGACGTTCACCATGCAACTGGCCAAGTACAAACGGGTCCCGCCGAGCATCCAGGAAGAGCTGCTGGCCGAGCGACGGAAGAAAGATCTTGTCGGAGCGAAGTAGCGGGGCAGGCGTCACTGTGGAAGTCTGGGTCTGGTGATGGCTGTCTCTCACAGATTCACCCATCAGTCAAAACTCTTGTATGCTACCGATCAAACCATTGCTTGATCGCATGCAGTGTGGTGGCCCGGCCGGCGCGGGCGATCGAAGTGGTGAGCGGAATTTCTTTCGGGCAGACCGCCACGCAATTCTGAGCATTGCCACAGATCTGCAGGCCGCCCTCGGCGGTGAGTGCGTCGAGCCGCTCGCCGGCGTTCATCTGGCCGGTTGGATGATCGTTGAAGAGCATGGCCTGGCTGATCGCCGCTGCACCGACAAATCCTCGATCATGGGCCGCGTTTCGCTGTGTGGAAAAATCGGCATCGCTTTCGCCGTCACGTCGTTCGAGTTCGATACGGGTATATTGCGGGCAAGCTTCTAGGCAGCAGCCGCACGTCATGCACTCGGTCAGCGGATAGGCCTGTTGCTGCTGTGCCTGCGATTGGCGAGGACCTGGTCCGAGTTCGTAGTAGCCATCAACTGGGATCCAAGCCTTCACGCGCCCCAGCGCGGCGAACATCCGAGAGCGTTCAACCAGCAGGTCACGCACGACGGGAAACTTGCTCATCGGGCGGAGCTCGATTTCCTCCGGGTTGTCTTTGAGCAGCCTGTCGACCAGCGCCGTGCAGGCTTGACGCGTGCGACCGTTCACCAGCATCGTGCAGTCGCCGCAGACTTCCTCCAGACAGTTGCAGTCCCAGGCGACCGGGGCCGTGTGTTGTCCATCCGTCGTGGTACTCTCGGAGGCGATCTTTTGCAGTACGCTGATGACGTTCATATCGGGCTCATAAGCCACGCCGTAGCGGCACCAATAGCTCGGCTGGCCGGGCGCGTCCTGGCGCAGAACGCGAACTTCGAATGAATCACATCCATGCTGGGCATTGCCGTTGCTGCTCATGCGAATTTCCTTGTCCGTCGCGTCTCGTGCGGGACTATTTTGTCGCGTCAGCCGGTGTTACCCGAGGGATCCGCCGCTGACTTTTTTTCTTGTCGTTCTTTCCACACTTGCTCGATCACTTCGGCCCCGACCAGGCCGTAGAGCCGTGGGCGGGGCGGGATAAGCGATGTGTCGACGTCCTCGTAACTCAGTTGGGGCTGGCCTTGGCTGTCGAGTGTGGCGATCGTTGTTTTCAACCACCGCTCGTTCTTCTGTTCAAATTTGTCGCACCAGGCTTCGGCTTGTCGGAGCCGCTCGGCGGGGTCTTGCGCGTCGACGCCCGGCATATCGAATTCCGGTTTGTAATGCGCTCCGCGACATTCGTCTCGGGCCAGTGCCCCATCCAAAATGATCCGGGAGAGCGAGAACATGTCTCGCAGCGCCTTGGTGAACACGACGTTCTGGTTGGTCCAGTTTCCCGTATCCGAGAGCGAACAGTTTTCGGTCCGCTCGGCCAGTTCTTCGATTTTCGCCCGCGCGTCGCGCAGTTGTTGGTTGTTGCGGACGACGGTGGCTGCGTTGGTCATTGTCTGACCAAGTTGCTGATGAATCACATAAGGGTTCTCACCTCCGCCCGGCCGACGCAACAGACGATCGTGCTCCTGCTGATGCTGCGCGCGATGGCTTTCGTAGAGCGAAGCATCTTGGTCGGCCGCACTGCCGCCGCTGAGCGAACGCAACATCGTCTGGACGCCCGGGGCGACAAACAGACCGCTGAAGATGCAGCTCAGCAGCGAGTTTGCTCCCAGCCGATTGCCACCGTGATATTGATAATCGCATTCGCCGATGGCGAACAAGCCCGGCACGTTGGTCTGTTGATTTGTGGGCGAAGCCGGCGCCAGCCGCCCTTCGGCCGTTCGCTCGTAATCGGCCCAAAGCCCGCCCATCGCATAGTGTACGGCCGGAAAGATCTTCATCGGCACGTCGCGTGGATCGACGCCCTGAAATTTTTCGTAGATCGCCAGGATGCCGCCCAGCTTTTTGTCGAGCATTTCTCGTGACAAGTGGGTCAGGTCGAGGTAGACACACTGGCGGTCGCCTTCGACACTCAGGCCCTCGTTGACACAAACATTGAAGATCTTGCGGGTGGCGATATCGCGAGGCACCAAGTTGCCATACGCCGGATATCGCTGTTCGAGAAAATGGTAACGCTCGCTCTCAGGTATGTCCAAAGGCGGCCGGGGATCTTGCGGTGTGCGGGGCACCCAGACACACCCTCCTTCGCCACGAGCCGATTCGCTCATCAGCCGCAGCTTGTCGGCACCGGGAATTGCCGTCGGATGGACTTGGATGAACTCACCGTTGGCATATTTCACGCCTGCTCGTACGCAGCGACTGGCCGCGCTGCCGTTACAGGCCATCGACATGGTTGACTTGCCATAGATCAGGCCGCACCCGCCCGAGGCGACGAGCACCGCATCGGCCGGGAACGAGCGGATCTCCATCGGCACGAGATCTTGTGCAATGACGCCACGACAGCGGCCGTTGGCATCGAGCACCGGGCCGAGGAAGTCCCACCCTTCGTATTTGGTTACGTGGCCCGTGGATTCCCAGCGACGGACCTGCTCGTCGAGGGCGTAGAGCAATTGCTGGCCGGTCGTCGCCCCGGCGAACGCCGTCCGCTTGAATAGCGTACCGCCGAAGCGCCGCTGGTCGCGAAATCCCTCCGGCGTCCGATTGAACGGGACGCCGAGCCGATCC
>Ga0310120_10003252_pt1 | contig 11636 bp, 9 predicted proteins | sample CB27_AW_983_MG_FD_203506 | JGI IMG/M metagenome (GOLD analysis project Ga0310120, IMG submission 203506) | Marine microbial communities from Western Arctic Ocean, Canada - CB27_AW_983 | ecosystem: Environmental > Aquatic > Marine > Oceanic | place: Canada: Western Arctic Ocean | collected... | reverse complement strand
ATCATTGTAAATATCAGGATTTCTCCAAGAAACAAGACGTAAACTCAAAAAGAAATCTTCCCAAGGTAATTTTTCATATAATATACGTTTCAGCCATTTGCTATGAAAAGAATACTTGTAATCATAGTGATCATCTTGTTCGAATTTTTTGAAAAATGGTTTTTTACTGAAATTAACAATCCATTTTCCACTATCAGGACCATTTATATCAAAAAAAACAGTCATGTTTATTCGCTCATTAAAATATGCATTTAGATTAAACATTTTTTCAAAATACTCTTGCAACTTCTCATGAAAACTTGTGTTTTGGATTTTATCAATTCTATTTTTTACTGAATTAATATGAGGTTGCATTTTTTGCGCATATTCTTTGAGATAATCACTAGTATTTTCCCATGAGAAATTTTCTCGTATGTTACTATTCTCATAATAATTATTTTTTTCTAAATCCAGCAAGTCTCCAGGCATTGGAGCATATACTGGATTTTTATATCCTTTTTCAAGAAGCCATTTTTTTGAAGTGTATGGATTAGGAAATATGGGATCATCATTAGCGTAAAAAATTTCTTTGTCTAAGAAAGCTGGAGGTCCAGCGTTAATTACAAGGTGTTCAGGTCTAAGTGTTTTTGTAATAGACCACACATAATTCAATTTTGATTCTTTTTTCTTTTCAGAGGCTTTCATTTTATTTTCAGGTTCATATTGTGTGTAAACTACAGGAAACCAACTAGCACCAGAACATTGAGCAAGCAATAAGTTAGGATTTCCACCAATATAATCAATCATAGATTGGATCTGAGAAATGCTAACTCTGCTATCTACAGTATTGATAATACTTTTTTCATTTGATTTAAAAACCCAGATCGAGTCTTGATTCATCGGAGATTCTTCAGTCCATATTTGACAGTTAATATCACCAATGCTATGTTGTTTTTCTAAAGATAGTTGATTGGGTTCTTTTTTTGTTAAAAATTTAATTTTTTCAAAAAGATTTGGTGATGGGTATTCTGGGATATAGATTGGAATCTCTTTTGGTATGCATGATAAAAATTCAGGATCAAGATGATCCATATGTTCATGCGAAACAATGACTGCAGTTAGATCAGACCAATCATGTTCCATATAATGATGATTAGCAGGAAATTGATACCAAGAAGCATCAAAAGCACCATTTTTTGTAAACCAACCATCCATGACAATTTTTGTTTGTTCTGTAGAAACACAAATTCCTGCATGGCCTAAAAATTCAATTTTTACCAATATACACAAAGTTAGATTATTTAATAATAAAATTATTGCCCGTGTTTTTCAAAGAATTCTGTGATCGCCTCATAAACTAACTGTATTTCTTCTTTTTTCATATTTGGATACATTGGTAACGAGAGTATTCTTCTAGATTATTGATTAATTTTTTTAATTAATGAAAGCAATGAATCAATTGCATTATCATTAGTGAGGTTTTTCATGACATGTTCAGTTCCTGATTTTGCAATATGTTCCCATTTTGGATCATCAAAAGTTTCCAAATATTCTTCAAATTTTTTTGCATAATTATTCTGATTAATAAAAATTGAATTTTCAGAATCAATAAATCCTAATTTTTCTGCCCCATTGATATCATTAACTTCCATAAATGATACACATCCAGCAGCAGGGATTTCAAAATATTTTGCTGTATAATTAATGGTAGTAGCAGCTATTGAAGCACAATATTTTTGTAAAAGTATAGGATATTTGTCACCAACGTATTCATGTTCAAGTGTAGAAGTATAGTCAACATATGGTAATTTGTTACATAATGTTCTAAGTTTATAGTGATACAGAGCATTATCAGGATTACGTATTTTATTAAAAATCCTTGAGAGATATTTTGTATTACCTACGGCTCCAGAATTTAGAATTTTTTTAGAGATCCTTTGTGAAAATGGTACTAGATTTGTGTATAAAGATGGTTCAAGCCCATAAAGCACTACCTGATATTCATAATTTTTTGGAAAGTGGCGGTAAAAGTTTTTTTCATGTTGGTATCCAAAATATGCGCTAACATTAAATTTTTCATGGAAGTCACCAGTGTCATGTTTGTTATGAAGATCGCCAACCCTTACGATTACAGGTATTCCTGATTTTTTAATATTAATTATTTTTTCAGGTACACAGTGACATCTATTTTCAAATAACAGAATTGTATCAAATTTTTCTTTTAGATCTAACGCATCAAAAGTATTTTTAACAGGAAAATAAGTAATATCAATTTCAGAATATCTTTTTAGTGCAGTCATAAAAAAATGATATGAGGTTGTAAAGAAATAATTTTTTGTTAGAGTTTCACATGGTGAATAAATGAATGCGATTCTTATTTTTGATTTTGGATTTTTCATGTTTAAGATTAATTATTACAACGTTTATTTTATTCTTCATCAAGTCCTTTGAGTTTATCTAATGATGATTTTTGTACTTGCTGACGCTGGTATTTTCCACCCTTAAATTCCATATGTTCTTTTAATTCATCTTGTAATTTTTTTATTTCTTCTATTTCAGATTTCTCTAATTTTTCATTTAGTGAAAGTTTTAGTAATAGTTCAGTCATTTTTAGATGAAAAGGAACCATCAATTCAGTATTCAATAAAATTCTTCTAAAGTATGGATTTACTTCAAAAGATATGTCTGCTTCAGAACGATATGCAGATGAACGTTTGTAATGTACGTATCCGATCAGTATTAAAATTGGAATACCGATCATGCAGATAGTTATAATGTAATGTGGGAATGTGGGAAAGATCTCATTTAGAAATGGATAACGTTCAATTGCGAGAAAATAGGTTACAGTAAGTGTATTGACTGCTGCAAAAATAAATGCAAAATATGTTGACCAGCCATTTCTAAAATAGAACCATGCTCTGAAAGCTAAATTTCTTCTCATAATTTTTTCTTAATATAATGATATATCGATGTTGCTGCTCATTAATGTTAATTCAGTTTGTAAGAATTTATTAATTTATAATTATACTAAAGAAACTGACGTGAATGTTTTAAATCATTATAATTTCTGTTGATTGAATATGAGATTAAGAATACTAGGAATTATGATACCGATTATAATAATAGCCTTTTCTTACGGAATTGCGGTTGGACTGTATGAATATTTTCCCTATGAAGGATTGAATCAGACCAAAAAAATTATCTTGAACGAAAGTACTGATGAACCTATCATCACTTCTACCGATTTTGCTAGATTTGATATTAGTTCAATAATAGGAATTGAGACTAAAGAGGATATTAATTCTAGGAAAATTTCTCTGATTAAATATATTTGGAAAGATCAAATGCCTACAAAATTGCCTACAAGCATAGAAGAAAACTTCATAGATGAAAATTTTAAGGATGTGAAAAATCTAAAACAATTAGATAAAATTACTATTGAAATGGAACATGGGGTGAATTCTATCGCATATTTTTTTATTCCACACGAATCAAATAACAAATTGATCATTTATTATCATGGTCATGCTGGAGATTTTGTATTAGAAAAAAACACTATTACTTTCTTTTTAAATAATGGTTATTCCATTTTGGCCTTTAATATGCCATTAAAAGGAATGAATAATCAACCTGTGATAGAAACTTCATATTTTGGTCATGTAAAATTTATTTCACATTCACAACTTCCATTGTTAGAATCATCTGAATTTTCACCAATCAAATATTTCGTTGAGCCCATAGCACTTTCATTAAATTTTATCGAGCAAAATTATGATTATGATGAGTATTATATGGTTGGCATATCAGGTGGTGGATGGACAACCGTCCTTTATTCTGCAATCGATCAACGTATTTCTCAAAGCTATTCTGTTGCAGGCTCATACCCTTTGTATCTTCGTCAGGAAGTAAAAAATCTTGGTGATTACGAACAGAACAATCCAAATATTTATCGTATATCAAATTATCTAGAACTCTACACCATGAGTTCTTTTGGTAACGACAGAAAATTGGTTCAGTTATTCATATACAATGATCCATGCTGTTTCCAAGCAGAATTGTATGAAAAATTTCCATATGCTGAGATAATACAAAACAGACTTGAGATTTTAGGCGGTGAAGGAAAATTTAGTGTGTTTCTAGACAATTCTACTAATCAGCATGAAATATCTGATTATGCCTTAGGTTTAATTTTAGATGACATGTCATAACACTAAGTGCACTGAAAAATGAATAAGATCTAGATTTGGATTTGTATTAACGATTAAATTACTATATTATATCTAATTTCTAATGAAGATTTTGATTGCGTCAGGTGCTGGTGGTGGCACTGCCAAAAAAAGTATAGGTAAATCATTTCACTTGAAAGAATTGGGTGAGGCATTAAAAAAAATTGGGGTAGACTACAAACTTGTTTCAGAAATTGAATATATCTCAGGTTTCCCTAGTAAAAATCCAAAAAATTGGTTTTCAAAAAAGAAATTTTATGAATTGATAAACAGCTACAAGCCAGATGTGATTTTTGTTGATAGACAATCACATTTTGGATTAGAATCAATTAAAGCTGGAATTCCATTATTTGTGTATTTGAGGGGTCATTTTTGGATGGAACAAGAATGGGCTAAAAAAACTATCTACAAAGATCCTGTAATGAAAACGGTAATTAATCTTCGAGCAAAAATTGCTGAAAAAGTTCTTAAAGAATGTCAAGGAATTTTGATGACTGGAGATTATCTGGAAAATGTAATTAAAGAACACATTCCTGATGCAAAGACGTATCATTTTCTTGAAGGAATGGATACAACAAGATGGTACCCGGCAGAAGGTATGAAGTTAAAGCATCCATGTGTAGGAATGCTTCACGATGCAAACTGGTGGGGAAAAACGAAAGAAATGTTAACTTTAGAAGAGGTTATCAAATCATTGCCTGATGTTCATTTCTATTGGGCTGGAGATGGACAATATAAAACAAAAATTCTAGATGTTTTAGAAAAATTTGAAAATTTCCATTATATTGGTTTCTTAGATTATCCTGACGAAGTTAGAAAATATCTGACGGAAATTGACATCTATGCATTACCAACAGGAATGGATACAACACCACTATCATGTAGAGAATCTATGTCCATGAAAAAACCAATAATTGGGACAAATGTGGGAGGAATTCCAGAAATGATCTACCATCAAAAAACTGGATTGTTAGTTGATGAAGGAGACTCTCAAGCATGGATTAAGAGTATTAAATTGCTATTAGATGATAAAGAATTATCAAAAAAACTTGGAGATGGAGCACGAAATCTTGTTATTGAGAAATTTAATTGGGATATTCTCGCAAAGCGATTTGTAGAAATAATAGAGTCTAGTTTGGGAAAAAAATAATCTCAGATGGAAAATCATTCATTGTAATCTTGAACACCTCATTTTAATTTGCTTTCGTATCTACTGGAAATTTTTTTTTTTTGCGTTACTGACTCAGCATAATTAGTGTTCATTTTTTTTATTAAACTAAGAGTTTGATTGTGTAATAATTCTAGATTAGGAATTACACAATGACCACCAATAAATCCGGGGTAGAGTTTTGGTCTATTACCTAAAATTTGATGGATTTCATCAGAAAATGTCCACATTTCATCATAATCCACATTATGTTGAATAGCAATTGTATTAGTTAATTGAGCATAGTTAATCAACCAACCTAGATAAGAAGTGTCACATAGAATTTTTGCCAATTCTAGAGTTTCTGGTTTGGACATTCTTTGGGTTTTTATTCCGCATTTCTTCATAGTTTGACGATATTTAGAAATAGCCCATTCTTTTTTTGGCGCGGTTTTAGATATTGCAAAGAATTTTGTATAACGTTTCAGATCTTTTAACATTCTTTTATGAATTCCTCGCGTTGCACTATAGATAATTGGTATCGGCATATTACTTTGAAGACGTAAAGTAGTTCCAGGGCTAATAGTACTATGTATTACAATGCATTCAGGATTAAATTTTTTATACAATTTAATTACATTCGAATCAAAATTTTTGGTCACAGGTATTGCAATATGTAAAAAAGAAGTTGAAACATCTTGAAATTTTTTATATTTTAATTTATTCATCAATTTTTTATCTTTATCAAATCCTATGACTTGTTGATTAATAGATAATAATTTTAGGATTGGATTTCCAATTTCACCTAAACCAACGACAATATCTTTTTTCATTATATTTTTACTCTATAATACCAAATTAATCTAGTGTCTCTTCACTATTCATGTTTTTTGTGATAAAAAGTCTATGCCATACTTCACACGCCAATAACCCTAAAAATTTATTCACATATTTTACATTAAGATCTGGTTTATCAATGTATTTTGTAATCCATTCTTTATTTATCCAACCTGCTTTAACTAATTCTGAGTTATCAAAAAATTCTTTACATAAATCATGACCTTGTGTTTTCCAAAGATTTAGAGTGTTAACATTAAAACCTAATTTTTCTGTACTGATTAATGATGAAGCATTATGTTTTTCTACCAATTTTCTCAAGGGTAGTTTTCCAATGTTATTTTGTTCATCATATTTGTATTTCATTGGTATATGAGGAGCAATGCGAAGTAATTTTTCAGTTAGTAAAGGAGTTAGTAGGTTTATGTCAAATGCATTAATTATGCCAGAATTAACTGGATTAAAATTGTACAAAAGCTTTCCATTATAATCTGCTAAACATACTTGATTAATTCTATCTAGATCGTTATCAAAAAAAGGCAAAAGCCTATTGTAAATGGCATCCCATGAGAAATTACATTTTTTAGTAAATATATCATCTTGATCAGATACTCGATCTCTTTCATGGCATTCTAAATATGCCTTAACTTTTTCAAGTGGCGTCGAATTGTCAGAAGTTAATGATAGAAACTTGTTATACCTAAACGTATATCCTGCAAAAAGTTCGTCACCGCCATCACCTGAAAGCAAGGTTTTTGATAACGTGCTAGATTTTTTTACAACATAATACCAATGTAAATCCCAAAATGGTAATTTAATAATACTAATTGCTTTGGGTAATTCAGATAGATAGTTTTCAAGATAAACTATGTGATGTTCAGCGTTAAATCTTTCTGCAATTTTTGATGCTGCAGGAGTTTCATCAACACTATTTGCAAATTTAATTGATACAGCATGTAATTTTATCTCAGGTTTGATTTTACGAAGTAATGCTAATACTAATGTTGAATCAACGCCCCCACTAAGTGCAATCGAAATTTCCTTGTCGCCCAGAGTTTCCAGTTTATTTTGCATTTCATTGCAAATTAGATTTTCAAAAGATTGAATGTCAATAGGTTTATCATCTGCTAGAAAATCTTTTGAGTTTTTGGGAGGTAAATTTGGCTCTATTGAAGGATCATAGCGAAGAGTTAGAATGTTAACTAAAGATGAAGGATTAATTTCCACGTCCTAATCCCCTAAAAATTAATTTTTCTTGTTTTGCAATAGAAGGATCAATTATTCCTCGTGTATCAATTAAGATAGAATGTTGCATTTTTGTGAAGGTATGAATTTGTAATTTTTTGAATTCATCATGACCTGTAACAATAATGGCTGCATCTACTTTTGAGATTATATCTTCAATGTTATCTTCAGATGTGATCCCAAATACTTGACTTGAGGAGAAATATGGATCATAAATATGAATATTTGCGCCTAAGTCTTGGAGTTTTCTTATAATGTGCTCAGCAGGAGATAGCTGAATATCTTTCACATCGGGTTTATAAGAAACACCAAGAATTAGTATCTCACTATTTTCTATAGATTTTTTACATTCTTTGAATGCATCAGAAGTTAATTCTATTACATGTTCCGGCATGTTTTCATTAATTTTTCTACCTGACTCAATTATACTAAGCTTTGAACCAGTACGTTTTCCAGTATTAAGAAGTTGATACGAATTTATTGGTAAACATGGGCCACCTACTCCAGCTCCAGGATAATGAACTTGAAAATTATATTTCTTTTTGGCAGCTTCAAGAACTTTAATTGTATCAATCCCAAGTTTATCAAACATTAGAGATAATTCATTTACAAATGCAATATTGATATCACGAAACACATTAGTTGTTAGTTTAACAGCATTTGCAGTTTTACAATCAGGCATTTCCACAAGTTCAACTGAAAAAACAAACTTGTAGATTGCTTTGATAATTTTTGTAATATTATGATTTATCCCTCCAACTAGTCTTGGAAGATTCGTGAAGTCATGTAAAATTTCTCCCGGATTAGCATTTTCAGGACAAACACCAATGAAAAAATTCTTTTCTGTTTCTAATCTTCCAGACTTTGAAATTATAGAAACCATCTCATCCTCAATGAATCCTGGTTCAATGGTACTCTCAACTATAACTAATGAGTTTGGTGATAATATTTCTGAGAGTTTTGTTGCAACATTTCTCAATGCTGAATAGTCTGGGATATTATATTCATCCATTGGAGTAGGTAATGATAAGAGTATTAGATCAGAATTTGGAACCACTTCTTCAATATTTGTGGTGGCGGAGAACTTTTTATTTTTTATTACATCATCAAATATTTCATTATATCCTGGCTCATCCTTTAGTGGAAATTTTCCAGAATTGATGTTTTGTACTAAGTTTTCATTAATATCAACTCCAATTGTTTGTAGTCCAGATTTTGCAAAAGATAACGCAGTAGGAAGACCAATTCTCCCAATACCAATAACACAAACTCGAAGTGTTTTTGAATCTAATGATTTTCTCACATCTTCTATATTATTCATATTGGGTTTTGAACTGGACATTAATATCACGAATACCGATATTTTTGAACATATTTTGACCTATTATAATTTTGGAATGATAGCTATTCATCCAAAATTTTAAAGGCTTAATGATAAGACTAAGAGTGAATTTTTGTGACTAAGGTTGTAATTACCGCAGCGGGAAGAGGTACAAGATTATTGCCATTTACGAAAGAAATGCCTAAGGAAATGATGCCAATTTTTTCTAATGTTTCTACTAATAGGAGGATAGTTTTACCGTTATTACAATATGTCTATGAGCAGCTATATTCTATGAATTTTAGAGATTATTGTCTCGTTGTGGGAAGAGAAAAAAGATCAATAGAGGATCATTTTACGCCACACGAAATGTATTTGAGAGATTTAAAAGGAGATAACAAAAGCGATATGACCAAATTTTATCATAAATTAGAAAATTCACATTTAGTTTGGATTAATCAAAATAAGCCATTAGGCTTTGGTGATGCGGTAAAACATGCAGAGAATTATGTAGGAAGTGAAGATTTCATAGTTCACGCAGGAGATGTCACAATATTAAGTAAAAATAAACACCCTATCTTACGCTTGATAGAAACTGCAAAGAAATATCCTGATGCAAAGGCAATTTTATTGTGTAAAAAAGCAAAAGACTTGAAAAGGTATGGTGTTCCAACTGTTAACAAATTATCGAATAATTTATTTAGTGTAAATGAGGTTGTAGAAAAACCTGATAAACCAAAATCAGAATTTGGTATATTGCCATTATATTATTTCAAATCTGATGTTTTTTCAAGTTTGAAAAAAATCAAACCTGGAAAAGGGAAAGAGTTTCAGTTAACAGATGCTATACAAAATATGATTAAAGAAAAACAAAAAGTTCTTGCAATTACATTAAATGAAAATGAAGAAGAAGTGGATGTCGGAACAGTTGAATCTTACAGAAATGCACAGGAAGTTACGTTTAGGAAGGCATAATTTTTAAGATTAAAAATTTGGGTGAGAGTATGAAAATAGCAGTAATTGGTTTAGGTTTTGTAGGGTTATCACTCACTAGTGTGTTAGCATCGAAGGGAAACAATGTAATCGGAATAGATGTTGATGTTGAAAAATGTAAAAAAATTCGTAGTGGAATTGCACCATTTTTTGAACCAGGTTTAGAAAAGATGCTGAGAATTGGATTAAAAAAGAAATTAACAATAACTGATAATTTTTCATTGGTTAAAGATTGTGATATGATTTTTGTTGCTGTAGGAACACCTCAGAAATCAAATGGTGCAATAGAACTATCAATGATTAAAAAAGTAGTGACATCTATCGGAAGAGTTCTTGCAAAAAGTAAGAATAACCCAATTGTTCTGATAAAAAGTACAGTCATCCCAGGTACTATGCAAAATGTCATTTTACCAATTTTAGAGAGAAGATCGGGTAAGAAAGCAGGAAGAGAATTTGGACTTATTTCAAATCCAGAATTTTTACAAGAAAGTAGTGCAATTAGGAATACAGAATTTCCTCATGTAATAGTTCTAGGAGGTTACCAAACCAAGTTTATGAAAAAAGCAAAAAGTTTCTTTTCCAGATTACATCCAAATGTTTCAATTACAATCACAAATCATCAAACAGCTGAGATGATAAAATATGCAAATAATTCATTTCTAGCAACAAAAATTAGTTTTATTAATCAGCTATCCAACATATGTCAAAATATTCCAGGTGCTAACATAGACGATATTGCAAAAACAATAGGATTGGATCCTAGAATTGGAGCGTTGTTTCTAAATGCAGGGCCGGGATATGGCGGTTCATGTCTGCCAAAAGATATGAAAGCACTGATAGATTTTGCCAATAAAATTGGAATTAATCCAACCCTCCTAAATGCAGTTGAGAAAACAAATCAAAAACAAATACAAAATATAGTTTCGATAATGGAAAACACGTTAGGGACACTTGCATCAAAACGAATTACTGTTTTAGGTACTGCATTCAAGCCTAACACAGATGATGTTAGAGATTCAATAGCAATAGAATTAATTAAAAAACTTTTAAAGAAAAAAGCAAAGATAACAGTTCATGATCCAAAAGCAATAAGAAATACAAGGAATGTTTTTGGAGGTAAGATTTGCTATGATGAATCAATTACTAGAGCATTAAACAATAGTCACTGTGCAATAATTATGACACAATGGAAACAATTTGGAGAGTTGAATAACAAATCAATAAAATGTATGAAAAGAAAATTAATTATTGATTGTAGAAGAATTTTGGCAAATAAAAAATTAGGCGCCGAATATTATGCATTAGGTATAGGAAAGTAATATGAAATATGTTGTGACAGGAGGTGCTGGATTTATTGGAAGTTATTTAGTAAAATTATTAATTAATGAAGGACACTCAGTCATAGTAATTGATAATCTTGTAAAAGGTACAAAAGCAAATTTAGAACCGATTCTAGACAAAATTGAATTTCATCAAATAGACATAAGAGATTATAAATCATTAAAAAAAATTCTAAAAAATATTGACGGAGTTTTTCATCAAGCTGCACTTACAGTTGTACAAGATTCATTTGATAGACCGGAAGAATATTTTGAAGTGAATGTTGTTGGAACAGAAAATATATTCAAATTAGCAAATGAAAATAATCTCAAAGTAGTATATGCTAGCAGTTCAAGTGTATACGGTCATCAAAATATAATGCCAATAACTGAAAATGCAAAAAGAAATCCAATCAATCCTTATGGTCAAACAAAACTTGATGACGAATATCTTTTTGAAAAATATTCAGAGATGGGAACAAAAATAATCGGGCTTAGATATTTCAATATTTTTGGAAAAGGTCAAACGCTAGAATACGCAGGAGTTATTACAAAATTTTTAGATAGAA
>Ga0310120_10003251_pt1 | contig 11637 bp, 10 predicted proteins | sample CB27_AW_983_MG_FD_203506 | JGI IMG/M metagenome (GOLD analysis project Ga0310120, IMG submission 203506) | Marine microbial communities from Western Arctic Ocean, Canada - CB27_AW_983 | ecosystem: Environmental > Aquatic > Marine > Oceanic | place: Canada: Western Arctic Ocean | collected... | reverse complement strand
TGAGCCGTTTCCGATCCTTCTCGAAGAACAATTCCCCCTCGCCGTCGCCCCCGATCACGAATTCGAAATCCCGCGACCCCTGGAACCCCACGAAGCAGCCCAGGAAGGGTTTATCCAATAGCACCGGCAACTTCTCCGCAGGACCCGGGGCACTTCCCAGGGCGCAGACCGCGAGGGCGAGAATACAGGCCTTCATGCCCGACGCCTAGCAGCACCCCGCGCTTTTCACCAGCGCATTTCTAGGCTTTGCTCGGGACCTCATGACCGCCGACGAACTTGATCATTCCGCCCGCCACGACGGGTCTCCCCCCGAGGGCCTCACCGATGAACTTCGCTCCCTATGGCTGGTGCGGGCCGGCCGCTGGCACGAGTCCCACGACCTCTGCTCCGGCATCCCCGATCCCGACGGGGCATGGATTCACGCCCACCTCCATCGCGAAGAGGGCGACCTCTCCAACGCCCGCTACTGGTACAACCGGGCCGGGCGGAAGCCCCCCTCCCAGACGGTCCCCCTCCAGGCCGAATGGGTGGAACTCGCCGCTCACTTCTCCGCGCAGGCCTGAAGTCTCCGAGCCGTTTCGACCAGGCGCCGCCACTTGCTCCCGGGCCCCCTCCATGTCACAGAAAAACGTCCGCCGCGCCGCCGTCTCCGTCCTGCGGGCCTGGTCGAAGGGCCACGTCTACGCCGAGGCCCTCGTCGATCGTCACGCCCGGCGCAATCGGCTCTCCACTGCGGACCGTGCTCTCCTCAACAGCATCATCCTCGGCGTCCTGCGCAACCGCCGCCTTCTCGATCACTGGATCGGCATGTTGCGCAAGGGCCGCCTCGATCACGAAACGCGCGACATTCTGCGGGTGGGAGTGTGCCAGCTTCTCATTCTCGGCATCGCCGATCACGCCGCCGTGAACGAAACCGTGGCTTGTGCGCGCAGCCCGGTGCGCGGTCTCATCAACGCCGTGCTCCGGCGAGCCATCGCCGCCCGCAAGACCCTCGACGCGGAAGCCGACGCACTCCCTCCACCCGTCCGGTTCTCCCACCCCGACTGGCTCTTCAATCGCTGGAGCAATCGGTTCGGAAAAGAAGATGCCATCGCCATCCTCGAGTGGAACAACCACCCCGCCCCAACCATCGTTCGTCTAAACTCCCTCGGCGCCCCTGCCGGCCGTCCGCCCTTGCCCCGGATCGCCGACGAAAATAATCTCGCGCTCACCGCAACATCCGTCGACGGCTCGTTCATTCTCGACGGCCCCGTCCCGGGAGACTGGATCGAAGAGGGTCTCGTCTACGTGCAGGATCCCTCTACCAGGCACGCCGTAGAACTTCTCGCCCCCACTCCCGGCGAGGCTATCCTCGACTCCTGCGCCGCCCCGGGTGGGAAGTCCTCTCTCCTCGCCGCGGCCATGCAGAACGAAGGAGAATTGTTGTGCACCGATTCCAATCCACGCCGCCTTCCCCGTCTCGCCGAAAATCTTCAACGGTTGCACATTTCCATCGCCGTCATGGCCGTTTTCGATTGGACCACCGCACCGCCCCGCGAATGGCGGGCCCGCTTCAACGGAATTCTCCTCGATGTCCCCTGCTCGAACACCGGGGTGCTGCGCCGGCGCGTCGATGCCCGCTGGCGGCTCCAGCCCGAGCACCTCGACGCACTGGCCGTTACCCAGCGCCGCATTCTCGAAAATGCCCTGCCCTGCCTGAAACCCGGGGGCCGCCTGGTCTATTCCACCTGTTCCCTGGAAGCGGAGGAGAACGAGGAGCAGGTCGAGTCCTTCCTTGCCGCCCACCCTGCCCTCCATCTCCTCGACTCCCGGCGCTCGCTCCCCTTCCGCGACGGCTTTGACGGCGCCTACGCCGCTCTGCTCGGAGCGGAAGCTTGAATCCCCCTTCCCTCTCGCTACCTTCCGCCCGTGCGCACGATTCTCAGCCTCCTGCTCGCTTTCATCATCCTCGCCGCCTTCGGTGGCCTGGCCTTCTATTACATCAACATCAGCGGCGGCGCCAAATTCGAGCGCAAGGTCAAGCCCAAGGCGCCGCCGACCGAAGAACCCGCCAAACCATAGTTCTCCCGCAAGGACGATGCGGAACCTCATCTGATCTGGAGCGCACCAGAAGTGAAGTTGGCCATCACGTTGTCAGTTCCACTTCAAGCCGCGGTAGCCAGCTCACAACTCATCAGGGTCCGGAATTTTGAAACTCCGGGGTTGAGTATCACGGGGCCACTTCGCGGGCCTTCGACGCTCACTCGATGGATTCGCTTGAGGAGCACCTCCTGCACGCCCGGCGCATCGCTTGCCCCGTGAGTCAGAGGGCCGGTCCAACCGAATCCTTCGCGCGCAGATCCTCGCAATAAAAATACAAAAAAACGCCCCGGAGGGGTCACTCCGAGGCGCCTGCAATTCAAGGTGACTGACTTCGCAAATTCAGTCGTCGGTAAGCGTAAAGGTCTCTTCCTTCTCGGGCGGAGGGCCCCTATCAGCAGGCGTCGCGCTCTTTTCCCGACGCTCACCCCCGTCACGCCCCCTGGCACGATCCCCCCCGCGGCCACGATCGCCCCCGCGGCCACGATCACGATCACCATCACGTCCGCGACCACCGTCATCGCCGCGATCATCGTCATCACCACCGTCATCACCACCGTCTCCGCTGCCTCGCTTCGATTCGCGAATCGCGGCCCGTATGCTCATCTTGACGCGGCCTTTCTCGTCCACGCCGATGCACTTCGCAGTCACCACATCGCCGGTCTTCACCACGTCCTCGGTCAGATTGACGCGTCCTTCCGCCAACTCCGAGATGTGGACCAGTCCATCCTTGCCGGGCAGGACTTCCATGAAGGCGCCGAAGGCCATCGTGTTGACGATCTTGCCGGTGTAGGTCTTGCCGACTTCCACTTCCGCGAACATTTCCTCGATCATCGTCTTGGCGCGCTCCAGCGATTCAGGCTTCGCGGCGTAAATGTGGACCGTTCCGTCGTCCTCGATGTTAATCTCGGCTCCCGACTCGGCCTGGATGCCCTTGATGTGCTTGCCGCCCGGGCCGATCAACTCGCCAATGCGATCCGGATCAATCTTGACGGTCTCGATGCGCGGCGCGTACTCGCTTAGTTCGCCCGGCTCCGATATCGCTTCCGTCATCGCCACCTGGACCTGTTCGCGGCCCTCCTTGGCGAGGTAGATGGCTTTCTCGAATATGTCCATCGAGATCCCCGGCAGCTTGAGATCGAGCTGGAATCCGGTGATCCCTTCGGAGGTGCCGCAGAGCTTCCAGTCCATGTCCCCGTAAAAATCCTCGCTGCCGATGATGTCCATCAGGAGCTTGTGATCCTTCAGGTTGCCGTCGTCATCGAAGTCGGTCACCAGGCCCACCGAGACCCCGCTCACCGGACGCTTCAACGGCACCCCGGCCTGCAGCAGCGCCATCGTGCCGGAGCACACCGTCGCCATCGAGGACGAGCCGTTCGACTCCATCACCTCCGAGGTGAGACGAATCGCATACGGGAAGTCCTCCTCGCTCGGCAGAACCGCTTCGAAGGAGCGCTCCGCCAGCGCCCCGTGGCCAATCTCGCGGCGGTTCAGGCCACCAAAGCGGCCGGTCTCCCCCACCGAGAACGGCGGGAAGTGATAGTGCAGGAGAAAGCGCTTGCTGTCCCCCCCGCCCGCGTAATTGTCGACATACTGCCGCTCGTCGGCCGGCGCGAGGGTCGTGACCGCCACCGCCTGAGTCTCGCCCCGTGAGAAAAGCGACGATCCGTGCACGCGAGGTAGGATTCCCGCCTCGGCCGTGAGCGGGCGAAGATCGCCCACCTGGCGCCCATCGGCCCGCAGGCCTTTTTCGAGGATACTGATCCGGAAGGCCTTCTTTTGAATGTGCTCGAAAGCCTGCTCGATCGCAAAGTCGCTGACGTCTTCGTCCGCTTCCTTGATGGCGGCCTCCACTTCGTCCCGCAGGGCCCCGACCGCCTTGGCGCGCTCGACCTTGCTGGGCTTGTAGATGGCGTCCTCGATGCGGTCGCCCGCCACGCGGTAGGCGATCTCGAGGTGCTCGTCCTTGGCCACCGAGACCTCGAATTCCCGCTTCGGCTTGCCACACCGGGAAACGAGTTCTTCCTGGGCCTCGACCAGCTTCGTCACGCTTCCCTGCGCGAATCGAAGGGCGTCGATGAAGTCCGCTTCCGGGATCTCGTGGGCCGCCCCCTCGATCATCACCACGTCGTTCTTGTTGCCGACGTAAACCAGGTCGAGATCGCTCACGGCGCGCTGCTCAAAGACCGGGTTGATCACGAACTCGCCATCCACCCGGCCCACCCGCACCGCTCCGATCGGTCCCGCAAACGGGATGTCCGAAATCGAGAGAGCCGCCGAGGCGCCGTTCATGGCCAGAATGTCGGCATCGTTCTCGCTATCGGCGGCGAGCATCAATGCCACAATCTGGGTGTCGTAGAGATAGCCCTTCGGAAACAACGGCCGCAGGGGCCGATCGGTCATCCGGCAGGTCAGGATCTCTTTCTCGGTCGGCCGTCCTTCGCGCTTGAAGTAACCGCCCGGAAAAACACCGGCCGCGGCCGCTTTTTCCTTGTACTCGACAGACATGGGGAACCAGCTCTGCCCTTCACGAATCTTGGTTTGCGATACGGCCGTCACCAGGACCACCGTGTCGGCGCTGCGGACCGTCACCGATCCATCTGCAAGTTTCGCCATTTTTCCCGATTCAATCGTGATCGGATTCGAGCCCACTTGGGCCGTAACGGTGTGTATACTCATCTTTTGTGTACGTGTTCTTACATCATCGCAACGCCCCCCTTTTGGGGGCATGGCGGGGCTTTCGAAGCCGGTCAACCGTGTGTGAGAGACGGTATTGGAGGACGACCGGCGCTGTGATGTGAGAGACAAAAAAAGGCGACAACAAGCTGCTGCGATGATCGCAGCGGCGTGAGCTACCGGCGCAGTCCGAGCCTTGCAATGATCTTCTTGTAGCGCTCTTCGTCGTCCCGTTTCAGGAAGTCGAGGAGCTTCCGCCGGCGGGCCACGAGCCGCAGCATTCCGCGGCGCGAGGAGAAGTCCTTGCGGTGGGTTCCAAGGTGATCAGTGAGGTGTTTGATGCGCTGCGACATAAGCGCCACCTGAAAATCCGCACTCCCCGTATCATTCTCGTGAAGGCGGTATTCGCTCGGATCAATCGTCGATTCACTCATTGCTTTCGCACGCTTCAGGCTAGTAGGATAACCGGCCTGCCCTTTTTGCGGGGCGGCGGAAAGAAAACAGATTGGCGGGGGATTGCAACCCTTATGCGCCGGCAATTCCGCACGGATGCTCGGAATTCCCACCCAAATCCCGCCAATCCCCTCTCTGCGGCCCCGGCTCGAATCGAGCCCCGCCCGCTCCAAACCGCTCTCAACCCTCCTTCGGCGGGTGGGTCTTGATAAACCCGACCGCTTCCTCCTCCTCCTCCGTGAGGGACAGATATTCCTCGTAGGGCTCCCCCGCGGCCTGCTTCTTCAGGCAGTCGTAGACCAACGTTTTCTTCCCGAAGTGCTCCTCCCCGAGAAAGACCATGGGGCTGATCTGGTGGACGGTCTCGTAGTGATTCTGGGTGGCATCCTGGAAGACCTCCTGCGTCGTTCCGGCGCTCCCGGGCGCAAAAATGATCCCGTGCATCGCGATGGCGAGGAGCCCGTCCTCCCGCAGGCTGTTGGAGAAGTACTTCGCGATGTGGACCGAGAAGAGGTTGCTCGGTTCGTGCCCGTAAAACCAGGTCGGAACTGCCAGGCTGGCGTGACCGTGACGGAACATGTCGAGAACCTCCTGCGCGCACTGCATGTAGCCCTCGTCCGTGTAGACCGGGGCATGACTGAGGGTGGACAACGCAGTCTCCAATTCCTCGTCGCTCACCGCCGCGAGAAAGGCGCCCATGTTGGCGGCCTCCATGACGCCGGGCCCGCCCCCTGTCGTGATGAAATACCCCTCGCGGGTCAGCTGCTGGGCGATCCGCGCCACCTTCTTGTAATAGGGATCGGTCCGCGGTGTCTTGTGTCCACCCATGATACCGACCACCTTCTTGCGTCCGTCGTTGTCGACACGGCCCTCTAACAGATCACGCAGGGCGTCATCGATGGCGTGATCGTGCAGGCGTTGTGCGAGGGCTTCCAATACGCCTGGACTCTCACGCCCATGGGCCTTGAAGTGTTCGAAGACCCTCTTGTCGACGCTGTTGTCCTCGCTGGGTGTCCAGCCGTCCATCAGTTCCGCGCGCGAGTAAAGGCGGGGCCGGAACGGATCGTAGGGCAGGTCCGGGAAAGCGGGAATGACGGTCGCGCCGCGCTTCAGGAGCCACTCCACCGTGATCTCCTCCGGGAAGTGACAGCCCAGGAAGACCGCCTCCGCGCAATGCAGCTCCTCCCAGTCGAGGTCCGTCTCCCGCAAATCCAGGCCCTGCACCACGGCGTGACTCAACTGGTTGCCCTGCCGGCAAAGCGCCGCAACGGAGTCGAGTTCCCTGACGTAACGCCGGCTCATGACAGTTTTTTTCCGATCACCTCCTCCTTCAGAACACCGATGTAAGGCAAATTGCGATAAAGTCCCTGGAAGTCCAAGCCATATCCCACCACGAATTCATCCCCGATGTCGAAGCCGACGTAGTCGGCCACCACCTCCACGGCACGTATTCTGTCCTTCGAGAGAAGCACACAGGATTTCACCTTAGCGGCTCCCTGCCTCCGCAACCTCTCTCCCACCGCCGCAAGAGTCCGGCCCGTGTCGAGAATGTCGTCCACCAACAGAACATCCTTCCCCTGCACGTCCGGCAGCTTCCGGTCGAGGAAGTCCACCCGCCCCGAGCTCGCCGTCCCGCCGTGGTAGCTCGCCACGTTGACACATTCGATCTCGAGCGGCAACGGCATCCGCCGCAGCAAATCCGCCATGAACACCAGCGCTCCCTTCAAGATCACCACCACCACAAACTCCCTCTCCGCGAACTCCGCCAGGATCTGCTCCGCCATCACATCGAGCCGCCTCCCGATCACCGCTTCGTCGATCAGGACCTTCTCCACATCCTCGTGCACGTCCCGAACTCTAACGGCCGTGGCAGCGCTTTTCAAGCGCCACGCCCAATCCCCACCTTTCCTGCAGGGACCGGATCGCATCGACTTTCTCACTCACGCTGCATACACTCCGCCCCAGTTCACCCGGAATAAGCCCCCGGTCCTCCCCTCTCAATGGCAACCGGCACCATGAAATCTCCGCGTTTCCTCCTCACCGCCGGCGTGAGCCTCATCCTCCTCGTGGCGGCGTGGATCAGCGGAACCATCGGCAGGCTCGGCGCGGCCTTGAAATCCCTTCTCGTGCAGCTTCTCGAGTACATTCAAGGCCTCGATCCGGTCTTGGCCGCGGTGACTTTCGTGGGACTCTACATCGCTGCGACCGTCCTCTTCGTGCCCGGCCTCCTCATCACCATGGCTGGCGGCCTCCTGTTCGGCGTCGTCAAGGGCACCGCTCTCGTTTCGATCGCGTCGGTCTGCGGTGCTTCCCTCGCCTTTCTCATCGGCCGCTATCTCGCTCGCGACTGGGTCGCCGGGAAGACCCGCAACAGCCCACGCTTCCGCGCCATCGACGGCGCGATCGGCAAGGAAGGAGCCAAGGTCGTGTTCCTCCTCCGCCTCTCCCCCATCTTTCCCTACAACCTCCTCAACTACGCTCTCGGCCTCACCCGGGTCAGTTTCGGACGTTACGTCCTCGCCTCGTGGATCGGCATGTTTCCCGGCACCCTCCTGTATGTCTACCTCGGCTCTCTCGCCGGCAGCATCGCCACCCTCGCCACCGGTAGCGGAGGCGGAGGCGGGAAAAGCACCTCGCAGTGGATTCTCTTCGGAGTGGGCCTCCTTGCCACCGTGGTGGTCACCGTCTACGTCACCAGGATCGCCCGCCGGGCCCTCAATCAACAGTTGGCAGTCTCCGCCAGATAGAGTTCAGGTGTCGGGTTTCAGAATCAGCGTGACACAATCGCCGACCGCGACGCGACACCCGAAACCTGACACCTGACACCTCCCGCACTCATGAATTTTTTCGATCCTCTCGACGACCACAACCGGACCCTCAAGTCCAATGTCTTCCCGGACAACTGGACCAACCCCGTGCCGGGGGGAAAATACAACCTCGTCGTGATCGGTGGCGGGACGGCGGGACTGATCTGCGCCTCCGGGGCGGCCGGCCTCGGAGCAAAGGTGGCCCTCATCGAGCGCAGCGGCCTCGGCGGTGATTGCCTCAACGTGGGCTGTGTTCCTTCCAAGGCGCTGATCCGTGCCGCGCGGGCGGCCCACGAAGTACGCACCGCCGCGGAGCGTTTCGGTGTGCACACCGGGGAGGTCGATGTCGATTTTCCCGCTGTAATGAAACGCATGCGCCGCCTCCGCGCCGGGATTTCTCCGGCCGACAGCGCCCGGCGTTATTCCGAGGAACTCGGCGTCGATGTTTTTCTCGGGGAGGGCAGGTTCACGTCTTCCAACACCATCGAGGTCGACGGCCGGGAACTCAATTTTGCGCGGGCCGTCATCGCCACCGGAGCCCGCGCCGCCAAGATCCCCATTCCCGGCCTGTGGGAAAGCGGCGCCCTCAGCAACGAGTCCGTCTTTTCGCTCACCGAGTTGCCGAAGCGCCTGGCCGTGATCGGGGCCGGCCCCATCGGTTGCGAACTCGCCCAGTCCTTCGCCCGATTCGGCTCCAAGGTAACCCTTCTCGACAACGTCAAGCCCATCCTCAACCGGGAGGATCCCGACGCCGCCGCCATCGTCGAGAAGGCTCTCGTCGCGGACGGCATCGCCCTGAAATACGAATACGAGATTGCCCGCGTCGAGGAGCGCGGAAACGAAACGGTCCTCCTCCTGGAAAAGGACGGCCGAAGCGAGGAACTCGTCGTCGACCAGATCCTGGTCGGAGTGGGCCGCGCCCCCAATGTCGACGGCCTGGGCCTCGAGGAGGCCGGCGTGGAGTTCACCAAGCACGGGGTGGTCACCAACGATCGCCTGCAAACATCCAACAAGCGCGTCTTCGCCGCCGGCGACATCTCGCTCAAATACAAGTTCACTCACACCGCCGACGCCTCGGCCCGCATCGTTCTGCAGAATGCCCTCTTCTACGGCCGCAAGAAATTGAGTGCGCTCACCATCCCCTGGTGCACCTACACCGATCCCGAGATCGGCCACGTCGGCCTCTACCCGCAGGAGGCCGAGGAGCAGGGTATCGCGATCGAGACTTTCACGCAGGATCTCTCCCACGTCGACCGCGCCATCCTGGACGGCGAGACGGAGGGATTCGTGAAAGTGCACGTGAAAAAGGGCACCCCCGAGATCGTCGGTGCCACCGTGGTGGCGGCCCACGCCGGGGATCTCATCGGGGAACTTTCCCTCGCCATGACCAACGGGCTCGGCCTCAACAAGATTGCCTCCACCATCCACTGCTACCCGACCCAGGCCGAGGCCATCAAGCGCGTCGGCGACGCCTACAACCGGACCCGCCTCACCCCATTCGTGGCCGGTCTCTTCAAAAAGCTCCTCGCCTGGCAACGGCGGTAGGAGTAGCTGCGGCGTCTCGCCGCAGGCCGTAGCATGACCGTCCCGGTCATGACCAAACTCCCCCGGCGCAGCCGCACTTCCCTTTTCCCCCTCCCGGCCCGGTCAACAACCGGTCTCGACCCCGCGGATCGAAGTTCCGCGGATGGGCTTCCCATCAGGGCTCTCTAACAGATTGTCAGCGCCTGTGGGTCCTGAAAACTGACTGCAACCATGATCACGCCGCTTCTCTCGTGTAGAAATGATGCAATCCGCAGCCTTTCGGAAACGCAACGACCCCGCCCTGCTCTGGCGGCACAATCGCTCTTGGTTCAGGACAATCCTTGGCCAACGACAGATGCGTGCGACACCGGTGATAGTATTCGAAATATGATTCAAGAACTCGGCGCAGATGCGCTTCGTTGAAAATGATCACGTGATCCAGGCAGTCTCGACGGATTGAGCCGATCACTCTTTCGCAGTATGCATTCTGCCACGGAGACCGATATGGTGTTTTGGTCTCCTTGATGTTCATTCCCTTCACTCGCTCAGAAAACTCAGGGCCGAAAATGGTATCGTTGTCCCGAATGAGGTGCTTGGGTGCCGAGTCCCACGGGAAAGCTTCCACGATCTGCTGGGCCGTCCACCGCGCGGTGGGACTCTTGGTCACGTTGAAATGAACGACTCGGCGTCGCTCGTGAGTCAGAACAACAAAAACATACAACACGCGAAACGTCGCGGTGGGCACCGTGAAAAAATCAATACTCGCGATGGCACTGGCTTCGTTAGCAAGAAACGACTTCCACGTCGGCGACGGCGTCCCCCTCCTTCGGATACGATATTGGTCGACCGTCGACTTGCAGACCGGGATTTCCAATTTGGCTAATTCCCCGATGATGCGAGGAGTGCCCCAAGTCGGATTCGCCCGGCTCATGGTTCGGATCAACTCTCGAACTTCACGATCGATTCTTGGCCGTCCCGGCCTCTTTCTTCGGCCATTCCGGGTCCAAAACTTTTTGAAGCGATTCTTCTGCCAATCAAGAATCGTTCGGGGCCGCGCGATCAACAGGACCTTCTGCCAACCATCCGAAACTCTTGAATAAAGCACCCAAAAGAGACGGTCATGATCCGTGAACTTCGGCCGCTTCGAATTTCGAAGCAACACCATCAATTGTTGGCGCAACGCCACGTTCTCCAAAGCCAATTCCCGTCTGCCTCGGAACCAGCAAATTACGAATTTCGCCACCAGTTTTACCCAGATTCCCGTGACCTCCAAGCATCTCAACCTTCAACGTAAGAGCAACGCTATCAGCGTGCGGGAGTTTTCAGGACCCACAGGTGAGTTCGCTACGTACATGGCCTCGTTCTGGGGGATGGAGCACTCTAGTCATGGACAAAGGCCGGATTTTGGTCAAAATGCAGGGACCGCATCATGAAAATTCTACCTGCCTGCTGCTTGCTGCTCTCCGTCTCCGGGGCCGGAATCGCCGCCGATACGGACAAGACCCTGGTTTCCTGGGTGACGATCAAAAACAAGAACACCCTGGCCGGCTCGGTGCTCACCATCCAGAGAGGGAGCCAGTTCGACGGAATCATCTTCGCGGAACGCGCCAAGGGACGCTGGATGGCGGGAAGCGAAGGATATTCCCGCACCCAAAAGGAGCAGGACCGGAATGCGATCGAGACGGCGGATCCCAACACCCTCGTTCAACTGGCCATCGTCTATAAGGACAACCACATTTCAATTTACCGCGATGGAGCGCCCTACGCATCCCATTCGGCCAAGAACATCGATTTGCTCGGCCACAAGGACAACTTCGCCATCTTCGGGTTGAGACATATCGGCGGGACAGGGAGCATCACGGGCACAATCGAGGATGCGCGGATCTACGACCGGGCCCTCAGCGTGGATCAGATCAAGGGGCTCGAAGCGAACAAGCCCTCCGACCTCAAACCCTGGGCGTGGTGGGATTTCGAGGGCGAACAACCCCGCGAGCGCACTGGCCGCTATCCGTTTAACAACCTGGAAAACGGTGCGAAGCTGGCGGACGGCAAACTGGTGCTTGAAAAAAACGCGGTGTTCGTTTCGGCCCGGGCCGAA
>Ga0310120_10003249_pt1 | contig 11638 bp, 13 predicted proteins | sample CB27_AW_983_MG_FD_203506 | JGI IMG/M metagenome (GOLD analysis project Ga0310120, IMG submission 203506) | Marine microbial communities from Western Arctic Ocean, Canada - CB27_AW_983 | ecosystem: Environmental > Aquatic > Marine > Oceanic | place: Canada: Western Arctic Ocean | collected... | reverse complement strand
GGGGCGATCGTGACGATGGGCGACCGCATCCACGAGTACCAAAGTCTGATCGAAGACCACCACGTGGACATGCTCGTCCTCAACACCCTGGACGGCGATCAACTCGCAATGCACGGACAGGCCTATCCGCTCGCCGTCGAACTGCGGGCCATCCCGCTCCTGATGCTGTGACGAACGGTCACGAAATCTCGATCGGAGTCTCGCTCTTCTTCGCGATGCTGCTCGTCGCGATGATTCTCTGCCTTGCCTTCGAGGAGAAGCTCCACGCCAAGAAGTCCGTCATCGTTGGCAGCTTCGCGGTCGCATTGCTGTTGCTGGGCGGGCTCTTCGGGCTGCTGCCCTTCTCAGAGATGGACCTGCACGTCGGCGACGCCGACATCCATCTGCCGATATACATTCCTGCGATCGACTGGGGGGTGATCGCGATCATCCTCGGCTCTTCTCTCTTCGTCGACGTCACGGCCAAGTCAGGTCTGTTCACCTGGATCGCCATTCGACTCACCAAGGCGTCGAAGGGCGACCCAGTCGTTCTGCTCGCCGCGTACGGCTCGATGACGGTCGTCTTCTCCGCCGTACTCAACAATGTGACGGCGATGATCATCGTGGGCTCGCTCACCAGCGTGTCGCTACGCCGGCTCGGCATCTCGAACAAGTTGCTCGGATTCCTTCTCATCGAAGGCCTTCTCACGAATGTCGGCGGCCTCCTCACACTGATCAGCTCGGTGCCGAACATCATTGTTGGCAACGCTGCAGGCATTAGCTTTGCGACCTTTTTTCTGAAGGCAGCGCCCTACGTAGCCGTCACAACGGTCCTCACGATCGCCTTGGGGGCGAGACTCTTCGGCATCCGCCGACTCGCGGGCGCCGAGGAGCAGGCCGATGCCTTGCGGCTGGTGGCCAGCTTCGACGAAAACGACGGCATCGACTCACGCTTCCGCTTCTGGTTCGGTGTCGTCTCACTCGTGGCCTTCATCGTCGTGATCGCAAGCGCGTCCATCCCGAATACCCTTCTGAACGACCTGGGTATGGGATATGTGGCGATCTCGTTCGCGATCCTTGCGCTGCTCCAGCACAAAGCGACCGCCGACCGTTTCTACCGCGAAATCGACTGGGACCTGCTGTCCTTCTTTGCGGCGCTCTTCATCGTGATCAACGTCATGGAACACGCGCAAGTGCTGCATTGGATCGGCCTCGGCCTCGCCCCGATCTTGGAGCTGGGTGACAGCGCGGGGCCCGGCGTGCTGCTCGTTGCGTCGGCTGCGACGAGCTCGGTGACGGACAACATTCCGCTGGCCGCGATGCTTGCGAAGATTCTCTCCGGGCTCGAGCTCGCGGCGGACTCGCCCTATTGGTGGGCGGTGATCTTCGGCGCGAACCTCGGTGGCAACATCACGCCGATTGGATCGGCCTCGACCCTGGTGGCCGTCACGATTATTCACAAGAGCAAGATCCAGTTGTCGTTCGCTGACTTCGTGAAGCTGGCATTCCCTTATGCGGCCATGCAGCTGGGAATCGCCGTGGTCTACCTGTTGATCGTCTTCTAGTCTCCTGCGCGACCCACAGCGCTTTGTCGGAGGACCCACGGCGGCGTTGGTGCACGAATCGTAGAGAAAATTGGCCAATCGCCCCGATCCTGGCGGTCCTTTCGGCCTAATCCGCCACATTCTCAGCATGAACTCAAGAGTCCACCCCAAGTACAAGACGAAGTACCGTGTGAGCAACTGGGCCGAGTACGATCGCGCGCTCGTGGAACGAGGTGACATCACACTTTGGTTTTCCCCGGACGCCTGGACCATCCGGAAAACGAGGCGGCCAACGGAAGTTCTCAGATCAGGCAATCGAAACGGCACTCGTGCTCCGGCTCGTCTTCAACTTGCCGTTTCGGCAGGCGGAGGGTTTTCTTCGCTCAGTCTTGTCGCTGATGGCTCTTGACCTCGAAGCTCCCGACCGCACAACGATCTCCCGCCGTAGCCAGCAAGTCGATGTCGGTCTCCGCCTCGCCGCAACGAAAGGCCGCCTTGATCTCATCGTCGACAGCACCGGGCTATCCATCATCGGCGAAGGGGAGTGGGCCGCTGTCAAGCATGGTGGTCGCGGCAAGCGCGCCTGGAAGAAACTTCATCTGGGTGTTGATCGATCTGGCGCCATCGTCGCAGAGGTCCCGACGGATGGGGATGCTCACGATTCAAAAACCGCTCTCGATCTCATCGATGAGATTGATGACGTTGCAAGTTTCACGGCAGACGCGGCTTACGACGCAATCGTGATCTACGATGCCGCTACGGCACGCGGCGCGAAAGTCATCGTTCCGCCGAAAAAGACCGCGACCGGATCGAAGCGACCCACCGCTCGCGATCGCACGGTCAGACGAGTAAGGAAACTCGGGCGTTGTCAGTGGAAGAAGGAGTCGGGATACCACCAGCAGGCTCGCGTAGAGAACACCTTCTTCAGGTACAAGTCGATCATTGGCGACCGCCTCCGGGCTCGTCATCCCAAGTCGCAGGAGGCCGAAGCGGTCATCGCCTGCAACATCCTGAACCGAATGGCAGAGATCGGTCGGCCAGAGTCCTTCGCGATCTGCCTGTGATCAGGAGGCCTGCGACCAGGGAATTCGGTGCGATTGCATATCCATGCACCAACGCCTGCCTTCGGTAGTGTTCCCCGTCGTGATCGGTCTTTCGTCTGGAGGGCCGGTGGCGACATTGAATCAGAACTTCATTTTGCAGAACCAGAGCCGGATAACCATGATGTCAATCCTCCAAAAAAAGCGACGTCTCGACTTTGTGAAGGTCGGAACCGCCAAATTCTTCCGTCAAATGAAGGCGGCTTGGCTGCCTCTTGGCTTCGTTGCAGCAGTTGGGTGCTGGAAACATGTCAGCTGATCTTGTGGACGCCGACACTAGACCGTTCGACGTTTGTGTGGTGGCGCACGTCACCCGTGACCGGATCAGATCCGGCGGTTCGTGGAGCATTAGGCCTGGCGGGGTAGCGTATTACGCCAGTCTCGCTCTTCATCGACTCGGGCGTAGAGTCGCCGTGGTCACAAAAATGGCCCGCGAGGATCAAGCTGAGCTTCTCTCGGAGCTTCGCAGCGAGGGTATCACTGTCTACTGTATCGACAGTGCAGAGACTACGGTGTTCATTAACGAATATAAAGGTAGTCACGACTCACGTATTCAAAGGGTGGCTTCGGTCGCCGCACCGTTCGCGCCGTCCGATCTGGGGAGCGTGCAGGCACACTGGTTTTACTTGGGCCCGCTTTTGAGTCAAGACATGTCGGTTGAATTCGTGGATTCGGTCCGAATGCGCGGCAAAATTTCGCTCGACGCTCAGGGACTGGTACGGGAGACCGAAGGGGAGAAGATCCAGGCGGTGCACCCTGCCGAGACCGAAGCGTTGATGCGACCGGTCTCGCTGCTGAAAGTGGATGCGCAGGAAGCCAACACCCTATCGGGAGCAAACGGACACGAGGACGCGGCTGGGCGGCTTCACGCGCTCGGTCCGCAAGAGGTGGTTGTTACATTCGCGAGCAAGGGATCGATGATCTTCGATGGAAAAAACTTCCGATACATCGACGCCGTTGCCGGAACGGTCATGGATGCAACTGGCTGCGGGGATACGTATCTCGCCGCCTATCTGGATCGACGGCTGGACTCAGACGATCTTGAGCGTAGTGGGCGCTTCGCCGCCGCCGCGGCCACACTGGCTCTCGAACGCGAGGGGGCCCTCCATGCGGGCCCGGTGGAGGTGCGCGCCCGTATGGAGCGACCCACCAGAGCGGAGCGGCGCCCGGGACTGCCTTCGCGTTAGGGTACGTCGACCTGGAACGAGGCGATGTGTTGAATTACGAAAAGCCGTATTTCGTTCCTGCTACATAGCGAAGTGCATATTGTACGGTATCACTGCTCAACCCAAGACTGATTCTACGTCGGGATTCGGACAACTGTCGGCCTTAATCGAATAGACTCGAAAAACGGAAAAGTCCAAATATTGCGCGACGGACTGATATCGAAAACCGGCGGGTTCGAGAGTGTTCGCCAGGAATTGCTGGAGCAAGTGATCGTCCCGTACGAGAAGCACTTACGGCATCTTCTCTGTTAATTCGTCAACTATCGACAACACTAACCCCGTACACGCTCAGCCTTAGGATCCGCCGATTGGTCGACCCGACGAGCGCCGGCCGAAATCGGAAGCCCCCATTATCGGATTCCCCCGAGATGGTGGCCCTTATCATCACTAAGCGTGGCGGGAAGCAGCGTGATCCGCCCCATTCGCACTACGGCGACACGACGCAGGGTGCGACAACGGAATGAAGAGAAGACACAACCGATCGTAAGTCACGCGTGGAATCGAGCACGACGGCACACGGGGATTTGCCTCGTTAGCGGCAGCCTTCTGTCAATTCTCGGTTTTTCTCACGGGCGAGATTGAGCAATACTCTTGCTTCTTTCTCAGCGAGCATCACGCCCTCCAATTCCGATCCATCAGTCGTTTGAAGCGCGGACCAGATCTGCTTCGAATCCGAGTCGCCGTAAAGCTGTTGACCCATTTCCTCGATGGCCCTGATGCAGATGGCCTCGGGACCGAGTTCAGGGCTCAGGTCGGCAGTGCTTACTGCCTCGATTGCAAACCCCCGCAGCTGATTCACGAGTGTTTTTGCACTCTCCAAATGTTGACACACGTCTTGGCGTTCGCGCGCAAGTCGTTGATCCTGTCCAGTCGTATTCATGGGTGTCTGGCTGGCCGTTTTGAGTTGAAATACGCGATTGGAGGACTCGTCCCTGAGTCGTCCGGCTGGTGCGATGTAACCCACAACGTTCTGAATGGCTATGAACTCGAGTTGAGGCTTGTCTTCTCCCAGCATCAATAAGTCAAAATAGATCTTGGGCAAGAGGAGATCGCCTTCACCGAAGCGCACTCCGATACACCGTTGACCACGCGCTTCGGGAAGAACGACTACGTCCTTGCTATGCGCACCTCGGATCACCTCTCTCATCACATGGAGATCCTCAAGAGGATCGCGGTTCGCCGGAATTGGATTCGCGACACGGATGGCATCGTTGACGTCTTCTCGCCGGATGGTGCTGATATCGAGCGCAAGGTCGAGTTTGCGCGTCCCCTCTTGCTCCGCAAATTCTGCGAGGTAACGATCGGACTCGGCCGTCAGTCCGATTCAGGGACCGCTCCGGCTGATATGCAGCTGGGCTCCATCGAAACCCGAATCTCGCGCGATCGTCAAGAATTCGTCGATACCCAGCGCACCATGGAGGAAGTTGAGCTCCATGCTGTAACGGTTGAGGTACCATTTGAGTTGATCGATGCGCTCGAGAAGCGTCCGCCCCAAGGCAGCGTCCAGGGGCGGGATGGGGGATCCGGCAGCTGCCGGTCCGCCCAAGAAATTCTCAAATCTTGCCTGAAGAGTCGTCGCGGCCCCGGTCATGCCGAACACTTCCGAATGGAAAGGAGTTCAGGTACGACTTGCTTCATTGTTGACCAGATAAACCGTCTGTGTCGGATAGGCCATCGCAATTCCCTCACTCTCAAAGCGTTGCTTGATCTCGAAGTTGATCTCTTCGAGGCATGTTAGATATTCCGCGTAATCGAGAAATTGGCACCAATGAGCGGCATCAAGAATCAATGCGGATTCTCCGTAGGTCTTGAAGTGAGCGCGGGACGTGTCGGTACCGGGATGTTGCTCCATCACGTCGCGCAGGATTGCAACTGCCATTTTCAGCTTCTCGCTACTCGCATTATAAGTCACGCCGATCGAGAAGTTTGTGCGGCGCGTGGGACGCGCCTGAAGATTGTCGATTTGATCGTTGACGACGGTTGAATTGGGAATTGTGACGACCGTGCCTTCGTAAGTTCGAATGCGAGTACTTCGAAGCCCGATGCCTTCAATGGTGCCCCCGATTCCTGCGACGCTCACTCCATCTCCAACATGGAACGGACGATCTACGAAGAGTGTGATCGCCGCGAATATGTTTGCAAGTGTCGGTTGGAGTGCGAGTGCAATCGCGAGCCCACCCAAGCCGAGGCCGGCAAGTAGGCTGGAGATGTTATAGCCAGAGTTCTGAAGGATGAGCGCGCCGACGATCACAAGGATGAACGCCTTGAGTGCCACTGAAAGCACCGGAAGAAGCTGATCGTCCAGACGCGACTCGGACTCCGCGATCCGGGGTTTTAGGACGGCGATCAACACGTCGACGAGCTTGACCAAGACGAACGCGACCGTCGCCGTCACGAGCGCCAGGAGTAAGTTGGAAGCGAAACTGGCAATCGCCTCGGGCAGTTCGGAAAAATACCTTCCGATGGCGACTGCGATGGTGACTTGAAGTAGCCGCAGCGGTTTTTTCAAGAGTCCGATGATCGACTCGTAGAGTTCGGGCTGATTCTGGGTGAGCGTGAGGAGCCACCTCGATTTCAGAAGCCGCATGAAGATGCGGTAAATCAGGGTCCGTTGCCGCGAACGTGGCGAGTAGTGCGCCATACGTCCAGAGCGGCGCTCCCAATACGGGGTACGCCAACACATTCGACCAATTCTCCGTCACTCCAGCCTCCTGTGCGACAGTCAGAGCCTGCCGCGACTTCGTTGGGCGCCGGCGGATTTCCAGCCCGATGGCTGAGTACGAATGTCACGGAAACGACCGCGCCAGCAAGGCCCGCATCATACCGTGCATCGCGACAATCGCCTTTTCAGCGGCATTGCTGATCCACCTTCATGATCCGGCCGCCCTCGATGAACCGAAATCCCACGAAGGAGACAACGGTGGACGAGTCGCCCGTCCTTGCTCCGAAAGACCAGAGAATCCGACCTGGAGGGCTGGTAAGACAGGCGGCACTGAACAGATGGAGGCGGATCAACTTTCTTGTGCTCTCGAACGATGAATGAGTTGAGGAATGAAAGACGATGTCTGCATTGAAACGGTGCATACCAAGCGCTGGCGTGTTATTCCTAGCCCGCATCGCGAATCGAATCGAGAGAGACCGAGTCGGGTCCGAGGTGGCGAGCTTGGAAAAGAAAGTGAGGCATCTCCGGACGAGTTGGAATTGGCCACTCGAAATCCAATCCGTCCTATGCCGGACGGCTTAGGCAGCTGGAACGCAAGCGGTGGTGCAAGGTCTGGAACCAAAACACCTCATGCTCCTGCCACAGTGAGGCTCTCGGGTGCGATTTGAGCTTTCGCACGATCGACCGGACGCGTCGCCAAGTATGCCGACGCTTCCGGGCCTATACTCGGTGCCGTAATCTGCGCCGGGTCAGGGCTGTTGAAACCTCGTCTCCGACTTGGAGAATCAAGCATTGGGAGCTGTATGATGCGGTTGATCGGACTTCTCTTCCTGGCGGCATTGAGTAGTCTTGTTAGCTGTCAGACGGCGCGTTCGTGGAACGAAGGATGCCCCGGAGTCTATTCGGGCGTGCGTTACTTCCAGGATCATGTGAGCTGGCTACCTTTCGATGGAAAGGTCGTTTTCCTGATGGATCTACCCGTAAGCGCAGCGATGGACACGATTCTTCTTCCGATCACCATCTTCATGGAGCCCGAGCGACCACCTCGCGGCTTTTCACATGGCTGCGAGTGGGCGGCGAGGCGCTAACCGGAGTTCCATTCCGTAATACCCTTGGCATGAGCGCGCAGCGGAGCCTCTACGATCGTGGATCCTTTCATTGATCGGCTTGAACCGCGGCCTCCTCGATCAGCAGCGCCAGCTCATCGCCGTGCGGATAGAGTTGTGACGCGATGACCCTTGCCCGTTCGGAGAGTCGTCGGTAACCCCAGACGCAGCGCCGAAGTGTTTCTTCGCGGCTATTCCGGTCACGATAGAGGGTCAGGTTCACGTCGAAGTATGAGAGGCTATCCACGTCGACCAGCAGATCCGAGCGCGCGTCTCCTCCCACCTCGTGGAGGCAGACCAGGCGGTAGAGTTCGTCCGCGAGACTGGGGTCTCCAACTCGGCATTGCCGAAGGATTTCGATCAAGATCTCGGCACTGTGCCTTGCATGGGCGGCCTTGAAGTCGTCGTAATCGAAAAAATCGGCACGGAGTACCTTGCTCGCTTCCTGTGCGCGATCGATGTCATGGCCGAGCGCGGCGAGCTGGAGAGCTTCGTCGGCATCGGGCTCGAATTTGAGAAGCCATTCAAGAGTGTTGGTGGAGTGAATTGGATCCTCGGGGACTGCAGAACCGGCAATCAACTCGCTGATTCTCACTCGGACCTGCGCCAGTGGCTCGACTTCGGGCACTACTCGTCGACTTGCCCGCGGCTTGCCGTGATGACGCGACGCACGGTCTCGACGTTCATCACCACTGCGATTAGCGAAAGTGCGAGATACGGCAGATTGAACACGGCACCAAGAGCAATGACGAGTACTCGCAGATCACGACCGATGCGGATTCCGACAGTCTCACCCTGTTGGAATCGGCTCCGCATCAGTCCATCGTATTTGTCGGCGGTGTAGCTGACGAGAAACGAGCCCGTGATGGCCATGAAACCCACGAAGAGCACCAAGGGGCTCTCTTGGGCTGCGAAGAAGACGTGCCATGCCAGGCCGAAGAGAAGAAAGGCGTCACCGTAGCGGTCGAGCACCGCATCGAACCACCAAAATCACTCTCCTCTAGCCTCAAGCGTGCGACCTCGCCGTCACAGCCATCCAGGACGGAAGCCGCCTGGGCAAGCATCCCACCGATGGCGAGCGTGAGTACTCCGCCCTCGGCAAAGAGTCCCGCGGCGATCAGGCAGAGCGCGAAGCAAAAAAACGAGATCTGATTCGGAGTAAAATCGAGTTTGATTAGATGACGCGTGATGCGTGTCGAGAGCGGTCGGTTGAGGTGGCGCGAGACAGGTCCATCTCCCAGCTTGGGAAGACTCGCGAGCATTGCCCGCTCGGCGCGCTCGACGGCGCGAGCGTCGTCCACGTCGATCCAGAACGCGTCGTCGATGTCGTGTACACGCATCTTGCCTTGCTCGGCCAGGACGCCAATACCCGCGGAGAGCGATTCATCGCCTTCCTTCGCGCGAGCTTGATCGAGCGCCGAAAAGAGGTCTGACGAACAAAGGAAGCATCCCGTGTCGAAGGCATTGTAGTCTTCGAGATCCTTGCCGATGGCTTCGAAATGTCCGTCAAGGGTCCGGACCTTGGTGACATCATCGAGATCCACCAGGGAATTGTTCAGCTTCCGATCGACAGCCAGGCAGACGCCCCCGGCCTCGAGCGGTTCGCTGAGGAGTCCGCTCAGCAGAGCGACGTCCACTACGTGGTCCGCCATCAGCAGGAGGAAGTCGTCGTCCCCGATCGCTTCCCGGGCTGCCAACACCGATAGGCCGTTGCCGCCATCCCATTTCTCGTTGACGACTTGGCGAATAGTGATGCCGCGGCGCAGCGACAAGAGATTCAAAAACTCCGTGAGTCGATCGCCCTCGTACCCCGTGACGACAACAAACTCCTCGAGTCCCGCGCGGTGAGCGTTAACGAGAGTCCGCTCGATGAGCGGTAGGCCGAGTAGAGGGAAGAGAGGCTTGGAGAGGCCTCCGCTCGTCAAGCGGCTGCCACGACCGGCCGCAATCACCAGGCACTTGCGAGCCCGGTTAGACATCACGCCGGCCGGCGATGAAGTCCTCCGTTCGTGTATGGGCCTCATCGTCGGTGTATTGCTCGGGGGGATGCTTCATGAAGTAGGAGGAAGGCGAAATCAAAGGCCCCCCCACGCCCTTGTCGAGGGCGAGCTTTGCACAGCGTATGGCGTCGATCGAGACCCCAGCCGAATTGGGAGAATCCTCCACAGAGAGCCGCAGCTCGATGTTCATCGGCACGTCTCCGAACAGCTTACCCTCCATGCGCAAGAAGCAGACTTTGTTGTCGTTCTGCCACGCGACGTAATCACTGGGCCCGACGTGAATGTTCTCGTCGTCGATGCGATGTGCCGCCACAGACTGCACGGCCTCGGTCTTGGATTCCTTTTTGGAAGCCAAACGACTTCGATTCAACATATTGAGGAAATCGGTGTTGCCTCCGGTGTTGAGCTGATAGGTGCGTTCGAGTTTGACACCACGCTTGCGAAAGAGATCGGTGAGAACACGGTGGGTGATGGTGGCGCCGAGCTGTGCCTTGATGTCGTCGCCGACGATCGGAAGGCCCTTTTCTTTGAAGCGCTGGGCGAATTCCGGATCACTGGCGATGAAGACGGGAATGCAGTTGACGAGCGCCACGCCGGCTTCGAGCGCGCACTCTGCGTAGAAGCGAGCGGCTTCCTCAGAGCCCACTGGCAGATAGTTGATGAGCACCTCGGCCCGTGATTGTTTTAGGGTGAGAACGATCTCCTCACGCGTCGCTTCAGGCGCATCCGAAGGTAGGAACGTGCGCTGATCGGGATGCTGCGCCATATGTTCTGCAACACCGTCGAGGACGCGCCCCATCTGGACCTGTACTTTTGCCTTGGGGAGATTTCCGCAGAACACCGTCGTGCAGTTGGGTCGCTCGAAGATGGCTTCGTTTACATCCTTCCCCACCTTGCGTTCATCGATGTCAAACGCAGCTACGACTTCGATGTCGAACGGGCGGTAGCCGCCGATCTCCCAATGCATCAGTCCGATCGCGTCCTCGGGTCGCTTGTCCCGGTAGTACTCGAGTCCCTGCACAAGGGAACTGGCACAATTCCCCATCCCGGCGATCGCAATTCTGATCCTGTCCATCTCCACCTCCTGCTTTTAGTTCGAGCGACGAACGGAGGTCCGATCGGGGTCCAGTCCACTCTCCGGCAAGTGGCGCATCGGACCCAACGACTGTTCTTCTCGTCCAAGATTTGATAGGTGTCCCGCGGTCCGGTCGATCCCCGGCGGGATATCCGCGAGTTAATAACCGATGTACCAAGACGTGTCGAGCAAGGGGCGCTCGCAGCTTTATGCGAAACGGCGGACGTGACAATTTCACCTCATAGGTCCAAGCTAGGAAACGACTGAATCGGCTCGCTAGCTCGGCTTGAAGAACGGTATCGATTTCCGGGATTTCCCTGCTCGTCGAAACCTAACCCCTTTCCTGTTCACAGGGAATCTGTCACCACGACGCTGAAAACGCTCTGGAATCTTGGCCCTGGATCCGCCCAGAAGAGCCGATTTGAAGAATTTCCCGGCGTTTTCCCTGTGGGATAGGGAAGCGACCGCTGAGACGAGTTCGCTCCAGACTCCCGCCACCGCCATGGAGTTTGTACGAGCAGAGGCTTCCCCAATGATCCAAGTTCAGGCCGAGAAATTCCCTCGGTTCCGCGGGTTCTGGCGATTGGGGTCTGACGAATTCGAAGCGGAGACGGCGGGCTCGGGGCGCGATTGGCGCGCCAGCGCGCGTTTATCTCTGTTGCCAAGTTCGGCGGTTCGGATTGCGCCGGGTCTGCAAACTTGTTCGGCGAGACAAGGTACCGTTCCAGCAACAGAAGGTGCCGCAGTCGCGCGCATCGCCCGACGAAGACTTGGCACACTACGGCCTCCCTCGAGACCGTATCAACTGAATGCCTAGTATCGGCGGTGCTGAAAGTGCGGCTTGAAATTCCTATCCGCTGGGGCATCCCGCCGAATATCGCATGGGTCTATGCCTGGTTGTTTTCCACCGACGAGCCGGTCGACTCCGAAACTCTCTCCGAAGAAG
>Ga0310120_10003246_pt1 | contig 11643 bp, 9 predicted proteins | sample CB27_AW_983_MG_FD_203506 | JGI IMG/M metagenome (GOLD analysis project Ga0310120, IMG submission 203506) | Marine microbial communities from Western Arctic Ocean, Canada - CB27_AW_983 | ecosystem: Environmental > Aquatic > Marine > Oceanic | place: Canada: Western Arctic Ocean | collected... | reverse complement strand
CCGCAGGCTTCTCTTTCACCGCAGGCTTCTCTTCGGCCGCGGGCTTCTCTTCGGCCGCAGCCTCTTCAGGCGTATCCGGCTTGTTATTATCTTCCTCGGCCATAAGTGGAGTGGGAAAAATCTTTCGTCGTCATTGCTTAGATCATTTTCTTGGCACCCACCGTCTTCTTGCGGCCCTTCCGGGTGCGAGCGTTGGTCCGGGTGCGTTGGCCGCGAACCGGAAGACCCCGCTTGTGGCGTTGTCCCCGGTAGCAGTTGATGGAAGTGAGGCGCTTGAGGGCAGATTGAATCTCCCGACGGAGATCTCCCTCGATCGCGATCTCCTGGCTCTGGATCGCCTGCGCGATCTTCACCAACTGCTCTTCGGAGAGTTCCCCGGTACGCAGGTTGCCATCCACTCCGGCCTGCTCCAGGATCTTAAGGGCGGTGGTTTGCCCGACTCTGTAGATGTAGCAGAGAGAAGCTTCGATACGCTTCTCGTTGGGGATTTCGATTCCGAAAATACGTGCCATTATAGTGTGGAGGCGTTGTGAACGCGCGAAAGGGGCCGAGCTATTTAGCAAAGCAGCCCTTGCTGGCAAGCGGAAATCCTCGATTTTAAAGGGATCGAAGCCCCCAGGTCCCCTGCCGGGGGATTCTCCCGGCCTCCGCCCGGCTCCCCCGGCGCCGGAAGGGCACCAATGCTCTCCCATCCCGGACGGTGCACTTCCCATGCGATCCGGGCCGCTGTAGGCGGAATCCCCGCTAGACAAAACAACCGGGGCCGGTAGCGTCGTTTAACTGATACACACTATTCGTCAACCTCATGGACTCCCGCCCTGCAGATTCGCCCGATCCCCTCGAACCCCCCCCAAGTGCCGAAGCTCCCGCCCCCGACGACCCCGCTTCGGCGGTCCCGGATACCCCAGAAACCCTGCCTCCTGACGATGTCGCTGCCATCGATGAACTGGGAAAGCTCTACCAGTCTCTCAAAGACGAGCTGGGCAAAGTCATCATCGGCCAGCATGAGGTCGTCGAACAGCTGGCCATCTGCCTCTTCTCCCGTGGCCACGCCCTCCTCATGGGCGTCCCCGGCCTGGCCAAGACTCTCCTCATTTCCAGCGTGGGCGAGTGCATGCATCTCTCCTTCAGCCGCATTCAGTTCACTCCGGACCTGATGCCGGCCGATATCACGGGTACCGACATCATCCAAGAGAGTGCCGTCACCGGAAAGCGCGAGTTCGAATACATCAAAGGCCCCATCTTTGCCAACCTCCTCCTCGCTGACGAGATTAACCGGTCCCCGGCCAAGACACAATCGGCCCTCCTTGAGGCCATGCAGGAAAACAAGGTCACCGTCCTCGGCCGCACCTACGACCTCGACAAACCCTTCTTCGTTCTGGCCACCCAGAACCCCATCGAGCAGGAGGGAACTTATCCGCTCCCCGAGGCACAACTCGACCGCTTCATGTTCCTCATCGAAGTCGACTATCCTTCCGAGGACGAAGAGCGCCGCATCGCCCGGGAAACCACCGGGGTTGATCGCGAACCTCTCAATGCTCTCATCACCGGTGAACAGGTTCTCAATTTCCAGCGACTGGTACGCCGCATGCCCGTTCCCGATCACATCTACGACTACGCGGTCGAGATCGTGCGCAAGACCCGCCCCGCCTCCGATGATGCCCCCGCCTGGATCAAGGAATACGTAGGCTGGGGAGCAGGCCCCCGGGCGGTCCAGTATCTCGTGCTGGGAGCCAAGGGTCGTGCAGCCCTGCGCGGAAACTATATGGCCTCCCTTGAAGACATTGAGGCCGTGACCATCCCCGTCCTCTCCCATCGCGTGATCACCAACTTCGCCGCTGAGTCGCAGGGCATGACTTCCAAGAAAGTCGTCGAGCGCCTGGCGGAGGAGATGAGGGAAGATTAGGGGACGCGGAACCCGGATGGGGGAACTCAGAGTCCGGACAATCGACTCTACGATGAGTAATCACAATCTTGAGAACCTCGAGGGGTCGTGAAATACGATTTCCTCGATTCCGATGTCCTCGCCCGCCTCGGGGCCCTGCCGGTCGAAACCCGCCTGGCCATGATCGGGAACGTAGTGGGCAAGCACCGCTCGCCCCATCGTGGGTCCTCGGTGGAATTCGCCGAATACCGCAAGTATGTGGCGGGCGACGACACGCGTCGACTCGACTGGAAGGCTTACGCCCGCAGCGACCGCCACTACATCAAGGAGTTCGAAGCTGACACCAACCTGCGCGCCTACTTCGTGGTCGATTGCAGTGGATCCATGAAGTACGCCTCCGGCGAATTCGACTCCAAGATCCAGTTTGCCCGGAAATTCGCGGGCACCATGGCCTACCTTCTCGTCAACCAGGGAGATGCCGCCGGACTGTCCTGCTGCGACGACAAACTGCACCTTGAACTACCTCCCAGCAGACGACCGGCCCACCTGCAGAACTTCTTCGAAGTTCTCGGCGAACTGGAACCCAAGGGAGAAACCGGCCTTGTGGATGCCCTCCATACCGTGGCGGAGAAAGTCGGACAACGCGCCTTTATCTTCATCCTCTCCGATCTCTTCTGCGACCCTGACGCCTTAGGTGACGCTCTCCAGCACCTTCGCTACCGTAAACACGACGTGGCGGTCTTCCACCTCATGGATCCGCAGGAGATCGACTTCGATTTCACCCGGCCCTACCGTTTCGTCGACCTCGAGGACGACACCTCCATCGTCGTGGAGCCCAACCTCATCGCCAACGAGTACACCTCCGCCATCCAGGAATTCCTCGTCGTGGTGGAGGCCAGGTGCCACGACGTACACGCAGACTACCACCTGGTCACCTCGGACCAGGACTACGAGGAGATCCTCCGCGACTTCCTGACCAACCGCTTGCCAAAAAAGGGGAAACGATGAACCCGGCAAGAAGCAATCCATTCCCGGTGAGCAGACTGACGCGCTCCGTTAACGCCAGACAAGGCTCTCTTCCGGACTGTTCCCCGAAAACAAGATGACCTTCCTCCAACAGGCAATGCTCTGGGGACTCTTCGCGGTCTCCATCCCGGTCATCATTCACCTGCTGAACCGTCGACGCTTTCGCACTGTGGAGTGGGGTGCAATGCAGTTCCTCCTCAAGGCTACCAAGGAATCGCGAGGCAAGAAGCGCCTCAAGCACTTCCTCATCCTCCTCATGCGCTCCCTGGCTATCGCAGCGCTGGTTTTCGCCATTGCCCGGCCCCTGGCAGGAGGCTTCTTCGGCTGGGGAGGTGGCAAGGTGGAGACCGTTATCCTGATCCTCGACCGCTCCGCCAGCATGGAACGTGCGGAAAAGGACATTCAGGTGACCAAGCGTAAGAGCGTGCTCTCCCAAGTGGCCGCAGCCATGGGGGAACTGGACGGCGCCCGCCTCGTCCTCATCGACAGCGCCACCGGCAAGGCCCAGGAAGTCCCTTCCCCCGATATCCTGCCGGAACTCTCCTTCACTGCAGCCACCGACTCGGCTTCAGACATCCCCGGCATGCTCGTAACCGCTCTCGATTACATCAAGGAAGCCAAACCGGGCCGTACCGAGATCTGGGTCGCCTCCGATCTGCAGAAGGAGAACTGGGCTCCCCACGACAACCGCTGGGAGGCCTTCCGCACCAACCTGAGCGAAGAGGAGTTTCAGGCCAAGCTGCGTATCCTCGCCCTCAATGGCCGCGAACGCAACGACTTCGCCATCCGTGTGCTCTCCGCCCGCCGGGAAACCGGGGAACTGGTTCTTGATCTCGAACTGAACCGCGAAGAAGACACCGGACCAACCGCTGTCACGGTCAATATCGATCACATGGGCGCCCGCTCCGGCAGCGAGGTCGCCTTCAACGGCCAGAGCCAGCGCTTCCAGAGACGTCTCCCCCTCGAAGGTGCAACGGGGGAGGGATATGGATGGGTCTCCATCGCCGACAACGCCAACAAACGCAATAACCTCTCCTACTATGCCTACGGCAGGGAAGCGCCCATCCACTCCTACCTTGTGGTCGAAAACTCCACCGATGAGGAAACCGTCAAGTCCCTGACCAAGGCGCTCGCCCCCGGCTTTGCCAACCAGGAGGTGAGCATCCGCAATCCCAACCTCGCCCACCAGATCAACTATGAGTCCGCTTCACTCATCGTGTGGAAGGCCCCCCTCCCCGGACCGCCGATCTCCAACCAGCTGTTCGACTACGTGAAGAAGGGCGGCGTGGCTCTCTTTCTGCCGCCTGCCGATGACTCGGAGACCTCTTTTGGCGGACTTTCCTGGAACCCCATCACGGAAGCTCCCAAGGAGAAGTTCTTCATCGTCAACGACTGGGAACGGGGTGAGGGCGCCTTCCGTGACACCCTTGACGGTTCCCCGCTGCCCATGGACCGCATTCGTGCCATCAAGCGCCGGGGCATCGTCGGCGATTATACTGCCCTGGCAAGCTGGATAGACAACGAACCTCTCCTCGCCCGCCGCGTGATCGAGGCCGGCCAGATCCTCTTCCTCTCCACCCTGCCCAGCTACACCTGGTCAAACTTCGAACAGACCGCACTCCATCTGGTGGCCCTCCAGCGCAGCCTGGACGAAGGCAGCCGACGGCTCGGGGCGGGCTTCTTCGGCACCGCCGGCGAGGAGTCCTCCCAACCGGTGGGAGACGAGATCCGCAGCCGCATCGATTCCCATGCGGATAGCGACTCAGGCAATACAAAGTTCCAAGCCGGCGTCTACCGTCTCGGCGAACGCACCGTAGCGGTAAACCGCCCCGCTAGCGAGGATTCCCTCGAAGTCCTCACCAGCGTCGACCTGGAAACCGCCCTTGCCGACACCGGCTACAGCCTCCTCGAGGAACAGGACGCCTCCAGTGACAGCAGCCTGTCCCGTCCGATCTGGCGGGCCTTCCTCATCGCCATGCTCCTCTTCCTCATTCTGGAAGCTCTCCTCTGTCTCCAGCCCCGTCGCGTCGATCCCAATACGGCCCCCTCACCCCAGCCAACCTCCTGACGTGAATTTCAACATCGGCAATTTCCACTTCAGCGCCCCCTTGCCCATCGCCATCACGGGCATCGCGGCCTGGTGCCTTATCCTGATCCTCTGTGTGGTTGCCTGGCGGCGCAGTGTGCGCCCGGGTCGTACCGGTCTCCTGGAGTTCCTTCGCCTCCTCTGCGGAACCGCGGCAGTCTTCTTCCTTCTTAATCCCGAGTGGCGCAAGACCATTGAGCCGGCCAAACAACCGGAGATCGTCATCCTGCACGACGGGTCAGGCTCCATGACAACCGCCGATGCTCAGCTCCCCGAAGAACTGAACGAACGCCGCGAAGTAGTCACCCGCAACGAAATGGCCGACGCCATTCTCGAGACGGAGTTCTGGAAACTTCTCGAAAAGGACGGCAAGAACCGCGTTTCGGTGGAGTCCTTCTCCGACGCTCCGGAAAGCGAGGACCCCGAAGTCAACTCCCTTGCCGTAACCGACATCTACTCCGCCCTTGCCGACCTGGTGGATACCCGCCCCGATCTTCGCGCCGTTATCATGATCGGCGATGGCGACTGGAACGCCCGGGACAAGCCCGCTCCGGTCGCGGCCGCTCAGAAGATGCGCCTCAAGGACATCCCGCTCTTCTCGGTGGTCACCGGCGCCCCTGCCCGCCTGCCGGATCTCGATCTCCTCACCGTCAAGGCCCCCACTTACGGTATCGTGGGTGAGAACGTGCAGATCCCGTTCACCATCGAGTCCTCCCTTGAGCGCGATGTACGCACTATCGTCCGCATCCGTGACCAGGCGGGCGTGGAGCGCACCAAGAATATCACCATCCCGCGGGGGAGCACCTACTACGATGCCATCCTCTGGCGCCTGCAGAAGGAAGGCAGCTCCACCCTGGAACTCTCCATCCCCTTTGCCGACGGCGAACTGGTCGAGAAGAACAACCGCCGCAGGTTCAACATCGCAGGCCGTCCCGAATCGATCCGAGTCCTCGTCGTGGAGACCCTGCCACGCTGGGAATATCGCTTCATCCGCAACGCGCTCTCGCGGGATCCCGGCGTTGATGTCGATTGCCTCCTCCTCCATCCGCAACTCGGGGAAGGCGACGGCCCCGACTACATCACCGCCTTCCCGGACAAACTGGAGGACCTGCAGAAATACGATGTCGTCTTCATCGGGGATGTCGGTATCGGGGACGACATGCTCACCGGGGAGCAGGCCGAACTACTGAAGGGCCTCGTCGAAAACCAGGCATCCGGCATTGTCTTCATTCCCGGTTGGCAGGGTCACCAGTTCAGCCTGCTTGATAACGAACTGGGCGGACTCCTCCCCGTTGTCCTCGACGAGGAAATGAAAAACGGCCAGGAGGAAGCCACCGATTCCCCTCTCTCGCTCACTACCGAGGGCCGTAGTTCGCTCCTCACCATGCTGGGCGACACCGAGGAGGAAAACCCCACCATCTGGCGGAGCCTGCCGGGCTTTTACTGGCATGCACCTGTCATCCGTGCCAAGAGCGGAACCGAGGTTCTCGCCGTCCACGCCAACCGCCGGCATCCCAAGTACGGACACCGCGTCCCCCTCATTGTGACCAGCCGCGCTGGCAACGGGAAAGTCCTCTTCATGGGCATCGATTCCGCCTGGCGCTGGCGCCGCGGCGTGGAGGACCTCTACCACTACCGCTTCTGGGGGCAGGTTGCCCGCTGGATGTCCTACCAGCGCAACATGGCCGCGGGAGAGCGCGTCCGACTCTACTTCACTCCTGAGCGTCCCTCCCCCGGCGAAAACGTGACCCTCAACGCGAATGCCTTTCAGGAAAACGGCGCCCCCCTGCAGAATGGAACGGTTCTCGTTGACCTGACCGCTCCCGATGGAAGCGTGCGCCGATTCGAGCTGGCCAAGGAGGATAACTCATGGGGCACCTTCACCGGGCGCTTCAAAGTCACCATGCCCGGGGACTGGAAAATTACCGCCCGGACATCCGAGAGCGAAAAGGGCGCGGTCAGGACCCGAATCATTGCAGAGGGAACCCAGATCGAAAAAACGGGCCACCCTGCCCGCCCGGATGTGCTGGCCGAGCTCTCCCGCGTTTCACGTGGCAAACTGGTCGAAGCCTCCCAACTCAAGGCCCTAGCCCAGGAAATCTACGACCTCCCAGAACCTCGGCCCCAGATTATTCCCGAATCCCAGTGGGACAAGTGGTACATCGCCGCCGCCCTTGTGGGCCTGCTCTCCATCTTCTGGATCGGAAGAAAGCTCAACGGCACCTTCTAACGCCCTTCCCCGGCGTAGTCCGGCAGGGAGGCCGGATCAAATCCCCGCCTTGCTCTCCTTGAAGAGCTCTCGCGCCTCTTTCAGATCGCGCCGGATCTGCTCCCTCAACTCTTCCCGATCCTTGAACTTCTTCTCTGACCGCAGCCGCAACCCGAAACAGACCTCCACCCCGGCCTCGTAGAGATCACCCTCAAAATCCAGGAGGTGCACCTCCAGGAGACGCCGTTCTCCGTTCACTGTGGGCCTCACCCCCAGGTTCGCCACCCCCCGGTGCGTTTCCTCACCCTCTCCAATGGTGGCGGTGACCACGTAGACCCCGTCAGGTGGCAACTGCTCGTCGTTCAGCATGATGTTGGCAGTGGGCGCGCCCAGTTTGCGACCCAACTGTTCGCCGCGCACCACTGTCCCCATCACGGTGTATGATCGTCCCAGCATTTCCGAAGCCGCTTGCAGGTTTCCATCGCGCAACGCCCGGCGCAAACGCGTGCTGCTGACCCGTTCCCCCTTCAACATAACCGCCGGCACGGCAGTCACCTCTACCCCGTGGGGTTCGCCCAGTCTCCGCAGGAGGTCTATCGTTCCCCGCCGCTCCCGTCCGAATTTCCAGTCCTCGCCCGCCACCATCTGCCGCAGGGCCGCCACCGAAAAAAGGTGCTCCCCAAATTCCTCCGCCGACTGGCGCGCCATTGTCTCGTCAAAGCGCAACACCAGCAGCACAGTCACCCCGAGGGATGCCAGGAGACGCTCCTTGTGTTCCAGCGACACCAGAATCCGCCGGGGAGCCTGCCCGGGGGCCAATATCTGGATGGGATGCGGTTCCAGGGTCAGCACTCCTGCCACGCCCCCGCTCCCGCGTGCCCCTTCTACTGCCGTTCCGATCACCGCCTGGTGCCCCAGATGTACGCCGTCAAACACTCCCATGGCGAGGTGCAGAGGTCCCTGGACCTCCTCCAACTCAGCAATGGTCGACAACCGTTTCACTCCCCACCTAGAAACTCTTTCAAGCTCCCCGCATCAACGAAATCTCTGCCAGACTCACCATCGAGTCGATCAACTCCTGTGCCTCCGTGTTCTTCAGGGTCTCCAACTTCACCGCCCGATCGAGCGTAAACTCCCCCGACCGTGTGCGCCGCAGCGAAGAGAGATGACCGCCACACCCCAGCGTGGATCCAATATCGTGCGCATAGCTCCGGACATAGAACCCCTTTGAACAGTTCACCGTGAAGTCGATCTCGGGAAGTGCAACCCGGGTAAGTTCATAGGCGGTCACGTAGACGGGCCGCGGATCCCGCTTCACTTCCTTCCCCTTGCGGGCGAGCTTGTAGAGAGGCACGCCATCCTTCTTGATCGCGGAGACCATGGGCGGGATCTGTTCGAATTCGCCCGAGTATTGCTCGAATGCGGACCGAACCTCGTTCTCGCTCACCCCCGTCACCTCCCGCTTCTCGATTACTTCTCCTTCCGCATCCTGTGTGCTGGTGGTCGACCCCAACGTGATGGTGCCCACATACTCCTTGTCCTGGCTCATGAGAAGATCCTGGATCTTGGTCGCACGACCCACCACCAGCATCAGGAGCCCTGTCGCCATCGGATCCAGGGTCCCGCAGTGGCCAATTTTCTTGATGCCCATGGATCGTCGCGCAATGGCAACCACGTCGTGGGAGGTCATCCCGGGATCCTTATCCACCAGGAGCACTCCACTTGGTACAATATTCGGTTCGTTCATTCGCTCAGAGGAGGGAGAGTTGCCTGCACCACCCGCAGGAACCGTGCGACCGCATCTTCCAGTGGCCCCCGCGTCCGTGCCCCGGCCGCCAGGGCATGACCCCCGCCGCCAAACTGCGCACAAATGTCACACACGTTGACGGAGGAATCCTTGGAACGCAGCGAGAGCCGTACTTTCCCATCCGCCATCTCCTCCACAAAGGCGCAGACGAGAACCCCTCGGATCGCCCGCAGGACGTCGATCAGCCCTTCACTGTCTCCTGCCTGCATTCCCACCCGTTCCTTTGTTTCGTGGGACAGTGTCCACCACGCAATCCTGCCATCGTCGGTTAACTGCATGGTCTCAAGGAGCGCCCGCAGCAGTTCCACTCTCCGATATGGATAATCGTGGTAAAGGCGTGCAGTCAGGGACGCGACATCAAGGCCCCGACCCACCAGGTCAGCCGCCATCCGGTGCGTGCGCACCGTCGTGTTGGAATACTGGAATGATCCCGTGTCAGTCGAGAGAGCAACATAGAGCGCATCACGCGCCACATCGGGCAGGGGCCACTCGAGCTCCTGGATAAGGCCGTAGAGAATCTCCCCCGTGGCAGCTGCCCTGGAATCAATGAGCAGGTGGTCGCCATATTCTTCATTCGAGATGTGGTGGTCGATGTTAACCCAGATCTTCCCCTCTCCCAGCACCTCAAGGCACCCCGCGCCAAGGCGCTCCCGGTTTGCCGTGTCGAGTGCGATGACCATCTCGGTCTCTACGGGTTCGGACGGACGCTCGATACCCTCCACGCCGTTCAGGAAAAGCAGGTTATCCGGCACACCATCCTCGTTGAGCGCACGGACCGATTTGCCCAACGCTTCCAATACAGCCTTGAGCGCCACCTCCGACCCGATCGCATCACCATCGGGACGGGCATGACTCAGGAGCACAAAGTGCTCGTGTGCGGAGACAATTTCGGAAAGACCGGTTGCTGTGATCGGTTGACCCATGGACGGTTGGAACGTTCAGCGGGAAGGGCGCGGATTGTCTACATCACCCGCAGGATCGCAAGCAAAAGTAGGGCTTTATGAAGGAGCCGCACCGGGGACCGGAAATCCGCGATCCCGGGCCTTCCGGCAAACGGATTACCTGCCTGGTGATCCAGTCGATTCCATCCCCTATCTCTCGACTCGAATCCGTAGAGTCATGCGCGGGACGCCGTCCTCCAGCCGGCGGTGAAACCGGATTCCCCGTAAAATACGCAGCTTATCGATCCACCCCCCTCAGGAGCCGGGCTACTGTTCCGGCGTCTCTTCCAGACCTTCACCCAGAGCCCGCCCTTCCGCGGCTTCCTCGATCCCCAGGCGTTCGGCGCGAAGATACGCGGTCCGGGCTTCCTGCTCTTTTCCCATTTCAGTCAGGCACTTCCCGAATTCGAGGTGTCCATGGCCAAAATCCGGCCATGCTTGCAAAAGCTGCAGATAGGAGATCTCGGCAAGCTCCAGGTTTCCCTGTTCGCGGTAAAACTGGGCGAGAAAGTAAAGGGCCACCGCATTCTCAGGTTGGTAGTTCAGAACGCGGCGACAACGGTCTGCAGCGTCCTCGGTAACGCCCCCGTGGCGTTTTTCACTGGCGACCTGGTAGGCACTGTGGATCCAAAGGTTCCGGCTGGTGCTGTCAATGGCGGCCCCCATCAATTCCTCAAACAATTCCGAGATTTCAGGAGCAAGGCGTCCCACCGAATCAACGAAAGCATCCACGATTTCATAGACTCCAAACTGGCCCAGGATCCCCTTTCCCGAAGCAAACTCCCTGTCGCTGAACAGCAGATTGCGCATTCGCGCGTGGAGCAGGTTGTAGGCGGTATCGGACAGGAAGATGCGGAAATGCTGGCCATCGCGGGAGTGAGACTCGATCCGTTTCGCCAGGTTGATCGCGTAGCCCTGCGTCTCATATCCGGTTCCCAGCTGCTTTGCCCAGACAGTCCCGAAATTAATCCCGACCGCAATTTCAGCCGCCGCCGAGCAGCGTTCTATCCGCTCCCGGTTAAAGGGGGAAGCGATCCAGGCAACCTTGAGCGTAATCCCGAGCGTTGCGAGAAGATAAACATCGTTTGAGGGCTTTGCAGTGTGCATGAAAAACACCAACTCGTCACCTATCACAAAGTACTCGTAGTCGCGACCTCGCTCATACTTCCCCCGCAGATAATCCTCAAAAAAATACTCGCACTGGACCCGCACCATCTTGTGGAACGATTCAACGTAATCCGAATATTCCTTGAGCCCGAGAACACTGGCAAACACCGATGAATCAACCAGGTCCACGAACATGATTGCCGTGTCCAGGGGGCCTTCCCACTTTGGCGAACTGCCTGCTGGAGCGCTCACCTCATCCCGGGATTCACCCTCGCGCTTTGACGGTGAACCCATCACTCGATCTCGGCTGGGTCAGGGACGTGGGGGACGATCTCCGCTGGGTCAGGGACGTTGGGGACGACCTCCGACGGGGCAGGGTCACCCGATCCCTTACTATTCTCGTCCCCGGCGCTTTGCTTCGTCCCCAACGCTTCGGGCTCTGCGCTTCCTCCTCTGCTTGCCGTGGAGTCTTTCTTGCACCCAATTGAGAGAAACGAAATCGCACACATTCCCAGTATGCTCCGGACAAGAAAAATTTTTGAGTTAGTCATGGCGAAATTCGCGGCTTGTTTGTTGTGGGGA
>Ga0310120_10003245_pt1 | contig 11646 bp, 10 predicted proteins | sample CB27_AW_983_MG_FD_203506 | JGI IMG/M metagenome (GOLD analysis project Ga0310120, IMG submission 203506) | Marine microbial communities from Western Arctic Ocean, Canada - CB27_AW_983 | ecosystem: Environmental > Aquatic > Marine > Oceanic | place: Canada: Western Arctic Ocean | collected... | reverse complement strand
ACGCCGCGTCCGAGTCCCACACCCAGCCCGGTAGCGCTGCCAAACGGGCGCTGCGCTCCGGGGCCAATGTCCCCTTGTTGTAGAGACTGCGCTGGCTGATGACCCACTTTCCGAGTCGCCCTCCGTCCGCGGTCCGAAAGCTCTTGCACCTGCATGAGCTCGATCCTGGGATTCCCACCTGGACCACCCTGATCCTGGCCCGCGAGTACCTTCGCGCCCAACATGTGACTAACTGATCAGCCGCCTGCACCGATATCCGACGCCATGTCGTGCTGGATAGCCCATGGCTATTGAGGTTTTGATGGTGGGCCCTCAGGGATTCGAACCCCGGACCGACGGATTAAAAGCTCGCTAGGGTCGGTCACAGGCGGTTCGTTCGAGTCTTAATGGCCCCCATTCCATGGGCGATCTCAGGGGTCTCCGTACTATTGCGAGCCAACGCGAAATGGTCACAACCACCCCCAATGTGACCAACATGTGACCTTTTTCACTCAGGAGGCGTGGGTGTCGGCACCGCGCGATCTCATATCTACCCTGGGGGGCCGGTGTAGCACGGACTGGTATAGGCAAGCCACGCTGTGCATTTCCCTGTGGCGTGGGTTGGGTCGCTGGCATGGCTGCGAGTTAAGCTTCGCCGGGCCGGCAAAGTAGTGGATTTCGACTGCGGACAGCCTCTCGCGCCCCCTCGCGCGTGCATCCCTTCGCCTCAAAAAGCGTGGCAAGGGTGCCCGCGTCACTTCAGGATGGACCGCTGGGTCTCCGGAGCACACCGTCCGGTAGTCTCTCCCCATGCAAAGACGGGGACCCTCGATACGGCCCGGGCTAACGAGGATCGATGCCCGCGGGGTCCGGCCCAGCCGTCGGCTGGGCATCCTGCTCCTGATCCTGGGGCTCGACTCGGAACATATCGCGGACCTCGTGATCCGAGAGATCGTCCACTAGCCGTGGAGCGCGATGCCCGGCGGACATCGCTTCTCGCCCTAGGGCGACGCCACCTTGCTGAACTGCTTCGACGGAAGGGTGCCGAGCGCGGGCGCCCAGCCCGAGTCCGGTTGTGGTGGGTGCGCCGCCAGCCACGTCTCGTCGATCGCGACGCCGAGTCCCGGCGCCGTCGGGACGGGGAGGAAACCGTCGCGCTGCACCGGGAACTCGCCGATGCAGGCGTCCTGGAACCATGCCCGTGTACCGCCTTCATGGATCATGAAGTTAGGTATTGAAGCATCTAAGTGCAGCGCCGCCAGGACATCCATCGGTCCATGGATCGCGTGCGGCTGGACACCGACGTACTGCGCTTCGGCCAGCGCGGCGATCCGCTTGAGCTGCCCGATGCCGCCGCACTGAATCACGTCCGGTTGAATCATGGCGACGATTTGGCGCTGGAGCAGGTCGAAGAAGGTGAAGGGGCTGTACAGCCGCTCCCCCGTCGCAATCGGAATGCTGATCGACCGCGCCACCTTCTCCATGGCATCGAGATTCTCGAATGGGACTGGTTCCTCGTACACGAACGGCCGGTACTCCTCGATGGCGTTGCCGATGCGGATCGCCTCCGCCGGCGTGAGCCGTCCATGGACCTCGACTAGGAGTTCGACCTCGAACCCCACGGCGTCGCGCACGGCCGCGAACGTGTCGATCGCCTTTCGCGAGGCCTCGTAGCTGATGAAGAGCCCCCGATGGTCGAACGGATCGCCCTTCAGGGCGGTGAAGCCGGTCTCAAGCTGGCTGAGGGCGTACTCCGCGGCGGCCTCCGGTGACGGGCCGTCCCAGCGGCCGTAGCACCAGATCTGATCGCGCAGCTTGCCGCCCAAGAGCTCGTACACCGGAACCCCGAGCGCTTTCCCCTTGATGTCGTAGAGCGCCATCTCGATCCCCGCTGCGGCGGAGTTCTGGATGGGGCCGCCCCGCGTGAAGGGCCGGTGGTGCATCGTCTGCCAGCACTCCTCGATCCGGAACGGGTCCTCCCCGATCAGCAGCTTCGCAAACTCCTCCACCATCTTCACCACCGCCATGGGTCCGCACGTGGCGTCCCCCCACCCGACGATGCCCTCGTCCGTCTCCACTTTGACGAAGACGAAGTTCCAGGGCGGAAAGTTGAACATCGGATGGGCGGTGGCGTCCGGTGAGGCGGCGATCGCCGATATCGAAGTGATCTTCATGCCAACCCCCTCTCGGAACGGGAAGATACCAGGCCTTGCACTCGGACGCCCACGGCATCCCCCCTCATCTGTGGGGCTCGTGAGCTAGTCAGATCGACTATCTCTACATACCCCCTGCCCGACGGGCTGATAGGGAATAAGCCGGACCGGAACGGCTGGGGGCGAGGCGCCGAATCGACCCCTCATCATCTCGACGGCGACTCAGCGAGCACGGGCGGCGGTGTCGGGGCGCGGAGGGTAGAGCGACTGGTTTCGCAGCATGTGAGCGGGGCCGTGGACGTTGTTGATGGACGCGTTCTCGCCGTAGATGCGCTCCTTCATCCAGGCCATGTTCTCCCGATGAGCACCAAGGTGGGCGAGGGCCTGAGCGCGCTGCAAGGAAGCGTCGCGAACGTCCTCAAGGTTGGTGACCTGCTGCACGATGCCAGCCCTCAAGGCATCGGGGCCAGCCCAGCGTCGGGCGTGGAGGACGGTTTGGAAAAAAGCGTCCATCGGCATCTTGTGGCGAAAGAGCGCCAGTTCCGGCTCGGGGATGGTCATGCCCAGCTCGATCTCGTTGGCGCAGAGGTAGCCGCGATCCTTGCGCATGATCCGCAGGTCGTGGCAGAGGGCGACCATCAGGCCGGCGCCAAAGGCGTGTCCGTTGACGGCGCAGACCGTGGGCATGGGGAAGGTGATCAGGCGGCCGAAGAGGGCCATCGCCTCGGCGCCGAAGACACGCCGGTCGCCGCCCGGATGCTCGCCTTCGTCGGAAAGCCAGTCGAGGTCGAGTCCGTTGGAAAAGAATTTCTCGCTGGACGATGCCGTGACGAGGGCGGCGGGGCCGGTGGAGGCGGCCACCTCGTCCAGCGCCGCGTCGAAGGCGCGGGCGAACGTGGTGTTCCAGCGATTCTCTCCAGCGTTCATGGTCAGGATGAAGACATCGCCGTCTCGCTCGAGGTCGATCATGAAGAGCTCCTTGCTGGCTTCAACTGCACTGGTTCTGGTCCGGATGCCAGGCGGCTGACGGAGGATAGGGCGACGCGCGGACCGCCTCGCTCAGGCTTGGGGTTGGCGCGGATCGCGGTCGCCGGGCAGAGCGAGGATGGTCGCGTGCGCAACGCACGTGGCGCGGCCCGCAAACATCTTGTCGGCACCGTCGGCCTGGCGTAGGGCGAGGAACGCGGCGTGGCTGGGATACCAGACGGCGAGGACTTCGTCGGCCTCGTCGTGGGCGCAGCCAATGATCTGGTCGTTGACGGGGGTGCGCCAGAGGACGGCTCCGCCGTCGGCGCTAACCGCGTGCTCGAGCCAGTGCATGTACTCGGCGTAGGCGGGGCCGTCGGGGTAGCCGGCTGCAGGAAGCGTAGCGGTTGATGTTCAGCATCAGCACGGGGCCGTCGTCGTCGCTGTCCGCGAGCTAGCGTAGGCGGGAGATGGTGTCTGGCGCCGCGCCGATGTGTGTGTCCAACGAGCTGTCCTGGTTCGGCGTCACCGTCACCACTCCTTCGTGGATGAGTTTCGCGATGCTAGAGGCTGCCGCCGATCGTGGCGCCCCCGAGGCGATCGCTACGGTCGCCGCGCGTGTGCAAACGGCGGATTTCCTGGCCCCACGCCGCGCCACGTGATTCTCGGGCTGGGGTGAGTCGGAGCCCACAGCCACCCATTGGCACAAGCGGACCTGGACACTTGGGGGCGCTTGAATCTGATTCAGACAGACGCCGCGGGTCGCGGCGCTGCCAGGCGCGCCGACCCATCCGCCCCGCAGGCTACGTCCCGAACCGTCCATGTGGAAGCGCTTCGCTCGAAGATGCCTCCTCGTCTCGCAAGTGGTGACGGACCTGGTCGAGGGCGAGCAACCGGCCGCGCCATCCGCTGCATCGATATGCCCCGGAAGGTGTACGATGCGACGCTCACCGAAGCTGGCGTCTCTGGCGCCGACGTATCGCTCGGCGACGACCTGTTCGCGACCATTCTCGACGGGCGCCACGCCAACCGCACCGACGGCGTTCAGCGCGCCCCATCGTGGGTCACCCCACGGCGAATTCTACGCATCGGAACAGACCAGCCGAATCCTCGCGTAGTTCTCGGGCGAGCGCGCGATCCAATGGTCGCCGTGGGTCGGTCGAGTCATCGGAGATCTTGTGTCTTAGACCGACGGATTAAAAGGAAGAACGTCAGCGGATTTTGCGCGGAGGTAGGGGCTCGAATCTCCAGTATTGACGGGGTATTCTGGCAGCGACCGCGCAAAACTCGAGCCCTGTACTTCACCAGTGAAGTGGTGACCGTAGCCACCGCCGGGATCGCATCGGGCGGGGTGACTGGGCGCCCGCATGGAGACGTCACGCGCGGGACCCGTGGGGCCACAAGACCCAGATCGCCCATTCTGTGCGCGACGGACCGAAACGTCGACCCACGGCGGCTTCACGCAAGCTGCCGCGAACGATCAAACTGTGGTGCCGGACAGGGTCGTTAGCACCGTAGGTTCAGATCTGGGAAGTCCATCCCATCGACCCGTACGACGAACTCGGCACTTGGCTGCGAATTTCCGATAGTGAAAGTTACCCGTTCGATCTGCTCGACAGAAATGAAGATCTCCCGCTCGCCTTGGGGGTGCAAAACCCCATCCGTCCGGTGAAATGGGCAGATCCGCAGCGTCCAGAGCGTTCCGTAGTCTCGGGCGGGATCTTGCGGCTGAGGCGGAGGTCGGTTCGATAGTCGATCGCGCATACACGAACTGCGGTCCGCTACCCCCGCCAGAACGCGATCGGCGAATCGCGTGAGATTCGCGCACCCCCGCGACAGACTGCGGATGAGTCAATGCCCCATGCCTATTGGGCGGACGGAGTGTTGCACCGCCACGACGCCGTGTGGTCGTTGTTCTTGAAGACGAGGTTGGAGTTGTCCGCGCAGGTCACCTCCGTGGCTGGTCCCGGGAGCTGGCGCGCTGGGCTAGGCTGGTCCACATGACCAGTCAGGCTGCCCCAGAGTTCCGCAAGGTCCACGGTCACGCAGTGCAAGGCATCGATGTCGACGCACAGACGCGGTGCGCCCACTGGCATGGGCCCATGGATGTGATCGCGCTGCGGATGAAGTGCTGCGGCGCCTGGTTCCCGTGCTTCGAATGCCACGCGGCGCTGGCGGATCACCCCGTGCAGGTCTGGCCACTGGCCCAACGCACTCAGGACGCCGTCCTCTGCGGCGTTTGCGGCGGGGTCCTTAGCGTGAGCGGCTATCTCGCCTGTGACTCCACCTGCCCGGCATGCGGAGCTGCCTTTAACCCCGGCTGCCAGACGCACCTCCACCTCTATTTCGAGCTGGACTAAGTCCGTCGCACGACAACGCTCGGCTTCGTCGTCGGCGGTGCCCTCGCGGTGACCCTCGGCAACCAAGCGGGACTGCTTACCGCGGCCGGCGCCGGCGCGGCATTGGTCGCGCTCACGGCGTGGCGCGGATTGAGGCTCACGCCCGGCTGCCGGGGCCGCGACTTCAACCACGATTGCGTCCTGGGGCAAGAGGAGGCGCTGCGGCACCTGGGAGAGACGCTGTCGCAAGCGCCGCCGATTTGGTCGGGCGCGACCGGGCGGGCGGGGGCCTCCGCCCCCTAGTCGTCACGATCGATACATAGTGCGCCGTGTCAGCGGCCGGCCTTGGTCGCTTGCCCGCTAGATCTTGGCCGCGACGCCCCCGTCGATGTTGATGATCTCACCGCTGATGAAGCGGGAGTCGTCGCAGGAGAGAAAGAGCACCAGGTTCGCGACATCTTCCGGCAGGCCCGGTCCCTTCACGATTTGCGCATGGTTGAACATCTTCTCGAAGACGTGGTGGCCGCCGTCGGGATTGTCGAACGTCCCGCCGGTCGCGCCGGGCGTAATGATCTGCCCGGGGCGCACGCAGTTGACGCGGATGTTGTGCAGCCCGCCGACGCCGGCCATGTAGCGCGTCAGCGCGTCGACACCGGCCTTGGCGGCGTAGTACGACGAGGAGGTCGCACCGAACTCTTCGAGCATGCGGGGGCTGAATCCGCGCTGCGCCGCCAGCGACGACATGTTCACCACCGCCCCACCCCCCGCGGCAACCAGGTGCGGCCAGACCGCGCGGCTCACGAGGAACGTGCCGGTCAGGTTGACGCCGATTACGCGATTCCACTCGTCGGTCGGCTCGTCGGGGAAGTGACTGCCAGCCCCGCCGCCGGCGTTGTTGAACAGCAGGTGCACCGCCCCGTAGGTCTGCGCGGCCTGGTCGACAGCAGCCCTGACCGAGCCCTCGTCGCCCACGTCGCACGCGATGAACGAAGCTTCGCCGCCGCCGTCGCGGATGGCCTGCTCCACCGCCTTGCCTTCCCCCGCCCGCCGGGCCATGAGGATCACCCTGGCTCCCTCCTGCGCGAAGCGGTGCGCGGTGCTGGCGCCGATTCCGCTGTTACCGCCGGTGATGATCGCGACCTTACCGTCGAGCTTCTTCGTCACGTGGGCACTCTCTCCTGAGCTCCACCGATCCGCCAGGAACATAGAGTAAGGCGTCTGGCTCCTCTCTGAACATGCCGCTCACGAAGGTCCGACTCGGTGCGAGGTCGACAGCTGACGACGGCGGCTCAACCAGGATGGGCCCGCGGGTCGCCCGGATCACCGAGACATGCTCCCTCAGTCTCGCCTACGGGGTTAGCTGTCGGGTTCGGCAAGAAGGGAGTTGCCGTCGGGCTTGCGCTACCACCGCGTGCCACAGGCGCATCATGTGGGTGCCTGGAATCTCGATCCAGCCGGGTACGGCCGGGTCGTGCGAAACTTTCTCGGGACGATTCCCGGGCTTGCGGCAGACGGAGCGCTAGAGCGGGCTGCCGGCGAGGCAGTGCGAGAAGGGAGTTCGTGATGGCAGAGTCGAGTTATCCTCACGACGAGTTCTTGGCGAGCGCGGAATGGTTGGCAGAGCGGCTGGGCGACGCACGGCTGCGAATCGTCGACGCGCGTGGCGAGGCGGACTACGCGGCGGGCCACATTCCCGGTGCGCTGTTGTTGCCGCCGGGCGCGTTTCGATCGACCGGGGAGGTGCCGGGGATCTGCACAGCCGACGAGTTCGCAGCGACGGTGGGGGCGCTGGGGATCGCCGCCGCCGACGTCGTCGTGTGCTACGACGCGGCAGGGCCAGCCTCGGCGCGGGCCTGGTGGGCCTTCAGCCACTACGGGCATGGAGCGGGGGACGGGGGAGGTAGGGTGCTCAATGGTGGATTCCGAAACTGGGAGACGCGCGGGCGGCCGACGGCTCGGTGCTGTTCTGGGACACGCGCAGCGCGGATGAATATTCCGGCGCGGCGGCGCGCAACAACCCGCCCGATCGAGCCGGCCATCTGCCGGGCGCGGTCCTCCTCGAGTGGCTCGAACTGGTGGACGGCGAGAGGGACTGCTCAAGTCCGCGGATGCAATGCGCGGGATCCTGGGCGCGAAGGGGATCACGCCGGAGAGTTCCGTCGTCGCGTATTGACAGGGAGGCGGGCGTGCGGCGCACGCCGTCTTCGTGATGAAGCCGCTGGGCTATGAACGCGCAGCCAACTTCGATGGCTCGATGAACGCCTACGTCCCGAGCAGCGGACCGATCGAGCGCTAGGATGCGATGGCCTCGACGCGGGGGATAAGGGTGCCGGATGCGCGAGAGCTGTGACATCACCGTAATTGGCGGCGGCCCAGGCGGGAGCTGCACCGCGACGATCCTGGCCGACGCCGGATTCGATGTCGTCTTGCTCGAGCGTGCCCACTTCCCGCGCGAACACGTGGGAGAGTCGTTGCTGCCGGCCAGCTTGCCGATTCTCGAACGGTTGGGCGTCATGCCCGCGATCGAGGAAGCGGGCTTCGTGACGAAGCGTGGCGCGACGATGGTCTGGGGCACGGACCCGGACCCGTGGTCGTGGTACTTCGAGGACTCGCCACGCGTCGCGCACCCGACATCGTTTCAGGTGGTCCGCTCGCAGTTCGACGCGATCCTGCTCGATAACGCCCGCAAGCACGGCGTGGAAGTGCATGAGGGCGTCGCCGTCACGGATATCGATTTCGAGGGCGCGCGGGCGACCGCGGTGCAATACAGCGCGGAAGACGGCGCGGGCACGCTGGCGGCTCGCTTCATCGTCGATGCCAGCGGACAGACGGCGCTGCTCAGCCGCAAGCTCGATCTGCGCCAGTGGGACACGTTCTTCCAGAATCTCGCGGTCTACGGCTACTACCGCGATTCCGAGCGGCTGCCCGCTCCCGATGAGGGCAACATCTTCATTGAGGCGTTCGAGCATGGATGGCTCTGGCTGATTCCGCTGCACACCGGCGTCGTCAGCGTCGGAGCCGTCGTCGACAAGACGACGGGGCAATCGGGCCTCCGCGATGCCAGTCCGCGCGATTTTCTCGGCGCGCAGATCGAGCAAGCGCCACATTTCGCCGCGATGCTGCGTGAGGCGTCGCTGGTCGACGAGCCACAGGTGGTCCGAGACTGGTCCTACACGTCGAGCACGGTCGCTGGCGATGGGTATGTCTTGGTCGGCGACGCCGCGTGCTTCATCGACCCGCTCTTCTCCTCGGGCGTCCATCTGGCGCTCAACTCAGGGCGACTGGCGGCCGCCTACGTCCACTCCAGCCTCAACGACCCCACCATGCGCGAGGCGGCGGGCGCCGCCTACAAGCGGCTCTACGACCGCCAGTACGACTACTTCCACCTGATGGCCCGGCTCTTTTACTCGACGAACCGGACCGCCGATTCGTACTTCTGGGAGGCGCGGCGGCAGGTCATTGGGGACGAGCCAGGACTGACGCCGCGCGAAGCATTCGTACAGGCGGTTTCGGGCCATCCGCCGCAGGGGTATGAGCGGGTGGTGCTGGAGCACGGCGATGCGCCCGAGGGGATCGCCGACGAGATACAGCAGGTCGACACGTTGCTCGACGAACGCCGCCGAGAGATGCAGGCGCTGAGCCAAGCCTCCGACGGAACGAACGGGCTCATGCGGCTGGTGCCGGAGTTGGCGGCGACGATGAGCTTGGGGCGCGAGCCAATTCTGGCCGGCGACGCGTTCCAGTGGTCGCACGTCTTGTCGGGTCCGGGGCTGCCGGATGGGCTGCCGATCAGCGCGGACTCGGCGACATTCGTGGCGAAGATCGATGGGCGGTCGTCGCTGGCCGAGCTTATCGCAGCGTTGCAAGCCGAGCATCCGCCGCAAGCGGCGCCGGTGATCGAGCGGGATGTCCTAGCGGCGTTGCCGGAGCTCTACGTCGGCGGAGTCGTGGGCGTGACGATTCGCGGAGCGGGGCGCAACGATGCGTGCCCCTGCGGGTCTGGCGCAAAATACAAGCGCTGTCACGACGGATCGGCCAAACGCGACCGGCGCATCGTCGATCGGATGGAGCGGGACTGAGACGCGCCGCTCAGCTCTCAAGAACAAGGCCAGGGCGCCATCGCCCCGGCCTTGTTTTGTTCATCCGCTGCAGGAGATCTATGCCGGTTTGCCGTCGAGCCACATGTTCGCCATGTGCTCACCCATGTAGCCATAAGTGACGACGCCGCTGAAGTTCTTGACGTAGCTCCGACCGATCACCATGCCGTACGAGTGGCCGGCAAAGATGCGCGGCGGGTTCTCGGTCAGCACGTAGTTTTGAGCCTCGTCGTAGATCGCTTTCCGTTCGGCGACGCCGAATGTGGTGCGGCCCTTGTGGAGCAGAGCGTCCAGCGTGGGATCGGAGTAGTTGCCGTAGTTTTGGCCACCACCGGTGGAGTGTTCGGTGTGCATGAAGTCGGGGTCCGAACCGCCCCCATGTCCGCCGGCGATGACGGCGAAGCCTTCTTTGCTGCTGCGGATCGCGAGGAAGTCGGAGGTCGCGGCTTCCTCCAGCTCGATGTCGAAACCGATCTCACTCCAGTTAGCTTGCATGACCTGGGTCATGTTGGAGGCGACGGGATGCGCCCAGACTGTCATCGAGGGCAGGTTCCCCAAGTCGATGCCGGTCGATTCCAAGAGCGTCTGCGCGTCGTTGACGTCTTCCTCGCGGGCGGCGCCCGAGCGGTAACCCGGGATCTCGGCCAATTCCTCGGTGGTGTGGCCGTAGGGCTCCAGAATCTCCGCGATCGGCCCACCCAAGACTTGCGGAACGGACGTTGATTGGCTGACGGCGATAAGCTGCTCGCGGTTCGCTGCCAGGTGGAGCGCCAGCCGCACGCGCGGGTCGTTGTAGGGCTCCACGTTCACGTTGAAGTGGGTGCCGGTGCCCTGCGTTGTGCGCGAGCGCTGGATGCCCCAGACCTCATCCGGGCCGAGCTCATCCTGCACCACCGCGAGGTCGGCGGCTTTGCCGCCGACGGCCGCGCTGGCGAGATCGATCTGGCCGGAGATGAAGGCGGCCAACTGGATTGCCTTGTCCGTGAACCAAATAGCGCGCGCGCCGTCGAAATAGGGCTCCCCGCCGTACCAATTCGGGTTGGCCTTGAAGGTCGTCTCCGCATCCGCGACGCGCGTATCGGGCATCCAGGGGCCGGTGCCGATGATCTTGTCCCAGTCATTCGCGACCGCGGTGTCGCCGAACTCCTCCACAACATCACGCGAGACCATCAGCGCCCACTGTTCAGCCATAGTGTTCAAGAGCGGCGCGAAGGGCTCGCTGGCGCCCAGACGCAGCGTGAGGTCGTCGATGACTTCGAAGTTGTCGATCAGATCGAGGTCTTTTTGGTGGATGAACTCGGGATTGTCCTGGCCGAAGCGCTGCAGCCCGAAGGACGCGTCGTCGGCGGTGAACTGGCGGCCATTGAGCGGTGCCACGTCGTGCCAGAAGACGTTCGGCTTGATGCTGTAGACGAAGGTCTGCTCGTCCACAACCTCCGGCAACTCCGCCATGGCGCCCTGGAGGCGGAAGTTGCCGTCCAGTGTGTTCAGACGACCGAAGGCACCCCAGATGGTGGCGGAGGTGCCCCCGTGACCGGCGACGGCGGGGTCGAAGATAGAGCCGTCGGTGCTCGGGTAGGTGAACACGCCGCCCGGAATCCCCTCACGTCCCGCTGGGGCGGCCTGCTCCGCTTCGTCATCTGCTTCGCGTGCCGGCCGAGTCTTGTTCGTATTGGTATCGGCCTGCTCCGCCTGGGCTTGGGCCTGTTCCTCGGCCTGGGCTTGCGCCTGCTCGTCGTCAGACTCCGTCTGCGCAACAGCTGCCGCGGCGGGGGCGGGGGCGTCGTCGTCGTCGCCACACCCCACCAGTGCCAGACCAGTGGCGCCGATGCCGGCGCGGCCAGCGGCTGTGAGAAGGCGCCGCCGCGAAAGGCGGGACTGCCGCATCCGCTCCCAGTAGGTTCCCGAATCTCGCTCTCGCATGTGCTCCCCCGTCGACCGTAAGCCGACCGCGTTTGTGCGACCTAGCGGGATTTCCGCTGCGGCCCTATTGACAGGGGAGTTTAGCCGCCTCAATCTTGCCTGACAACTGGTTGGGGCACACATGAAGTCAACCACTGCCTAGATGAAGGGGGCGACCGTGCGGCAGTACGTGATGCGTCGGCTCATTCT
>Ga0310120_10003239_pt1 | contig 11652 bp, 5 predicted proteins | sample CB27_AW_983_MG_FD_203506 | JGI IMG/M metagenome (GOLD analysis project Ga0310120, IMG submission 203506) | Marine microbial communities from Western Arctic Ocean, Canada - CB27_AW_983 | ecosystem: Environmental > Aquatic > Marine > Oceanic | place: Canada: Western Arctic Ocean | collected... | reverse complement strand
ACTGATCGGGGTGCTATTCGTTGCGACATACTTCTGCTGGCTGGCGTCAGTTCTCTTCTAGTGGGTTCCTTCAGGTTCGACATGAATCACAACGTCATGGATCTCGGGCAGGTCTTCTCTGATTTTCTCCTCGACCTCATGTGCGATGCTGTGTGCCTCGTCCACTGAAATGCTGGGATCGACATGCAGATTCATGTCCACGAAAATTCCGCTGCCGAAACCTCGACTTCTGACATGGTGAACATCGCGGACTCCCTCGAATCGAAGTGCGATCTCGACGATTCTTGCTGGATCGATGGGAGCCCGATCCGCCAGGACACCGGCAGATTGGAGCGCAATCTTGTAGCCAGATCGTGCGATGAATAACCCGATGGCCAGAGCCACCACTACATCCACGAGCGGCCATCCACTTCGGATGGAGAAGAGCGCACCCATCGCCGCGAGAGTTCCGAGCAAGTCAGAACGGGTGTGCTCGCTATCGGCCAGCAGCACGGGGCTCTGCAGGTCTCTCCCTCGACGACGCTGCCATCTGAATACCAGCAGATTGATGACCGCGGTCACTGCCAGGATCAGATATCCGATGGGATGCGGATCCGTCACCCCCCCATCATTCCACCGTCCCAGCGAATCGGTCACGATGTGCCATGCTGCGATAAATAGCAGCAGCGAGATGGCCATCGCAGAGAGGATTTCGAATTTCTGATGGCCGTACGGATGATCGTCATCGGGGGGTTGAGAGGCGACTCGGATCCCGATGAGAGCGATGATGTTGGAGGATCCGTCGAGCAAGGAGTGGAATCCATCTGCGACCACCGACAGAACACCGTTGGCGTAGCCGTAGATCAGTTGCATCGATGCGACGGCAAGATTTGCCAGCAGGGTACCGCACAGCACGCGTGACACCTCGCGCTGTCTTGATGCCAAGGTTCCCCCTATTGAACAAATCTGCGGAATCGAACACTCAGGACCTGGACCGAGGCGATGCTGAGTTCTTCCGATCCGATGCGCCGGATATCGGATTCCATCGCGATGTAACTCGGTTTCCGCCTCAACTCCTCCACAGCCTGTTCGATCCAGTCGCCTTCTCGTTGCTCTGAACCATTGCCGCAGATCCTGGTCACCAGTGCCCACAACCCATCGAGGATCGTATTGCGCAAGATACGCATCGAGAGGGAATCCCATCGGCCTGTAGAGACCACCTCGTCGCACTTCCTGACCAGAGGATGGAGGCCGCTTCTGTGCCCGAGCAGGTAGTAAACGCGAGCAACATCTGCGACCAGAATGTCATGAGTTCTACTGATGTCCAGGATCCTGACCCCTGCGGTCAGGTGCTCGAACTTCGCCATATTTTGCGCCAGGGAGGGCGAGAATCCGCTATTGATTCCCTCACTGATGAGATTCTCATGACGCTCCAGTTCCGGTCCTGGTAGGCATCCCGGGATCGCTTCCTCGTACTCCTTCAGGGGACTGACCCCATCGGCGATCAGCGCCTCGATCCGGTCGAGCCGGTCATCATCATGACTACTGAGCAACCATGCCGCTGACCTCCTCAACGCCTCCTGGATGCGGACCAATGTATGGGTGGCAACACGGGCAGTAATCGACTTGAGAGCCAGGATCTCGTTTCGCATCTCTTCCGCCCTGATCAGGTCATCTGCAATCAGGTATGAGCGAGCGACATGACCGATCGAGCGGCCCGTTTCTCGTTCCATGTCGAGGAAGAAGAAGGAACCAGCACGATCAACAATCCTGTTGGTCAATATTGTCATCGCGATCTCACGCCGAAGCTGGTGACTCTGGATGGCTTCCGGGAAGCGAGTTCGAACCACCTCGGGAAAATACTCGAATAGAAATCTGTTCTCATCCACGCGACCAACAGGTTGCTCCAGCAACCTCCTGTATGCATCCATCTTCGCGTGGGCTGCGACGATTGCCAACTCCGGCCTGAACAGGCCAAGCCCTTCAGCATGTCTTGCAGTCAGTTCCTCCTGCGAAGGCAAAGCATGAGCATCGCGATCCAGCACACCCCGATCCTCCAGGACCATCATCGTTCGCTCGATGGAGAAGGGATCAACTTCACTGCGGATCTCATCGAGACCCAACATCAAGCCTTGTTCACGAGTATTGGTCAGCACCTGATCGCAAACATCGTCCTGCACCTCGATCAGGACTTCATTTCGTTGATCCTCGGTGAGTCGGCCTGAGCGGACTTCATCGATGAGCAGCGTTTTCAGATTCACCTCGTGGTCTGAACAGTCGACTCCGCCGGAGTTGTCGACGAAATCAGTATTGATCAGTGCTCCACGACGGGACAGTTCAACCCTGCCCCTGGGAGTCACTCCCAGGTTGCCACCCTCGATCAACATTCGAGCTCGAACCTGATCGGCGGCCACACGGCAGGCAGAGTTGGCTGCGTCATCGACCGACCGGTCGTCTTCCTGGGAAGATCGGATGAAGGTGCCGATCCCACCATTGAAAAGCATGGTCACATCGGCACAGAGAATCACACGGATCAATTCCTCGGGAGAGAAGACTCCCTCGGGCGGCAACCCGAGCAACACCCTTGCAATCGGCGATGGATCGACCGACTTTTCAGATCGATCGAAGATATCACCACCTTCGGAAAGGAGTGATCGATCGTAATCTCCCCAGTTGGAGCGCCCCATCTGGAACAGACGTTTTCGTTCTGCGTAGCCTGTATCAGGATCTGGATCCGGATCGATGAAGATGTGCAGATGGTTGAATGCTGCCACCAATTTCGCATTTCGAGCCAGTAGCATTCCGTTTCCAAAGACATCGCCACTCATGTCTCCTATTCCCACTGCGGAATAGGGATCCGTGTCTGGATCGATTCCGAGTGAGCGGAAGTGGATCAAAGCCTGTTCCCAGGCTCCACGTGCCGTGATCGCCAGTTCCTTGTGGTCGTAGCCATGGCTTCCACCGGAAGCAAAAGCGTCACCGAGCCAGAAATTGTGCTTCTTGGAAATTGCATTCGCGGTATCGGAAAGGTGAGAAGTTCCCTTGTCCGCTGCCACCACCAGATATGGGTCGTCTCCATCCCAGCGAATCACTCGCTCAGGACCGATCACCTGACCATCAACGACGTTGTCAGTGAGACTCAGCAATCCCTCGATGAAGATCTTGTAGAGATTGTCCGCCTGTTCACGACGCTCGGCTCTGTCGGTATGAGGCTGTCGAAGGATAAAACCACCCTTTGCTCCTACGGGAACGATCAGGACATTTTTGACCATCTGCGTCCGCTGGAGTCCATGGACCTCGGTTCTGTAATCAGTGATCCTGTCCGACCAGCGTAATCCTCCCCTGGCCAGAGGGCCTCCACGTAGATGCACACCTTCCACCTCGGGATGATGAACATACATTTCTCGCCATGGACGCGGGTAATTGCCCACAGGCAGAGAAACCGAGTCATACTTGTAGGCCTGAAGAGGGTCATCTGTACCGATGAATCGAGTCGTTCTCAGGGTCGAATCCAGGATGCCGAGGATCCTCCGCAAGAACACATCTTGAGCGCTGGATCGCACATCATTGAGGGCGCGATGGATCTCTTCACGGATTTCTGATGAGCGTGATTTCCTCTGTTCCATATCCAGTTCCAGGTCGGGATCAAATCGAGTCCTGTAAGACTCCAGCAGGCTCCTGGTAATCCCAGAATGTTGAACCAGGGTCTGAGATGCAAATGCGATCGTGGTTGAGATTCCGAGTTGATGCAGGAAGTGCAATTGATTTCGGATCAGATTCACATCCAGGTGGTCGATTCCAACCTCAAGGATCAGGCGATCGAGCTGATCGCTACTCGTTGCTCCGGAGAAAACAGATTCCAGCGATTCGACCACCAGTTCGGACCTCGTCACCAGCGGATGTTCATCGCTATCGATTCCGTGTACCTGAAAGGTGTCGATGGAAAATCGCTCCGAGGTTGCTGGGCTGATCTCAAAGGAGTTCTGATCGACGATCTGCAGTCCAAAATTATCAAGAATCGGCAATGTCGTCGAAAGAAACAGGTTCTCACGCTGGTAGATCCGCAGCCTTGCAGAATTTCTGGCCCTATCGACCTCGTTTCGAAAAACGCTGAACGCGAAATTGATTTCTGGATCAGAATGTAATTGCTCCAGTTTCAGGACGTCCTGAAGGCCCTCCCTCGGGGAATGGAGGATCTGATACCCCTCGGGAAATGCATCGCGGTAGCGGCGATAAATCTTCTCGGAGTCTTCCTGCTCGGCCAGATCGAATTGCCGATGCAATCGATCCGCCCAGGTTCCGGCGACAAGCCTGATCCGCTCATCGATCCACTCAGGATCGACCTCATCGAGCCTATCGGATGCAGTGAAGAAGAAGGAGAGCAACACCGTACCGTGCTTACCCAGGTTGACCCTCGAATCGGAATAACTGGCTCTCATCATCTCGAACAGGATGCCTTCAATCCGGGAGCGTTGTTCCTCGGAATAGCCCTCGCGTGGAATGATCAGGAAATAGAGTCCCTTGCGACGCTCCTCATCCACAACAAGATGGCCGCGAATCTCCTTGGATCTTTCGACATAGTGGATCGCATGGATGACTGCCTCGATCTCGCTCGAACGAGCCTGGAACAGGAACTCCACCGGTATCGAGTTGAAGGAGTTCTGGAACGCCTTGTAACGCAACCCACCCTTCGGGATGGAGTGCTGAGAAATCACATCGTCCAGCTTTGTACGAACATGGGGAATCTGATCTCCAGGAGTTTGCACGGCCTTGAAGGTGAACAGGCCCCAGATATGGATGTGGCGGATCACGCCATCGACCGCCGGCTCTCGCACCACGAAGTGGTCAATCTTGCCCTGACGATGGATGCAGGAATCCCCCATTCCCTTGAATGAAATCACGAAATCTCTGGGTGGAGAATCACCGGTGAGAGTCTCCATCGCTTGCATCACCAGTTCTTCATCAGCGGTCTCCAGGCAGGGAACCCCGAGGGACAGATCGATCTTCAGGGTCGAGAGATCGCCTTCCTCACTGCTCCAGCGATCCACACCGAAGAAGACGAAATGGTCCTGAATCAGCCAGTCGAGCAGACTTCGGGTACCCAGCACATCTCCCACGGGAGTCCCCGCTGCGCTACGCCGGATCGCGCGGATCGAATCCCGAATCACACCCTTCATCCTCTTGTAGTCCTTCACGACCGTTGTGGCCATCGAGAGTCGTTCTTCGATGCAACGGAGTAGATCATCGCGCATCTGTGCCACCGGCATCGACGCGATCTCAAAGTGGCAGACGACTTCTTCTCTTGAATTGGCTGCAGTGGCGTCGATGGCGACAATCGTGCCATCCTTTGCCCTGACCGCTGAAGCATTTGCCGTGTGCTTGCTGATCACCTCGAGCCCACGCTCCTCGATGATCATCTCCACGGTATCGACGATGAAGGGTTGATCATTGCAAACCACATCCAGATAGATCGATTTGCTGTCGAATTCCATCTCCGGATCCGCCCAGATGCTGACCTGAACCTCGTTCTTGTTTCGCTTGAGAAAAAGGTTGAAGGTATTGAGTAAGTCTCCGGCCAGTCGACGAAGTGCTTTTTCATCGTAAAGTTCATCCAGCACTGCGTCGTACTGCTCCAGAAAATCACGCAAGATGGGAGCCAGGCGGACATCGGCCAGGCGAGGATCTGAGGGATCCAGCAACCCGACGAGGCGGCCGTTTCCCTTCTTTTCCTTATCGTCCTCAAGCATCTACAATCTCCCCAGAAATGGGGCCTTCGAATCGGCACCGCGCACACAGCTCGCCTCCACTGGCGACCTGACCCGCTTGTATAGGTTTGCCCGCCTCCGGGGAAGGAAATCTGGTCGATTCCATCGCTCATCGCTGGCCTGATCATCGGCCTGCATCTACCCTGATGGCCTCAGGGAGGCCGCATGGGGCGATTCTCCACTCCTCCTGCAGCCGTCACCGATCGGGAAGGATCAGAGCCGATGACTTCCGCCGTGGATCCACCGAAGGCGGTGCGTACAGCAAATCCCCTCTTCAGCCTCTGTGGCTGCCTCGTGGTGCTGGTGGTAGCGGCTTCCGTCGGTGCCATGATTTCGTTCTGGATGGTGCTCTCAGGTGGCCTTCAGGATTCCCCCTTGCTGCTCCCGGAATTGCAACGAACAGACGTAGATCTACAGATCATCGCTGACCTTGGTGATTCAACGGACGACATGACTCTTACCCATGCCCAGTGGAACCTGTTTCTGACTGACAAGGTGGATCAGATGATCGCAGCAGGCGACCTGTCTCCGGGTAGCGGTGTGAGGTTGTTGCCGCAGCCTGATGGCCCCACTCGCCTACTGGTCTCCATCGGAATCCCTGAAGATCAGAGTTCCGCTCCCTGGTGGCTGCGAGGACGCTTCGCCAACCTGGAGATGATCGGAACCGCGACAATCCATGGCGGCAACATCGACAGTGCAGATGTCGATCTCTATCAATGGGGATCCATTTACAAGGGCGAAAATCTTGACCAGCAGCAATCGATCGAAGTGCTCGACAAGCTATTCAGGGAATTTCCGCTATCTGGAATCTCCCTGGATATTCGTGAACTGGAATTCGTCCAGGACAAGTTGCGCATCGTCCTCAAAAAATGAAGAGAGCAGATGTCGAACCGCTGCGCGTTTACCAGCGGTTTCGCTGAATCTTCTCGAACGAGAATGCGACCCACTCCAGGTCAGGGAGCAATGATGCGAACTGATCCATCTCGAAGGATCCTCGCAACTCGTAGGCATTGGAGATTCCGACCAGGATGTAGGAACGATGCTTCCTGGGCGCGGGTACAGGAGGCTTCTGCTCGGCATCTTTCGCTACTCCATCACCCTTTCCGTCACCATCCCCCTCGGGACCCTCCTGTTGTGCCCGAACCGCCACGATCTGACGGCTACCGGGAGTGCCCTGTGACGGCTCATCACCGTCGGTGGCCTCTTCCTCCGTCGATTCCTCCTTGGCGGCGGGAGGCTTGTCGACGAATTCGAACAGAAATGCGTCGAGACCACCGAGATCCCCCTTGAGAGTCCGGACATCGGTGTATTTCTTGCGCAGGTCAGGCAACACGACCGAATCGATCCAATCCTGTGGACGCTGGCCATCTTCTGCTTTCGAAAGGATCCGCACCCGGATCTCGTTTCTTGTCCCGGGGATCTTCATCAGGACCAGATCCCGATGTTCGATTTCATCGAGTGCGAACTCCCAGTTGGGACCGGGACGATCGATGGAGAACATGAAGTCGAGGGACTTGAAGCGGGAGTCTTCCACTTCTCCAGCAGGTTCCGGGTTGAGCGATAGGACATACTCTTTCCAGTCTGCCTCCATCTGGTCCACGTCCTTGAAGTATTTCTGTGCAAGATCGTTGAACTGGCGCTGGCCGATCCTGCGTTTCTCACCCATCCACCAGTACTCGACCAGGAATCTCTGTCCCTTGCGGCTCTCCGGTCCGTTGATCAGGAAATGCATCACTGCCCATGAATCAGCGTATTGAGAGCCGCCAAATCGATTTCTCGGCAAGCCACCGAGTTTCGACAGCGGCGTATGAGTCCCCTCGCGAATCTTCTCCTGGATGTGAAACAGTCGATCTCTGGGGATCAGCCCCGAGACCAGTTTCTTCTTCTTGTAATCGAGTTTCGAACCATCGCCGAAATAGACCGCCATCCCCTCGATGAACCAGTTGGGGTAGTTGCCCATCCGCGCCAGTTTCTTGCCCTGGAAAGCATGGGTGCCTTCATGGGCCAGCACAGTGAACGTGGTGCCCGTCAGACCGAAGGTGCCATGGTAGGCGGTCACATTCTGAGTTGTGGGCTGGTAAAAGCCCCCGACACCCGCGCCCATCCCCGTCTTGAGCATGAACTCGTCATGGCTGCGATAGATCTTCACTATCGGCTTCTGACTCCGAACATCAGGAGACTTGAAGATCTTAGAGAGGGTCGTGTGGAGCGCCTCCATGATCCACTGGTAGGTGCGCGCGACCTCGGGAGTGCTGTTGCATTCGATCACCCAGTTTCTGGACTTGATGGTCGATCGGCTCGACCAGGGAACTCCCTCGTATTCCTTGCGTTTGTTCTCCTCGAACTTTTCGCGTTCCTTGCGGCGTCGCTCCAGCTGCTCCTCACGGCGACGTTGCTCTTGAGGATCCAGCCGTCTCGTCACCGACTCCGGAATCGTCGGACGACCGGGCTTGACAACGTCTGGTTTCGGCTCCGTCGGCTTCGGAGAGGGAATCCTGGGTGGCGTACGAACGTTCTCTCCGGGCGGTATCAGCCGCTTGCCATCTCGCCCCCAGCCACTGGCAACCAGCGCCTCAGCTTCCTCGGGAGTCTTCCACTGTCCATCGACCTGGCCCCAACCGAGCGCGATGCGAGCCGCTTCATGTTCGGGATCGATCTCGAGAGTCTTTTCGAAGGCGTCGTGGGCCTGCTGCTCAAGGCCTCGCTCGAGTGCCCATTTCGCGAGCGAGTACCAGCCCGAGGCGGACCCCCGACGAATCGCTCGCTTGTGCCGCTGGGAATACTCCCTGCGGTTGACCTCTTCGCCCCGGATCACCACATCGACACGATTCATCTCGATCGATGTGACGCCAAAGGCACTCTTGACCGAGATCTTATCGGGGGTCTCCTCGACCACCTCGCCGATCACCTCGTCGCCACCCTTGAGCACGACGATGACCCTCTCGCCCACATCCAGAGAATGTAGTGGCGTCTGTGCTGCTGAACTTCCAGCGACTGGCACCGCCAGCAGCCCAAAGATCAGCAGCAAGAACAACGGTCTCAACATCAAATCCTCCGCGGCTCATCATGTACGAAACTCATCGTGGCCCGCAACCGTTCCGAAACTGCAACGTCTCCACCTCTGCGACGGAATCGAGATCCGTCATCCGCACTGCTAACCCGTGTATCGAAATTTCTCCGTGTATTCTTCGAAGTACTTCAATGAAGCATCAAAATCCTCGACGGAACACTCGAGAACATTGCCATACAACTTGTCTGGTGATCCGAAGATTCCGACAGCAAATCGCATCTGCTCTCCCAGTTCGGGAACATTGTTTCCGCCGGTGCCGATCACCCTCTTGCCATCCAGGACGGCGACATACATCGGGTTTCCGCCCATCTGCTTGGAGGCCATCTCTTCGATGTATTCGACCTCGCCGAATACATTACCGATCAAGGAACGAGCGTATTCTTCGCTGAGTTCTGCATGGAGTCCGTTGGGCCAGCTGTAAGTTGAGAGACGCTTCCTGGAAGATCCTCCGCTGACCGATGAAATCACCTCACCGGCGTAGAGCAGCGAAGATTTTTGCCAGCGCCACCCTGCAGGCTTGGTGATTTCCAGTTTCAGTGCTTCGCTGCTGAAGACCCTCGAGCGCTTCTGACCCAGTTCTTCCACGGGCAGGCCGAGAATCCACTGCTTGTACTCTTCTTCCCACTCCTCGACACTCTTGCCGCTGTGCTGCGCTACCAGCCCCTCGAAGAACTGGGCTTCCTTCTCGTAGTCACAGAAACCGTCCAGTTTTTGACAGTGCAGAAACCAATCTTCCATGATCTTGCCACCTGTGTTGTCACTGCTGCTCCAGGCTCCATGCTCGTTGCCATACAGACACCAGAACAGCACCCCCCAGGCGTGTCCGTAGTAGAAGCCACCAAATCGCTGTTGAGGAAGCCGCAGCAGCGTCTTGAGATTGCAGTAGTTTCCATCCTCGATGGCGCTCTTGAGACCGACCAGGCGGTCCCGTGGGATCTCATTGATCTCGACCGTTCGCCGGCTGATCTTGGAGCCATCCCCGAAATACACCGCAAGCCCCTCGATGGTCCAGATCGGCAACGACTGGAGAGACTTGAAGATCATGCCCTGGAACTGGTGGGTTCCCTCGTGGGCCAGCACTTCCTCGGTACTGCCTGTGGATCCGAACGATCCGTGGTACCCGGTCACATCCTGGCGCAGAAGGTTGTAAAACCCGCCGATGTTGGGACCGTTACCGGTCCAGTCCATGAACTGCTGATGATTGGCATGGATGTAGACATCACTTCGCGGCGCCCTCTTGTAACGTCTGGGCCAGAACTTCTCGATGAACACCTTGTCGTAGGCACGGTAGAGCGACTCCATCACATCAGCGTAGTAACGAGCATTTTCGATGGTGGAGTTGCAATAAATGACGTAGTGCGGCGAGATGATCGGTTCCACTGTTGCCCAATCTCTTCCCCTCAACTCCTCGATGTAGGCGTCACGTCCCTTGAGAGATTCCGTCCTTCGCGCGATCGATTCCTCTTCCTGGCGGGCTGCGATCTCATCGGGCGTGAGCCATTCCCCTCCGTAGAGTTCCATTCCCTGGGCGTGCATCGCTTCTTCGAACGAAACCCACTTGCCCTCGTACTTGACTTCACCGAGTGCATCCCGGGCTCGCTTCATGTTCGGGGACAGTTCTGTCGCCTTTCGCCATGCGTCGATGGCGAGAGATTCCTCCCTGTTTTCTCGTGCCCACTCACCGAGATCACACCAATCATCCGCTGAACTGGCCTGCTCGGCGCGCTCCTGGTACTGCTCCGCTGTGGTCTTGAACCGCTCCCATTCGATCAGGTCCGATCGGTCGACTCGCGCGGTTCCAAATCGATGCTTGATGGAGATCGTCTCGCCGACTCGCTCCACCACCTCGCCCTCGTAACTCCCCCCGCGTCTCAACTTGACGCGGATCCGATCTCCGACCTTGATCTTGTCGAAGTCCTGCGCCTGAACAGTCTCTCCTGCGACCGCAGCAACTTCGAGGCTGCGCGATCCCAGCACCATGAAACCGGCTGGAATCATGAGACAGATGATGAGAAGCCTGAGGTGATGCATCGAGGTTTCCTCTTTCGCAGTGGCCAAACGACCCGGGCCAACTGGGGTCGGGGACCCTTTCCAGGGACACAGCAATTTGGCCCCCCCGGAGGCAGGGTAATCCCCGTCTTCTGAGTCTAGATGCAAGCAGCAGATGGGGCAAGGTGAGCGGGCTCTGGCTACCGATCGCTTCTGAGGGCCGTTTCTGCCTCCCTCTGGAGCCATCGGTCCCAATCCAGCGCCGAGATCCTGCCCACCAGTTCCAGTTCCCTGATCACCACGGGTACGCCAAACGTTTCGATGGCGACTCCTCCGATGAGGGGCGGATCACGCGGCTCGGTCGTGAGGATGGGACTGCCATCGAGTTCGAGAATGGCGCCATCGTCATCCTCCCGGATCAGAATCCGCACCGCCTTCCCCACTCTCAGTCGCGGTAGAGGGGCAGGCATCGCAATGTCTCCCCCCCCATTTGCGAGGGCCTGCTCCTCGATGATGGTGTGGGCGGGCAGCAAGACATCATCTTCACCAACGCGGATCGACGACACCTCGGGGGGCCGAATGCCGACCCCGAAGATGAGGCCACGGTCGGTACCATTCCAGAGCACGACATTCAAATTGGGTGCGTCTTCCCGGGTCACAAGTCCCAGGATCGAAACCTCAAGGCTGCTTTCGAATCGAAATGGCGCTACCAGAGCGACACGACCTCGAATCTGGGCCAGATCTCCACGGACTGCAAGAGAGCCTCCTGGCGAGGGCTCCCATCCGGAGAGTCCCTCGTCTCCAACCTTCCAACCGATGCGAATCGTGTGAAGGGATCGATCCCAGTCG
>Ga0310120_10003237_pt1 | contig 11654 bp, 11 predicted proteins | sample CB27_AW_983_MG_FD_203506 | JGI IMG/M metagenome (GOLD analysis project Ga0310120, IMG submission 203506) | Marine microbial communities from Western Arctic Ocean, Canada - CB27_AW_983 | ecosystem: Environmental > Aquatic > Marine > Oceanic | place: Canada: Western Arctic Ocean | collected... | reverse complement strand
CAGGTCGCCCGATAATACGAAACGTGAGGAAGCCTGAAGCGCGAGCGAGGGGTTGGAGGGCAGCGCAATGGGGGGACGAAGGGGCCTGAGGCGCGGCAAGCAGCCAAGCCGGGGGGAGCGGGGTGTTTCCCAACCCCTCGCTGGCGCTTCAGGCTTCCATGGTTCGAGAAGTTTCGCTCTCGAATGGGACAGCACCGCTGGGGGGGCTGAAATGAAAATCGACAGCCATCAGCACTTCTGGCAGTACAACAGTGACGAGTATGGCTGGATGAACGACAGCATGTACCGAGTCCGCCGCGACTTCCTCCCTGCCCATCTAAAGCCGGAGATCTCCGCGGTGGGTATCGATGGTGTGGTCGCGGTGCAGGCTCGCCAGAGTCTGGTGGAAACCGAGTGGCTCCTGGACCTGGCTGCCGGTAGCCCCTTCATAAAGGGAGTGGTGGGCTGGGTGTCATTGATTTCCGCCGACCTGGATCGGGAACTGGAGCGGATCTCCCCTGATAGGCGGCTCAAAGGCGTTCGCCATGTCCTACAAGATGAGACGGATGATAACTACATACTGCGAGAAGATTTCAATCGGGGGATCAAAGCTCTCGAAGCCTTCGAGCTTACCTATGACATCTTGATTTTCGAGCGCCATCTACCCCAGGCACTTCGCTTCGTGGACCGCCACCCTCGCCAGATATTTATCCTGGATCACATCGCCAAGCCTCGTATAAGAGAGGGGCTTCTCTCTCCCTGGAAGGCCAACCTCGAGGAACTCTCGAAACGAGAGCACGTCTACTGCAAGATCTCAGGAATGGTGACGGAAGCCAATTGGGAAACCTGGTCGGAGCAGAATTTCGAAGTCTATCTGGAGGTCGTCCTGGAGGCCTTCGGTCCCGAGCGACTCATGTTCGGCTCGGATTGGCCGCTCTGTTCCCTGGCCTGCGACTACGGGACCTGGTTCGATCTCATCTCCAGGTTTATCGCTCCTCTCTCGGAATCCGAACAGGCACGGATCCTGGGAGGGACCGCGGTCGAGGTGTATGGTTTGTAATCCGTTACTCAGGTTAGTCCCGCCCCCAGGAAGCCCTGGCCCCATTCAAGAAGGAAACCTCAGTGTCCTACCTTGAAGTTTCAGGTCAGGAGCAGCATCCTTGACAATCCCAGGACCGTTATGAGTCAATCGGGGTTCAACCATGAGTCTGAAGGTCCTACTAACCCTGCCCATTCGTGAGGGCAACAATTTCCAGGTCTCTCCTGACCTCGGACTCCTGTATCTGGGAACGGCCCTCGAGGCCAGTGGTTTCCAGGTGACCCTACTGGATTGTCCCAAGGAGCGCTTTAGCTTCCAGGACTTCCGGACCTTCGTCAAAGAGAACGAGTTCGACGTGGTCGGTCTGCGCTGTTTCAGCCGGGACTATAACTACGTCGACCATCATCTCAACATTGCCAAGGACGTAAACCCCAACATTCTGACCCTGGTAGGCGGTCCTCATCCTTCCGCGCTGCCAGAATTCGTTCTGGCGGGAATGTCGAATCTCGACTTCGCCTGGAGGTCTGAAGCCGAGGAGGGTCTCCCTCAGTTACTCTCCCTGTTCGGACAGCACGGACTCCAGATGCCGGAAGCCAATCTAAAGGAGATCCCTGGCCTGGTCTGGCGAAGTCGCGAAGAGGATCAGATCGTCGCCAATCCAGTCAGTCTTGGCAAGGACCTGGATGCCTTTGGCCTGCCACGATGGGAGCTGATACAGCCCGAGACCTATCCCGGTTTCATCTGGGACGAATACTACCCGGTCTACACCACCAGAGGCTGCCCCTATCCATGCACCTACTGCAATGCCCCCAATCTCTCCGGACGTAAGCTGCGCCATCGCAGCGTCGCGGGCCTGATCGAAGAGCTGACAATGCTCAAGCAGAGGTACCAGACCCGGCGTTTCAGCATCATCGATGATGAGTTCACGCTGCACCGGAAGTTCACGATCGAGTTCTGCGAGGCCATGATCGACGCCGGCCTGGACCTGAAGTTCGACTGCCCCAACGGCGTCAGGATCGATTCACTGGACCCGGAGCTACTGCAGCTTATGGAGGCAGCAGGCTGCGAATCGTTGGCTGTGGGAATCGAGTCCGGTAGCGAACGCGTTCAGGAGATCATCAAGAAGCGCACCACCGTCGCCAAGATCCGCGAGCGCGCAGAGATGATAGCCGGGTGCAGCGGCATCAAGATCACCGGCTACTTCATGATCGGCTTTCTTGATGAAACTGAAGATGAGATTCGGGAGACGATAGAATTCGCAACCAGCCTGCCCCTGGTGCGGGCCAACTTTAACGTGGTGATTCCGATTCCTGGTACGGAAATCTTCGATGAGTGTCTGGAGGCTGGGAAACTGAAGGTCGAAGAAATCAATTGGGACCAGTACACCAGCGACCAGATCGCCTTCGAAAGGAATCACATCTCCAGCAAGCAACTGCTTCGACTCCAGCGGCAGGCCTACCTGCGATTCTATGGAAGACCCCAACTGGTATTCCGGTTGGCCCAGGACAGCCTCCGAGACAGGGAAGTGATCTGGGCGAGCGTCCGCAAGCTCAAGATGATCCTGTGCCGAAGCAACCCCCGCAACTTCATCCCGATGTATCTACGTGAAGCCTTGCCTTAGTGGGGCAAGGACAGGCGAGTTTCAGCCAAGTCCCATCCCCAAGCACTGTTCCCATTCGAAACAGAAAATGCGGTTATCTCTAACCACATCGATAACAGTGGACCTCTGTAGGACGGGCAAGAGTATTCGTCCTACAGGTGAAAGCTATGTTTGCCAATAAGGCCTTGGCTGAGTACCCTGTTTCATCGTAGGTCCCCACTTCATTCACGGCATACGACTGGCAGATATCAGTGAAGATTCGAGGATTCGCTCGCTTATTCCCTGTTCTTGGAATCTTGCTTTCAAGCCTATCAGGCTGTGCAGACCAGGAACTGAAAGTGCAAATCGATTGGCAAGACTTCCTTGTCCGCCATGACCTGTTGTGGGATCGACTCCCCACGGAATGGTACGAGGCTCCCTTCCTCGGCAACGGCATGATGGGGACCATGATCCTCAAGGATCCCAAGAAAGGGTTTCGGCTACAGATCCACCGCTCCGACGTCCAGGATCATCGCGACAACAGCCATGGCTCCACCCCCTACAGCCGACCGCGGCTGCCCATAGGACACTTCACACTGGAACCGGTCGGGGAGATCACCGGAGCCAGCATGCGTCTCGATCTCTGGAACGCCGAGCTCCGGGGCGAGGTGACGACGGAGAGCGGTCGGATCGGCTTTATTGTCATCGTACACAGCGACGAGATGGCAATCATGGTCCAACTGGACCCCAGTCCAGGCGAAGAGGGCTGCCGCTGGCAATGGCACCCGGCCAGAGCAGTGAGTCCCCGGCAGGCCTACGGCGGTTGGAGACTGATGAAGGACTATCAGCCGAATCCCAACCACCGGATGGACGAGGTCGAGGGTGTCCGCATGAGCGTCCAACCACTTCTGGTCGGTGGAGAGACGGCAACCGCCTGGTCTGAGGAACTCGACGATGAAAGAAGGACGCTTTACGTCACGGTTGCCCACAGTTATCCCGAAGAAACGGCGAAACGGGAGGCGGCTGCAACCATCCAGCAGGCGACGGCAATCGGCTTCCGGAATCTGCTCGAACGCCATCGATCCTGGTGGCATCGATACTACTCAGCCAGCTTCGTCTGGGTTCCGGACACTAGACTGGAGGGTTTCTACTGGATCCAGATGTACAAGCTGGCTTCGGCGACCCGAGGAGATCGGGCGCTGATCGACAACCACGGACCCTGGCTGCAAAAGACTCCCTGGCCGGGTGCCTGGTGGAACCTGAACGTGCAGCTCAGCTACAGTCCCCTTTACGCCTCGAACCGCTTGGAACTGGCTGAATCACTGGGTAGAACCTTGGATCGGAACTTCCAGAATCTAATCAACAACGTCGAGCCGGAGTACCGGAAGGATTCGGCCGGCATCGGTCGCGTGACCACCCAGGACTGTATTGGCAGGGTGGGCGTCCCGGGCCGTACCGATCGGGGCCAGTTCAAGGTACCCGAAGTGGGTCTGCTGACCTGGGCCTGTCATAGCTACTGGCTCCGGTATCGTTACTCCATGGATGATCAGCTGCTGAGGGACCGGCTTCTGCCCTTGCTGCGCCGCAGCATCAACTACTACCTGCATTTTCTAAAAGAGGATGAGAATGGAATTTTGCATCTCCCTCTGACCTATTCGCCGGAGTACGGCAGCGCCCCCGACGCCAACTTCGACCTGGCTCTGCTGCGCTGGGGCTGTGCAGTCTTGATCAAGACTTGCCGCAGGCTCGAGATTGACGATCCCCTGCTGGAGACCTGGCGCCAAACTCTGGAAAAACTGGCCGAATATTCCACCGACAAGAGCGGTCTCATGATTGGACGAGGGGTCCCGCTGGAGCGCTCACACCGCCACTACTCCCATCTGTTGGCAATCTATCCGCTGTATCTTCTCAACTGGGAACAACCACAGAATAGGGATCTCATCGAGAAATCGCTGAATCACTGGCTGAGCCTGGATGAGGCCCACCAAGGCTACTCCTTCACCGGAGCGGCCTCTATTCTGGCTTCCATGGGGAAAGGTGATGAGGCCTACCACTATCTGAATGGCCTGCTGGGCGGAACCCATCCCGAGTCCGGCGAGTTCATCAAGCCCAACACGCTCTACCAGGAGGCGGGGCCCGTCATTGAGACGCCTCTTTCCGCGGCCAGGTCGCTACAAGACATGCTTCTGCAGAGCTGGGGCGGAAAGATCCGAGTCTTTCCGGCGTTGCCCAGGGAGTGGAAGGATGTCGTGATTCACAACTTCCGGGCCGAGGGGGCCTTCCTGGTCAGCGCGGTGCGAAGAGAGGGACAAACTCGCTTCGTTCGAATCCTGAGTCTGGCCGGCGAGCCTTGCCGATTGAAGGCCGATTTCGGCGGCCCCATGAAGACGATCGGCACTCAAGAAATCTGGACCAACAAAGCAGGCGATACCGAGTGGTCACTCGAACTCGAGAAAGGAGAGGAGATCATTCTCTACTCAGGTGACGAAGCACCCAATCTAACGATTATCCCGCTCACTCCAAACCAGGACCAGCGCAACTATTACGGTCTTCACGAGCAACTCCGATAGCGGTATTGGCCTGGTAGATCGGGGGTATGTTCTGCCTATAGTAGTTGGATATCGAGCCGGCCGAGCCCGATATACTTCCTTTGGTCAGGTTGTAACCTGGAACGGGATACGTTACGCTATCCTACAGTGATATCGGGCTTCAAGCATCGGCGTCTTGAGCGATTCTTCTTGACGGGTTCGAAGTCTGGTATCCGGCCTGAGCATGTGAAGCGAATGCGGTTGGTACTGGGTCGACTCCAAGCGTCACGGAGCGCTGTCGACATGAATCTTCCTGGACTATATCTACATGAACTCAAGGGCAAACGGCGCGGCTTCTGGTCAGTTCGAGTGAGTGGTAACTGGAGGATAACCTTCAGATTCGAGGGGCTTGATGCAACAGATATTGCCTACGAGGATTATCACTGAGGTCCTGAAATGAGGATGCATGATCCGCCCCATCCAGGGGAGATTCTCAAGGAGCTTTGTCTCGAGCCTCTAGGAATCAGTGTGACTAGAGCTGCGGCGGTCTTGGGTGTGAGCCGCAAGACACTCTCGGCGATTGTGAACGGCCGAGCAGGCATTAGCGCGGAGATGGCCATCCGACTCTCGAAGGCATTTAATACGTCTCCGGAGAGTTGGCTCAGCCAACAGGTGCAATATGACCTCTGGGTAGCGGAGAACAAACTTCGAACACTCAAGGTCGAGAAGCTATCGGCGGCCTGGACAAAACAGAAAGAGCTGAAGATCCGTTCCGGTTGCCGCACTATCCCAGGTTGAAGTCATAGGGAGAATCCTTGCCGTCCGGGTCCGGCCACCAAGGCCATTCTCCTGTCACTGGGCGATTGGGAAGGGCCGTTGTTGACTGGACTTAGAGGTTGACCGTAAGCTGGTTTCCCTCCGAGCCCGGGTGGCGAAATTGGCAGACGCACAGGACTTAAAATCCTGAGGAGGTTCACCTCCGTGTGGGTTCGAGTCCCACCCCGGGTACTTTCTTTTACAGTGAGTTAGAGGAATCCGTCGGCCTGCAGGTTAAACTGGTCTGTGCCGGTGTCTCCCATTTGTCTCCCACCGATTTCCAGTGCCTGTACCTTCCGAACGGCTTCAAAGGCTTCAGGAGCGAAGTGCGCATAACGCATAGTCGTTTGGATCGTGCTGTGACCCAGTAACTCCTTCACTGTTCTCAAGTCGATACCGCTCCGCACCCATTGGGTCGCTCGAAAATGCCTCAGCGTGTGGAAAGTCACCCAATCCAACCCGACCGCACGCTTGCCCCTGTCAAAGGCCGTGCGAGGATCTATCGGTCGATCTTTGGTCGCCAGATTGACAAAGACAAACGGGCATCCGACTATTCGGACGAGCCTCCTGAGCCAGTCCATCGCATAGTCGGAAAGCGGGACGTATCGAGGTTTCTTCCCTTTGGTCTTCTCTACCCACACCATCTTCTGATGAAGATCGATCTGCTTCCACTCTAAGGTCAGACCCTCTTGCTTTCGGAGCCCTGTTTCGCCTAGCAGAGCCACATAGCAACCCACGGTCTGATCAACGTCGGCGACTGATTCGATCAGATGCCGCTCCTCTTCAAGCGATGGCACACGAATCACGGATCTCTCCTCGTCCAAAAGCCGGAAGCGTCCAAGAGGGTGAACGTCGATGAACTCCCGTTCCAACGCGAAGGTGAACATGTTCTTCAGGACTGCCAGATTTCGGTTTACTGACGCGGGGGAGACCTGACGCCCCCGAATGGCAGCAAACTCGTGAGCATGACTCCTGCCGAAGGATCTTAGAGGCACATCTCCGACGACCCTGACGATCTCCCTGATGGCGCGTTCCTTGAACGCAACATCACGATTACGGATGCGGCAGTAGTCATTCAGGTAGATGTCAGAGAAATCACGGACAGTCAGTTCCATACTCTCCCTGTATCCTGACAGTTCTCGCTTTAGGGCCTGCCACTTACCAGTAATTATCGACTCTTCGATGCGAACGTGGTCCTGCCTCGCCAGAGTCATGTTCGGGTAGTACCGCCGAAAGGTCGTGCCATCCGGCCAACGCTTTCGGACCTCGATCCGTACCTTCCCTCGTTTTTTAACCCGGTTAACTCCCATCACGAATCTCCTTTCCACCGGGTTTTCCGCCACCGCCAGTGTAGTCGGGGTGACCGTAGCCGGGCAAGGATTCGATGAAGCAATCCAGATCCTCTAGAGTGAAGACTCGCCGCTTCTCGAGTCGCTGCGCTTTGATCCATCCGAGGTCGGCATATTTCCGGAGGCTGTCTTCACACACTCCTAGATAGCGTGCAGCAGCTTTCGTGCTGAACAAGCGCTGGTTGGGAACCTGGATTAAGGCAAAGGGCTTTCCGATCAAGGTGCTTCCTCCCTTGGCCAGTAGACCGAACGTCTTCCATCAGAACGTCGTCCTAGGGTGTCTCCAGCAGTTTGCTCGAACCGCCATTCGTGAGGGCTGGCAGCCCAGGTATGGCCATGTTGCTTGAAGGTCTCGATATCTGCTCGTGGTAGCGGTCTTGCCACGCACCCAGAGCCTGCTGGAAGCCAGAAACATCAAGCTTCCCATCGGCCACCGCTCGCCAGACTCGATCCAGCTGCTCGCAGGCCGACTCAGCCTGTCCTCGGAGTTCCGGGTGGCGTGAGTCAATGAAGGGGCCGATTTCCGGTTGCCATGCCTCGTTCAACTCAGCAGTAGCCGATTGGTAGAGAGTGACGAGTTCGGTGTGAGGATGATCTTCATCGCCGAAAGCACCGGACTCATGCACTGAGGCATTGGTCCCGAGGAGCCGGAGTAGGTCAGATGTGCTTTCCTGTATCTGGGTGCGAAGCTGAGGAGTCAAAACTCCCCTGGGTGCTCGATAGCGCAGACGGTCCCCTTCGGTAGTGAGCCCCACCCCGAGGCTCTCGAGACGATCGAGGAGATCCTTGGTACTCATATCAGCCCCTCCTCATCCGCACTGCTTTGTCCACGAAGATGGCCAGATTCCTTAAGAAGGCAATCTTGGCCACCTTGGCCATCTTCTCTGTTTCTGAAGGTGGCCACACGGTGAAGATGGCCAAGATTCTCTTCTTGGGTATCTTCGCTCAAGAGAGCCTCTCTGGAGAAGGTGGCCAGTTGGCCATCTTCAACCTGACGTTCTGGTAGTTACCAACACCAGGGTCCATTCTTGAAGTCGCTTTTCTTACTGCCCACGTCGAGTGCTTTTTTGGCCCGTCTGAGAGTTTTGTCATGGATGCCCGCTTTTCTCGCCTGCCCCATGACTTGCTCGGAAGCGACGGAGCCGCTACCAAGCACCTCGATAAGGAAGCTCTTCGCTTCGTCTAGTTCTGAACGCTCATCGTCATTGTCAGCCGCCAAGATCTGCCCTGCCGTGGCGTTTGATCGCCCTGTCCAATAGAACTTGCCCTGCTCTATGCAGAAGCCTAGAGAATCACCTGGTGGAGTGAGGTTGTGCTTGGTGTGGACCACGACTCGCTTGAAGGAGTCACTCGGGTCGGGTCCCACGAGCAAGACGGATCGACAGGCGGCGTAGAAGTCGATGGAGCCGATGCCTCGATAAGCTGCCTTCGAGCTTTCGCTCTTCCTCAGGTGGCGCAAAGCAACAATGGCGCACCGATTGCTCTCGGCTACTTTAGCCAATTTCGCTGTGATCGCCCGAGCCTCATTCGCCCGGTGGATGTCCACCTTGGCTCCCGTGTAGGCAAAGAGGGGATCGATTATGATCAGCTTCGGCTGATACTGGTTGACGTAGCGTTCGAGTTCCTCGAATCCCTCGGGGGCAGCAAGAGCCAGAGACCTGTTTACGGCAAATATGCTCTCGCAGGCGGCCTCCAGAGCAGTCAAGCGGGGCTTGATCGTATCTGCCAAGCCATCCTCAGCACTTAGGAGGAGTACCGGTGCAGGTTTTGATCTATCTGTACCCGGCAGCCCGGCCCCTGTGCTGACGGACCTGGCAATCGCGAGCATGAGCCAACTTTTTCCCAACCCTGGATCACCCTCCAAGAGGGTTACTTTCCCTAATGGAATGTATGGGAACCAAAGCCACTCCACCTCCTCTGCCTGAACGTCGGAGAGACAGACAACGGGTCCCTCGGTGAAGGGCTCGGCGGAGGCAAGAATCCTCTTCAGGCTTTCCAGGCCGTGATGGACGAGCTCATCAGTGATATCCCACCCTACTGGCCGGTCATCCGGCCATCGAGCGAGGAGAACCGTGCATCCATATTGCACGAGGGATTCGGCCCTCTTCTTTGCTCCTTCTCTTCCCGCCTCGTCGTTATCCGTCAACGTCGTCAGAGACTTGCCAGCCAACTGCTTTGAAACTGAGTCCGTCCAGCTCGTGACGCCTCCCGTAGTCGTGATCGCTGCAATTCCAACTGAGATTGCCGCGAGGGCATCAAGCTCGCCTTCAGTGAGGACCAGTTTTGCGTGGCTGAGCTGGTCTATGGGGAAAAGACGGAGTGCCCCGCAACCGGGGGCCCAATGGAGGATCTTGGGGGCTTGGTTTCTTCTCTCTGGGGGAAGCCACAGGCGCACATCACGATAAATACCTTCTTTGCCGAGAATGGGTATCGCAACCCGACCCCCTTTGACACCAATACGGTAACGGTCTATTACGGCGTCCGAGAGGGATCGCTTCCTTCTAAGGTAGTTCCTCTGAAGGTCGTTCAGATTGCGGTGCATCTCCTCGATCACGCTTGGAGGGATCACCCTTTGGTTCGTTCTATCGATGGTGGGATGACTCACATCAATCCCCGTTCCCGAAGGCCAACCGCCGATCGCCTTCAAAGCTTCAACGACCGCCTTTTGCGAACACCCGGTGTGGCAGTGGAGCAATACCCGTCCGTCTTCGGCCTCGTTGATTGTGAGCGAGGGTTTTCGATCGTCGTGTGCGGGGCAAAGAGCCGTCCAGCCCTCTCCGCACCGCCGGACCCCCTTCAAATGGTCGAGCACATGACGAGTCGACTCGTTCACGTCTTCTTCCCCTGCTCAAAGCGGAACGGCACTGATTCCCACTGTAAGACCGTTTTGAGCTTCTGCTGTTCTTTGTCCCTGGGTATGACCTTTCCGGACTCCACAAAGCTCACCCAGGTTTGGGAGCGACCGACATCCGTAGCTAACTGCCGTTGAGTCATGCCACGTAGAACTCTGAGTGCCGCTATCAATCTGCTCTCCATTTGCTCCACTCTCATGTCACTTAATATGAGATTATCAAGGCGTTTTAGCGGGCTTATCCGTCCTGGGGGCACCAGATGAGAAAGTACTGTCCTGACTGCGATATGGACTGGTCGAACACTAGGGCTCACTGCCGCACTTGTGGTGGTCCACTAATCGACAGCGAGAACCTTCGGTTGCAAGAACCTGTGTGGAGGACTGAGACAGAGAAACTCTCAAGGGGGGACCGTGCTTTTCGGAAGGTGAGTCGAGAGTCAGTAGCTGAGAGCGAAAACCGAACTCATAAATGCCGGGATCGGGTGCTCAGGTTACGGGGAGAGCTGTTCGGTTCTAGTAACCCTCCGTTCTCGACCGAAGCGGAGATGTGTCGTTGGATTCGCAAGACCTTCGATGTGCAAGGACCTGGCACGGTGTATTCTTCCTTTGTGACAGCTCCGACTGGCGAAAGGCGTTTCCAGGGCGCCGGGGTCAGGAGCTTGAACTTCCCGGAAAACGGCACGGCAGTAGGACGCCCTGTCGCCGAGGGTGGGAAATTAGACGAGTTGAGAGTTGCGTCGGAAACTGTGGCCAGAGAGATCTACGAAACGGTGAGACCAGACGTGATTCAGAAAGCACATGCAACACACCACATCCTGACAGGGACTCTTCCGCTGCTTGCTCCTATCTATTGGAGTGTCGACCTATTGCATCCAGAAAAGGGTCTCAGCATCAGAAAGAATTTTGACTCGATTCCTTCCTCTCTAATGGCTCACATCGATCGGAAAGCCAAGCAAATCCTAACCGAGAACTGGGGCGTCAACTTTCGTGAGAGATCGCGACCTAGTCCTATTTCAGCTACAGCGAAATCGTTTCTCAAGCGGCGTGAAGGTAAGGATCGATGGGAGGTCCTAACGGAGTGGAATAGACAATACCCAGAAAACCAGTACCTCCATCCCAACAGCCTGTATCGTCATCTCTACCGGCGATGACTTCAGGACTACGAAAGCTGAGGCGTAAAACCCAAGTCCTCAATGTTTATCCGCTGGTCTCCGAATGGTTCTAGGCTTAGAAAGGGCTTCCGCTAAGAGATCCTTCCCTGGCAACTTTGGAATTTCGATCTTCCCGCGGCTAGACGGCGTGAATCCGAACTCCGCAGCGAAATAGCGGATCTGTTGTAGAGCCCGGAACCTAATCCTGACCTCGGGACGTTCGTTATAGAAGGTCCCCGAGCGATTCACAACCTCGTAGGTCAACCCCTTCGCTTTGATCACCTTATTGCAGGCCACGAACGTCGCCCAGCTCTCAGAATATCCACAAAGTGCTGCCCTATCTACCGTCCGATACAACTCCA
>Ga0310120_10003236_pt1 | contig 11656 bp, 11 predicted proteins | sample CB27_AW_983_MG_FD_203506 | JGI IMG/M metagenome (GOLD analysis project Ga0310120, IMG submission 203506) | Marine microbial communities from Western Arctic Ocean, Canada - CB27_AW_983 | ecosystem: Environmental > Aquatic > Marine > Oceanic | place: Canada: Western Arctic Ocean | collected... | reverse complement strand
ACAACTTGACGGGAAAAATCTGGCGGCGTTTGTCTGCTATCTTACTGGCCATCGACTGGCATCAAGCCAGCGATAGGGGCCGCATCCAATTCTTGCGATACCAAATGGATGAATCCGTAGTTGGCCCTTCTCCCATACACCGCTAGGTGTCGCGGTGAATCGGTGGAGGACCGCCAGTGGTACAATTGCCTTCGTAGCTCCCAGGTGGATCGGTGGAAGAATGGGAGAGCAGGGGAGCCCCATGTTTCATACCTGAGGCGAGGCTAAGAGGGCGTGGGCATAGAAGCAAAGCTAAGTGCACATATTTCCTATATGTGCACTTAGCCTTAGCTTCTTCGCTTTTGCCGGTCTTTTTTGACGCACTTGCGTACGTAGGCAACTTTGCAACGGTTGCGTACGTCCCAGGACAAAATTGGTGCTTAAAAATATGGGTGTTTCTCATTTTTATACGTAAGCAGAGCTAAGCATTTAAGACGCAACCTTGCTTACCCTCCTCCCTCGGGTTCTTGTCGTTCACCCGCGTTCCATATTGCTTTGAAATATTGCCCCTTCCGGGCACCGGGCGGGGGCGCAACCTCCACTACACGCCCCGTGTCAATCAACTGTTCCAGACACTTAGCAATGATTGGCTGACTTGACCCAAACTTAACCTGTCCTATGCCGCGGAAGAGCTGGTTAATCGTCACCGGGACAAGCTGACACTTATTTCTAAGCATGTGTCTCAAAAGTGCTTCAGATTTCTCGGTAATCTCGACCTCTCGCTTCTTCCTTCGTTCTACTCGCTGTGTCTCATTTGCATCGCTCACGCGGACGTCCCATCTGATGCTCTCATTCAATGCCTGCTCCACCGATGTGCCTTCGTTGATATCAACCGCCGCCAAAAGGCTGTGGCCCGCCGAGCCTCCGACATTCATGTAGAGCTTGTGCTCACCAGACCCTTGATTGAACCGTTCGCGACGCGAAAGCAGAATCCATTGCCGCATGAATTCGCTGATCCCCGCCCCGGACAGGTCCATAGGTTCCATCGGCTGGCCCCCTTTGTTGCTTGTCCTTGAAGCTTGTTTGGTTGAATGGTGAGCTAGGACAATGGTGCAGTTTGTTTCGTGCCCCAACTCCGTCAATGGCTGAAGCAGGTCACCGAAACCGACAACACCACTAGTGACGTCGTTCATTTGTTGGCCGATGGCCAAATAATATGGATCAATTGCTAGGATTTGTAGTTCCTTGTTCGTGATCCACAATCGCAGACTCTTCAGCCAAGCTTCATCGGTGATCTTCGGGACCTCTGAAGTGTAGAAAAAATGATTGACTGGGCTTTTAATACCGCGAGCCTCTTTGACCGCACGATACACCATCTGCGATCTAGCGTCCCCCGTCTCCCCAGTGCAAAACAATGTTGGTCCTTGGCTCGTCTCGTACTCTCCCAGGAACGGGGTTCCCGTTGCGACGGACAAACAAAGGTCCATCATGACATTTGTCTTGCAGACTTTTGTCGCTCCACCGACGACCATGCACTGACCGCGAACCATTACGCTGTTCACCAAATATTCTAGTTTGATATCAGCTTGGTCGAGTTCGTCGCCTGTCCAAACTCGTTGGAAATCAAATTTTTGTTCGGACCTGCCGGCCCCATCGCCAAGTTGCTGGAAGTTGTCATCGGCATCCTGGTTAAAGCCCAATTCTTTAAGCAGCGATAACGAATCCTGTACTCTAAGTTTCTCCTTGCAGGTATTGTGCTGGCAACCAAACCGCAATGAGGTTCGGTCGTTGAATAACATCACATATGAACCCCCATCCTCGTGGCTGCGTTCTGCAACGGGGCAAATGTTGATAGGGGCAATCTCTATTCCGGGCTTGTCACCCTTCTTGATTTCCCCGACCTTGATGCCGCAATCGCTTAATGCTTTTAAAAAGTCTAGTTTTCGTAGCGGTTTGATCATTTCACCACGCTCTCGATGCAAGACTTCTTATGTTTGCGGTCGCCGTACTCTCGTCCTTTCCGGTTCATCGTTCCGTACAACCTGGTGATGCGTCGTGGGTCATAGACACCTGTGTCAACTTCAGCTCGGACGTTTCCAAACAGCCGGTCGAGCGTATCTAGCTGATCCTTTATTTGCTCCGAATCAGCGGCTGGATCGGGGTCGAAATCCATTTCTCCCAGGATGTGATACCCAGAGCCGCTGCAGGCCAAGATCATCCGCTCGAAATGACGGATCGACAGGAAGTAGTCAACGATGTTGTCGCGAACCCGCTTCGCTTCGGCAGTCTCTTCGGGCGTTGACGGTGTGCCTGACGCTCTTAGCGGATCAACGTCAACAAAAAAATACTTCCGGCGAACGATCAATTCGTTTGATGGGGCCGATTTACCAATAACAAAGCTGTTTGGTTCCTGCTGGCAGATGAAGCTCGGATGAATCGAGTTCACATTGATGTAGATGGCTCTTGGAGGGTGAATTTCACCAGCGAGCCGACCGTCATCCAGAACATTGATCTGCTCCGCAGCCTCGTGAAAGTTTTCTCGGGAGAAATAGCCAGTTCTCGACCTGTTCTCGTAGAAAGCTTGGACAAAAATGATGTCTTCATTGTCGTGGAGGGTGATTAGAGTTTGTTCGATCTCGTCGACCTGCGTTTTGGTCCTTGAGTCGCCGTTATTCGCGTTGTCTAAAGTGGGAACATCACTACAGTTTGGTATGTTGTTTGACTCTGCCATGGCTTAAATCCCCAGCTCCGCGGCTCTAATCCATAGTTTCAGCTAATTTGAGTATCCTTCGTCGGTTGCTTTGAGAAATCGATCTAGTTCCTTTCTTTCGATGTAGACACGCCCCCGAATCTTCCTACGTTGCAGCTTTTGATCTCCGCTGAGGCCAACGTCGATCCATCGCCTGACCGTGGCTTGTGAACAAGGAATTGTGCTTGCAACATCTTGTACTGTCAGTAATTTGGCACTCATATTTATTGCACCTCAACTAAAGGGTCCCTTGAAGAACTGTGCCAACTCCGCTTATGGCACAGGCGACGCAAGAAACGTCTGGTAGATAGCAATAATTGCTCGGCGTTGCGTTTATTTTATCAGACATGTGCATAGCTACAAGCAGCTTTGTCGGTGACACGAAACTGTTATTACACCTACGTGGCGTAGTGTCCTTCTGGGTCAGTTGTTCTCCACAGACCGACGCACAAGCCCCAGCTCGTCTGCCTCTTGCTCAATAGCTTCTGGCACCGGTATAGCGACTTTGTTGCCCGCTTGGTTCGACGTCGCCGCAATGAAACGATAAATGGCTTCACGCGACGTAAATCGGCCTCCCCCACACTTGACCGATTCAAGTCTGACGCCGCGTAGTCCCTTCAACAGCCATCGATAAACCGTGTTGCGGCTGACCTCGCGACCGGGTACGAGCTTCGCGGCTTCGGTAATAGACAACAGCTTTTCAGATTCGACGTTAATCAATTTCCCACCTCGCAAAAAAAATCCTCAGGAACAGAACCGTCTGCACCTGAAGATTACAAGCTGAAAAATTTTGGAAAACGCCGAAATGACCGCTAAAGGACTTAACTCGACTTAACTCGACTTAACTCGACTTAGTCCGATTTAGTCTCTCTCTTCTTTAATGAATCGGACGGAATATCAAACGGAATGTCATCCTCGGCGATGCGGTAGGACCGGTCTCCATACTTCTTCGCGTCGATCTTTCCCCCGTCAACCAGTCCCGGCACTCGACCACGATGAACACCATAAAGCTTTCCCACTTCCGTTTGATTCAACACTTTCGAGTAGCGTTGTCCCTTCGGAACTACGTTTCCGCTGGCTCGTCTCCACTCTTTCCGCAGTTCAACCGTAAGCCGCTGAGTGTCCAGTTGTTTTTCAGCGAGCCACTCTTTGACCTTTCCCTGCTCAAGCATGCTTGGAAGCCCTCCCAGACCCCGCCACGCGACGCTGAGGGCCAATTCGGCGTAACATTCGGCCACTTGATCGTCGAACGTGACCGCTGCTGGATTGGCCAACGACAGCGTGTGCACCACCTCGTCAGACAGCAGTTTATTAAGCAGTTGAGCTGATGCAGCTAGTTGATTTTGGACACCGGCAATCTCATCCTCTACCTCGTCTGAATCGGAATACGCCGAGACGATTAAGTAGAGAAAATCTAGCTCGTCGACCACCTTCAAGGCAGCTTCGCACGCTTCTTTGATCTGCTTTTCCATGACTAACCCACCTTTCTGGCAACCTCGATTGCCTCTGTGAGATCACGCCTGGCGTAGATTTCTGCCGTCTTGGCGTCGGAGTGACCAAGAATGCACCGACTAGAATTCAAATCGAACTCAGCTCGAACGTTAGTGGCAGCGTTGTGCCGCAATTGATTTGGGGCCCAACGATCTATTTTCGCCCTCTCGCTTGCCCGCTGGATCGCCTTGCGGTAACTATCCGTTGTGTAATGGGGTTTTGCCTGTCGCTTGGGATTGGCCTTGCGATTCGGTCCCGGGCGATTTCCATAGGACCGTTCGGTTTTGCGATTCTTCGATCGTTGGTCAAGTTGCCACTGTTTGGCCTCAATCGGTGAAAAACAATACTTATCCTCTCTACGATCCAGATACGGCGTCAGGATTTCCTGTGCTTTCGGACCAACAGGAATGACGCGTTGTTTGCCGTGATGCTCAGTCTTGTGGCTTTCCGGGCGGTATAGCCAAACATCCTCGGATCGATCCAGGTCGCAGGGCCGAATCTGACAAACTTCACCTGGTCGGGAACCAGTCAGCCGCTCAAATCTCACCATATCCGCGATAATTGGACTCAAGTTGGCCAGTGCACCTTCGATATCGGGTTCGGGCACTGGCTCCACCGGATCGTGGTCAGGGGCCTCTGTGCGGCCTTTCTTGAGTCCGGAGACGGTCTGCAAAGCGTGAAAGATGTCCGCCGTCACGAGTTCTTGAGAGGCGGCCCATTTGAACATCTGCTTGATGCATGTGACCTGCTTGTTCACATAATCCCGGCACACGCCGGAATCGACGATCTTTTGCCGGACCGCTTGCAACGCAAGTGGCCCAAACTCGGAGGCTGGGCGGTGTCCGTATAGCTCTCGTAAGGTGGTCAACGCCCTTTTGACGATACCAAGCTGGCTGGTTGGTTTGCCATCCTTGCGGTAATACGATTTGGCGAACCTCATGTAGGCCACCAGTATCTGTGTAATTGGCGGCTCAGATTGACCTTTATTTAGCGGTGTGCCGCCACGCTGAAGCCACTCGGAGATGACGCGTTTATATTCCAGCTTCGATGCCTTCGAGCCATACGGCCCGAGATAGAAGTCTTCGCCGGAGAGGTGGACGACGGCTTGGCCTGAGGCCTTGTGCTTACGGTAACGCGGTAGCGACTGATTTAGACGCGACATTGCAGGTCTCCTTTCGATGCTAAAACGGTAAATACCGTTTTGGCTCCGAAGAAAAACGCTGCACTGCCGAACGTCGACAGGTAACAAGTCTTGATACCAGCGTAACTTACGAAAGTGGGCGTAACTGGATTTGAACCAGTGACCTCTTGCATGTCAAGCAAGCACTCTAACCAACTGAGCTATACGCCCTAATTTACCCTGCGATCCTTTGCCGTGCTGAGGCGGTGACCCAACGGACGCTGGCCAACAGCCGCAAGATTCCGGGCCTCGCTGGTGGATCCAGGTAATGCAGGTGGGTCGGATTATATCCGGGTGACATCTGCAATTCTATTGGGAGTCCGTATTGCTCCAAGTTCCTTGTAGTCTATATTTTACGTTGAATCGACTCGAACGCATTCTAGCACCAATAATCCGGAGGGCGAGGCTCCCGCCGAGTCTTTTTCGCCCGCACTAGCGGCTCGGCGGGAGCCTCGGCCCGAGAGGTCTGGAAGGCACTCGAAAAACATTTTGGATTGAAAGGCAATACGCAGAACAATGTTAACAGTGATCCTTCCTGACGGAAGCCAGCGGCAATACGAGGACTCCGTAACTCCGGCAGAGGTTGCCACGGATATTGGGCCCGGGCTGGCGAAATCGGCGTTGGCCTCTCAGTTGGATGGGGCAACTGTGGGATTGGATTATCGTTTGCCGCAGCAAGGCGAAGTCCAACTGAGCATCCTCACCAAAAAAAATAAAGAGGCTTTGGCGGTCATGCGGCACTCGTGCGCTCACGTGATGGCGCGAGCCGTCCTGCGGTTGTTTGAGGGGGTCCAGCTGGCATTCGGTCCGACGATTGATGGCGGATTCTACTACGATATGGGCCTCGAACACTCGATCACTGAGGAAGATTTTCCGGCCATCGAAGCGGAGATGAAGAAGATTATCAAGCTGGACGAGCCCTTCGAGCGATTGGAGGAAAATCGGGAGCAAGCGCTGGAAATCTGCCGCGATCTTGACCAACAGTTCAAGGTTGAGCACATCCAAACCGGATTGGCCAAGCATCCAACCGTTTCCTTTTATCGTCAGGGTGAATTTATCGATCTGTGTCGGGGACCACACGTGCCCTCACCGAAAGCGATTGGGGCCTTCAAGCTATTATCGGTTGCCGGTGCGTATTGGAAAGGAGATGCGAACAACAAACAGCTTCAACGTCTCTATGGCACCGCTTTTTTCGACAAACCAAGCCTGGAAGAACACTTGGCTCGAGTGGAGGAGGCAAAACGCCGTGATCATCGAGTGCTCGGGAAACAGCTACAGTTGTTCACGATCAATCCGATCGTTGGCTCGGGATTGGTCTTGTGGATGCCCAAAGGGGCCATGGTACGAAGTTTATTGGAAAATTTCGTACGCGAGGAACTCGCACGACGAGGCTATCAGGGCGTATACACACCCAACGTGGGACGCGTCGAACTCTACAGAACCTCCGGGCACTTCCCGTATTACTCCGACAGCATGTTCAATCCGATCACGATGGACAACGACGAACAGTACATCCTCAAACCAATGAACTGCCCGCACCACACCATGATTTACAAGGCTCTGCCACGCAGCTATCGCGAACTGCCGATTCGTTTAGCTGAGTTCGGCACCGTGTACCGCTACGAAAAATCCGGCGAGCTATCCGGCATGACGCGAGTACGAGGGTTCACTCAGGACGATGCCCATATTTTTTGCACCGAGGATCAAGTCGCGGATGAATTCCGCGGCTGCATCGAGATGACGCAATTTGTGCTGAAGTCCTTAGGACTGAACGACTACCGTGTGAGACTTGGTTTCCGTGATCCGGCCGGTGAAAAGTACGTCGGTGCGAAGTCAAGTTGGGAACGCGCCGAGAAGTCACTGGTCGAAGTCTGCCAGGACCTCGGCATGGAAGCCCAGCCCGAGACGGGTGAAGCCGCGTTTTACGGCCCCAAAGCTGATTTTGTGATCAACGATTGTCTCGGCCGCGAATGGCAATTGGGCACGGTCCAATTGGATTACAATTTGCCCAGTCCGGAGCGATTCGCGCTGGAATACATTGGGTCGGACAATGCCAAACACCAGCCGGTCATGATACATCGGGCTCCCCTAGGCTCCATGGAGCGGTTTATTGGCGTGTTAATCGAACATTTCGCGGGGGCCTTTCCCTTGTGGCTGGCTCCCGAACAAGCTCGTATTGTCACAGTCAGCGAGAAATCTGAAGATTATGGCCGTCAGGTAGAGAAGCAATTGGCTGCGGCGGGATTTCGTGTGGCCAGCGACTACCGTGGTGAAAAATTGGGCGCCAAAATCCGTGACGCCCAGCTAGAATTGATCCCCTACATGGTTGTGGTAGGGCCACGTGACGCGGAACAAGGCACCGTCTCGCTCCGAGACAGGATCGACGGCGATTTAGGGGCCATGCCCCTTGCCAAGGCGATGGCCAAATTCACCGATGAGGTCGCAACGAGGCAGGTTCGCCAGTCGTTTACCGGGTCGGCGGGGTTCGGCGACCGCGGTGCGGACAACCAATATTAGTGTGCCTCCGCCTGGGTATACGCTGTCCAGTAGGAATATTCCGCCCTGGAAAACCGGAGCCGGGACCCCAAACGGACCTAAGCTGCTTGACTAACGGGTTTTAGAATTTGATATTATGCAATGGTAGTCATAGGCAACGATACCAGTCGTAGGCAATGATACCAGTCATAGGCAACGATACCAGTCGTAGGCAATGATACCAGTCGAGAACTAACACGAAAGGGAAACAGCGATCGAACGAACCCACACTAGAGTGAATGACCAAATTCGGGTGACCCCCATACGCGTGATCGGAGCCGACGGCGAGCAATTGGGTATCATCCCGACCGAAGAGGCTCTTCAATCCGCAAAAGACAGCGGGTTAGACCTCGTCGAGGTGGCGGGTAAAGAAGAGCCACCGGTCTGCCGGATTATGGACTATGGAAAGTTCAAGTACCAGCAGAGCAAGAAGTTGACGAAGGGTCACAGCCATACGACGCGTACCAAGGAAGTACGTCTGCGCCCGAAGACGGGCCAGCACGATATCGACTTTAAAGTGAAACAAGCTATCCACTTCCTTAGCCACCGGGACAAAGTTCAGGTCTCGGTCGTTTTTCGCGGACGTGAAATCGCCCATGTCGAAGAGGGGCATCGCGTGATGAAAGAGGTTGTCGAAAAGTTGTCCGAACACGGAAAAGTCGAGACTCCACCGATGCAGCAGGGACGTCGCATCGTCTGTACGATCGCGCCTAAGTAGCCGTTGGCGCTGGTGTGGCAATCAGTTCGCCGTACAGGTCCCACAGAAATCTCGCGGCTTGGCCGGATGAGTAGTGGGACAAGACCTGGTCTCGTCCTCGTTGCCCCATGGCCTTCCGTCGCTGGTGGTCCCCCAGCAAATCGCTAAGCGCCGCGACCAGCGACTGCATGTCGTTAGGCTCGAACAGAACACCACCTTGAGTCACTCCGATTAATTCTTCAAACGCGCCGTGCCTTGGCTGCACAACGGGAACGCCATGAGCCATCGATTCCAGCACGTAGAGACCTTTTGGCTCCGGATGAGGGCTGGGAACACAAAGCAGATCGATCGTACGGAAGAATTCGCTCTTAGCATCACGATCAATCTCTCCGTCGAATTGAAAATGATCGGGAGCTTCTGATCGCAGCCGCTGCAGGCACTGCTCAACGTAATCCCTTTGTGCAGGCCCATGCCAACCCGCTAGGCGCAGCCGAATTTCAGCGCGGTCGGACTGCTGTCGTAGTTGCAAGAAAGCGTCAACCAATTGATGCAATCCTTTTTCGGGTGCCATCCGGGCTAGATAACCAACCGTGCCAGCTCTCGAACTGGGTGGCCGATTGGCCGCAATCAAATCCGTGGAAATACCCAGCGGCATCACGCGAAAACAATGGTCCGCTATGCCTAGGTACTCGGACATGTACCGCCGGTAATACTCGCTGTGGACCAAGAAAACATCGACATGCTTGGCGATCTTGCGTATTTCTGCGATCGCGGTCTCTCGGTAGTGCACTGGCAATTCATCGAGAAATGCGTCGTCTCCCTGCAAGGTGACCACGACAGGCACCTGCAGTTTCGATTTGATCGAGGGGACGCATCCGGCAATCAGCACGTTCGATAGGTGGACTAATTTGGGTTGCAGCCGCCTACTTAACCAGGTCGTCAGCCTCGCGATTTCCTTACGTTGGTGACCTTGGCTCCCTTGGAGCATCGAAATCGTCAGCGGCCCGAGTCCCCTGGCATCGGTGCCCGCCGCCTTGGACACCGCCCACCGAACCAGCCGCGGGCTGTCCAGCCACCGGTCAAGGAAAGTGGGCAAGTGCCGAAAAAATCCGAATTGCTGCTGGAGATAGACATTGATGCCCCCCAGGAACACTCGATCGAGGCTCACGTTCCGATCGTCCGTGCGAATGGGGGTGTAGGTGGGGACCAGCACGATATCGTGGCCCTGAGCCATCATCGCCGCAGCCACGGCGTTGTCCTGAAGGCAGCTCCCGCAGTACATATTGCCAGCACCAGCCGTCAGCATGGCGATGGTGGGAGGGGATGGCGTTTTGGGTTGTTCATCGCTCATGGTGGCGTTTTTGGGGGCGTCGCCGGTAGCTGGCTAGGTCCATACGAATTTCTGAGAAGTGGAAGATGGGGACAGTGGCCGATATTCCGGAAAAATGCCGGCTTGACACCTCTTTTCGTTCCGGCCAAAAGGCTCTAGAATATGCGATTCTACATTCTGTCCAGACCAGCATCTAAGCATAGCGGACGAGGTCACTCGATGCCGAAGCAAAAAACCCACAAGGGAACCAAAAAACGAATTCGCTTGTCCGCTAAGGGCAAGGCCATGCATCGGCAGTCAGGGACCAGCCACTTGGCGACCGGTATAAGCAAAAAACGTCGACGCAATCTGCGGGGTACCACTTCCCTTGATACCTGCATGGAGGCCTCGATTCGTAAGGCGCTCAACGGATACAGCAATTAGTTTTTTCCTGGCACGGCTAACCCTGATACCGGCAATTCTGACACGGGCGAAACGATGAGAACGACCAAAGGTTCAGCGAGACACAAGGCCAAGCGACGACTTTTCAAAAAAGCCAAGGGCTATCGCGGTGGTCGCAGCAAGCTGTTGCGCACGGTTAAGGAAACCCTCATTCGGGCAGAAGCTTACGCTTTTCGAGATCGCCGTGTGCGACGGCGCGATTTTCGGAAGTTGTGGATCATTCGCATCAACGCGGCTGTACGCGAGCGAGGGCTACGATACAGCGAATTCATCTGTGGGCTCAATAGGGCCGGGATTGAATTGGATCGAAAATCCCTGTCGGAAATGGCGATAAACGATCCGACCGCCTTTGATAACGTTGTCGAGGAAGTCAAGCAAACCCTCGCGGCGTGACCGATGACCGGCCTTTCTGATTTCCTTACGCAGTTGGACGATCTGGTGTCCGAGGCGCAGTCCGCGTTCGATGCGGCTGCCGACTCCGCGGAACTGGAAGATTCCCGCGTCGCGTTTCTAGGTGCCAAGAGTGGGCGTCTCAAGTCGGTTCAAAAGGGAATGGGCTCCGTAGTAGGTTCCGACAAACCGGCCGCTGGAAAACGATTGAACGAAGTCAAACAGCAAATCCAAAATGCCTTTGACGGCGCCCAGACCAGACTCGTTGCGGGCACCTTGTCGATTGGCCAACAGCCCGCCGTCGATCATTCCGTGCCTGGCAGACGTCCATCGCTGGGACACCTACACCCCGTCACGCAGACGATCGAAGAACTCATGGACATCATGGGGCGACTGGGATTCACACCAGCCGACGGGCCGGAGATCGAAGACGAATGGCACAATTTCGAGGCGCTGAATATTCCCCGCGAGCATCCCGCTCGCGATCCGCTGGATAATTTCTATCTTAATGTGGCCCATCAGACTGCGGAAAGCTCACTACTGTTGCGCAGTCAGACCAGCACCGTGCAGATTCGGGTAATGGAAAAGACCCCGCCACCGATCCGCATCATTTCGTTGGGACGGGTCTACCGGCCCGATACGGCGGACGCCACACACTACCCGATGTTCCACCAGATGGAGGGCTTGCTGGTCGACCGCCAAGTGACAATGGCCGATCTCAAGAGCGTGTTGCGAATATTTGCGACCAGCTACTTGGGCGATGAAGTGCACGTCCGTTTCCGGCCCTCGTTCTTCCCATTCACCGAACCCAGTGTCGAGGCCGATTATCACTGGAACGATGCCTGGGTCGAGTTCGGCGGCGCG
>Ga0310120_10003235_pt1 | contig 11659 bp, 8 predicted proteins | sample CB27_AW_983_MG_FD_203506 | JGI IMG/M metagenome (GOLD analysis project Ga0310120, IMG submission 203506) | Marine microbial communities from Western Arctic Ocean, Canada - CB27_AW_983 | ecosystem: Environmental > Aquatic > Marine > Oceanic | place: Canada: Western Arctic Ocean | collected... | reverse complement strand
AGACCACCGATCACACACGTGGCCTGACCTTCGACCTGGTGGATGGTCCCCAGGACGCCGTGGACACCGTGTACGCGATTTGAAACAAGGGCACGGACGTCATCAATCACAACACCGCAGGCGGCTCGCAGCCTGCGGTCGACTACGACATGCCGGAAAATGACTGGATGCACGTGGAGATCGTGCTCGACCAGGTCGCCGACACCTACGACCTGATGATCGGCGGGGAGTTGCTGCTGGACGACGCCGGGCTCCAGCACAACGTGACGGCGGCCGACCTGATCTCCTGGAGCTCACACACTTCCAACGGCCTGTTCATCGACAACATCCTGGTCGCCATCGAGGCGTCCATCAATAGCGGCGACTTCAATGGCGACGGCGCGGTGGATGCAGCCGACTACACAGTGTGGCGCGACAACCTGGGCCTGGATTCTTCCGCCCTTAACGGTAACGGCTCCGGTGCAGCGACGGTTGGGCAAGCTGACTACCTGCTGTGGAAAACACACTTTGGCCAGTCCGCAGCCAGTGGTTCAGAGGTAAACCTTGTCCCCGAACCGGCTACCCTCCTCTTGGCCCTCTTGGCCCTCACCGCTGTGCCGCGTCGAGTGCGGCATGGCTGATGTTGTGGTTGAGACTTCCTGCGTACTACTTTGCGGACATCCAAGGTACCTTGCAGCCCCATAGGGGTTGCGGGCAAAACTTGCCCCCGCACTGGGCTTACGTCATACTGGGCGGTGGTATTTCGCAGTCCACCGGTAGCCTTTTGGTCCTTGCACCAAAGTGCCGGTGACACACATCAAGTTCACGCGATTGCGGGTCTCGTAACATGGCAAGGTGGGGCATAGTCGCGGTGCTGCTGGTGACCTGTAGCGCCGCCGCTGCAGACGGTCCGATCGCACGGTGGACGTTCGACGAAGGAACCGGCGATGTTGCCCATGACACGACCGGCAACGGCGCGGACCAACAGATCCACGGCGCCACATGGATCAAACAAGGCTCCGGTCACGCCCTGAGCTTCGACGGCCAGGATGATTATCTAAAGCTGTCCGGCGACAAGCGGCTTGCCATCACCGGCCCGATCACCATCGAGGCGTGGATCAATCCCGCGCGCAAACCCGGCGGCGAATCGCATCTGTTCGGCGAAGGCATGCGTAGCTACGGCATGACCATCTACAACACACAGGTTGCGTGGTACCTCGGCCACGGCAACGTGTCGAACTACTTGTATGCCACGCCGAAGATCGGCCGGTGGAACCATCTGGTTGCAACGTTCGATGGTAAGCACCTGGTGGTATGGCTCGACGGGCACATTGCCGCCAGCCGCGCCTCGAACGTGAAGCAGTACGAGACGGCACGGACCTTCCAGATCAGCGGCAGCGGCGGCGACAGCGAAAAACCGCGATTCGTCGGCATGATCGATAACGTGCGTGTTTACGATCGCGCGATTAGCGAAGCGGAGGTTCTCGCCCACGTTCAACAGGAAGCCGGTGAGTACGGCCACCCGGTGATCACGTCCGACACGTCGGCATCGCAGCGATCCACGGAGTTTTTCAAAACCCATCCCAACGAGATCGATGTCAAGCAAGACGACGCCGCCGTTCTTTTTGCTAATCGAGAGGTGGGGCTCGCGTTGTACCAGACACCAGGCGGTTTTCAGCTTGGACGTTTGTACGGCGTGGCCAATGACCACGACATGCTCGCCGCCAGCCCGCCGATGGGCTATCAGGACCTGTTTGAACTGGTCATGACACTTGACCCCAAGCACGTTGGCCGCGATGAGCGGTGGATGACTCGCATGGGTTTGATGTCCATCATCAGCGAAATGGCAGGCGACGCGTTTACCGTTGGCTCGCACAGTGCCAAGCAAGTTTCGTGGCGGCACGAAGAGGGCGACGGCAAGACGACACTGATCCTCGAATGGAAAAACATTGACGTCAAGGAAAGCAGAAACGTCGTTGACGTACAGGTCATCATCACGCTGCGCGCCGGCGATCCTTTGACCTATTGGCGTTTCGTAGTCAAAAACCGCGGTGGCCGATACGGCATCGAGCGCGTGCGCTTTCCGATGATGTCGTTTAAGCCGATCGACAAGTCGGCGGACGATGTGTTTGTCTTCCCGCTGGAGCGCGGCTCCCTGGTCGAGAATCCTTACGCGGCGCCGACCGGATTCGGTAAACACCTGCACACCGAGGGTGGTTTCTATCCCATCAACTTCAACATGCAGTTCCAGGCGATGTATGACGGGCCCACCGGCAAGGGCATTTTTATGGGCACGCGCGATCCGGCCGCAAGCATGATGACCACGCAGTTGATCAACACGCGAGATCAACTGTCATGGCGGCCCGGTCACTTCCCGCCGAACATGACGTTCGCCAGCGAAGATTTCGAGTTGAAATACGATTGTGTCGTCGGGCCGTTCCAAGGAGATTGGTTTGACGCGTGCAACATTTATCGACGGTGGGCGCTCAAGCAATCGTGGAGCCGCAAGGGACCGCTGCGAACGCGCAAAGAAGCACCCAAGTGGTTCAAGGAAGCGCCGATTCATTTTTATACGCACCTGAACGACTCTTTTACTGGCACGCATGACGAGTCCAAGAACCTGGTTATCGCCGCGGATCATCTGCGCGAGTGGACCAAGTGGGCAGGCATGCCGCTGGGGGCGAACTTTTATGCGTGGAAGCAATATCAACCCAAGCGCAGCACCTACAACGTGCCGTTCAATCGCTATCGTCATCGCAACGATGGGCGCTGGGCGCACATGCAGATGCTCAACAGCCACGACGGCAACTATCCGAAGATTCCGGCGCTACCGAACCTGTCCTCCGAGTTAAGACGTTTGCAGGCTGACGGCGGGATGGTGTGTCCGTACGTCCCGCTGGAGATTTTTGATCAGGGTTCGACGGAGAATTCGCCGTACGCCAAGGAGGCCAAGCCGAACATCACAAGGGATTTGTACGGGGCGCTGCGCGTCTGGGGTACGGAGATGTCGTGGCAACCGTGCGCCTGGACGCCGTGGTGGCGTAATCGCCTGAAAGAAACGTGCAAGCTGATGCTGCAGCGCGAAAACGTCAGCGGTTTTTATTTCGATGTAATGCAGGGCACGAGCCTACCGTGCTACTGGACGCCGCACGGCCACAGCGCTTGTGGCGCCGATTCGATGAGCCGCGGCATGCACGGCCTTTGCGAGATTCTTTACAACGCCGTCAAGGCACAGGACCCGTCGGCCATCACCACTGGCGAGAACGCAACTGAAAACATGTTCGACGTGATCGACGGCACATTGCAGGCGACTCTGTCCCGTGACAGCCACGCACCGTTGCTTGCGGCGGTGTATCAGGATTACATGACGCGATACGGCCTGAAGATGTCTGCGACAATGCCGGGCGATTCGTTCTTCATTGAGTGTGCGTCGCTATTTGTCGAGGGTACGCAGATCGGCATGCTTGCCTTGCGGCCTCGGGCCAACACATTGTCGTTCCAGGATGACGGGCATAAGCCACAGTTTCATTTTCTCGCTCAAATCGTCGGCTACTACCGCCAGCCGGTGTCGCGTGATTTTCTCGCTTACGGACAATTGATGCGGCCGCTGACGTTCGATTCACCGATCGGGACGCTCAAACACTGCGACAGTGGCGAATTTCCCACGCTGATGTCCGGCGTTTTCAGCAACGGTGACAGCGAACTGGGCGTCTTCATCACCAACGCTGGCGAGGCGGATATGAAGTTCAGCGCCAATCTGGAACTGTCTCGCCACGGGCTGTCGGCCGACTCGGTTGTGAGCGTCGACATCGTTTCACACGAAGGCAATGTAATACCGCTTCAGCAGAAAGTTAAAGGTCGTGTGCTGCTAAGCGCGATGATACCGGGTCGCGGCATCGTGATGTATTACATCAAACCGCGTTAGTGACTACAAAGCCGTGGGTCGGTCGTCTGTGTCGATACCGTAATCGCGCCGCAGCGATCGTTCGTCGCGCCAACTCTGGATGTGATCTTCCATGAGCTTGGTCTCTTTGCCCAGGCCGGTGCAGTTAGTCGCCAGCACGCGGAAGATCTCGTTGGCGCAGATGCGGTGACCCAGGTCGTTGGCGTGCATGCCGTCGCGATGAACCAGCCAGTCGGCGTTGTCATAGGTGTTAAATAGATCGACGTACAGACACTCAGTTGCCTCGGCGACTTCGCGAACGCCGTCGTTGAAATCGCTGAAGCACTGCTTGCTGCCCTGACAGTCGGGGTAGTCAAAGCCGTACATGTAGTACGGCCCGGGCAAAACGATCAACGGCTGAATCACCTCGCGCACCATGGCGACGATCGCGCGCAGTTCCTCGCAAAAAACATCCAGCGGCGTACCACTGTTGGCGTCGTTGAGCCCGTAGGAAATAATCAACAGGTCGGGTTCGTACGGAAACACATGCTTACCCAATCGTTCCATACCGGTTGGAGCGCCGCTGGTGGTGGCGGCGGCGCTCTTCGGTGACAATACATTCGACCCGATGCCGACATTGATCAGATGCATCGGCCCACGCTGAAAGTCATTAATCATCTGGGCAAGCAGGTTGGCCCAGATACGCTGCGGGTTGCTCGCCCAGCCGCCGGCCGTGGTGGATTCGCCGAGTGTGACCAGTGTCTTGAACTCGCTGTCGTGCCAGTCTTTCTTGGACATGTTGATTGCTCGCCATGGGGTGCAGTAGCCGGACCGGCGACATTGTAGTCGTTATCGTTGCGGCTAAACTGGTGTCCCCATTCGCCCGATCGCCTACCGGTCAGGACTTGTTCTCTTTAGATTCCGATTTAGTTACTGACCGTGCATTGTGTGCCAGTGTTTCAGCCGAATCCCCTTTGGTGCTGACTAAGCACCAAGCTAACCAGAACAGGTGCTGAAAACCAGACATTCGACTTCATAGCCGCTACCTCCAGTGTGAAGTTCAGATGAGACCATGAGTATAAACTCCCGGAAGTGGCATCGTAAAACGATGCCCTCCTGCTCCAAGAGAGTCTGGTTGTCTCTGGCACACCGCTTGATTAGCCAAAATCATGTGTCGACTATTTGGCGGACATCCAAGGTACCTCGCAGCCCCATAGGGGGCTGCAGGCAAAACGTACACAGAAGCTTGACTTCTATAATATAAATACCATAGCTACTCTATGTTATTACTAGTAGTTAACCGTTCAACATTGCCGCATCAGGCACCGCTAATTTAGTTCCATCAACGACATCTGGATCCTTCTCCCCGCAGTTGCCCGTTGGCAGTGGGGAATTCGGGAGCATCTGGTTGTCGTTTTTTTATGGGGGCCATCCCAATTTGAGGGTTGGCGGCGTTTTTTTTGTTCGGCAACCGCCCGTGAGCAACTCTCCCCCAGAGAGAGCGGAACCTTTAACGGTCGGTCGCTATTGACTGAGGGAGATCCAATGCGTCTGACCACACTGTTTTTGCTGGCGTCCCTGGCTGCCACGTCGGTTCATGCCGTTTCGTACCTACCCACCATGAGTATTTTCGTTGGTTCGATCCAAAACACGGCTGCCGTAGGTAGTGGTAACCACTACTATTCAGGAATCAATCTAGAACCCGGTGCGTTCCTGGCCGAGACGAACCTGACCGGCGCAAATCTGACGAACGCGAATCGTTCGGGCCTTTGAGCTTCCTATCCGTCCTGTCACCACACCATAAAAGGGGAAACCACATGAAGAATTTTATACTGTTGATCACCTGCTGGTCTTTGTCACCGCTACTTCCGCTCGTGGTCGCTTCTACACCGATCGGAATTTGGTACGATACGGATCAAGTCCCGGCGCCGCCGATCCTTTCCGGGACAACCAGATCATGGTTTTCGAACCGAAGTATACGCCCGGTGAAACATTTTCTGTTCCGGACCCAGTTACGAGTTACAAGAGTGACAATCCTGGCACAGAGGTTTACGCGACTATTGGCGACGGCGACAACGGCATAACCAAAGCGATGTTGGACACACTGACGGCTGGCGGCCTTCAAAGCAACCTGGACGGCCTGGTTCTGGAAATTGAGGCGATCGGCAACGGGACTGACACGGGCGGTTGGGCTTCGGATGCAGATATAGTCGCCGATCTCAATAGGTTACGAACACATTTCACGACGAACGGCAAGAAACTCGTCGTCACCACGGGAGGTTCGGGATTTATAGCCGAGTTGGGCTGCTCTCTGCCAAGTTGTCCGGATAGGACGACCTGCGACCCCACTAAACCGCTGGACCCGGGGCCAACCGCAAATCTGGCGACCTTCTTGGGAGATATCTCGGGAATTGCGTGGGACACATGGACGCCGCAAATCTACAGTAAAGGCATGGACACGACTTGGTTTAGCTGGATGAAGCAAGGATACGACGCCTGGGACATTAATCCAAGCGTGCAGATCGTGCCTAGCGTTCCTCAGGGATCTGGCGCAACGATCGATTCCATGCAGCAGATCCTGGCAGCCTGGTTGACCGCAAGTAGTGAGTTTCCCAGCATCGCAAACACCAAGCCCATCGTCGGATATCCGTACACGTCGTCTAACGAAGTCCCAGAACCCACCACCCTGTTCTTGGCCCTCTTGGCCATGACCGCCGTGTTGCTCCGAGTGCGGCACGAGTGATGTTGTAACGCGGATTTACTGCGCACTATTTTGCAGACAACTAGAGGCACCTGTTGCACCCGAGGGGGCCGGGCACCGGCTTGCTTTTCTGCGCTGCTGTTTGCGATTCCTCGCCGGTCACCCGCCAGGTCTGTTTTTGGGAGGTGAGGAAAACACTCGCGTGGCCCACGCGATACCCACCCTGGCCAACAGCCTACGGAGTGAAACTGGGGCTTCGCCTCAGTTTTGTGCCGACATCCTCCGCACCGGAGCCAGGACCACCAGCGCCAGCAACAACATTGCCACCGTGGCAGGTTCGGGAACAGTGGCCGTATTGTTAATCACCGTTCCGTTGATGGTTCCGCCGTCGAGTGACAGGAAGTTGTTGATCAACAAGTCGCCCGAGCCAAGCTTGTTGAGCGTAAAACCGTTCAAGTCCAGCCCGTGGTTGAAAATCAACGTGGATCCAAGAGGAATGGTCACGTCCAGGTCGCTTGCAAGATTGACCTGCACCTGAAACTGGTGGCTGCCATCCAGGACGTCCATACTCGCATTACCGGCTTCAGCCTCCAGAGTCACACTGCCTTGTCCGGCGAAGACGTAAGAATTTGCGTTGTCAAACTGCAACGACTTCATCTTGAGGTTTGTATCTGTAAACAGCACACGCGACTGACTGATCACGTCACCCAGCAGAACAGCCAGCTGATTTGAATCGGGATGAATGGCTGGGCTCCAGTTACCATTAGCAGTAGCGTCACCAGAGGTGTCGGCAGCCCATTGAACATGGTCCGATACAGTGCCGATGGTGTAGGTCAGATCGTCGAAATAGACGGTTTGACCATTTCCATCAATATGCGTTGTGACGATACCAAAGCGGTCAAAGGACGCACCCTGTTGCTGGTGTGGGTAGTCCAAGTTAAGCCAGACTGCTTGCCCGTCGAGGGTGACAACTATCTGCCCCCGGCCTTGCCTGGCCGTGGGATCGTATTGGAGCGTCCAGTCGTGTGAATCGCCATTCGGATAGATTCTTGGCGGGGTCGGATACCCGATCCCGCCGCTGGGCCTGACTCCCTCCTCGTCCAAACCGTAGGTGGGATAAAAATAGAATCCTTCGGCACTGGGCCCTTCAATGACAGCGCCGAGAAAGTTTTCAGGTGTCGCTGACGCCTGAGAATCGCTGCTCCGGATGCTCCCGCTGGAGTGGAAGAATCCGATCAGCGTCGTGCTATCGGAAACTCCCCTGTGAAACGAGACCTTACCCGAGGCCTCCAGGGGTTGGGTCAGGTTCAGCGTTTCCGCTAGCGGATCGCCGTAGTATGCCATCCTGGATCCACCGAATTCCAAGCGTGAATCGCCGCGAAAGGTCGCACCACCAATCTCGCCTCCTGCCACGCCTTCAGCGTTGTTTGTGGGACTAAAGCCAAAATCGAAACGGGGTCGCACGTTGGTGGTGAGGTAGGTGTTTTGATTATTGAGACCGTCCCAGTTTGGATCGCTGCTGAAGGTTTCCGTGACGCCGTTGACCGTTACATTGTCCAACCACACCTGACCAGGTGAATCGGCACTTTTCATCACCGTAACCAGTCCGAAGCGGTCAAAACTTGCCCCATCGGCCTGGTGCCCCGGCGACAGGTTTGTGACCACCGTTTCGTCGTCGATGGTCGCGACGACATTTCCACCGCCGTTATTTCCGTCAGGATTGTAAGTGAGAGACCAATTGTGGACATCTCCGGGACCACTGGCAAACTCAAATTCACTTCCTCCAGGCTGGGGAAACACGTTGCCACCCGCCCGCCAAAGACCCGTTCCATAGTCGTTATAAGCAAAAAAGAAGTTGTTGTTCCGGCCCAGCAGCCGTAGCCCAACGGTGTTGGGGGTCCGCCATTCGTTGACCGTATCGGCGTTAAAAAAACCGAGCAACGCGTGGACCGGCCCGTGAAGATTGAGCGTTCCCGACGCGGTAAACGTGTCGTCGAACGTGTCGACCGGGATGAATCTACCGTAGTAAGCCGATTCGCCAGCCGGGGTAATCGTTCCGCCGATTTCACCCGCCGGTCCACCGGCATTGCTACTGCTGGGGCTGTAGCCAAAACTCTGGGTGATTACCTGGGAAAGTGGAGTTTGTGATCGTTTGTTGTGCCCGTCCCAGCCCGGGTCACTGTCAAACGTCTCGGTCCTCGTCAGCATGGACTGGCCGAAACCCTGCTCCGTGGCGAGAACGAACCCCAACAGGACTGCCCACGAAACTGTGTGTTGCACCAGTCTCAGAATTTTTGCCCGTCGGTGCGAGACACCTGTCAGACCAACGATGCCGACGCAGCAGAGCACCAGCACCGAGGGTTCCGGGACGCTATGCGCGGGAAATTCAGCGACGGCAGACAGTCCCGGTGCCAGGGTACCACCGGGTCCGATCGTCACGTTGCCACGGATAATCCCGATGCCCCCGAGCGTGCCGCCCTGCACGTCGACCAGATCCCCCCCGCTGGTCGAAATTGCATTGTTGACAAACACCGACCCTTCGCCCGTCTTCGTAAAGGTGTTGCCGTCCAGGTTCAATGCGTTCTGAAAACTCAACACGCTCCCCGCGGCGACGTCCACGTTGGTGTCACTGCCCAGAGTGATCGGCAACTGGAACTCATGGTTGCCGCTTAGCACGTTGACCAGGGCATTGCCCGAGTTGGCCTCCAGGTTGAGAGTCGCGTCAAAACTCCCGGCGATTCCGTAGCTGTTGGCGTTGTCGAACTGCACTTCTTCGACCGTGACGTTCTGCTCCGTAAAGACCGTGGATTGTTGACTAATGGATGCTCCAAAGATGGCCGTGTCCGCCGTGCTGTTGGGTGACGCGTTCGAATTCCAATTGTTCTGGTCGTTCCAATCGCCGGCCCCGCCGGCTTGCCACGTAAATTCTGTCGGGCCAACAGGCGAGACCGCCGTGTATTGCATGTCATCAAGCCACCACACAACGCTGTGGTTATCTCCAGAAATGAAAAGGTTGAGCAGGCCGTGCCGATTCAAATCATTAATGTCGTCGCGTTGACTTGGGTAGGGCTCGACGGTGGCCGTGTATGTATTGTCTGTTCTGCCGGAAACCACCACGTTGGAGAAGACGCCCATCATTACGCCGCCCCCCCTGGCACCACCCGTTGGCGTGTAGGTGATGTCGTAGTCGAAGGGAATACCGCTGGTAATCGACGCAGAGCCATCGATGGACTGGCCCATGCTGTTGGTCGGCGAGACACGAACCTGGCGGCCCTGGAACATCAGCTCAATATAATTATTGGCGTCCGTCCGAAATCCAACGAAGTCGGTCAACGGATCCCACGCCAAAGTGCTGGAAAACCGGTCAAACCAACCGACAAGAATGTTTCCCGCCCCTCCGCCGTACTCGGCAGAACCTTTCATGGTGAGCGTCGTGGTACTGGGATCGAGCGTACCCACATCATTGGCGTAAAATGCCAGCGGAGTACGAATCACGGTTCCCCCCAGTTCGCCCAGGGCACCGCCGGCGATATTCGATGTCGTGCTATAACCAAAACCCTGCTCACCCGAGAAATTATTCAAGGAATCCCACATGGGATCGACGGAGAAGTCTTCGGTGGCTTGAAAGAACTGCCCGGCCACGGGTGAGACGAACAGGAGTAAGATCGCCACCACTGCCCACGAACCAGCTTCACAAACCGTTCGAGCAAACCCAGGTGACCTTGAAAATTTCATGAAGTCTTTCCCAAAGAAAAGTCCTACAAACGGTCCCCATAGATATTTTATCAGATTTACCAAAAAATGCGTGACCGCCGTTTAAAAAATCTGTCGCTAAGTTTCCGCAATATGCGAGGTTATCAACGCTCACAAAGATCCTTTGGGACCAAGCCCTGGCAGTTCCACCCACACACCGAGGGTTGACCGAGCGGGGCAACCACGTCCGCTGCGGGCGGCTCGTTCTGCCCTTGAATTTTGCAGCAATCTTCTCGATTTCACCCTGGTTGACTTGACAGCATAGTGGTTTGACCGAAGGTGATCTGTTAGGATGTGATTCGATAGAAATGACTTTGTTGCAGTGGGTAGCCTGAGCACGGTGTTTTCAGGCAACGCCGCGCGACACTTTTTGAGGAATTGAACAAATGGCTGAAGGCGCAATCAAGCGACTCACGGACAAGGGTTTCGGGTTTATTGACACTGGAACTGACACGGACATGTTTTTTCACTCGTCAAACCTCGAAGGGGTAAGCTACGACGAACTCCAAGAAGGACAACGAGTGTCATACACGGAAGGACATGGACCAAAAGGGCCACGTGCTGAAAACGTCAAGCCGATCTGACGACCCGAAAAAAACATTCATTTTCAATCCCGGAGAAACTGGTATGGGTGATAAAGGAAGTAAAGATAAAGGCAAAAAGGAACAACAGAAAAAGGCCCAGCTTAGCCCAAAAGAAAAACGAAAGTTGAAAAGGGAGAAGAAGAATAAATAAATACGCGCCGTTATGCACCGCCAACTTCCAATCGCAACGTAGTTGCTTGCGAAAGAGTTCAAAGGTGGTGCGTTCGGTGCCCCCTAACATGGGATAGCCAGGCCAGTTTCCCTTCGCCGTTCCCATACGCCACCAGCATGTGGGTCGGCACTATCGGCAGATTTGTCTTTGTCGGCCCTGCATCGCCTGGGGAGTCGATCGGCCGTGATTGGGGTCCGCAGTAACTTTTCCGGATTACGCTTTTTGGGCTACAAGAGTCGCTGACGGCGGCGGAGGTCGCGTCGTGGTCGGCTGCATCGCAATCCAGCGATCTACTACCTTACGCTTCATCCACTACGTGATGCGCTGATGTTTGTCTTCGTGAATCTGTCGCAGGACAAACACTTGCCATGATTGATCGGCGAGATCAATGGCAACACCCTCGATTAATCATGGTAAATTACGGCGTTGGTTGCGGTAGTCGGGATCGCGATTATGCGATGGTTCCATCCGCTGTCAGCTCAGCAAGCCCGCGAAAAATTGCATCAAGGCGCCCCCGACAGTTTCGACCAGGTCCCGCCAGGTTAGCGGCACATGTCCAACTCGAACCTCGAGATTCTGGCCTACGA
>Ga0310120_10003233_pt1 | contig 11659 bp, 8 predicted proteins | sample CB27_AW_983_MG_FD_203506 | JGI IMG/M metagenome (GOLD analysis project Ga0310120, IMG submission 203506) | Marine microbial communities from Western Arctic Ocean, Canada - CB27_AW_983 | ecosystem: Environmental > Aquatic > Marine > Oceanic | place: Canada: Western Arctic Ocean | collected... | reverse complement strand
AAGCAACGTGGTATGAATGACCGGTTCCAATCTGAGAGAGAGGACCGCGAACAAGTCGGCGCGTCTGGCGCTTCCAGCAAAGCCGCATTGTATGTCCGGACGGCTGAGCCCGACTTCTTGTGCCCGATTCCTAATTAGTGAAGGCGAGCGTGGTCGTCGCGTGTGCCCCAAACCTTGCGCGCGTCTCTTCTCTCCTACAGCAAATAGTGAGTGTAAAGCAGCGTAGCACACCCGCCGTGGCGCCGAACAACGCTTTTTTACCAGCGTGGGCCATGCCGAGTCGCGTCGGCACCGGCGCGACGGCCAATGCCTCACGGCCATGGCGGGGTGGTCGCCTGGGGGTATGTTGGTCAGGCGTTCCGGACGGCGCGGGTGACGAGGTTTTTCATGAGCGGGATCTTGAAATGGTTGTAGTTGAGGGGGGCCGCTCCCGCGACCGCCAAAGCGCCAGCGCGTTCGGCGGTGTCGCTATTGTGGGCCCGACCTCTGACGTCGTTCTCCACGTCGGTCAGGCGCCGTGGAATGCACTGCACGCCGCCGCACGCCAGACGAATGTCCCTGATGACGCCATCGCTGACGGAAAGCGCCGCTGCTACGTTTACCAGCGCGAAGTCCCAGGTGTTGCGGTCGGCGACCTTTTCAAAATAGAAGTTGGCGCCAGCCCACGTCGAAGGAAGACGGATGGCTGTCAGAATGTCCGTTGGCCGGAGCACCGTCATCCGCGTGATGTCGACAGAAGGCATCATAAAGAAGTCTTCCGCCCTTACGACCCGCTCTCCCTCGGTGCTGTGGATCACCATCTCGGCGTCCAGGGCCACCAGCGCGGGGGCGGTGTCGGACGGCGTCACCGCAATACAGCGATCGGCTCCGAACAGACAGTGCTCGCGGTCTTGACCATCTGGCGCGGCGGCATAGCAGACATTCCCTCCCGCGCGATAACAGTCCAGACCATAACGATAGTACCAACACCGCGTATCCTGACAGACGTTGCCGCCCAGCGTTGCGGCGTTGCGAATCTGCGGGCTCGCCACCCGGCGTGTCGCCTCGGCCAATAATCCAAATTGTGCTTTGATGAGCGGAGAACATTCGATTTCGGTAAGTGTTGTCAGCGCGCCGATCTCAACCCCGTCGGTCGTCTCGCGGATGCCGTGAAGCTCGGCGATTGGGTTGAGGTCGATCACTGCTTTTGGTTGTTTTGTTCGATCCTTGAACCAGTCCATGCTGTCGTAGCCACCCGCCAGGGGCCAGCCGTCGTCGCCAAAGCGGTGTAGAAGCTCGAGCGCCGTGTCCAGGCTGTCGGGTTCATAGAGGTCGAAACTTGGGATCGTGTCTCTTCGCATGATCGAGGCTCTCTGGCTAGGCCGTGTTGACCTGGAGCGGGGTGTGTGACTGCCCGCGACCCGACGCCGCGTTGATGATCATGTCCGCGACGACCGGCGTGCGATTGAAGTAGTGCCCCCCCAAGGCGTCGGAGATAGCGCACAGCAGGGCGGCCGCAGCGCAGCCCAACAATGGTTCGCCAACCCCCTTTGCGCCCGAGGGATTCTGCGGGTCGGCCGCGTCCACGGCATCCCATTCCATTCGCAGCGGCACATCCAGATAGGTGGCGGGCTTGGCTTGATGCAGCCCGATGCTTCCGGGTAGGCCGTAATGGCTGTCGTAGACATGTCGTTCCAGGCACGCCATGCCGAATCCCATTACGGCGCCGCCCTTGATCTGGTTGGCGAGGCCCTGTGGGTGGAGGACGGTGCCACAATCGGCGACGCCCACATACTCGAGAATGTCAAATTTTCCGGTCTCGAGATCGAGCTCGATTTGGACGAATCCCGCGGCCAGGGCTGGCACGGTGCCCTCTCGGGGCAGCGTGTCTTTGGCGACCCCGATCAGACCGGTTCCGGCCAAAGCTCGAGCAGACGTCTTTGTCATACTGTTGAGGTTGTCGGCGAGCACCTGGCCGCTGAACCGGTCTCCCAGTTCGATGGCCCGCTGGGCGGCTGCCGCGTAGGTCAAATACGCGGCGGGCATCGTCCGGCGAAACACGCGTTCGTCTCCAATGTCGTAGTCGTCCGGAGACCCGCCCAGGGTCCGTGCGGCAATGTCCTTGAGCTTGCCCACCGCGTCTATCGCGGCCGCGTAGTTCGTCCGCGTCATGGTAAAAGACGTGTTGCTTCCGAACTGGCCGAGGTTCCACGGGAGATGGCGTTCGGAGCTCCCGCGCTCGATGACGCAGTGGTCCCACTGGTACTTGAGAACGTCGGCGGCGACCCGGGCCGTGCTGGCGTAAGAATAAGTGCCCAGGTTTCCGACCCCGGTGTGAATGTGTAGCGTTCCATCGGGTGCGATTCGCACCAGTCCGTCGAAACCGTTCGACCCCGCCGAGTGATACGCCTGACCGACACCGATTCCGATCACTTTTGACCCGCGGCGTCTTCCGCTCTGGGCCTGTTTGGCGTCCCAGTCGAAACGTGCTCGGCCTTTGTCCAGCGCTTCGCTCAGATACGCGCTGGTAATGTCGCTCTGGCCGCCGCCGTAGCGAGAGTCATGGTCGGGTGCGTTGACCCGGCGGATGGCGACACGATCGAGCCCGAGATGGCGCGCCGCCTTGTCGATGAGTGGCTCGACCGCCACGGCGATCTGGTTCTGACCAGGTCCCCGTTGCGCACCGCGGGGTGGCGTGTTGGTCGCGACCGCGATGCCTTGAAATCGCATTGCGACCGGCGTGTAGACGATCGACACGGCATCCGCGGCGCTGGTGTAGTCGCCAAAGCCAGCGTAGGGGCCATTCTCTTGGACGAGGTAGAGGTCAACCGCAGCGACGCGGCCATCCTCACGAAAGCCGATCTTGACGCGTCCTTGAAATCCTGGTCGCGCGGAGCCAGTGTAGTACTCCTCCGCGCGCGTGATGCGCAACATCACCGGTCGACCGGTCTTTTTTGAAAGGTGGGCGGGGATGGCCATGACGGGGTAGGCGCCACCTTTCGAGCCAAAGCCACCGCCACAATACTCTGCGATGTAAACGAGGTTTTCCGGCGCGATCCCAATCAGACGGGCCAGTCCTGGTATGACAAACGCCTGACTCTGCGTCGAGCCGTAGAGGAAGCACTTTCCGTTTTGCCAGTAGGCCATGGCCGTACGCGGTTCCATGGAGTGGTGCGACAGACCGGCGGTGACGAATGTCTCATCCAGGACGAGCGCCGAGTCTTGAAAGCCGCGGTCTACGTCTCCATACGACCACTCAACGCTCGGCTCACCAACCGGGAGTGCACCGTCTTGGGCCGCATCAAAGTCTTCGGTCGTCCACTTGATCTCTCGTACGCCCTCTCGCCGGACTACCGCGTTCCCGTCGGAACGTGCGTTGGGACCACCGGGTCGCAAGCTGTGGAGTGGATCGACCGTGAACGGCAGGGGTTCGAGGTCTACGGTGATCGTGTCGATCGCATTTTGAGCCGTCGCTTCGTCGACAGCGGCCACCGCCAGGATCGGTTCCCCCACATAGCAGGGTTCGTTGGTCAGAACCGGGGTTTCTGGCGGATCCACCGCGGGAAGGTCATCGGCGTCGAGCACCGCGAACACGCCGTCCATCGCCAGTGCTTCGCTGGCATCGATACTTCGCACCCGACCATGGGGCATCGGACTCAGAAGGAGACGACAGAACAGCATGCCGTCGGCGCGCGCATCCTCCGCGTATTTGGCGCGTCCTGTGACCTTGCTGTGAACATCCGGCGGTACGAAATCCTCGCCGATGAGCGAATCTGCCATCTCAAGCCTCCCCCGCCGCACGCATGATTCCGTTCAGATACTGGTCGTAGGCGCCACACCGACAGAGGTTGCCGGCCATCGCGGCTCGTGCTTCTTCGCGCGTGGGATGCGGATTGGAGGTCAAGAGCGCCACCGCCGACATCACCTGTCCTGGGGTACAAAAGCCGCACTGTGGACCCAGCTCGTCGATGAAACCTTGTTGAACCGGGTGCACCTCTCCGTTGGGACCTTCCAGTCCTTCGACGGTCGTGATCGCTCGCCCTCGTACTCGATGGGTCAAGGTCGAGCACGAGTAGTGAGGCGTCTCGTCGATCAGGACGGTGCACGCCCCGCACTCCGCCCGGTCGCACCCCAGCTTTGTGCCGGTGAGCCCCAGCTTGTAACGCAGAGTGGTGGCCAGTGTCTCTTGCGGGAGCACATCCACGCGGCGAACGTGACCATTCACATGGAGCGACAGGAGTCGCTCCGTGATGCCCGGCGCGCTGGCCCGCGCCAGGCTCGAACCCCCGGGGAGGTAGGCCGTACTGGCCACGGCGCCTGTCGACGCGATGACTCCTTTGATGAAGTCGCGTCTCAATATCGCCCTCGTCAGGGGGGATATCGTGGCATCCTCGCACGGCCCAACCCCCGGACGTGAAGGATTCGAGCTCGATTCGCCGAGGTCGGTGCAGCCGAGGAGTGTTTCCATAAGAGCAGTGCTCCTGTCAGAAATACACGCACTCTATGCTACGACGGATCCGCTGAGACAGCGCCGAGCTTCGCCCACCGAGCCTCTCGCGCGCAACCTGCATCTCGGGCCAGCCGACACTCCCGACACTGTGCAGCGACCCGCGCGCGCCTCGAACCACTCGTGGTCACGGCCGTCGATCTGAATGAGTTCTCCGCGACAGGGCCGCCGGCGGCGCGGCTGCTGGACCCGCCGCGCTCGGTGCGCGCGCGGCACCGGTGCTTGCGTCGTTGGCTGTTGGTGGTGCGACGTTAAGACTTTACGGTGCAGTAAGTTACACCAGGAATGGCGCTCGTGACCTGCGCCACGTGCCGGATCATGGCGCAAGTGTCTGTCTTGCAAGAGGATACGTTCCGACCACAAACAGCCAACGGCGCAAGCACCAGCCGACGGATGAAGACTTAGCAGAGAGTCCTTGATCGCCTCGATGCCTTGGTCGAGCTAGGGCGGAAGGTATTGACGACGCGGAGCGCGCCGGCACCGGATCATATTACGAGCGACTTTAGTGCCGTCTATCTGGCTAGCGCGTCTTACGTTCAGCCGCGAGCCGGTTGCGCGCGCCTCGTCTTCTTGCGTGACCGGCTCGTCGGTCGCAACGTCTTGTTAGACGCGATGTCTTCCGGGCCGTAAATGGTAATATCCTCGACTCGAAAGCTCTCCAAGTCAGCAGCCAGTGCGGCATCGATTTCAGGGCCTGGCTTCCTGCTCTTGGCAGCAATACTCACAACCGCACAAAACCCCTGGCGGTGGTCCTCTATAATCAAGGCCACGTTGTCGGGACAGGTCGGGTCGGTGGCAGCAAGGCAGCTCGCTTCCGTTCCTCGTGAGGATCTTCCTGCCAGAACCATGAATTTGCAGGATGGATGCCGGCGAGCAGCGCGACTCCGAACAGCGTGAGCATGGCGGGTTCCGGAACCGGCACCGTGATTTCTCTCTCAAGCTGGGTGGTGAGCGTACTCTGGAACGCGGTGAAGTTGGACGCCGTGAGGCTAAACGAGCCGGGGCCGAAGGCGAAATAAAGACGATCGCTGCCGCGGTCGTTACCATCATCGTGGGTGCGATAACAATCTTCTTATTCTTCGCACCATCGTTCACCCAGAACACCGAGTATCGCGGCGGCCCCGGGGCAACTCGAAGCGCCGACGACACCTCGGACGAAGCAACGTGGCGACCCTCGTATTTGACGCTCTACGATGGCGACCAGATCCTTCTGGAATCTGGCCTATTTGACACGCAAGAGCAGTGCCTGGAGACTCTCGCCGCGTTTCGGGAAGAAGCTGGCCCCCCGGTCATTCAAGGAGCCCAACCGCCGCGTTGCGAACGGGTACCAGCCGTTTCGTGGTGTCTTACCTCCAGAGGGGGGCAGCCGGTCACCGTCACACGACGATGTTATCGGACGGCGCGGTCATGCGAAGACCTTCTCGATCTGTACGTCTTCTCGGCGGAACTCGAGCCCGTCGGGGTTCGTAACAATCGCCTGTGAGGACCTGGCTGTTGAGGACCTCGAAGCGCTCGCCGGACGAGAATGAGGCGCTGGGCCAGCGGCGTGTTACGGGCGACGGCGCCTACGACAGGCGCGGCGTGTACAGGGCGGTCGGCGAGGCCGGTGTCACGGGCGTCGAGATCGTCCACCCGCCTCGACGGCCCGCGACGGTGTCGGTGAAGACTACAGGACCGTGGAAGCGACAGAAACCAGCATATCGAGCGGATTGCAGAGATCGGAAGACAAGCGTGGCAGAAGGAAACCGGCTACCGGCAGCAGGCCCGCGTCGAGGGCACAGTCCGCGAGTACAAACGAATCCTCGGCGCCAGCCTCCGTGCGAAGGGGGTCGAGGCGCAGCAGCGCGAAGCGACGAGTGGTGCAAGCACCTGACGGCGATGGCACCCGAACGCTCGCGCGTTGTCGTCGCCATCGTGGAACACAGTAGGGACCGGTGCGCCATGTTCCAAGCACCGCGTTGGCTGCCAAGCGGACGGATCTCCTCGATCTCGTTAGCGTCCTCAATCGAGGCCGTCATCCTCCATGAGGATTGACAGGCCCGGGCTCTGGCGTCCCCGCCGCACGACCCAGGGGAGTCGTCAGGCTGGGACAATCGGGGTATTCCTCGACACCGCTTCTGGAGCCACCATAGAATGAGGCTCGATTCGGACGGGCGTCATACGTGCCGGGCTCTTACAGACCGCCGGCTCCCTTATCTCGACCGATTGGAAGGCAATGTGATGAAGTCGCGATTCAAGTTGATGACGGTGGTGGTGAGTGTGGCCGTGGGCCTTTCCTGGAGTTTCCTGCCCCCTCTGGCGGCCCAGCAGAACGATATTTCGGGTGTCGTTACGAGCGGTGAGGGTGCCGAAGCCGGTGTCTGGGTCATTGCGGAGACCGACGATCTGGCGACGCGTTTTATAAAGATCGTCGTCACTGATGACGGCGGGCGATTTCTGATCCCCGAGCTTCCCGATGCCGCCTACAAGGTATGGGTACGCGGATACGGGTTGGCCGACTCGATGAAGGTCGATGGTCGCCCTGGAGATGAGCTTCAGCTCGAGGCCAGAGTTGCCGCCGACGAGCGCGAAGCAGCCAAGGTCTATCCCGCCAACTACTGGTACTCGCTCATCGAGCCTCCAGGGGCCGAGGAGTTCCCGGGGACGGGCGCGAGTGGCAACGGAATCTCCCGCGGCCTGCAAGTGCAGGGGCAGTGGGTCGACGTCCAAAAGCAAGGTTGCATGCTGTGCCACCAACTGGGCACGGGAATCGTCCGTGAGATCGAGAATCTCGACCAGTTCGATTCGACGCAGGCGGCCTGGGATCACCGTGTGCAAATGGGGCAGCGGGGCGGGCCCATGAGCAACGTGATGAGTCGATTTGGTCGGGCGCGAGGGCTGCAGATGTTTGCGGACTGGAGCGACAAGATAGCGGGCGGGGCGACCCCAGAGGCGCCACCCAGGCCTCAGGGCGTCGAGCGGAACGTCGTCGTCACGTTGTGGGAGTGGGGAACGGAGATCGACTATATCCACGACGAGATCACGACCGACAAACGGAATCCGACGGTCAACGCGAACGGCCCGATCTATGGCGTCAATATTTCGAATGACCAGCTGGCGGTCTTGGATCCGGAGACACACGAGCCGCTCAATATCGACGTGCCGATGAGAGACGACCCGGCGACGATTCCGCCGATGATCGCGAGATCGATGCCGGTTCCGTCACGCTTTTATGGTGACGAACTGATCTGGGACGACCCGGCGAATCCGCATAACCCCATGATGGACCAGAAGGGGCGAGTCTGGATGACCTCGGCCATTCGCGGGCGGGAGACTCCCGACTATTGCCGTGAGGGCTCCGACAACCCGTACGCGCAATATTTCCCGCGCGATTCCAGCTACCGCGGGCTGGTCACGTATGACCCAGATTCAGAGCAGTTCGGTATGGTCGACACGTGTTTTGGCACCCACCACTTGCAGTTTGCCGAAGATGATCAGGACACGCTGTATACGAGCGGCGGGGGCGAAGTGATCGGGTGGCTCGACACCAAGACCTATGACGAGACCGGTGACACGCAGGCTGCCCAAGGCTGGTGTCCGCTGGTGCTCGATACCAACGGCGACGGTGTCATCACCAAACCGTGGAACGAGCCGGTCGGCCGAAGTCGGTCGAGCGAGGAGGGAGCCGGGGGCGGTGTCGTCGCGCGGTTTGACGCGAGTCTCGACACTCGTATCAACATCGGAAGCTACGGTGTGATCCCAGACCCCACGGATGACAAGTCCGTCTGGATTTCCGCAACGCGATTTCCTGGACAGCTTGCGCGGCTCCATGTCGGCAACAGCCCGCCCGAGACGTGTGTCACCGAGATGTATGAGGTGCCGTCCGTGCTCGACCCGAATGTTCCTGCCGACAAAGCCGGTTTCGGGTCGCGTGGTATCGATATCGACCGGAACGGGCTGGTGTGGACAGCACTCTCCGGCAGCAGCCATTTCGCATCGTTCGACCGAACCAAGTGTGATGTGACGCGCGGGCCGGACGTGTTTGACGGTCGTCACTGCGTGGACGGCTGGACGCTTTATCCCACGCCTGGTCCGACGATGGCCAACACCGATCCGCCGGTCCGCAGCGACTATCACTATTACAACTGGGTCGACCAGCACGACACGCTCGGGCTCGGCCCGAACGTGCCGATCGCGAACGGGTCGAATTCTGATTCGCTGCTGGCGCTGATGCCTGAGACGGGCGAGTGGGTGGTGATGCGCGTGCCGTATCCGCAGGGGTTCTTTAGCCGGGGGCTCGATGGTCGGATCGACGATCCGGACGCGGGTTGGAAGGGACGCGGCGTCTGGGCAACCTACGGCGCGGCCGTGACGTGGCATATCGAGGGCGGAAAGGGCGTGAAGCCTGGCATCCTGAAGTTCCAGGTTCGGCCGGATCCGCTGGCTCGATAGTTCCTACCAACTTGTGACCAGAAGAGGGCGAGCGACGGCGCGCAGGAAGAGGGTTCCTGTGTGTCGTGGCGCGGCGGGTCGGTGGTTCGGCCCGCTGCGACGGACATAATGCGGCGTCGCATCGAAAGAGCACGTTGCCGGGTGCTCGTGGTTGTGCTCGCTCTCGGCTCTCTCGCGCCGGACGTGTCTGCCCAAGAGACCGTGACCTTTCGAGGCGCGGCCACGTTTTACGGGGACAACTCCGAGTTCTCCAACCTGTTCCGCAACGGCGACACGCTGTTCGGCACGGCCGCCAGGTTCGCGATCGACGTTGCGTTCAACGACATCGTGACGTTTCGCGGCGGCGTGTTCTTGAACCACCGTTTCGCGTCAGAGCCGTTCGTCGAGACCGTTCGACCGATGTTCGCGTTGACGTTCCGCAGCGAGCATCAGCTCTTTACCATGGGGACGCTCGACGCGAGAGGGCATCGCGATGGGTTTGGCCTCGACCACAGGGGCCCCCACGGATTGATACCGCCCTTGCAGACAGAGACCCTGGAGTTTGTCCGGCCCTACGAGGCCGGGCTCCAGTGGCAGCTTAGTTATCCAGAGTTCGAGCAGGACGCGTGGATCGGCTGGCAACGTCTCAACACCGTCGATGCGCGGGAGCGATTTGACGTCGGGGCTGAGGGGCGTAGACCCGTCGGAACGGCCCTCAAGATGTCGGTTGCCTATCAGTTTCATTTGGTGCACGAAGGTGGACAGCAGTTCGCGAGTGGCCCCGTGCGTGACAGCTGGGCAGTTGGCCCTGGTCTCATCATCGAGCCGCGATTGCGCTTCTTTGACCGTACCGAGGTGGAGGGATATGCGATGTTCTCCCGACACGTGCCAGACCGGAGTGGTCTGGGCGATGCCGGACACGGGCACGGGATCTTCACGCGGATTACCGCCGAAAAGAGCAGCTGGCGCGGTCATCTCATCGTGTGGGGCGCATGTGACTGGATCAAGGAAGAGGGAGATGAGAACTATGGCTCGCTCAGGCTCGATGACCGACGGTTCTTGAACACACGGCACTATGGCGAGATCGGTGTGACAAAGACCTTTCATCCCGCGGACGGTGTGGATGTCGAAGGATCTGCCAGGTTTCATCGCGTCGAGAAGGACTACAACTACTCGTATCGGATCCTGGCCCATGTCGGGCTCGACGTCCTGGTCTGGCGCCGCTAATGGATTGTCCACGAGCGGACTGTGAAGTGTCGCCTCTGCTAGTTCCCCCTGATGTCCACGCGGCATAATAGGCACCCTGAGCACTCATCCGACTGTGCTCCCGACGAAAGAACCAAATAGGAAGGCTGACTGACATGCTCCGTTTGCCAAAGCTCTGTGTTTTCGCCGCGCTGGCTGTATCGCTCGCAACAAGTCTGGCGGCGCTCGAGCGTCAGACGTCATCACCACGCTGGATAACAGCGTGGGCCACCTCGCAGCAGAGCCTTGGCGAGGACGCGGTGACAAACGCGACAATACGACTAGTGGCGCGGGTGACCGAAGGCGGTGAATCGGTTCGGATTCGCCTGGACAATGGCTATGGCGTTGAACCGCTCCGAATTGGGGCCGCATCGGTCGGTCACCGGATGCGGGGGGCGACGCTGGCGCCCGGGACGCACCGACCGCTGCTGTTCGATGGAGACCGGGCCGTTACGATTCCGCCCGGTGGTAGCGTGCAGAGCGACGCGGTCGACCTCAGCGTCTTGGCGAGACAGGACCTGGCGGTGAGCCTGCATCTACCGGAGGCGGGCACACATCCCAGCGTGCACCGCGGGGCATTGGTGACGTCATATGTCAGCGCCGATGACGCGGGCGACCTGACGGGCGACGAGACATCCACCGGCTTCTCCGCGACGACGACCTCGATGTGGTGGCTCAAGTCGATCGATGTCCTGACGTCGGCGTCCGGAGGCGCCATCGTCGCGTTCGGCGACTCGATCACCGACGGATCGTGCTCGACTCTTGATGCTCACGACCGCTGGGAGGACTGGTTGGCGGTGCGGCTTGACGCGCGCACCGACCCTACCCGGCGGCGAACGGTCGTCAACGAGGGCATCGGTGGGAACACGGTCATCCGGGAGCATCTCCAGCCGGCTCCCACGAGCACGCCGGGGATTGATCGGCTCGAGCGCGATGTACTGACTCACGCCGGGGTCACTGATGTCATCTTATTTATGGGAACCAACGACATTCGGCGTGAGGCAACGGCTGAGCAGGTGATTACGGGCACGACGTCGATCATCGAGCGGGTGCATGCGCGGGGACTCAAGATCCATGGTGTCACCATTATTCCGCGTCACAATCGGGCGCCGACAGAGAACAATTCCGGATGGACGGCGGCCAAGACTCGCGTCCGGAACGAGGTCAACGCGTGGATTCGCAATGACGCTCCGTTCGACGGTGTGATCGATTTTGACGAGGTGGTACGGGACCCAGACGATCCAAACCTGATCTTTGCTGCCTTCAACTGCGACGATATTCACCCCACTCCCCGGGGCTACTACGAAATGGGACGGGCGGTGCCGCTCTCGTTGTTCGCCGAATGAGGCGCGAGGCGCCGGGCCGTGCGACGCGGAGTGGGACTCCATTTAAGACGTTTCCGGGGGACAATCCCATGACTTGGGAATTATCCGACACAGCGGAGGTCCAATGTCGACAAGAAAACTCGTGACTGGCGCGGTCGCGGCAGTGTTCGTCGCGTGGGCGCTTGTGCCGGTC
>Ga0310120_10003232_pt1 | contig 11663 bp, 7 predicted proteins | sample CB27_AW_983_MG_FD_203506 | JGI IMG/M metagenome (GOLD analysis project Ga0310120, IMG submission 203506) | Marine microbial communities from Western Arctic Ocean, Canada - CB27_AW_983 | ecosystem: Environmental > Aquatic > Marine > Oceanic | place: Canada: Western Arctic Ocean | collected... | reverse complement strand
CGGTTGTCTAGAATGCGAAGAGAGCGTAGAGGGCCAACACGAGGACGATGAGGGAGATTCCCACCGTATTGGCGTGTTTCCAGGGGGTGAGATCGACAACCTTGGCATCTGCCTGCACGTAAGGGGTGCTGCGCTTCATGGAGCGGCCCAAGAGGAATTGGAGGAGGATGCAGCCCGCGAAGACTGCGCCCATGTAGTGGAAGCCCGAACCAAAGTAGGTGTTGAGCCATCCGTCATCGCCACCCGTGAAGAAGGTGCCAAACACCATGGCGATCAGGCCGGCCACGATGGTGATCATGGCGGATCGTCCATCTGCGGTGCGATTGATGAAACCGAAGAGCATGATGGCGAGGATGGGGATGAAATAGATCCCGTTGAGTCCTTGGAAGATATTGAACAATCCGTCCTTGCCATAGAAGACCACCGGGGCGGCCACAATGGAGAGGGCCGCAACGACGATGCTGCAAACCCGACCCGAGCGGACCAGTTCGTGTTGGCTGGCGTTGGGCTTGATGATTTTCTTGAAGACGCCAAGGGAGAAGAGGGTGGCACTGGAATTGAGCACCGAGTTGAAGGTCGAGAGGATGGAGCCCATCACAACTGCGGCAAAGAATCCGTTGAGCCATCCGGGGAGAACGGTGCGCACCAACATCCCGTAGACGTCTCCGTCATTGACCTTGCTGACATCGATTTGGGGGTCGTTGACGAAGACCTGGTAGGCAAGCAAGCCGGGAAGGACGAGAATGAGTGGGGCGAGAATCTTGAAGAAAGAGGCGAGGAGGACTCCCTTTTGCCCCTCGGCAAGGTTCTTGGCTGCGAAGGTGCGCTGAATGATCTGCTGATTGGTGGTCCAGTAGAAGAAATTGAGGAGGAGGACGCCGGTGAAGAGGGTGGGCCAGTGTAGAGGATGGCCTGCTCCAGCCACACTCTTGAGGTGATCGGGCTTGTCCTCTTTCAGTTGGGCGAAGGCTTCGGCGAAGGAGCCGCCGTCGCCCGCCGCAGCGCGAAAGGCGAAATAGGTGATCATGAGGCCGCCCACGAGGAGGCCAATGCCATTGAAGGTGTCGGACACCGCCACTGCGCGGAGGCCTCCGAAAATCGCATAGGCGGAACCGACCACCCCAATGAAAATGATGACAGCCCAGATCGTTCCGATCTCGCTGAGTCCCAGCATTCCTTCAAGATCAAGCATCCCGTTGAGTCCTTTCGCGCCGAGAAAGAGCACGAAGGGCAGGAGGATGAGCATGTAGGCGATGATGAAGAGGAAGGTGGTGAGAGCCCGGATTCCCGGGCCGTAGCGCTCCTCCAGAAATTGCGGGACGGTGGCGATCCCTGACTTGAGGTAGCGGGGCAGAAAGAAGAGGGCGAGAATGACCAGCGAGGCGCCTGCGATCACTTCCCATGCCATCACGGCGAGACCGTCCTTGAAGGCGCCACCATTGAGACCAACCAATTGCTCAGTGGAGAGATTGGTCAGCAGAAGAGAGCCCGCGATGACGACTCCGGAGAGACTGCGGCCGGCGAGGAAGTAGCTCTCTTCACTGTCCTCGAGACGACCCCGGGTGAGGCGCCAGGTGAGTATGGCAACGAGACCGGTAAAGAAGAGGAAGGAGATGACAGTGAGGGGATCCATGGCGGAGAGAAGAAGTCGAAGAGATAAGAATCAGAGGAACGGGAGAAGGGACCACGTGCGGTCCCTGAAGGAATTCCGACTCTGCGCCCTGCGGCAAGCTGCCGCAGGGACGGACTGCCGCCAACCGTCTCGGCGATCGGACTACCAGGAGAATTTGCTGACCATGGTGTGGTTGTAGGTGTCGCCGGGCTTGAGGATGCAGATCGGGAAGGCGGGATTGTCCTGCTGGTTGGGCGAGTCGGGGAAGAATTGGGTTTCGAGACAGCAGGCCGTGCGGTGGGCATATTGGACGCCACTCTTGCCCGTGGCAGATCCATCGAGAAAGTTGCCACCGTAGAACTGAATGCCCGGCTGATCGGTGCTGAGCTCCATGGTGCGGCCCGTTTTTGGGTCGCGAAGCTTGGCCGCGAAGTGAATGCCCTCTTCTTCGCGGTCGTTGAGGACCCAACAGTGATCGTATCCCTTACCGAATTGCAGCGGGATGCTGGGATCGTCGATGCGGTCACCAATGACGGTGGCCCTCCTGAAGTCGAAGGCATTTCCCTCAACCGGCGCGAAGCTGCCGTCCGGGATGAGCCCGGCATCGGTGGGGAGGAAGTTGTCCGCCGCGATCGTCAACTCGTGATCATTGATGGTGGTGGTGGGATCGCCGCTGAGATTCCAGTAGGTGTGTTGCACGACATTGATCGGAGTAGCCTTGTCGGTGGTGGCCTTACAAGTCCAGGTGAGCTCGTTCTCGTCGTTAAGGGTGTAGGTAACAGTGAGCTTCAGATTGCCGGGATAGCGTTCCTCCATGTCTTTGCTGGTGTAGGTGAGCTCGACGCCATTCTTAATCGCCTTGCCCTTCCAGAGAACCTTGTCAAAGCCAACTGTGCCCCCGTGGAGGTGATTGGGCTCGTTGTTGACCACGAGGGAGTAATCTTCTTCGCCAATCGAGAATTTTCCGGCGGCGATCCGGTTGCCGTAGCGGCCGACGGTGGCACCGAAGTAGGATGTATTGGTGAGCCAACCGGCGAGATCGTCGTAGCCGTGGGTGACATCCTTGACGTTACCATCCTTGTCGGGAACCTCCAAGGAGGTCAGGATGGCTCCGTATTCGGTGACTTTGGCCACCATGCCGTCCTTGTTGCTAAAGGTGAAGAGTTTGACTTCACGGCTGTCTTCGAGCTTTCCGTAATCAGACACTGTGGTTTCTTGGCTGGATTGCGAACCGGAGTTCGTTCCGTTCTCGTCTTTGTTGCCTCCGCAAGCGGAGAGGAGGAGACTGACGAGGGCGAGAGATGCGACTGTATATTTCATTGGAGTGACGCGTTTGAGAGAGCGGACAAAATGAGGGGGCTGTGGTCAATGGGTTATTGGTTAATTGTGGTTAGAGACCCCACCTGAACAGGGGAGAACGAGATTTCGACTGGAAAAAAACTAGACCCTTGCATCTTTGAACCGGGCAGATCCGGCCCAGCTAGCGAGATGCCGCGGCAGGAGTGATCACACGATCGGGTCTGCCGCGCAGTTTCATGCGCTTGTCGACCGGGTCCAGGTAGAGGAAGAAGAGGGAGCGGCAGTCGCTGCGATAGGCCCAGCGGGTTTTGGTCATGGGGCGCCCTCGGTTGCCATCGTGGTAGTTGATTTCGACCGGCATCATGTTCCCTCCAATGCTGACGGGGCGCAGCTTTGGAATGGTTCCCAAGTCGGAGCCGAGAGCGAGCAGGGTCACGAGGAGGCGAGGCAGGGGGTGAGAACGATCGGAGCGCCGCAATCTTGCAAGCGAGAAGCATTTCTCTTTGAGAGTTCGTCCGGGCATGGCGCTTGCAATGGGTCGCCCGGTGCGGTGAGTTTGTAGCGGTATGAAGTTCGTTCTCGCCCTGGACCAGGGGACCACCAGTTCGCGATCGATTCTCTTCGATGAAACGGGAGCGACGGTGCATTCCGCGCAGAGAGAATTTGCGCAGCACTATCCGGAATCCGGTTGGGTGGAACACGATGCGGAGGAGATTTGGGAATCCCAGCGGGCGACCATGGCGGAGGTGGTGGCCAAGGTGCCGGCGGATTCCATCGCGGGGATTGGGATCGCCAATCAGCGCGAAACCACGGTGGTGTGGGACGCTGCGTCCGGGAAGGCGATCTGCAGGGCGATCGTGTGGCAGGATCGCCGGACCGCCGATCGGTGCGAGGAATGGAAGTCGGAGGGACTCGAAGAGCGAGTCGCCCAGAAGACCGGTCTGCGCCTCGATCCCTACTTCAGTGCGAGCAAGGTGGCTTGGATTCTCGATCAAGTGGAGGGTGCGCGCAAACTGGCTGAGGCCGGTCGATTGCGATTCGGGACCATCGATTCCTGGTTGGTTTGGAAGCTCACGAAGGGCGCGGTGCATGTCACCGATGTCTCGAATGCTTCACGCACGAATCTGTTCAATATTCATACCCTCGATTGGGACGACGAGTTGTTGGAGGTTTTCGGAGTTCCGCGATCGATGTTGCCTGAAGTGGTGGACTCCAGTGGAGTGGTCGGGGAGTGGGAAGGGATTCCGATCGCGGGAATGGCGGGCGATCAGCAAGCGGCCCTCTTTGGGCAGGCTTGCTTCGAATCCGGAATGGCCAAGAACACCTACGGCACGGGCTGTTTCCTGCTGATGAACACCGGAACCAAGGCCGTGACTTCGCAGAGCGGATTGCTCACCACCGTGGCCTGGCGCCTTGGGGGCGAGGTGACCTATGCGCTGGAAGGGTCGGTCTTCATCGGAGGTGCGCTTTTTCAGTGGCTGCGGGATGAGTTGAAGATTGTGGCGAGCGTCTCCGAGGTGGACGAACTGGCCGCGACGGTGCCGGATAGCGGGGGTTGCGTTTTGGTGCCGGCCTTTGCCGGTCTTGGGGCGCCGCATTGGGATCCCTTTGCGCGCGGGGCGATGTTTGGGGTCTCGCGTGGCACCTCGAAGGCGCATCTCTGTCGCGCGGCGTTGGAGGCGGTGGCCCTGCAGTCAGTCGAGCTCTTGGAGTGCATGGAGAAGGACTCCGGAGTCGAGCTTGTCGAATTGCGGGTGGACGGTGGGGCGGCCCGCAGCGATCTCCTCATGCAGATCCAGAGCGATTTCCTGCAGCGGAAGGTGGTGAGGCCGACCAACATCGAGACCACCGCATTTGGTGCGGCCGCCCTGGCGGGGTTGGCGACCGGGGTGTGGAAGAGCCGCGACGAATTCAGTGCGAGCTGGGGAGTGGATCAGCGCTTTGAGCCGTCGGAGATGGACCTCTGCAAAATGCGCCGGCGCTGGGATCGGGCGGTTGGACGAACGAAGGGCTGGGAGCAGGATCGCTAGGGAATGACAAAGCCGCCGGGCACTGCGGATGGTATTGCCATCAAGGTCACCTACAGTCGCCGGTCCTTTTTCCACCATTCGTCCGAGTTGGAATCGGGAGCTGGTGGTTGCGCGGGCATGTCGTCATCGTCGGGCTCGCCTTCGAAGATTTCGCGGCCGTGTTCGCGGAATCCTTCGATGAGTTGGGCGTAGTGGCTATCCGGGAGAGTAGGGGCGCGAAGGATGCCCATGCCGTCGTTGACGATGATTTTCCCACTGGTGAGATTGGGGAGAGGAATGAGGTTGAGAATTCCCTGCGCGAAGGCGGCGAGAGCGAGGCTCTGCCAGGCGATCATTCCGACCTCCGTGCTAGGGTTGAAAAGGTCGGCACCCACGATGAGCATGACGAGACCGCCCACGAGCAGGTCGGCTCCAGGTCCGGCAAAGTAGATAAGGGCGTCGCGGAGGCGAGGTTGGCGAAGGTGGGTGGGGACACATTGAATGAAGCCGGTGACTGGGAAGGAGCGGATCTCGATGAAGCAGGTGCTGCCATCGAGGCGGGCCCAGCGGCGACCGAATCCCAGGGTGATGCGGCCGACATGCCAACCGAGCAGGCGGGCCGCAAGGGCATGGCCGAACTCGTGGGTCACGAGGAGGGGAATCCAGAATCCCAGGATGAAGAGGGCGCTCAGTTTGGTGGTCGTGAAACTGATTGCGATGTCAGCACCGAACATTGCCAGAATCACGAGGAGAATGATGGCGAAAGTCCACTTTTCGCCGCGCGAAAGAGACCCCGGTTCGGAGGTTGGGCCCGGCATGGCTACTTTTTCTTGCCGGGCGCTTGGCGGCTCTTGAACTCGCTGAGAGTCAGATGACCGTTCCCGTCGCGATCGAGTTTCTTGAAGCGCTTTTCCACTTGGGTTTTCTGTTGGCCCTTCCGTTTGGCCACAAACTCGGCTTGGCTCAACTTGAAGTCCTGGTTCGTGTCCTTCTTCAGGAACTCCTCGCTCGTGTTCACCTTCGGCTTATTGGCGGGCGCCGGCTTCTTGGGAGGAGTGGGTTTGGGTCCCTCGTTGTCATTGACCGCCAGGGGCGCAGGCCTTGGTCCGTCCTCGGGTTCAGGATTGATGGGAGCCGCGGTTGGATTGGGAGGGGGGACGGTCTTGCCCGGATCACCCCGCATGGCAACTGCCACACTCAAGGCGATGATGGAAAGGAGCATTACCCCGCACACGACCATCACCCAGGGTGGGATCGCATTGCTCTTGGTCTTGGCCGCGAGAAGGGCGGTCGTTGCCGTGGTTTGGGTGGGAACGAGGGTGGAGCCGGTCTTGATCTTGGAATTGCTGGAGAAAGGAACCCTTGAGGTGGTAAGAAGGGTGTTGGTCGGCTGGTTGGTGGCATTGACCTCCTGTGTCTGGGTGTGCGCTTCGCTGCCGACAATGAGTCGTGGTCCCGAGGCGATGGGCCTGTTGGTGACCGGAGCGGTAGCCTTGCGGACTTGCTCGAAGGATTCGAGGGCAGCCTGAGCGGTCGCTGGGCGCCCGTCTTGATCGCGGGCGAGCAGGCTCATCACCCATCCGCACAGGGCGGGAGCAATATCCGGGCGGTGGCTGGCGAGGTCGCCGCATGATCCCTGAATGTGGGAGGCCATCACCTCGGTGACGCTCTCTCCATCGAAGGGGTACTCCCCGGTGAGAGAATAGTAGAGCACACAACCGAGGGAGTAGAGGTCGGTGCGGGCGTCGAGGGGAGTGTGCTCGAATTGCTCGGGCGCCATGAAGTAAATCGAGCCAAGCACGGAGCCCTTCTGGGCGACGGTTTGGATGGCCGGTTTCTCGGTGAACTTGGCGAGACCGAAGTCGAGCAGTTTGAGCTGAATGCGACTACTGGGCAACCAAGTCAGCATCAAGTTGCTGGGCTTGATGTCGCGGTGGAGCAGCTTCGCCTCATGGGCGGCGATGAGGGCTTCGAGCGATTGCTCCGCCACGGTCTTGAAATCTTCCGGAACGAGAGGCGCCTTGGAGACGACCTCGTGGAGGGTCTTGCCATCGAGAAACTCCATGACGACATAAGGACCTTCCTCATCCTGCGACACGTCGAAGACGCGGACGATGTGAGGCGAGTTGATGGCGGAAAGCGCGTGGCTTTCCTTGATGACGGCGTCGTCCTCGTCGTCCGCGCCACCATCGGAGAAGAGTCGTTTGATCGCGACGCTACGGTTCAGCTGGCGATCGTAGGCACGGTAGACCGCACCTCGTCCTCCTTCACCGACTTTTCCCTTAATTTCGTAGCGTTCTTCGTCCTCCATCGACGGGTCCCCTTGGATAACGCTAGCTCAACAAGGTGCAAGACCCATCCAATTTCTTCGGTGAGACTGGTCGGTAATGATCCAAAGCGGGGACTTTCCTAAGGTTCGCAAAACACTTAAGAGCTCTTAATCGCACGGACATGTTAACGATTTATTCGCTTTGCTGTTCGATCCCATTGTTGGAAGCGGGGATGGCGCATCGCTCAGGCGATCGGGGCAGAGTCTGGTGGAGTGATCTTGGTCCTTGTGAGGACGGAAAACCACCAGCGAAATGATTGTTTCGCGTCATCGGCGATCAGGACCATCATGGGGAGGAGGACGAGTGTGATTCCGGTGGCGAAGAGAACCCCGAATCCCAGCGACACGGCCATCGGTTTGAGGAACTGGGCCTGGACCGCAGATTCGGTCAGAAGCGGGATGAGCCCTGCAAAGGTCGTGAGGGAAGTGAGCAGGATGGGTCGGAAGCGTTCGCCTGCGGCCTGGTGAAGGGCATCGGCGAGGGGCATGCCTGAGCCCGAGACATGGATTGAGTGGAGGCGATGCATGAGCACGAGGGAGTCATTCACGACCACGCCACTGAGAGCGAGAATTCCGAAGACGCTGAGGATGCTGAGAGGAAGATCGAAGACGAAGTGTCCAAGCATCGCTCCGGTGATGCCGAAGGGGATGACCGACATGATGAAGAGCGGTCTGGTGTAGGACTTGAGGGGAATGGCGAGGAGAATATAGATGAGGATAATGGAGAGACCGAAGCCGTAGACGAGGGAGAGTCGGGAGCGCAGGCGCTGTTCCGCTTCGCCGCGAAGGGCAATGCGAATCTCCGGGTGGTTGGCCCGAAAGGCGGGAAAGAAATCCTTTTCCAGAAGGGCGAGGACTTCCTGGCCGGAGGTGACCGACTTGTCGACGGCCGCGGTCACGGAAACGATGCGGGTGTAGTCTGCGCGCTCGATGGAGGCGAGGGCTTCGCCGTATTTGGTATCGGCGACGATGGAAAACGGGATGGCGGTGCCGTCCTGGGCGCGAATGCGCATCTGGCGCAGTGCGGCGAGTTGGGTGCGATCCTCCTCAGGATAGCGAACCATGACTTTCACCTCGTCGCGGCCCCGCTGAACGCGCTGGGCTTCTCGTCCGTAAAAGGCATCGCGAACATTGCGTGCGAGAGCGCGGCGATCGAACCCGGCAGCTTCCGCGGCCGGGGTAGGGGTGAGTTGGATCTCCGGCTGTCCGGAGTCGAAGGAATCCTGGACGTCGTAGATGCCGGGGAAGGTGGTAACCCGGGCCTTCAATTCCTTGGCGGCAGCTTGCAGTGCCTCGAGATTGTCGCTCTCCAGTTGCACATTGAATCCTTGTCCGGGTGGCCCCGCGGTGCCGCGGAAGCTGAGGCCTTTTGATCCGGCGATGGAGCGCACGTTGCGGCGCCACTCCTTGACGAGTTCAGCCGTCTCGACCGGTCGCGATTCGGAGGGGGTGAGCTCGGCCGAGATGCGTGCGGTGGTGCTGTTGTTCGCGGAGATATGAACGTGGCGCAGGATCTTGTGTCCGGACTCCTCCTCGAGTTCGCGGGCGGCCTGGCGCAGGGCGGTCTCGATCCTGTGACAGGACTTGTGCAGGTATTCGACCGGGAGTCCCTGCTCGAGTTCGAGGGTAGCGGTGATGTTGTCGCGGTAGATGGGAGGGAACCAGACGAAACGCAAATAGCCGGACGGCAGGAGGCCGCCCACAATGATCAGAATCGCGATGAACACTCCGGTGACCGCATAGCGATAGGGAATGAGGATCTTCAGGCCCGGTTGGTAGATCCGGGTGATGAAATGCCGGAGCGCTCCAGCCACTCCTCCCTGAATGAAATCCCAAAGGCGGGAGAGGGGATTGCGTGACTTTTTGTGGACGTCGATGTGGGCGAGGTGGGAGGGCAGGATGATCTTCGACTCGACCAACGAGAAGATGAGACAGAAGATGACGACCACCGCCATGGTGCCGAAGACATTTCCCATCTGCCCGGAGACGCGGGTGAGGGGATAGAAGGCTGCGATGGTGGTGAGCACTCCGAAGGCGGCGGGGATGAAAACTTTGGAGACTCCTCTCACGGTGGCGCGGAGGTCGGCTTGGCTGCCCTCGCGGCTCTTCTGTTCCTCCTTGGAGGCGTAGATGCTCTCACCGATGATGATGGCGTCATCGACCACGATTCCGAGCACCACAATGAAGGCAAAGGTGGTGATTTGGTTGAGCGAGAGATCGAGAAACTCGAGGGGGAAGAGAGTCAGGGCGCCGCACATTGAGACCGGGATTCCGACGGCGACCCAGAAGGCGAGTTTGAGATTGAGAAAGAGGGCGAGGACGATGAAGACGAGACCCACTCCGATGAGTCCGTTCTTGATCATGAGATTCAGGCGGCTCTTGATCACTTCCGAACTGTCGTTCCAGGGAGTGAGTTGGACTCCGGCGGGGAGGTGGAACCGTTCTCCAAACTCGGCGGCCAGGGTTCGGGCTGCCGCACTCGCCTGAATCGTATTGTCGCGGCCCTCGGTGAGGATCTGCAGGCTGACGGTGGGCTGACCGTTGAAGCGGTTCAGGAACTTCTGGTCGATGAAGCCGTCCCGCACGGTGGCCACGTCGCGCAGATGGATTCGAATTCCCTCGGCGGTGGTGCGCAGGGGAAGGTCCTCAAATTCGCGGGTGGTGTAGGCTTGGGAGCGGGTGCGGATCGAGATTTCGCCCCGCTCGCTGCGAATGACGCCCCCGGAGAGGTCGATCGAGTTGTTTGAAACTGCGCGCGCGACTTCATCGAAAGTCAGGTTGTAGGTGCGGAGTTTGTCTTCGGAAATCTCGATTGAGAGCTCGTAGTTGCGCGAGCCGTGCACATTGATCCGGCTGATGTTGTCGAGTTTGAGCAACTCGTCGCGGACGGTGCGGGCGGTTTCCTTGAGAGTTGCTTCAGGCACGTTGCCGTGGATGTCGATCCAGACGATTTCGCGAATCCTCCGGGACTCGGAAATGACAGGTTTTTCAGCTTCTTCCGGAAAGCTCGGAATCGCGTCGACCTGAATCTTGATGTCCTTCAGGAGCTCGTCGATGGGATAGTCTTCCAAGGCGCTGATGGTGACGGTGGAGCCCGATTCGCGCGAGACACTCCGGATGTGGTCGATGCCTTCGATTTTTTGAATCGCTTCCTCGATCTTGATGGTCACTCCGCGTTCTACATCCTCCGGGGTCCCGCCGAGGAACGGAACGCGGACCTCCACCCGCTGGGCATCAAAGGAGGGGAAGGTTTCCTTGCGCACCTTGAGCGCGGTGTAGACTCCGGCCGCCAGGATCGAGAACATGATCACATTCGCGACGACAGGATTGCCGGCAAACCATGCGATGATGGGGTGGCGTTGGAGCGGGTGGTCGCGCACGGGAGGGAAGAGTGGGGCGGGGCGGTAGGTGAGTCAGGATCCCTCGCTGGAGATGGGTGGTTACGAAGGGGTCACTTCTTCTTCCGTGGTCCCTTGGGGGGGCGGGGATCCAGGGCTTCGGCGGTGTCGCCGTCGGTGAAGCTGTGGAGCGGGCGGGTGGCGATGCGAAGAGGTGGGTCGGTGATGGGGTCGGCAATCTTGGCGAGGAAAAATCCGGACTCGCTGAGGAGGCGCGTGACCGGTTGTTTGCGCAGGATGTTTTCGGTGGTGAGGATCCAGAGGTAGCTGTCATCGACGAGCGAAGACTCGGGGAGGCGATAGACCTCTGCGATGGGTTGGGCATCCAGAGTGGCACTGACGAAGGCGCCCACGGGAAGAAAGGAGGCGGGGTCGTCGAAGGGCTTGGCGACGTCGGCCACCACGAAGACAACCTGGTTGGAAGTGTCGGTCGAGGGCTCGGTGCGTTTGATGGTCGCGGTCCAGGATTTGCCGGGCTGACTTGGAGTGGTGAGGGTGGCGGAGAGTTTTGGATCTTCGGCCACGAAGGCGAGAGGGAGCGCAAGTTGCTGCACTTGTTCGGGAGTGAGTGGGAGGCGCACCTCGACCCGGGAGCGATCGATGAGGCGTCCGAGAATGGTTCCCGGGGTGATGACATTTCCCGGGCTCGCGGTGCGTTCCTGCACAATGGCCGCGAAGGGCGCGCGGACTTGGGTGCGCTGGAGATCGAGTTCGGCCTTGGTGAGGGCGGCGGTGGCGGAGGCGAGATCGGCGGTTGCGGCCGCGAGCTGGGGTTTGCGAAGAGTGAAGGGGGGAGCATCGGCGGGGTGACGACCGGAATCGACCCAGTCCTGCAGGGCGATCCGAGAGCGGCTCACTTCCTCCGCGAGGGTTTTGTTGGCGGTGGCGAGGGCCGCCTTCTGGTTCTCGATTGCGGCGAGGTAGTCAGCGGGGTCGAGGGTAAGGAGGATCTCGTCGAGAGCGACCGAGTATCCGGCCTGGAAGTTCGGGGCGACGGTGAGGATTCTGCCCGCAAC
>Ga0310120_10003230_pt1 | contig 11667 bp, 10 predicted proteins | sample CB27_AW_983_MG_FD_203506 | JGI IMG/M metagenome (GOLD analysis project Ga0310120, IMG submission 203506) | Marine microbial communities from Western Arctic Ocean, Canada - CB27_AW_983 | ecosystem: Environmental > Aquatic > Marine > Oceanic | place: Canada: Western Arctic Ocean | collected... | reverse complement strand
CCCCTGATTCGACCCTGGTCAGGGAGACATAGGGGAGACGGGGTGCGTGACATGGTAAAGCCCCTGTGTTTACAGGGGAAAAATGGTGGAGGCGGCGGGAGTCGAACCCGCGTCCGAAAGTACGGTGCCGAAGGACTCTACATGCTTGTCCATCCTTGATAATCTCACTTCCGGTGTCGAAGGATGACAGAAACCACCGGACAGCCAGCCCCGATTAATCTTATCGTCACGTGTCGGTGCAGCGCGTCACGACCAGCCCACTGTATGGCGCTTAGCCTCGGCCCGTGGGCTCTACCAAGGTAAGCGCGCCACTTAATTAAGCAGCGAGTGCAAGCTGCGAGTTCGCAGTTACATGGTTTTCCATCGGATTTACGAGTCGATGGTGCTCGGCATGCATCCTACGATTCCTTTACCCCCGTCGAAGCCGTGTCGCCCCCAAGTGGGAAAACTCTCACTCAATTATAATGCTGGAGGAGAAATTTTTGTGGAACACGAACAGGCCCTTGCTGCCTTACTTGCCAGACTTCGCCAGGAACTGGAACCCGTCGTCCGGGGTTTTGCAGACGATTTGGTGAAAAGGGCCGAAAGTGAGCGGGAACAAGCGTTGTATCAGGCACGACAGGCGTCTGATGCCTCAGTCGCCAGTGGTGTGGACGCCGCGAGGCTTGCAGCCAAAGCTCAAGCCGATGCTGACATCGAAAGTCGATTGGAATCGCTCACCGCTCAGCACCATGCACATGTGGCGGATTTGGAGTCTCAATTAGTCGCGGCCTCAGAGATGGCCCGAGCGGAACAAGAATTCGCTATCGCGAAGGTGCGCGAGGAGGAAGCTCAACGGCGCGTTACGATGATTGAAGCTGAGGTGTCGAGAGTGCGTGCGGAAGAAGCGGAGAGACAGGCGAGTGCGGTCTCGAAGGAGGTGGCTACGACTCTAGAACGTAATGAGGCATCTGGATCGATTGAGTCGTCCCAGCTATTTGAGTTGTTGGGCTTGCTTGATTCGCAGACGACATTGACATCTATTCTTAGAACATTGACTGACGTGACCGCGACCGTTGCTGGCCGTGCAGCGGTATTCGTGACCATGAATGGTGAAATGCGAGGGTGGCACGCTGTGGGGTTCGACGAGGGCCAAAGCGATCCCGGCAATCACGTCGTAGACGATTCAGAATCCAGTATTCTTGGTCTGGCAATTCGTGACCGGGAAACACATGTGTTCGGACGGTCGGAACTACAGACAGACGTTCATTTCCCTCCAGCGTTTGCGAGTGTTTCCTCTGGCAACACTGCGGTTGCCGTGCCTGTTGTCATTGGCGGCGAGCCGGCGGTTGTCTTATATGCTGATGATTCGAATACAATGGAATCGAACTCACCTGGACAGTGGACGGAACTGGTTGAATTACTTGCCCGTCATGCTGGGTATCGTCTTGAGGCGCTGACTGCTGACCGTGTCGCGGCATGGGCGAGTGGCACTCCTGTTCCTACTTCGAATGCGATTGTCGAAAACTCTCAACTCGATTCTTCGTCCGAACCTACTGTCTCCTAATCAATTTCGTGTCGGAATCCGAAGACGCTGATTGATTCGAATGACTGTCCGCCGGCCCATATTGTTTGCACCTTGAATCGCCCGAACAGAAGTGCCGTAGCGGCGTGCAAGTGCGGCCAATGTGTCGCCGCGTGCCACACGATGGGTGACATAGGTGGGTTTTGGAGGCGTGGTTCGTATTCGCAGTACCGCCCCAGGCGTTAATTGAGAACTCGAGAATAGATTGTTGTCGCGTATGATTCTCCACGGAGTCGACTGTAATCTGTTCGCAATACTTTTCAGGTCATCGTTCTGTTGAACTACGTAATTGGTATGTGTGCCTTCCCAGTCCAATGGCACGCGCAGAAGCTGCCCCATGGGTAACGTCTGTATGTGCCACAAGTCATTGATATCTCGGAAGCGGTCCCGATCGAGTTCAAGGATGAAAGACAAGTGGAGGTAGTTGTCGCCCAAGCGTGTGCGGTATTCCAGCATGTTGCCATCGACCGTCGTGAAAAGATTCGGTCGAGATTCTCGTGGATAGGCGATATGTTGCCCCACCCGTAAGGCTCTGGTTGCGAGAAACGGATTATGCATCCTGAGTTCTAGAATTGATGTCCCAGTTCGCTGGGAGATGGCCCACCAATCATCGTTTTCGCGGATGGGCTCCAGTCGAATCATGTCTGCGTGATGACGAACCGACGCCTCGTGGAGTTTGAGCACGTTCCGATAGGTACCAACAGATAGGACGTATTGAAGCGTTTCGAGCGGCGGTCTGCCGCGCCTCGTGTTCCCTGGACCAGCGTTGTAGGCAGCGACCGCATAGTCTTCACGACCGAATTGACGAATCATCTGGCTGAGGTATTTGATACCCGCTTCGATGTTGGAATCGACTCGTAAGCTTCGAAATGTTGCCGGCATCACCTGAAAGTACCCGCCAGCGCCGGCAATTGACGTGAGATTTGGATTGCCTCCAGATTCTTGGATAAGCATGGCCCGCGCAAGATCGAAATCCACACCGTAGCTATCGGTGAATTGACGGATATGGTTCTCAATGGTCACGGCCTTGCGAAACATGCCGAGAAATTGTGGCGAAAAATCGTCAAGTGGCAAGAGGTCAGCGGTCGTAGAATCGGATTGTCGTGAGAGAGGCGCGTGAGCTGTGGTCGTGGATGATACAAGCATCGCACCGGCAACAGTGATCGCCAGTGCAACCGTGAGTCGAGCTAACCAGGTGTTTGGCCGAGATGTATTCCGGATCATAGTTCCAGTCCTCATGAGATTGTACGTTTTAACGACGGTGCGACGGGCTGACCCATGTGCTGTTCCTGATTTAGCACCGTGGTCGACGCGTCAAAAGCGGAATTGTCCCGATAAATAGAATCCTTCCAGTTGCAGGTTGCCGGTGTCACTCTGAATGACGTAACTGAGGTCGAACGAGCGGTAGCCAAGTGTTATGCCGACCATCCTGGATAAATTCAGTGTGGCGTAGATATCGATATCCAGATACTGAGCCCGGTAGTTTTCTGAGAGGTTGTCTGGGAGTACAAAGGCTGTAATTTCAGCAGTGAGTGGTGTAAACCGCGTGATGTAGACGCGAGCAATGCCACCAACCGCTGGGACTGGAGCCCAATGACTCGAGTACTCCTTGTCTTTGTCATTGCTGAGTACCGTTCGGATTTTCGTGTACGTGGTTTCAGCCAGTACGCCGATAAATCCCCTTGAGCGAGAGATTACGTCATATTCGTAACCGAAGCGCCACCTATCCAATTCCAATAATGAAGTCACGGGAAGCGTGTCGGTGAAGGAAATTCCATTAAACACCAGTTCACGATTAAGGGTCGATTGCTGCTTGTACTGAATCGGTACGGTTGACATTCGAAGCTTGTGACGTTGGCTGGGTTTAAACCGAAGATTAACCCGCGGGTGTAATTGTCTTTGTAATCCAAGGTCTGCGCGGAAGTCGATATTACTGCCTGCGATGCCGAACTGTTCGCTCGACATTGCTATGTTCCCGTAGGGGTTCCACAATCCAGCGCTAATCTCAAGGACGTAATCTTCGCCGACAGCAGGTCCGACCCATAGTGAGTTTTCGATTGACCAGAGGTACTCAGCTTGTTGTGCGTAGCAGGGTGCGCTCCAAAGGATAAGCGTGAACCAAAAAATCGACGCAACTCTGAATCGACTGCTCAACATCTTCTCCACAGCTATCCGTTAGCTAGACGCATCCCGCGTGTAGACGAGCGAATACTTCATTCTGGTTCCGGAACGTGCTGGGAGGAGTTCAGAATACCATGAGCTATCTATTTGGCCAACGACAGTCTGTAGATGGTAGCTGGGTCAGGTATTTGGGTTGGCTGTCGGTGGTCCAGCCAAATCATCTGTCAGCTTAACGGGTTGGTGTCTTTGTCTCTCTGGAGCCTGTTGCCAGATTTTTCGCGGTGTCATGACAGATTCGTCGTCGGTGCTGTGTTTTTAGTGCGCGACGGTGATTCGAGATCGTAATAGACGAGGGCTGTTTTTTTTCGGAAGTATTAGAGAGCCCTTCGTTTTGGGCACAGAGAGAATAGAGAAGCTGAGAGTCGTACGGCGGCGGTCAGTACCAAGGTAGACATATTCAAGAAACCACTCAATGTGACAATGGTCGTTCGAACGACCATTGCGATTGCCCTCTAGTTCTCGACAGCACAGAACATGGATAAGACTCTTGTGTTCCGCAGGGGCATACTTCGTGAAATCGGTAATCAGTAAAAATTTCTAGAGCGAAATGAACCTTATCGAATGCACTTGAACAGCAGTTCAAGGGGCAGGGAGAGTGGAATTGGTGCTGGGCTGATAGGGGGCTATTCGATGTTAAGACTGGGCGCTGAGGACTGTGATGGTGCGAAGTGTTCGTATCCTCCTTCGAAAGGGAGGTCGCTGCCGTCTCGGCTTAAGACGACCTTCTGTTCTTTTGTAATGACGCCTATTGGTGTAAGAGGTAGCGGTCCGATAAGGCGACGAACGTGCGCAAGGCGGCGATGGAATATTTGCGGTGCGGTGAACAAGAGCTCGTAGTCTTCACCGCCGGACAGTGTTTCTGTTAGCGGATCGTTTCCTTGACTATTGAACCAGTTACGTGCCTGAGGATCGATCGGGATCAATTCTGCCTCTATGCGAGCCCCGACCTTTGCCTGACGGCATAACTGATCGATGGCACTTGCAAGTCCATCGCTGAGATCAATACAAGAATGAGCGGCGCGATTGCGACCGAGGGCCATTCCGAGTTTTACTCGAGGCTCTGGGCGGAGGTAACGATGCCGGCAAGCACCAGAAGTCGCCTCACTGACAGTCTGGTTGTACTTGAACATCTGAAGACCTGCTGTGGCAGTACCGAGTTGGCCGCTGACATACACGATGTCGCCTGGTTTCGCCCCGCTACGTGTCAACATACGACGGCGTTTCAGAGTTCCGGTTGCCATGATATCTACAAACAGAGGACCATTAGACTTAGTAATGTTCCCGCCAATGAGAGTCGTTCGATGCTGGTTTGCGACTTCTATCAGCGAGATAACGAGTGCCTCTGCGTCCAACACGCGATAATGCATTGGAAGAGCAATCGATAGTAGAGCGTATTGAGGTCTGGCTCCCATCGAAGCTAGATCACTCAGATTAGCGGCGAGAGCTTTGTGGCCGATATCGGCAGGTGAACTAAACGCTGGGTCAAAATGGACCCCTTCGATCGATGCATCGGTCGTGAGAACCATCATTTCGTTTCGAGATGATTCAACCACTGCGGCATCGTCTCCAATCCCGACAATGACATTTGGGGGTGTCGGTGGTACCAACGTCCGAATTCTGTCTATGAGTGCTCGTTCCCCAATTTGAGCAACCGTTAGGGTTGACATGGTTGTGCCGGTTGTCGAGCTCATAGTGAATATGTTGAAGGATTCCGCCGCGAGTCGTCGGGCACGAAAAACTCCCCTCCGTCCGGCAATACGGCACGGTGAGTTATCAGAGTTGGATAGCCTAACGTGCGAAGTCTACGGCACGAGTTTCTCGGATTACAGTTACTTTGATTTGTCCAGGGTAATCAAGCTCATTTTCAACGCGTTTTGCGATGTCCTTAGAGAGCCACACGGCTTCCTCGTCTGATACAGAGTCACTCTCCACCATAATGCGGATTTCTCGACCAGCTTGAAGGGCGAATGATTTGGAGACCCCTTTAAAAGAGTCCGCGATGCTCTCTAGATTTTCGAGGCGTTTCACGTAAGACTCAAGGATATCTCGTCGGGCTCCAGGACGTGCGGCTGAGATAGCGTCTGCTGCTTGCACAAGCATTGCTTCGAGAGACGGCCAATCGATATCCATGTGGTGTGCGGCCATTGCGTCGACGACAGCTTTCGTCTCACCATGCTGCTGCAGGAATTTGATTCCAATCTCAAGATGTGTGCCTTCGAGTTCCCGATCCATCGCTTTACCGATATCGTGGACAAATGCTGCGCGAATTGTGGTTTGCGCGTCGAGACCGACTTCGCGTGCTAAAGTTCCCGCGACGTAAGCCACTTCCTTCGAATGAGCTAGGACGTTCTGTCCATAGCTCGTGCGAAACTTTAGGCGCCCCATCATCCGATGAATTTCAGGATGCATGTCATGCAGGCCTAGTTCGAACGCGGCCTCCTCGCCTTCTTTGAGTACGGCTTCGTCGACCTCTGACCTGACCTTTTCGACCACTTCTTCGATGCGGGCTGGATGGATTCGACCGTCTGAAATAAGACGTTCGATAGAGACTTTTGCAACTTCTCGACGATAAGGATCAAAACTCGAAAGGATAATCGCACCTGGCGTATCGTCAATAATCAACTCAACGCCGGTAGCGGTTTCGAGAGCCCGGATATTCCGTCCTTCTCGACCTATTATTCGACCTTTGAGGTCGTCACTTGGAAGGTCGACTACCGAGACTGTTGTTTCAATCGCATGTTCAGCCGCACTTCGTTGAATAGCCTGAGTAATAATTTGTTTCGCCTTTTCTGCAGCTGTTTCTCGAGCCTCGTGCTCAAGACGCTTGACAAGGTTGGCTGCGTCTCGACGGGCGTCAGATTCTAGCTGGTGGACGAGTCTTTCTTTGGCTTCTTCAGCCGTCATTCCGGAGACGCGCTGCAGTTCTCGCTGTGCCTCAAGTGCTATTTCAGCACATTCTTTTTCTTTGGATGTTGCCGCCTGTTCGCGTGTAACTACTGCTTTTTCTCGCTTTTGAAGACTGGTTTCAGTTTTGTTGAGCGTAGCATGACGTTCATTTGACTGATGTGTCTTCTGTTCGAGTTCCCGGTTGAGGACGGCGAGTTCGGAAAGTCGCTGTTGGGTTTTTAGTTCCGTTTCTCTGAGTAGCTCGTGTGCCTCTTCTTTGGCGGCGAGCATTTTCTCCTTGTGTTGATTTTCGGCTTCACGCTCAGCATCTCGGATGAGCTGACTAGCTTCCTTGTTTGCTTGTCCGATCGTGCTCTCGGCGATTCGTCGACGAGTTAGTATCCAGGCAGCAAAAAATGCCAGGCCGACGACGGCTGCGACGGCTGCGGCGATGAGCATCGGAAAGAGCTGCATGCGCGTTCTCGATGAATTCGTTGCATCATGATGGGATAGTCGGTTTAACTAAATGCCCCGCGAATTGCCGTGTGGGGAGGTCGTTTGAACCTGCCTCAGCAGGTGGAGCCACTCTGTCAAAGCCTTGCTTTTAAGGCTTCCTCTCTCGGAGGCATGCACACCGCAAGGCATCGTAACTCTCTTCGAAATAGCAAAGGCTCAACCGAGCCCCCAGACCATCACGTACAACGCAGGGAACCTTAAACCGCCTGGCTGCCACTTTGAAGTTTGTAGTGATCTTCAACAGTGACCCCAACAGCGAATCAATTGTCTATCTCTCATCTTAGAACGAAGCCGGACAACTAGCAAGACTGGATTAGTCTAGGGGACCGGAAACTGAGATTGCACGGTCGACGACTGCTTCAATTTCCATGGCGCGACGGCGTATTCCACCGCCTGATTCTGACTTGGCATCACGACAGCGATAGAAGTCGTCGGCTATGTTTAAAGCGGCTAGAATTGCCGTATGAATCGAATCGGCGGCCTCTGAACGTTCTGCAGCGGTTTGCATCTTAATATCTACGTACCGTGCCAGCTCTTCAACGTAGGAGGGATCCAATTTACTTCTGATTGGATAACGATGGCCAAAAATTTCGACAGTTATTACGCCGTTGTCAATGTCGTTCATAAACGTTCTCCGTTGCCGAGTAGGAAGCCTTTTCGAAGTCTATAGGTTAATGGCATCGAGTTGACTAAGCATGTCGGACACTTTGGCTCGAATCTGTTCACGTTCCGTTAGCTGTGTCTGTAACTGCTCACCGCTCTGTTCTGCGTCTGAAAGCTTGGACCTCACCGCATTCAAATCGCTAGTGAGGCTATCATTTAGCTCTATTTGACGGTTCAACTCTCCACGAGTGCTTTCTAGCAATTCAATCAGGCCGTCGACCTTTGTTGCTAGGCGTTCGATGGATTCAAGGTCGAGTGTAAGTGAGGTGTCTTCCATCTTCGTAAGCCTCCTCAGGGCTGGGCCTATCTAAGAGTTGCCTGATGAGCCGTTTTGAGCGTCTCGACGATTTTGTCCAATGTTTGAATTACTTCGGCATCTGTGAGCGTGCGATCGCTCCGACGAAAAGTCAGCCGAAATGCGAGACTGACACTTCCGCTAGGGACGCCTTTACCTTCGTAACGATCGAATTCATGAATCTCGACGAGAGAATCAGCCGAAACCGAACGGATCGTGTCACGAACTGTAGCGGCGGGCAAGGAGCGGTGGACGACGATTGCAATATCTCTAACAATCGAAGGGTATCTCGGTAATGGTGTTACGTTCCGCGACGACCGATCTTCGGTCAGAGGACTTAGGCCGTTGAGGTCGAGTTCGGCGACGTATACTGCTTCACCGGCTGCCGGAAAACCCCTTTCGATGGCGAGTTCTGGCAATAGTTGACCAATAGACCCAACTGTTTTTGCGCTAGCTCGATTAGGAAAAGAAGCACGGATCACCGCTGAATGACCTGGCATAAGCCAAGGATGGTCGCTCGGTTCCAGAAAAACAGATAATCCGATTGCATCGGAGACTTTTTCTATGATTCCCTTGAGGTCAAATAGATCAGAGGGACGTGTTTCTCCGCTCCAGTGCTTTAAAGAGCCTGCTCCTGTCAAGGCTATCGCCACGCCTGACGTTTCGCCATTTTGTCGACTGAATCTATGTCCAATCTCGAACAAACGTATATCTTCCTGTTCACGCCGACGATTCCTAATGAGAGCGTCTATCAGCCCAGGGACCAGCGAGGGTCGTAGGACCGCCGCTTTCTCAGAAAGTGGGTTCGCCATTGACGCGAGATCGTTCTTGTCAGTGACGAAACGCATAGCAATTGATTGGTCAATAAAGCCGTATGTGATTGCTTCGAAGCAGCCGCTCGCTGTCAGAATGCGTCGGAGCAGCCTTTGACGCTGCAGTTCGTTCGAAAGAGGAGCAGGTGGCCGGACTAATTGAGGGAAGGTCGCCGGAAGACGGTCATATCCGTAATGTCTTACGACTTCCTCGATTAGGTCGATCTCAAGTTTTACATCGACACGGAAAGACGGCACTGAAATACGCCATTGAGTGTCCAGGGCTGGAAGTAGTTCAACTCCGAACCCTAGGCGCTCAAGCACATCCGAGACAAACGGTTTGTCAATTGTGACTCCAAGAATGCGATTAATTCGTGCGAGTCGAAGCCTTATGACGCTTTTCTGTTGCGGTGAAGGATAGTGATCGATTGTCTTGCCGATTGTGTGTCCGGCCCCAATAGAACTCATCAATTCCTGAGCACGATGCATCGCTGTAACAGGTGCGTTGATATCGGCTCCTCGCTCAAATCGGTAAGAAGCGTCGGTTGAGACGGGAAGTTGTTTGCTTGTTCGACGAATTGATACAGGAAGGAAATAGGCGCTTTCAAAGGCGACGCGCTTCGTCGTTGTCGAGACTTCGGAACTCGCTCCACCGATCACACCAGCAATGGCTTGTGGCGTAGAGTCGTCGGCAATGACAAGCATGTCCTCTGCTAGCGAGCGTTGAACACCATCGAGGGTTTTGAGCTTTTCTTTCGTGCGTGCTCGACGGACGTGCAGGTGTTGTCCGTCAAGGCATTCGAGATCAAATGCATGCATTGGGTGTCCCAATTCAGTCATGACATAGTTCGTAATATCCACTATGTTGTTGATTGGACGAATGCCCGTTGCTTCTAGCCTGGCTGCTAGCCAATCAGGAGACGGTCCGACGGTTACTTCCGCCGCCGATGCCGTGTAGTGTGGGCAGAGTTCGGTGTTTTCGATGGTCAGCTGAATGGGGCAAGTCGAATGTTCTTTTGAAATAGTCTCCGCGGGAGGGAGTCGAAGAGGTGTTTTGAAGATAGTCGATACTTCTCGAGCAATACCGAAGATACTGAGACAGTCAGGACGATTAGTTGTGATTTCTAGGTCGAGAACTGCATCTTCCTGTGATGTTTTATTTTCTGTTGTCGGTGGTGGATCGATTGAAGACACCTCAAATCCATGCGCTGTCAGCGCGTCGGCCAGCGCTTGGATGCCAACGTCAATCGTTACGAAATCTCGAAGCCACGAAACCAGAATCTTCAATAGGGAAACTGCTCCAGAAGGCGTAAGTCGTTCTCGTAAAATGATCGGATATCTTCGACTCGGTATTTGAGAAGTGCGATTCGATCGATTCCAACTCCGAACGCCCAACCAGTGTAACGTTCTGAGTCATAGCCGACCGCTTCTAAGACAGCAGGATGAACCATGCCGCTGCCGAGGATCTCAAGCCAACCGGTTTTCTTGCAAACAGAACAGCCATTACCGTGACAGAAGACGCAGCTAATAAAAACCTCTGCGCTCGGTTCCGTATACGGGAAAAAACTTGGCCTGAACATGACCTTTGTGTTCGGCTCGAACACTTGCTGAAGAAAGCACTCCAGAGTGCCCTTAAGATCTGCCATTGTGATGTCATTTCCAACTAGCAGCCCTTCAATCTGCTGAAACATTGGCGAATGGGTCTGATCTGGTGTGTCACGGCGGTAGACCAACCCTGGCGCAATGATCCGAACTGGAGGGTTATGTGCTTCCATGTAACGGATTTGCATTCCAGAAGTATGAGTGCGAAGTAGTGTGGCCGGCCGGTTTGTGCCGTCCGTTAATGGGCTGTCCAGGTAGAGAGTATCTTGCATATCTCTGGCGGGATGCTCGGGCGGCATGTTCAGTGCTTCGAAGTTGTGGTAATCGTCTTCAACCTCTGGTCCCTCAAGGACCTCAAATCCGAGACACTCAAAAATGTTTTCAATTTCTTCGCGAACAATCGTAAGTGGATGTCGACGCCCAAGTCGAACGATACGCCCAGGCAAAGTTACATCTACCGGTTCAATTGGTTCTTGATTGGTCGTGAGATCAGTTTGACGTGACTCTAACTTGTTCTCGATGAATTGCTTGAGCTCATTCGCACGTCTGCCAAGTTCTGGGCGGGTCTCGGCCGGGGCCGATCTCACGGATTTCAACAGAGCTTGAACGGCGCCCCTTTTTCGTCCTAGGTAGCGATCACGAAGTTTTCGGAGACCATCTTCCGAAGTCACCAGTGTCAGCTCACTCATAAATTCGTCGCGGAGCTGGTTAACGCTGGCGGGGTTAATTTGTGATTCGGGCATCTTTGGCTCGGGAAGCCAAATGCGCGAATGCATCGGGTTCTCGAACGGCTAAATCAGCAAGGGCCTTCCGATCTAGGCCGATTCCCGCGGTTTTAAGGCCGTGAATGAGTTGACTGTAACTAAGGCCATGTTGCCGGGAGGCCGCACCAATTCGGGTAATCCAGAGTCGCCTAAAATCTCGCTTTTTTAATCGGCGTCCGATGAATGCGTAATTAAGAGCTGTATCAACAGCTTCCTTCGCTGCTCGGTACAATTTACTTTTCGTTTGATAGAAACCCTTGGCGCGGCTAAGCAATTTCCGGCGCTTGGCCCGTCGAACAGTTCCACGCTTCACTCGAGGCATTTTCCCAATAGCTCCAACTTAGGGCTTAGGTCTAGATTTCAGAATTGCACGACTCTGAATCG
>Ga0310120_10003227_pt1 | contig 11673 bp, 7 predicted proteins | sample CB27_AW_983_MG_FD_203506 | JGI IMG/M metagenome (GOLD analysis project Ga0310120, IMG submission 203506) | Marine microbial communities from Western Arctic Ocean, Canada - CB27_AW_983 | ecosystem: Environmental > Aquatic > Marine > Oceanic | place: Canada: Western Arctic Ocean | collected... | reverse complement strand
GGTGTTTGTTTACGACCGACTCAACAGCTCCTTTGACTTCTGATGAAACCAGTTTATCTTTGGTTTGGGAGGAAAATTTTGGGTCTGGGTGTTTAATTGAAATAATGGCTGTCATTCCTTCTCTACAATCTTCGCCAGTAACGTTAATATCGTTTTTTGCTGCCTCTTTGCCTATATACGTATTAATTGTTCTAGTAAGGGCTCCTCTGTATCCAGCCAGGTGTGTTCCACCATCTTTTTGTCCAATTGTGTTGGCAAAGCAGTACATGTTTTCTCGGTAGCTTTCATTCCACTGAATAGCAATTTCAACTGTAATGTCTTGTTTTGTTGTTTTGTTTATATATACAACTGATTCATGTAGGGGTGTTTGGAGCTTGTTTAGGTGTTGAACAAAAGCCCTGATGCCCCCCTCAAAGTAAAACGTTTCATTTTTGCTAGTTCGGTCATCGGAAAGCTTGATTGTTAACCCAGAGTTAAGGAACGAAAGCTCTCTTAGCCTTTTTGCTAAAATTTCAAAATGAAAAACAGTGTTGGTAAAGGTTTTAGTGCTGGGCTTAAAGCTGATAGTTGTGCCACTTTTAGACGTTTTACCACCCTTTTTTAAGGGTTTGTTGGGAACGCCGTGTGTGTAGTCTTGTTCATACACATGCCCGTTTTTATGAATTCTCATATTTAGGGTTTCAGAAAGAGCGTTAACAACCGAGACTCCAACGCCATGTAGGCCTCCAGAAACCTTATATGACTTGTCATCAAACTTACCGCCAGCGTGAAGCACTGTCATGATAACCTCTGCAGCTGATTTTTTTTCTATCTTGTGTTTATCAACTGGTATGCCTCTGCCGTTGTCTTTTATAGTTATGGAGTCATCTTGATGTATCGTTATCTCGATGAGGTCACAGTATCCTGCCAGCGCTTCATCTACAGAGTTGTCAACAACCTCAAAGACCATGTGGTGTAGCCCTGTTCCGTCATCAGTGTCGCCAATATACATCCCTGGTCTTTTTCTAACCGCATCAAGACCTTTAAGCACCTTAATGCTAGAAGAGTCATATTTTTTTTGGGTATCTTTTTTCTTTTTTGGCATTGTTTTGCTTTGTTTAAAAAGCACTGTAATTATATCAAATATTTACTATTATTTTTGTTCTGGATATATGATTTTTCCGCTAATTTTTTTTGAAACACTATGGTGCACCAATGCTGTTATAAGTTGTTGATTTTTAAAGGTTTTTATAATCTTAAGGAGCCTACCAAAAGCTTTGTTATCAAGACCTGATTCAAGTTCGTCAAACAACATTGTGGAGAGTGTTTTTTTGCGCTTCTCAATGGCCATATTTAATGAAAAAACAAAAGCTATTGAGGCAAGCTTCTCCTCCCCATGAGAAGAGTATTTTTTTGTTTTTTTGTTTAAACACAAGAGCTTAAAATCTTCTTTTTGTGGTCCTTTGGATGTGTTTTTTAAGATCCTGTCTTTCGCCTCGTTTCTTAGCAAACAATCAAGATAGCTTTCTTCCTCCCAGCCCCTTATAAAACTAAAACCATACCCCGCGCCTAAAACCTCACTTGTCATCTCTTTAAAAAATGGCTTTGCCTGTGACAACAGCTCTTGCCTTGCTCTGCTAATCTTTTCTCCTGCTAATGAGAGAGGCTCATTCCATGAGCTAACCTCTCGTTGTGCCCTACCCTTTGAGAGCGCCCTGTTCCTTTGTGTAAGGCATTTTTTAAACTCTTTGTGGTTTTTTGCGTGGTTTGGTTCCACGTGGAACACAGCCCTGTCAATCAACCCCCTTCTATATGAGGGTGCTCCAGAAGAAACATTAATAATATTAGAGTCTATTACGCACAACGGGTTCTCTAGGTGTGCCTTTTGTTGTGAGATTCTTTTTTCATTTGCCTTGTGGGTGCTTGTTGTTTCTGCAACAGAAAGGCTTAGGCTTGTGGTTTGTCCGTTTGCTTTTTCGGCGGCCCCCATCAAAAGCATTTCTTTTTCGTTTGTTTTAATTAAGTCTTTTTTGTTGGTTGAAACAAAGGTTCTTCCATTTAATAACAAGCTGGCCGCCTCTAATAGCGAGGTTTTTCCGGTGCCATTGTCACCAACTATGTGTGTTACCCTTTCAAGCTTGTGTTTGTTGTTTTTAAGGCCCCTAAGGTTTTTGTGCGAAAGACGCTTAAGCAACCTAAAGCCTCATTGGCATAACAACATATTTGCTTTCAGGATCGCTCGGGTCTGTTATTAGTGCGCTTGAGTTTTCGTCGTTTAGACCCAGGCTTACGATTTCACCCTGACACGCTGATATGGCATCAATTAAATAAGAAACATTAAAACCAACAGACAAGGTGGCCCCCGTTTTATCAATTGGTATGGCCTCTGTCGCCTGTTCTTGTTCTGGGTTTTCTGATGATACGTTTAGCACGTCATCATCTAGATCAACCCTAACTCCTTTGAACTTTTCGTTTGCGAGTATTGAAACGCGCTGCAGGGCTGGTTTAATTTTTACAACATCTAAAAGAATGTTAATTGTTGTTTCTTCAGGAATTACCCTTGTGTAGTCAGGAAAGCTCCCGTCAATAAGCTTGGTAACCAGTGTTGTAGCGCCTATTTCAAAAACTGCCCTGTTATCAGAAAACGCTATTTTTAACTCTCCCTTGTCATTTATTATTCTTTGAATCTCTTGAACTGCCTTCCTAGGAAGAATGTAGCTCGACTCGTTGATTTTTGACCTTTCTATAGACACTTTAGATTTAGCAAGTCTGTGTCCATCAGTCCCAACAGAAACCAATGTGTTTGGTGAAAGCTCCAACAAAAGTCCGTTTAAGTAAAACCTCACATCTTGTTGTGCCATGGCGAACTGTGTCTTGTTAAACAACGTTTTGATTTCGTTTTGTTTTAGTGAAAAGGTTGTGTCAGTTCCTGTTGCGTCAAACAGTGGGAACTCGTTTGAAGAAAGCGTTTTAAGCTTAAAGCTGCTGTTAGAAGATGTAATTTTTAATGAGGACTCTGAAACGATTATTTCAATATCTTGTTCTCCTAGGGACTTAATAATCTCAAAGGCCTTGCGTCCCGGTATTGTGGTTACAAAGTCTTCATCAACATTCACGTTTTCAATGGTGCATGAGAGTTGAACTTCTAGATCTGTGGCTGTTAAGGTAAGGCTGTTCCCAGAACATTCCAAAAGTATGTGGCTTAAAATAGGCATTGTTTGCTTTCTTTCAACAACCCCAACTATTTGTTGAAGGCTATTAGATAAAAGAGAAGCCTTTATATTAATATTATTCATTATATATTCTTATTATTGTTATTAGTGTTGTTAGTATCTTAATATCTTAAATAGTCCTTTTAATTCAATCACTTATAGGCGTTTTAAAAAACATAAACTGTTGGTAAATACGTGTATCTGTGGATAAAATGTTAATAAATATTAGCTTATTATTTAGTAACAAGATATTCACAATAAGAGAAGTCTTTTAATGTTGTTGTAGTCTTCAACCATTTTCAAGTCATCGGCCATAAGCTCAGCAATTTTTTTACACGCATGAATAACTGTCGTATGATCCCTGCCCCCAAAAGACTCACCAATTTCAGGCAGACTATTTTTAGTTAGTTCTTTTGCGATGTACATCGCAAGCTGACGGGGACGAGTTATTGACCTGCTTCTTCTCTTCGAATGAAGATCAGAAACACGGATACTAAAATATTCAGCAGTAACTTTCTGAATGTTCTCAAGCGTGGTTTGCCTTACCTGCAGCGACAACAGGTCTCGAAGACACTCTTTTGCTAAATCTATTGTAACCTCTCTGCCGGTAAATCTTGAGCTTGCTATTATTTTTCTTAACGCACCCTCTAGTTCTCTAACATTAGATCTGATCCTTTTTGCTATAAAAAACGCAACATCTTCTGGCAGATCAAAGCCTTCAAGTTCAGACTTAACCATTAGAATGGCTACGCAGGTTTCCATTTCAGGGGGGTCAATACAAACGGTTAAACCCCAACCAAACCTAGACCTTAGTCTTTCTTCTAAGCCCCTAATTTCTTTGGGAAACTTATCACTGGTTATTATTATTTGGCTGTTTGATTCTAGTAAAACGTTGAAGGTATGAAAAAACTCCTCTTGGGATTTTTCTTTGCCTGCAAAAAACTGTATGTCGTCTATCAACAAAACGTCAAGAGAGCGGTAAACATTTTTAAAAACATTAAGAGCGTTGTGTTGTAACGCGGAAACCATTTCACCCACAAACCTTTCTGAGTGAACATAAGCAACCTTTTTTTCGGGGTGTTTTATTTTTATTTCGTTGCCAACACTATGCATTAAGTGTGTTTTACCCAGCCCAACACCACCATAAATAAAAAAAGGGTTATATGATGTTCCTGGGTTCTCTGTTATTTGTAGTGCGGCAGCACGCGCTAGCTGGTTGCTTTTCCCGCCCACAAAATTATCAAAAATATATTGTTTGTTTAGTGGCGCACCAACAGGGGTTTCTGTCTTTACTCTTGGGGTGTTGTTAGTAATGATAGACGCTGGTTCGTCACCAATTGATAATGCAATAGTCGCTTTCCCCGCTAGTTTTTTTGATGCTACTGTTTGGATTTTTTCTAAATAGTTTTTTTGAATCCAATTAACAACAAACTTGTTTGGTGCCAGCAGTGTAAGGCTTTGGGCCTCTTCGTCTTCAATCACCGAAAGGGGCTTAATCCAGGTGTTAAACTGTGATTCTGTTAGGTCTGACTTAAGTATTGATAAACAATCATCCCAGACCTTACTTTGCACTTTTTTCCCCTTTGGTTGTGTTTTTTTCACAAAAAACGTTAAGAAAATAAATACTATACTTAATGTAATAACTTATCCACAGGTTGTTTTTAAGTTGACATATTAAGGGCAGTTAAATAACCTTCTATGCCCAAAACAGCTTTTGTATCATGTTGTTTTTAAATAAACTTTTAATTAGTTATGAAAAGAACCTACCAACCAAGCAACTTAAAGAGAAAAAGAACGCACGGCTTCAGGTCGCGCATGTCTACAAAGGCAGGCAGGCTTGTTATTAACAAAAGGCGAGCAAAGGGTAGAAAAAAGCTTTCCGTATAAGAGCAATGCTTCTTTCTGCTAAGATCGACTTTGGCAGGGTTCTTAAAAGCAAACCCATCAACAAAGACCACCTTTTTAAGGTGTATGCCACACAAAACAACCTTAAAAAAGCTCGGCTAGGCATAAGCCTACCTAAAGATAAAATTAAAAAAGCCACCAACAGGAACAAGTTAAAAAGAACAATAAGAAACTCCCTAGAGACCCTGTCGACCTTGTCGGTAGACATTGTTTTTGTTTACATCAGTAACGACGAGCCATATGATGCTAAAATTGTGAGAGAGAGCCTCGAGCACCACAAAAACAAGATCATAGAAACAGCGGAGATAAATTGGAAAACCTAAGAATAATCTTATGGGCTGGGTTTGCGATGTTGCTTTATGCAACATACAGCGAGTGGTCTTATGAGCCAGCAGAACAGCCGGCCACCAGTCAAGAGTATTCAGCCGAAACAGCCAGGTCTAACACAAGAATAGCAGACACAAACCAAGCAACAAACACCGCCAGACCACCAAACACCAATGGGGTGCTAGGTCTTTCTGACGCTATTCCAACAATAAGTAAAAACAACCCCGTTGAAGACACCGCGACGCCACCCCTAAGAACAGACGTTATTAAAAACAACGTATTAGAGCTCCACATAAACCCAAACAAAGGGGCGGACATTGTTGGCGCCAAGCTCATGACTTATCACCCAACAAAAAAAGAAACAAACACACCGGTTGAGCTCTTGTCGCTAAACACCGGAGCTTATCACTACTTTCAAACAGGGCTAATCTCTGTGTTAGGGGGAGACGAGGCCAACCACACCAGGCCGTTTAAAAAGCTTTCAAGCTCAGGCCCAAGAGACAATGGGGCCCAAATAAAATACGCCTATGATCTGGTTGACGACTCTTTTAATGCCACAGGCATAAGGGTTATTAAAACCTATAGGCTTAAAGAAGACTCGTTCACTGTTGACCTAGAATACGAGGTTATCAACAACTCTAATTCAAACTACGAATTTGTGCAGTATGCCCAACTGGTTAAAAAAAATGCAGAGGTGGAACGATCCATGTTTGATGTAGAGACCTACTCCTTTAATGGCGGCATCATCTATAATGGTGACAGTTACGAGAAACTCGACGCGGACGACTTATCTGATAACCCCTACAACCAAACGCACACCTCAGGATGGGCGGCAAACATCAAACACCACTTTTTGGTTGCGCTTCTTCCGCCTGAGAACGAGCCCTTTAGGTTTGAAGCCACCCACAAAACAGAAGAACGACTTGATAAAATATCAGCAATCTCTCTTGAAACAAGAACCCTGTACCCGAGCGGAAAAGCAACGATTGGAACACAGTTATTTATTGGCCCCAAACTACAAAGCGAGCTTAGGAAAACAAGAGAGGGCCTAGAGCTAAGTGTTGACTTTGGAATGGTTTCGTTTTTGGCAACACCCCTTTTTTGGTTGCTGGAAAACATTCACAAGTACGTTGGTAATTGGGGGTTATCAATTATTTTAGTAACGCTACTCATTAAGCTTGTGTTTTTTAGGCTCACCGAAACCAGCGGCAAATCAATGGCAAAAATGAGAGACCTTGCCCCTCGGATTAAGGCAATTCAAGACAGGTACAAAGACGACAAACAAGCACAAAGCAAAGCCACGATGGAGCTATACCAAAAAGAAAAAGTAAACCCGTTGGCAGGGTGCTGGCCCATGCTGATCCAAATACCATTTTTTATTTCTTTCTACTGGGTGCTGCTTGAGAGCGTTGAGATTAGGCAGGCTCCATTCTTTCTTTGGATTGATGACCTGTCTTCCAGAGACCCTTATTTTATTTTACCAATCATGATGGGTCTGGGTATGTGGTTTCAACAAAAGCTCAACCCGGCACCACCTGATCCAACACAAGCAAAAGTTATGGCCTTTCTTCCTATTATGTTTACCGGAATGTTTGCGTGGTTCCCCTCTGGGCTGGTCCTTTATTGGCTAACCAACTCGCTGTTATCAATCGCCCAACAATGGAGAATTAACAAAAAATCCGGCACCAAGGTGAGCTCAGAGCCACCAGTATAAAAAACTAAATACCCTCTCTTGAGCAACAAGGTTAATAAACTTTCTGGAACCATAGCCGCACAAGCCTCAGCCCAAGGCGTGTCTGGAATATCTGTCATCAGGGTGTCTGGAGATAAGTGCAAAAACATAGCAAAAAAAGTTACGGGTAAAACACTTACTCACATGAGAGCCCAGCACACTGATTTTTTCGACAGTGGCGGCGCTGTTATTGATAGTGTTGTTGTTCTATTTTTTGCTTCCCCAGCATCATACACAGGAGAAGACGTCTTAGAAATCAGCTGCCACGGAAGCATCGCGGTGGTGGATGAAATACTCAAAACTCTTTACGAGCAGGGCGCCAGACAAGCTAATGCTGGAGAGTTTACAAAAAGGGCATTTCTTAATGATAAGCTTGATTTAATTCAAGCCGAGGCTGTTGCAGACCTTATAGAAAGTGGGTCAGCAGAAACAGCAAGAGCTGCAAAAAACTCACTAGAGGGGCTTTTCTCAAAAAAAATTCTTGGTCTTTTGGATGCAATTACAGAGTTAAGGGCCAACGTTGAGGCTTCGCTGGACTTTCCCGAAGAGGACCTAGAACAAACGGGCCATAACCAAGGGGTTAAGAAGATGTTCTCTCAAACAAACAAGCACTACTTGTCTTTGTTAGAAGAAACAAAAGTTGCTTGCAAGATAAGAGAAGGCCTTGTTGTTGCCATCACAGGGGAGCCGAACGTTGGAAAGTCAACGCTTTTAAACCGCCTTTGCGGGCATGAGCGAGCCATTGTTAGCGAGACCCCTGGAACCACTAGGGACACCATTGAGGTAGAAACCACCATCAACGGATACAGGGTTTGTTTTATTGATACAGCGGGACTAAGAGAAACAACAGATGATGTTGAGCAAGAGGGTATTAGAAGGGCAAAAGAAACAATCAAGCAAGCAGATCTTGTGATCGAGGTAAGAGACGCAAGAAAAGAAAACGGCTCGAAAGAGAAGGCAGAGCAAACACAGCTAATCGTTTTTAACAAAACAGACCTTCTAAAAACAACACACAACAAGGCCAAAAATAAAGAGCTTTATGTGTCAGCCTTAACAGGTTTGGGCATAGAAGAGATCATCGAGAATATTAGCAACAGATTCAAAAAAACAGGAGGAGCCGAGCTAACAATGACCGCCAGGAGAAGGCACCTCGTCAGTCTTAATGAGTCTTTTAGGGCGTTTAGTGCCGCAAAAAAGAAAACGACAAAAACTGTCGCTGGAGATATTGTTGCAGAAGATTTGTTGCAGGCGCAAAATAGCCTTGCAGAAATAACAGGAGAGTTTACAAACGAAGAGTTGTTAGACTCTATATTTAATCGTTTTTGTATTGGTAAGTAAATTGGGAAAAACAACAAACACATTTGACGCAATAGTGGTTGGAGGCGGACACGCCGGAACCGAGGCTGCCGCTGTTTTATGCAGAATGGGACATAAAACCCTTTTGTTAACGCACAGCAAAAAAAGCATTGGGCAAATGAGTTGTAACCCGGCCATTGGTGGTGTTGGCAAAGGCCATTTAGCAAAAGAAATAGATGCCCTTGGTGGGTTGATGGCAAGAGCTGCTGATTTAGCGGGGATACATTTAAAAACACTTAACTCCAGCAAAGGCAAGGCCGTGCAAGCAACACGAGCACAGGCCGACCGCCTTTTATATAAGTCAGCGATACAACAACAGCTAAACAAACACAAGGAACTAACAATCTTCGAAGGGGCCGCCTCAAGAGTTCTGACAACACAAGGCCAGTTGTGTGGCGTTGAAACAGAGTGTGGGCAAACCTTTAAAACTAAAAAAATGGTGTTAACTGTGGGGACTTTTTTGAACGGGGTTATACACACAGGAAGAGAGCAATTAAGTGGGGGAAGAAGGGGCGACAAACCTTCTTTAGTTCTTGCACAGCAGCTTTTAGAGATAGCCCCAAGAACCGGCAGACTTAAAACAGGGACACCCCCAAGAATAAAAAAGAGCAGCATTGATTTTGAGCTACTAGAAGAGCAACCAGGAGACAACCCAAGGCCGGTGTTTTCTTTTATGTCCACCAACGAGGACCAACCACAACAAGTGAGCTGCCACATCACACACACCAACGAACAAACGCACGATATTATTAAGGCGGCTTTAAAAGACTCCCCTTTATTCTCAGGGGTGATAAAGGGTGTGGGCCCAAGGTATTGCCCGTCGATCGAAGATAAAGTGGTGAAGTTTGCTGATAAAAAAAGACACCAAATTTTTATAGAACCAGAAGGCCTTAGTTCAAATGAGGTTTACCCTAATGGCATCTCAACAAGCCTAGCTAGTAACCAACAAGAGGCCTTTGTTAGGTCCATAAAAGGCTTTAATAACGCTGAAATAACCCAGCCCGGTTATGCGATTGAGTACGACTATTTTGACCCAAGAGACCTGACCCCTGTTTTTGAAACACGCTCAATAAAAGGGCTTTATTTTGCTGGCCAAATTAATGGGACCACGGGTTACGAAGAGGCGGCAGCACAAGGGCTAGTTGCGGGGATCAATGCAGGCCTTTCTATTACAGAAAAAGAGCCCTGGGAGCCAAAAAGAAGCGAAGCATATTTAGGTGTATTAGCAAACGATCTGGTGGTGAGAGGAACCAATGAGCCCTATAGAATGTTTACAAGCAGGGCTGAACATAGACTGTTATTAAGAGAAGACAACGCAGACCAAAGGCTCACACCTTTGGGTAAAAAGCTGGGCATAATCTCAAACAAAAGGTGGGCACTTTTTAACAAAAAAATAGAAACCCTAAACAATGAAAAAGAACGACTACAAAAAACAATAGTCAAACAAGAAACAATAGCAACGCTCGACCATAACGCCACAAAAAACACTAGCGACAAGACAGCATATGAGCTACTTAAAAGGCCGGGCATTAGTTATAAAGAGCTAATAAACCAGATTGGGAAAAGAGCGGAACACAAAAAAGAGAACAAAGCGCTTGGAATCAACATAGGTGAGCTTTTAGAAACAGAGGCAAAATACGAAGGCTATGTGATCAAACAAAAGAGAGAAATTGAGAAACAAAAAACCCACTCAGAAACAAAGCTTCCTGAGAGTCTTGACTACACAAGACTTCCCGGTTTGTCTAACGAGTTAAAACAAAAACTCACAGAGTTTGCTCCAAAAACAATAGGACACGCTGCTAGAATCCAAGGGATAACCCCAGCGGCCCTGTCTGTGTTGTTAGTGCACCTTAAAAAACAAAAAATCAAAAGAGCCCAGGGCCAATGAGAGCGGGCAAAATAACCCTCCTTTTTGCCTTGTTGGTGAGCGGTTGTGGAGACCAAAATGAAATTAACTGCCTCTCAGAAAACAATGGACGCTATGGTGGAGCAAGCGGGAATGAATTAGCAAAAGAGCAGGTGTTTAGAAAAAACAATGGGGCTGAACCAGGCTCACTAGATCCACATAGGGCAGAGGGCGTCCCGGCTTCAAACATATTAAGGGATTTGTTTGAAGGCCTGGTAATAGAGTTGCCAAACGGCGACTATGTTCCAGGCGTTGCAGAGTCTTGGTCTGTGAGTGACGACTCAAAAACATATGTTTTTACAATAAGAAAAAACGCAAAATGGAGCAACGGAGACAGGTTCACAGCAGAAGACTATGTCTTTTCGTTAAAACGAAGCGTAGACCCAAAAACACTCTCCAATTATTCAAGCATGCTCTACCCCATAAAGAACGCCAGGGAGATTGTTTTAGGAGAAAAACAACCAAGTGAGCTAGGCGTTTATGCTGAAGGCGCTAACACGCTTGTTGTAGAGCTAAAGGAGCCAACCCCATATTTTTTGAGCTTGCTAACACACTCCACCACTTACCCCGTCCACAAGGCAAGCGTTGAAAAACTTGGATCTTTGTTTACCAGGCCCGGCAACCTTATAAGTAACGGCGCCTTTAAGCTTGAAGAGTGGCGAGTTCAGTCCCATATCAAACTTGTTAGAAACACCCAATACTGGGACAACCAAAACACAACGCTTAATGAGGTTTACAACTATACGTTGGATGAGCCTAACTCTGCGCTGAAGAGATATAGAGCAAAAGAGCTAGACTTTACAGACACCACGCCCTTGGAGCAGCTCCCACTTATCAGAGCGTGTATGGCGAATGAGTATAGGGTGGCCCCTTATTTTGGTAGCTATTATTATGGCTATAACAACACTAAACCACCGTTTAAAAACAACCCCAACCTAAGAACAGCGCTCAACATGGCTATAGACCGAGAGATTCTCGTTAACATAGTTATTGGCGCCGGACAAATCCCGGCCTACAGTTTTATTCCTCCTGTAAAAACATTCCAACCCATAGAACCCGAGTGGTCCAGTTGGACACAAGAAGAAAGAGCAACAGAAGCCCTAAGGCTTTATAAAAAGGCTGGTTACAGCAAAGACAACCCTCTTGAAATCGAGATTCTATACAACACAAGCGAAAACCATAAAAAAGTAGCGCTAGCTGTTGCCGCAATGTGGAAGCAAAACTTAGGGGTTCAGACAACGCTTAGAAACCAAGAG
>Ga0310120_10003226_pt1 | contig 11674 bp, 11 predicted proteins | sample CB27_AW_983_MG_FD_203506 | JGI IMG/M metagenome (GOLD analysis project Ga0310120, IMG submission 203506) | Marine microbial communities from Western Arctic Ocean, Canada - CB27_AW_983 | ecosystem: Environmental > Aquatic > Marine > Oceanic | place: Canada: Western Arctic Ocean | collected... | reverse complement strand
GGCGACGCACCTCAGCAACAGTGAGGCGACGTCGCTCGGGGCTCAGAAGTTTCCCTTCGCGGCTTCCTTCAAGATGGCGTTGTCCAGGGCCTGATTTGCCACCAGCTTCTTCAGCCGGGTGTTCTCCTGCTGGAGGGCCTTCAGTTCTTTGGCCATCTCTGGAGCCATCCCGCCGTACTTCTGACGCCAGCGGTAGTACGTCTGCTGAGCGATCCCCAGCCGTTTGCAGACTTCCGGAACCTTCTTTCCCTTACCGAGTTCGACATCGGCTCGACGCAACATCGGGATAATCTGGTCAACTCCATGACGTTTCTGTGCCATCTAAAAAAATCCTTTCCGGGCTAAATCCCGGGTTGGATTCTCTCACATGCACTGGACTTTTCACCGGGGGAAGGTCACCTTCAGAAAGGCTTGAATCTTCGAGGGTGGAATTAATCCGTCGCTCATGCTGTTCGCTTCGGAAACACTCTCCACCTCTGCTTTGATCTCGATCAAGCCGGACTTGTCGATGACGTAGTCTCCAGGTAATGACGAATCTAGCCGGCCAGTCCTGACGATTACACCAGAGAAATAAACTCCCCATCCATACGGCGGCCTCCATGAACTGAATTCAGGGGACTCGCCTAGGTAAACATTCAGCTTGTGCATCGCGTTTTGAACTTGCGCAACAGGTCCTTGATTTCATGCCTTCTTCCCTGATGGTCGACAGAATACCAACCATCAGCATCACGTCCGATTTCCCGCCCGTCTTTGACCTCGATCCCGATCACACCTCGACAGGGATTCAGAATAATGAAGTCCGCTTCGCATTCCTGAGCTCTGTGTCTGCCGACTGCTGGCAGCACAAACCTCTTCGCATGAAACACGGTCCAGTCGTTTGACAATCCACCGGCGAGAGCCGCGAACACTTGCTTCTCAGACTCTGGGCAATCATCCGACGGCCGACTAGGGATCATCTGCGGCATATCAATTTCCCGATTCGCGAGCACGCTGAAAGGCTACGCAACGGATTCTTCGCTGGATTCCGGCTGCACCAACGGGCCACCAAATTCCTTAACGACTTCATCCGAGCCACGACCGGTGATCGTTTTACCCATTGCTGCACCTATCAAGTCGAGTAGCTGACGTGCCCGGTCGCGAATAAACAATTCGAGTTCATCGTTGCGCACTAGCAGTGGCGTGATTTTGTGGCTCGCCAGTAACTCATCAACGCGGTTTGGCGGAATCTTATGGTGACCGCCTTCTAATGCCGCGATGTACTCGCTGGGAGCTCTTCCGCCGATCGTACGATTCGTCCGAGCTGAAAGAGGCGTTTTGTTTACGACGCTATTCCACTTCTGACTAGAGTACCCCTGTTTCTGGCAATGAGAAGTCGGAAAGATGTGATGAATGTCGATGGCGAGATCAAAGAAGCTCGTAATCTCGATCGGGTCCGCATTCAGGAAATCCAAGCTGCCCGCCTTCATCAACAAAGCGCAAACACCCTTGTAAGCAGCACTATTGCGTGTCTGAAGGCTCAGCAAGCGAACCGGATCGAAATTGGCGTCACGGACTGTGCGAGGATCGTCCCCACCATCGATCCAGTTCAAGACTTCGGGTACATCAAATGCGTAGCGGCTTTAACATCGTCCGCGTGGGACGCGGAGGAGAGTCCAAACAGGTCCCGTGCCAGGTCCTGGTAATCATCATGTGTAACGTTCTGGGCGTATGCGGTCGCTGGCGTTGCGTGGCAAAAGGGGACACTTGTCACCACTCCCACGCCGTACTCCCGCGACTCCTGAAGGTGCCGGGACATCGGCGTTACACCAGACCCACTGCGATCCATGTTAATCGCCTTGCTGTACGTCTTCGCCCCACTCATCATTGCCGTCCCGGATGACGCCGAATCCGTAGAAGGGTGAACCCATCGCTCTCCCTTGCCCTCCAGGTAGGCCAGTTCACCCGGCCGTGCCCACGGGGTTGTTCCCCCCTGGAAAGGATGGTATGCCTCTTGTGGGGTGACGTCAGAGAGTGTCGCGATCTGCTTATCAACATTAATTTCGGTGCGGTCATTGTGCGGCGACGTCACCATGAATCCAAAATCTGTCTCGACCCTGTCGTAGTTCTGGAATGCTAGTCCCGTCCCTCGCCCCTCTGTGTACGCAACCCTTCCGGATCGGTAGATCGAAGTCGTCTGCGTCGTCTGCCAGTCCATTCCGTCGAAGATGACCATGATGATATATTTTTCCCCGGAAACCATCGCTGCCACCTGGAGCTTGTAAATGTCGGTCTGGTCAAAATACTCCGCCTCCGGATAAAGGGTGCCCATCGGCACCCGACCGTAGATCCTCGTCAGTTTATTTGGGCTGCGGTAGGCGCTGTTGGGACCATCCAGCTGGTCAAGGTTAGCCCCAAAGGTGTATACGGGGACCAACCGGTTCGTGTGAGTCTGCCACTCCGTAAAATCATCTGGCCGTGCCCCCAGTGGCCCCAGGCCGCAACCCCGTCGCTTATCGCTTTCTGATGGAGGCTGCGAAGGTGATCCGTCTCTTGCCCCGAGCACACCCCTGGGCAGCAAAAACACGCCGCACCAAAGAAGATCATTGCGAGCGTGCGAAAGAGACATCTCGGTTTCGCCACCAGCATGTACATCACTATCGATTCAATTGCCAGAAGGAGTCTTTTTGGTAAGATAACGGACAGCTTGGTGCACGTCACGGACTGATAAGACATTATTTCCCGGCGATCGCCGGTCGTATGGGAGGTGGAAAGGACTCACACTCATGCCATCGACAGCGCTCAACAAGAAGCAGCTCAAACAGCACATCCGTGAACAAGGCCATTCGGCGCGCAATTCCCAGGAGGAAAAGGATTCCCTGAGCCAGCAGATCGTGGGAAAGTTCATGGATCTCCCCGAGTATGCAGCCGCAACCACGGTCATGTTTTACGTTGATGTCCGTTCCGAGGTAAGAACACGGTTTGCCCTGCCGGCCGCCATAGAAAGTGAAAAGCGGATTGTGGTTCCCTACTGCGTCGATGGGGAGCTTGAGTTATTCCTTCTTGAAGACATGGCGGAGCTCGATATTGGAATGTACAAAATTCTCGAACCTCGCTCCGAGCTTCGAGAGATCGCTGAAAAAGGAATCCCCCCGGAGGACCTCGACCTGGTGATGGTCCCTGGTGTTGCATTCGATTCCCAGGGAGGGCGAACCGGACACGGAAACGGTTATTACGACAAGCTCCTTCAGCATGCACGAGAGGATGCCCCACTCATCGCGCTCGCTTTTGACTGCCAGATCTTCCCGGAGATTCCTGTCAAGCAGCACGATGTTTTCATGGACAAGGTGATCACACAAAGCGAGATCTACGTTGGCCGGGGTCGCTCGCAATAACCCATCCTTGCTCTCTGGCACTATTCCATTGCCGCCCTTTTCGAAGGAGGAGTTGATGTCGCAGGCAACTGCAAGCAGCACGACGCCGGTTGTGGATACTTATGCGGAGGCTTTCCGCAGCCTTTGTTCCGAGATAGTGATCACTGCACGTGATCGCAAGTGACTGGATCATGCCGTGGCGGCGTGTTGCGGTCATGCTTCCAGCACCATCATGTGTGATTGTGAAGCGGGAATGGACCAGTATATCGGACCAGGTTCATCGAGCGGATTGGATTCGCCAGATGGTCGGCCAGGCGCAATCGTTCAATTCCACGTCCCTCGATTTCGAAAGGACCGTGATGAGGCACTGGAAAAGGCATTACTCGCTCGGATATGCCAGAATGTCCTTACCTGCCCAACAACCGCCTGTTTTGGTGACCGCCAGCAGGAGAATTATTTCAAGCTTGGCCGGAAGATTTCTTTTTTTGGTGACGGCCATCAGTTCCGGGATATTCGCTTCGATGAATTCGTCTGGGTAATCCCAACCCTCGGTGGTGAATATACCGTGAGCCGGCGTTTTGGTTACAGCAGTGGGATCATGGGCGGAAACCTCTGGTTCATGGGAGCGACGGCCGACGCGGCGATCGAGGCAGCAGAATCGGCGGCAGCAGCGGTTGAGTCAGTTCCCGAAACGATCACCACCTTCCCGGGCGGTGTTGCCGCGAGTGGTTCCAAAGCAGGAAGTAAGTACTCATTCCTTTTCGCCAGTACCTTCGCGGAATTCTGCCCGACTCTCAGGGAATCCCTGGGCGATGAATCCCGGGTGCCTGAAGGAGTCCAGTCGATCATGGAAATTATCATCAATGGCCGCAGCCTGGATGCAGTCGCCAGCGCAACCAGGGCCGCTATCAAGGCAAGCCTTGGGACGCCAGGGTTGTTGCGTATTTCAGCCGGCAATTATGGCGGGCGGCTTGGGAAGTCCTTCATCCATCTCAGGGAACAAGTGCCGCCGGGCACTCCTCTCATTGACGAGAATTGAAGCTGCGTGAAAACAAGCGATACGAATGACACATCGTTGCGCGCACCGGCCGGGGCTTCCGCCCTTTCCTTTTGGATCTATTTCTTCTGGATCGCCTTGGTAGTTCTTTCCCTCTGGGGGTTCACGGCCGATGATTCCTTCATCGTTTATCGCTACGCAGAAAATCTTGCTTCCGGAAACGGACTTACTTATAACGCCGATGAATTCATCTCCGCGCTCACCTCACCCCTGCATGCGATTCTCTGCACCCTGTTAACTCTCGCCCCCTGCTCCCTTCTTGTCAGCAACAAGGTGCTCGCCATCGTGGCCCTGGCGGGAAGCCTCGGATGGGCCTGTCGTCGTTTGAATTATGGCCCTTTTCGTTCTCTGCTCGTGATGGGACTTGTCGTCTCCTCACCCCTTGTCCTGTTCTGGACAGTCGGGGGACTGGAAACAGCCTACCTTCTTGCCCTGCTGGTAATTGTCTATGTGCAATTCGACCGCTTCCGGGACAGTCCAACCGGGTGGACCGGCCTGTGCCTCTCGATCACCGTCGGATGCTGCTTCCTTACCCGCTTTGACAGTATTCTCCTTGTTGGACCAGTCCTGGTTCACTCGGCATTTCGCCTCTATCACCACCGGGGCTTCACCACCACCGGTTTCATCGGGCTGCTTTTGCCAGCCCCGATCTTAGCCTGATCGTGGATGATCTTTAGCCTCTTCCACTTTCACGATATTTTCCCGACCTCCTATTACAGCAAAGGGATACTCTTTTCCTGGTACGGAGTGGCTGTCAACGCTCTCTATATTCTGCAATTCCTGATCCTTTAGTACATGCCGATCGTTCTTTTTGTCCTTCTTGTCAGGATCCGCTTCCATCGAGCTCCAACCCGATCCGATGTCGTCTTCGCATGGGGCCGTCGTCACAGCGGAATCCTTGTGGGCCTTCTTCTCAGCCTTCTCTACGCCACCGGAATGGCCACCACGCACATGATGTTCTCCTACCGGTTCCTTATTCCCTTTCTCCCCATTTTTCTGTTCCTGGCACTTGATCTCTGGCGCGACCTGCCTTCCCCCGTGGAATCCACGCCTGGCGGACCATTCGCCGCGGCCACCCTCTCCACCCTTGTCCTTCAGGGCATCCTCCTTGTGACCCTGATGTCGACAAGTTTGAATATCGGGGTGGTTTGTGAATATCCTGCTGTGAACCTTGGCGAGTACGAAGAATTCACCAGGCTCCTTGGGGAGCAGTCCACGTGCATTCGTGACCACTGGTCGCAGCAGGATTCGTCGACCGACCGCCCCGTGGTTTATGTCTACGCCGCCGGAACCCCTGGCTATTTCCTGCCGGACTTCAAGATTGTCGATTCAAGTATCATTTCGTACCGGCATTATTTTCGCTGAGGCGCCTCCGGCGTTTCGCGCTCAGCCCGTTACCTGTTCGTCACCTCTCGCCATGGCCCGGTAGATCGCCAGCTGGGGGGCTTTCTCGCTGGCCTTCAGCGTCTGCCTGCCGCCGACCGTTTGACCCGTTTTGACGGCAAGGTGGAACATTTCGCAGTGTATTTTATCCAGCACCCATCGACCTGGTTCTTCCGCCCTACGTCGATGGGGCGGTGCCATCGTTGACCCCCGCGGGCAATTCCATGCAGTAGTGAACCTGTCGAGCGACTTCCTCGAACCCGAGAGATGGATAAAGGAATTTTCCCACCTCATTCTGGTCCAACGTTTCTATCCGTACGTGAGTCATTCCCTGTTGCCGAAAATATTCAATCGCGTGCTCGATCAAGCGACGGCCAAGGCCTCGCCCGCGGTAATTCCCATCCACCGCCAGGTTCGAAATATTCCCGATGCCGGCCATGCGGTTGCACCAGCAGGTAATGTACCCAACGATCGCGCCCTCCCATTCCAGCACAAAAATACCCCCTGCCTCCCTTTCGGCATCAAGGCGAATATGTTCTGCCTTTCGAGTTTTCCAGTCCACGCCATTGATCACACCATATTTCCGTTCAATATTCCGATCGATGGACACTGGTTCAAATGCCTCCATCGTGATCTGTTGAAGTTTTGGCAGATCATCGGGAGAAAAAACGCGGATCATTCCGTCTTCCATTGCCACGTTCCTCCTGGATTGCTACTGATAGTGATTTTAATCTCCATCCGGCGACTTTAATAGCGCTAGCAGGGGTCTTTTTTTATTGGTGGCGGCAGGATCTGAAAATTCCGCTTCACTCCCGCTTGCATTCCGTTTTCCTTCGGGTCGGGAAAGGCGCGGCAAGCCTGCTTCTCGGACTGATAGTGATTTTAATCCCCATCCGGGAGGCGTTCGGTTACGACCTTTCAAACCCCCTGGACGCGATCCGTGAAACGTACCGTTTCAATGTATCCTGCCAAGGGTCCGTGCCGCAGACGATCGTGGCTTTCCTGGAATCAACTGAATTCGAAGATGCGGTGCGAAACGCCATCTCGATGGGTGGAGACGCCGACACGATGGCCGACCCAGTCTGCGGTCAGTATCCTGGCCAAATGCTCGCTCGCTATACGATCTATCGAGGAAAACGGCCAAGTGTTGAGCCTTTTCCCAACGGAATCCGGAAGGACACACGAAAGCACACGAAGCACTGTTTGCGGCCGTCCGAACGAATGGTTAACGAGTGGGCTCCCCGCAGCCCTGCGCGAGATGCCGCGTGCCATGTTTTGCCTTGTCTTCGCCCCAAGTGCCCAAAACTTGCTGAGATTCTATCGATTTCCCCACCTGTGCGGCTCCCGTTCTGACCCGAAGGCATCCTTGTAAGTAAAGAACAGTCACCGATGCCTTCAGGCGCACGGTGCCGGCGGGTACACTGCGGCCATGGTTTCAGCTCAGGAACTTCGAGGGAATCAAAGAGATATCCCGAACGACTTTCGGTTGATGTGTGTGGGCGACATCCACCTGGGGCGCCGTCCCAGCAAGCTCGCCGGCCGGGTCGGTGACTTCGGCGTCGGCATCCACGAACTCACGCCCGCAGCTGCTTGGCACGCCGCGGTCAAGTGGGCGCTGGCGAACCAGGTCGATGCGGTCGCGCTCGCCGGCGATGTCGTCGAAAGTCTCGAAGACCGTTTCGAGGCCTACGGCCATCTCGAGCGCGGCGTGCGTCGTCTTACTGACGCCAACATCCCCGTCGTCAGCGTGGCCGGCAACCACGACGTCTTTGCGCTGCCCCGGCTCGCCGACCAGTTGCCCGACTTCAAGCTGATCGGACGCGGCGGCAAGTGGCAGCCCGTTGAACTCACGGCCGCGTCCGGTGCACGGCTACGCATCTTGGGTTGGTCGTTCCACGAAAAACAGGAGCGCCGCAATCCACTCGACGAGCTCCCGACGGATCTCGATTCCAGTCTTCCAACCGTCGGCCTGCTGCATTGCGATCTCGATCAGATCAACAGCCCCTATGCGCCCGTGCCTCGTCGTTCGTTCGAGACCGCGCCTGGCGCCGCCTGGCTGCTCGGGCACGTGCATTCGCCGTCCGATTTGAGCGGCCCGCGACCGGTGGGCTACCTGGGCTCCCTCGTTGGTCTCGATGCCGGCGAACCGGGGCAGCACGGCCCGTGGCTCGCGCGTATTTCTGACGATGCACAGGTTACGCTCGAGCACCTCCCCCTGGCGCCGCTTCGTTGGGAAGAAGAGGCGGTTGCAATCGACGAAATCGGCGATTTGCCGCCCGATGACATAGAAGACGCGATTTCCACGCTTCTCATCGCCGGCATGGAGGCGATTCACCGACGCATCGAACCCACACTCGGCGCCACCCGGCTTGTTGGCTGTCGCCTGCGTTTAACGGGCCGCTCGGCGAGCCATCGCAAACTACGCGAGGCCGCCGGCAACGAAGACATCTCCAAGCTCACGCGCAGCTTCGGTTCCGTGGTTTGCTTCGTTGAAAAGATCATCGACGAAGCCGGCCCGGCGCTCGAACTCGAACAACTGGCGCAGACGAAGGATCTGCCGGGCTTGCTCGCGCATCGCATTCTCGTGTTGCAGCAGGGTGGCGCCGAATCCGATCGGCTGGTCGCCGAGGCGCGCGGTGCACTCGACGAAGCGAGCAAGTTTGCCGCCGCCGCGAGCGATGACGACTACAACGGCGATGAGCTGATCGCGCCTGACGAACGAACTCGCCGGTTCTTGCTCGGTGCCGGCATCCAGGCGCTCGAAGAACTGCTCGCCCAACGCAGCGAAGGGAGCACGGCGTGAAGCTCGAACGCATAAGACTAAAACGCATGCCGGGCATCGATCCGGAGTTTACGATCAAAGACCTGTCGCCCGGGATCAACTTCGTGATCGGACCGAACGGTTCGGGCAAGACGTCGTTTCGCAAAGCCGTGGCCGCTACGCTTTGGCCGAGCGCGCATCCGTCGAAGCAATTAGAAGTCCAGTCCGAATGGAAAGACGGCGACCGTCGTTTGGATGCCCTGCGCGACGGCGGTGGCGTCACTTGGTTTGTCGATGACAGCAACGCCGACGCCCCCGCCGTGCCGCCGGCGCATCTGGAACAGTGCTACACGCTGGGCGTCAGCGAACTCTTACCGACTAACACCACTACCGACCAAGCCATCGCGAAAGGAATCCGCGTGGCGATGGCGGGTGGCTACGACCTGCGCGAGGTGGGTGGAAAGCACTTCGTGCTCAAGTCGAGCTTCGGTCGTAACGAGCGCAAAGGGTTTGAGGCCGCGCAGAACGAATACAAACGCGTGTGTAAGGCTCAGCGCGATCTGGCCGTGGATGAAGACCGACTCGGCGGACTAGGCACCGACGCCGAAGCCGCCAAGACCGCCGCACGGCTGATCCCGAAGATCGAAGCTGCGCTCGAACTACAGCGAGTACGCAGCCGCGTGAGATTGCGGCAAGAAGCGATTGATCTGTTCCCGGCGGAGATCGCCTGCGTGTCCGAACAGGACGCAGCACTGCTCGACGAGTTCATTAAAAGTAGAGGCAACGCCTCTTCGAAAGTCAGAAAGCTCAGAGGGCAGATTGACGGACTTCAACGCGACATTTCCGACTCCGGGCTCGGCGAACAGGTGCCCGAGCAAAGCGACGTCGACGCGGCGTCGAAGCGTTCTTCGGAACTCGTGCAAATCGAAACTGCGCTCGCGGGCGCAGGCAGCAGGCACCGTACTGAGGCTGCGAAGCTAGGAAATGCGAAGAAAACGCTGGCCGGCGGCGTAGACCTCGATGCGGTGCCCGATGTGTCGGCCGCGGCATTGAGCCGAACCGAAGCACTGCTGCGCAAACGCGAAAGCGAGCGCGCAAAGCGCGAGGCGCTCGAACAAGCGATCGCCGCACTCGATGGCCGCAGGACCGATGATGACGCCCGAACGCTAGAGATCGCAGCCGGCTTGCTGCGTGATTGGCTAGCTACGCCGGTTGTCATCCCGCAGGCCGTTTCGATGCCCATGGCGCTGGTCGTGATCGCCTGTCTCGTTGCGTTGGCCGGTGTGGCACTGGCGATGTTGCATCATCTCTACTGGCTCCTGGTGGCGGGTGCCGGTGTCGGTGCGGCCGTGGGGCTGGTCTTCGCGTCTCGCGGGTCGGTCGAGGGGAGTGACGGAACGGCAGAGCGTGACCGCCATGCCCAGCGTTTCACCGAACTGACACTCGGTGTTCCCGAGGCGTGGGCGCCCGAGCTGGTGCGCGCGTTGTTGCGTGAGCTCGACGGGCGGCACAGCGATGCGGTGCTGGGCGATACGGCGGACAAACAACAAGAGCTACTCGCCGACCAGCTCAGCAAGCATGTCGCTGATGAAAGCGTTACCGGAGCCGATCGCAAGACGCTGCTGGCCGAAATTGGAATCGATCTGGGCGATGACCTGGCGCTGCACGAGATCGCCGCCAGATGTCGGCAGTATACCGAAGCGATTGCGGCGCTCGTCGCCGTCGAGGCGGAGATCGAACAGCACAACAACGATCTCGTTGGCCCACGCGATGCGGTCGACGGTTTGCTCGTCACGTATGGCTACCAAGCCGCGGCGGATAACGCCGAGCGAGAAGCTCATCTCAAAGCGCTTCAACGGAAGCTCGACAACCATACGACGGCCAACCAACAACTCACTACGGCAGAGACGGATCTGGCCGACGAACAGGAGCGCCTGGCGGCGCTCGATGAACAGATCAAAGCGTTCTACGAAGAACGAGGGCTGACCGTCGGCGATCGTCGCCAGTTCGATGCGTTGCTCGAACAACGGCCGGAATACACCCGGCTGACGGACGCGCAATCAAGCGACAACCGTTCGCTGCGCGACCTGGAAGCGGAGATTGGTGACCACGCCGAGCTATTGGCGCTCGACGAAGAAGAACTGAACCAACGCCTTGATGCCGCGACGGCCAAGAGAGCCAAACTGAGCGACGTTGATCAAGAAATCGGCGCGATCGAACAACGGGTCAAGGACGCCACCCAAGGCAGCGACGCGGAGCAGGCGCTCGCAGACGTCGAGAGCAAGCGCGACGCCCTGCTCGAAGCCGGCGAGAAAGCCCAGTTGGCCGCAGCCGGAAGATTCCTACTCGGCCAGGTCGGCGAAGAGCACGAAAGGGCGAGCCGCCCGGTTGTTCTCGAACGCGCGATGCAGCACTTCGCCGCGTTCACGCACAACGCCTTCGAGCTGACGCTCGCCGATGGTGACGACGGCGGATTCCGTGCGCGCAATACGACGACGCGTGAGCTACTCGAGCTGGTACAACTATCCGACGGCACACGCATTCAATTGTTGCTCGCCGTCAGGATCGCGTTTGCGACCAGCGCAGAACGCGGCTCGAGCATTCCCCTCATGCTCGACGAAGCACTGAGCACCTCTGATCCCGAACGCTTCGTCGCAGTCGCCGAAGCACTGGCCGTACTGGCGGCAGACGGACGGCAGATCTTCTATCTCACGTCGAACCCCGCCGACGTCGCCGCTTGGATGGGCGCCGCCCGGCAAGACACCGCGCTCGCGCCGACGATCATCGACCTCGGCCGCATCCGTTGGGATCAGGCGGCCATCAAGAACATAGACGAGTTGAAACTCCCCGAGCGCGCGACCGTAACCAAGCACGACGGCTTGGCACCCGAACAGTACGCCATGGCACTGGGCGTGCCGGCGGCGCACGTGCACGCACCGATCGAGGCGCTGCATCTGTTCTACCTGTTGCGAGACGACCTGCCGTTGCTCTATGAACTCATCGCAAAGTACCGTATCGATACAGTAGGCAAATGGCTGTCGTTCTCGCAGTCGGGCAGAGCGGATAAGCTGTTGTCACCGCAAGCCTGCAAACGACTCGACGCGGTGTGCGCCGGTGCCCGCG
>Ga0310120_10003218_pt1 | contig 11689 bp, 7 predicted proteins | sample CB27_AW_983_MG_FD_203506 | JGI IMG/M metagenome (GOLD analysis project Ga0310120, IMG submission 203506) | Marine microbial communities from Western Arctic Ocean, Canada - CB27_AW_983 | ecosystem: Environmental > Aquatic > Marine > Oceanic | place: Canada: Western Arctic Ocean | collected... | reverse complement strand
ATGAGGGCGCCGCTGATGAACTTGTCCGCTCCCTCGAATTTCCAGATCATCTTTCCGCTTTTCTGGTCGAGGCAGTAGAAGAAGCGATCGTTGGATCCCACGAACACCTTCCCGAGCGCCACGGTGGGAGGCGCCTCGATGGTGTCCTCCGTGACGAATTTCCAGCGCTCCTTGCCGTTGGCGAAATCAAGGGCGTAGAAGGTCCCCATGATCGACCCGATGTAAACGGTCTCATCCGCGATTGCGGCGTCCGCGATGACGGCTCCGTCCAGTTCGACGCTCCACTCGATTTTCGGATCGCGCGGGAGGCGATCGTCGACCCGTCCGCTCAGCGTTTGTCCGCCCCGCGGCAGAGCCCAGGAGGATGTCTTCCACCCAGCCTGCGGGGCCGGCGCGGTATCCGCGGCCCCGCCTTTGGGCTCGTCACCCGTGCGGTGCGATGCGGCCCCCTCGTTGCCGTCGCAGGCGACGAGGAGAAGGGCGCAAGAGAGAACGAGGAGGGCGAATACTTTGGAGTGCGGCGGCATGACGCCGCCTTGAGGGAGGGCGAAGCACGCTTCGCGCGGGCGGAGTGACGCCTTCAATCCCAGCCACGCCAACACCGGTCGGACGAGCCAACCCGCCGCGCCCCGCCCCCTCGGGCCGTGGCTCGGGTTGCAGCAAAGCGCCGGCGGGCCGGCACACTCGAGAGACCACTTCATGTCGCGCTCGGGGTCAACGATTCCATGGCGCTCTCGTAGAGCTGTACGAAGTCGTCCTCGCGCACCGCCCGTGGATTGAACTGCGCGGTCCACTGCATGGTCGCGTCGGACGCGAGAGTGGGAAGGCTGGCGGAATCCACACCGCACTCCTCCAGCGAGGCCAGCTGCACCATGGCGAGCAATCGCTCGACCCAGGTGGTGAGCGGCAATTCCGCATAACCGCGCCGCGCCAGGAGTTCCCGGTAGTGATCGTAGGTCTCGCGCGCGGTGGGGTCCTCGCGGTTGAAGCGCAGGACATGAGGCAACATCAGCGCGACGGCGTGTCCATGCACGAGACCGTGGCGGGCCGTGAGGGGGTTGGCGGAAGCGTGGGCCGCCCCCAGCATGCTGTTCTCGATGGCGAGACCGGAGAAGGCGGCGCCCAGGAGCATTTCGCTGCGGTGCTCGAGGGTGTCGGTCCCGGCCAGGACCGGCTCGATCGACGAGGCGATGCGCAGGAAGGCCTCGCGCGAAAAGGCGGAGGAAAGCGGGTTGCGGCGGGTGCAGACGGCCGTCTCGAGGGCGTGGGCGAGGGCATCGAGGGCGGTGAGAACCGCCACCTGTGGTGGCATCGATTCGGTCAGCTCCGGATCCAGGATCGCAATGCTGGCGAGCGCCTTCGGGTCGCCGCAGGCCATCTTCTCGTGGGATTCGTCGCGGCTGATGACGGCGTAGCTCTGGCACTCGCTGCCGGTGCCGGCGGTGGTGGGAACCGCGATGAAGGGCAGCATCGGATTCCCCGCCAGGTCATACCCCTTGTAGTCGGCCATCGAGCCGCCGTTGGTGAGGAGAAAGTTGCATCCCTTGGCGGTGTCCATGCTGCTGCCGCCGCCCAGTCCCACCAGGCAGTCCAGCTCGATCCCACGCGCAAATTCGGCCACCGCCCCGATGTCTCCCTCGCCGGGATTCGGATGGGTGGAGTCGAAGACGGTAAAATCGATTCCGGCCTTTTCCAGCAGGGAAGTGGCACGAGCCACGTGGCCGGCCGCCACGATGCCCTTGTCGGTCACGATCAGAACGTGCTGCCCCCCGAGTTCCTTCACGCACGTCGGCAACTCCGCCAGCGCGCCGGGCCCGCCCACGAGCCGCGGGCTCGGTCTGGTGACAAAACTATCCATCACTTGACTCCAGCGAGGTTACCCTGGATGGCACGACGCCGGTAAAGGAATTCGAAGAGGTTGCCCTCGTGCGGCTGCTCCCACTGCACGCGGTTGGTCGGGAGCGGCCCGATATTGAGGCGTTCGATATCCGGGGAATTCATGAGCTGCCTGATCCAGCGCGGGTCCCCGGTCCAGGCCGACACCACCAGGGTCTCGCCGATCTCCCGCAGCATGCGCTCCTGCGCAATCTCCACCACGCTTGCAAACGGGAACATGAACTCCGTGTTGGCGAGCGGGTGCGCAGGATCGGAGCAGGAAATCAAGGTAGGCCGCAAATACGTCTGCCCGTGCGCTTCGACCAGGCGCGGGCCGTTGCGATAGCGCGCCGTGACGTCCTCCGCACCTTCCACTTTCAGGTGTTCGTCGATGAGGTCGTTGATGGAGCCCGCCCACTCCGTGTTCGAAAAGCCGCACAGGAGGGCCTCCTCGTGATCGCGGGGCAGCGGTTCGATAGCCGCGAGTTCGCGGGCCAGGGTGTCGGCCAGTTCTTCCTGGCCCGAGGGAACCAGGATGGCGGAGGTGTTGATACAGCTGCGTCCCCCGTTGGCGGAAATCGATTCGACCAGAGTGCGGGTGTGCTCGGTCCACCTCCCGATGTAGTCGTCCCCGATGAGCACCTTGCTCCGGCCGGTGCCGTGGACCTGGATACTCGGGAAGGCGGCATACTTCCGCACCGTGGCGTCGCTCCCGAAGGCAATCCCGCGCCCGCACGTCATCAGGATGGTGTCACCGCCCTCGTGGGTGGTCGGGTAGAACCCGAAGGCTTCCCTGGGGAAGCCCGCCGCAATGAGGGACTGCACAATGCGGAAAGGCGTGAAGGGATCCTCGCGCCCCGGCTTCAGCAAAACCGGAATCTTGAGGACCGGCGCCGGCAGCCAGAGCGAGTTCACGGCCGGGGCATTGCTGGGTAGGGAGACGCCCAACGCCTCCGTGACCGGGAAAAAGTTCACCTGGAGGTCGTCGAGCGAGGAGATCCCGCGGTCGAACAATTCCAGCGGAATACCCCGCGTCAGCCCCCCGATCACGGTCCGGATCTGGGACATGGCGGCATGGATCTTGCCCATGTTCATGCGGACCAGGGTGTAGGGCAGCTTCGTGAGCGCCGAGAGGGACTCGACATACTCCTGCGGCCCCTGCCCCCCGTCCCCAAGCGGCAACTCGTCGTGCATGAAGAGTTCCGCCGCCTTCTCGCAATACCCAGCGAGGGTGTCCGCCGGGACCTCGTTCAGGGCGGCGCGGGATTTCGCAATCTTGAGCAGATCGCGCCGAATGAGCCCGGGATTGGCGGTGTGAGTGCGGACGTTTCCTGCGCCGGCTTCGAGCTCGACTGTATCGAGGCTGCGGTACTCCTCGCCGAGGCGCAGAATGGGAATCTGGACTTCCTTGCTCATGGTCGCTCGCAACTTCCTCCCGTTCTCCGATTAGTAAACCCCTTCGATCACCTTCTTCGTGCCACTCTGGAAGGGCCGCACATCTCCCACCCCGTCCCACGGAAACTCGTCGCAGGGCTCGCGGCGGATCGCTTCGTCCCGTTCCAGGAATCGCGGCACGAAAAACTCCTTGGTCATGGTGGTCAGCTCCACCCGCCCGTAGTCTCCGTACTCCACTTCCTTGGTGGTGTCCTTCGGGTTCATAATCCGAAGCACGGCCCGCGGCTGCGGAGCGTAGTAGGTCAGGCTGTACTCGCCGGGCGCGCGTTTCCGGCTGATGGCGAGCCCCATCAACGTGTTCCCGTAGGTCGGGGCGTAGTTGATCTTTCCTTCCAGCACTTCCTCTTCGATGAAGCGCACATACTGGGGCGTCATGGTGGTCCCGCCTGCGAAAACGCCCATGATCCCGGCGTCCACCAGCGACAGGCGCTCCGCGAGACTCTCCAACAACTTCGGCGTGGTAAAAATACACTTGATGTCACGGTGCCGGATGATGGTGACGGCCTGGTCGATGACGTGTTCCTGGTAACGGCGCGCCATGGCGAGTTCGCCCTCCGAGATGAGGCGCTTCACCCAGCGGGGGTCGAGATCGATGAAGTAGCACGCCCCACCCCGCCGGTTGGCGAGGTGCTCGATCGACAGGCGCAGGCGCCGCGGACCGGTCGGTCCCACCATCAGCCAGTTGCCACCCTGCGGGAAGAAGTCGGAGGGATAGTGATCGCTGAATTCGGAGTAGTCGGTCTTGTAGTCGTCCCACCCGATGCGTTGCTTGGGCATCCCGGTCGTGCCGCCGGTCTCGAAGACGTTGTAGGGTCTTTCCTCGAAAGCCTTCGGGATGAAACGCGCGGGAACTTCCTTGCGGAGCACCTCGTCGTCGAACTTGGGGAACTTCTGGATCTCCGCGAAACAGGTCACCTCTGCAAGCGGATCGAAGTCCAGTCCCGCGGCCCGCTCCAGCCAGTAAGGACAACCGGTTTCGGGCGAAAAATGCCATTTCATGCTTTCGCGCACGTGCTCGTCGAGCGCGGCGCGGGCCTCCTCCACAGTCAAATCACAACTCATTTCAGGTCGCTCCCTTAAGACGGGCGACAATCCCTACCCCTTTCTGGGAATCCCGCAAGCCCCGCGATCGTGGCCGGATCGGCAAAATTCCCCGCATTTCCGGGCCTCTCAGTGGAAAAACTTCGCCACCGTCTCCTCGCTGGGCGGCCTGGTGGCAAGGGAGACGATCACCATCGCCGCCGCGCCGGCCAGCCAGCAGTAGGCGACCGGCATGACGCCGCCCGGCAGGTTCGGCTCGTCGCCGAAACCGGAATTTGCGAAAAACAAGAACCAGGTGATGAGAACTGCAACGACGCTGGCATAGGCCCCCGACTTTGTGGCCCGCTTCCAATAGAGCGCGGCCAGGACCAGGGGCGTGAGTGCGGAAAAGCCCGAGAAACACCAGATCGCGAGGTCAAAGACGTTCTTGTTGAAGAGGACAAGTGAGAGAAGGTAGGTCAACGCCACGATCGCCACCACGAAACTGCGCGCCATCAGGAGAATCTGCCGGTCGGAGAACTTCTTCTTCGAATTGTGGAGGACGATGTCGTTGGTGAAGATGGTGCCGAGGCAGAGGAACTGCGAATCGAGCGACGACATGATGGCGGCCAGGATGCCGGCCGTGACGAGACCCACGATGATGGGGTCGTTCACCAGGATACCCACCATCTTGGCGAGAACCGCCCCGCTGATGGTGTCCCCCGGGAGCTTGCCGGTGGCCCACACTCCGACCAGGACGCAGGGCACCCACACGATCAAAATGCAGATTGGGTGGGCGATCACAGTCAGCTTGAAGGCTCGTGCGTTCCTGGCGGTGAGCCAGTGCTGGAAGATGTGCGGAAACATCCCGACGCTAAGCGGGATGAACATGTAGGTGGCGAACATGAGGGGCGGGATGCCAACCTTCCCATCGTGGGACACGGTGCGCACCAGGTGGTCCTGGTTGGCCTGCTCGAGGGCAGCCCGCAGCCCGCCCAGCTTCTGCGAAATGAGGCAGAGGGCCAGGACCCCCATCGCCATGAAGACGATGGTCTGGAAGGTGTTTGCCCACGCCGCGGCACGCGAGCCGCCCGCGAAAATATAGCAGAGCACCACCCCACAGATGATAAACCCGGTGAGCCAGGCCGGCACCGCCCCCTGCGTGCTTTGGAAAAGCTCCGGGAACATCCCCGGTTCAGGCCCATGGGGACCGGTCACTCCGATCATGGTCTTGGCCGCCCCGATCACCCCGATCAGCAGGTAGGGAATCACGAGCAGGACAAGAATCGGGAAGAGGAGGTAGCCGAGGCGGTTCGAGTCGAAGCGGGCGCGGAAAAACTGGATCTGGGTCACGAAACCGTGGCGCTTTCCGATCGACCAGAGCTTGATCCCGATCAAGAAGAAACAGGCGGCGTGGATCAGGCCCGAAGACGATGCCATCAGTCCGTAGGTGCCCACTCCGCGCTCGAAGGCCTGCCCGGTGGATCCCACCAGCGCGAAGGCCGTCATGGTGGTCCCGAAGACCGACATGAGAAGCATGAAAGGCCCGATCGAGCGGCTCGCCACGAAGTAGTCCGCGCTGGTTCCACGGAAGAAAAGCTTGGACCCCATCGCGAAGGCCAGCAGCCCACCGAGGTAGATGACGATCACCCAGATCGTTGCCATTGGTTCAGTATACAGTCTTCAGTGTAGAGGGTTCGGACTTCCGGGATTGGGCGCCGATGCAGTCGCAGCTGCGATGGTATCTTGGGGCGGTGGCAAGTTGAGTCGTCTGTATACTGTCCACTGTATACCGCTTACTCGGAATCCCCGCCCTTCGCCCACTCCTCCAGTTCGTGCGGCCACGCCACTTTTATCGCCACCGCCCAGAAGACGGCGACCACCAAGGAGTAAGCGGCGTGGTAGGCGAGGCCGACCGGCATGAAGCCGAAGACGAGGTTCTTGTTGTCCCAGTTCCAGAAGTCCTGGTGGAGAATCGCCAGGGCGAGGAAGGCGATGAGGAATACGAGGGTGGACCTTTTCATGCGGAGAGCTGCTTCCCTCTCTTACTCGGTCTTGCCGATGGCATAAAGGTGGGTCTGGGTGGCGACGTAGAGGGTGTCGTTGGCAACCACCGCGCTGCTGTAGATCGGCGCATGAAGTTCGATCGTGCCGAGGAGTTGCTTTTCCTTGCTGGCGGCCAGGATGACCACCTCGCCGTCCTCCGTGCCGAGGAAGACCTTGCCGTCTGCCACCAGGGTGGAGGCCCATACCCGGCTGCCGGTCTCGTGCACCCAGTAGGGTTCGCCGGTCTTGGCGTCCACGCAGTGGATATCACCGTCATACTCCGCCGCAAAGACGAGTCCGTTCGTGATACTGGGGGTGGAGAGGGAGCGGCCGATCGTTTCGTAAGTCCAGACCGCCTTGTCGCTGATGTCGCCGGTCAGGGAGGGATCGATGCAGCTCAGGCGCCCCACGCCGTCGCCGTGCTCCGGGTCCTGCCCGATGATGGCGTAGACCAGGCCGTCGTGGATGATGGTGGTGGCGATAAATTCGCTGGGGCCCTTGAAGGCGGTGTACTTGATGGGATCGCCGTCTTCCTTCTTGCGGTATTTGGGCGGGTTGCCGTCGTAGCGCCAGAATTCCTTGAGGACGGCCACGCCCTCCTCTTTGTCCATCACGGGCTTGGGGTCGAATCCATAGGCGATCCCGTCGCCGCCACCCCACACCAGCATGTCCTTGCCCTTGACCTTGCCGAGGGCCGGCGAACCCCAACTGGCGTGCAGGACCCGCCCTGAAACGCCGGAGACCTCTTCGCCAATCAGCTTGCCGGTGTTTTTATCCAGGGCGATGAGGCCCGGGAGGAATTCGCCGGGGATGTTGGTGTGCGACCAATCCACCCCGTTGGAAGTGGCGGTGTAGAGGTTGTCTCCTACCACCAGCGGCGAGCAACTCGAGACGTTGTGGGGGAAGATGCCCACCCCGTTGTCGGCGTCGCGCATGTCGTAGCTCCACAGGATGTCGGCGTGCTGGTCGGTGAGCTTGGGGATCACGGGCTTCTTGCCGGGCCCCACGTTCTTGTCGGTCATGAAGGCCACTTCTTCCTCGAACGGCCCGTCGTTGCCGTCCGCCAGGCCATCGATGTCGAGGCAGACCACTTCGCCGCGGTTGGTGACGACCCAGACCCGGTCTTTCTCGATGGCGGCGGAGGAACAAATCCCAACGTACTCCCAGTCGCTGACCTTGCGCGCCCCCAGTTTGGGAACGATCAGTTGCCAGAGGAAACTTCCGGTCTTCTCGTCGAAGCAATAGAGGTTTCCGCGGTCGCCGATGATGCCCTTGTCGCGCGGCACCTCGTTGTTGGTTCCCACGAAGACCTTCCCGAAACCCACCGAGGTGTTCCCGTAGGTTGTCGAGCCGAGCTTCGCGACCCAGCGGACGTTCTTGGCGGAGCTGAGATCGATTTCCTCGGTCTCGTCGTCCATCTTGCCGGGGTTGACGTCGATGGGGAGATTTTTGGCGTTGCCCACCATGTTGCGGGTGGCGTCGCGGCCCCAGGTCGGCCAGTCCTCTCCCTTGGCGGGAGCAGCGGCGGGGGCCGGGGCCGGGTCCGGGGCGGGATCGCTCTCGCCGGCCTTCTTCTCGGCCTTGGCGGCGACGGGGGTAGTCTCGGCGGCCTGCTCTTGGGACTTGGTGGCGGTCTTCTTTTCGCAAGAGCCCACCAGGAAGCTCAGGGTAAAGGCGAAGACCGGGAGGGAAAGTGAGTGGAGCTTCATTGCTGATCTGCGGTGGGAGTGGTGTTATTCGGCGGCGGAAATCTTGATGTTGTCGATGTAGACCCGTTTCTGGGCCTGGGGAGAAAAGGCGAAGACGGCCGGGGCGCCCTTCTCGTGAACGTTCTTGAGGGGCACCTCGATGGTCCACGCTTCGGGTTCTTTTTCCGCGCGCGGCCAGACCTTGGCTCGCACCGCCCCGGACCCCTCGGCGCTGCGCTGCACGTGGGTCTTGAGGTGATACCAGGTGTTCGGCGTGATCCGGTACTTCACGTTTTTCTTCACGCGCTCGTGGTTGGAGCTCACCTCCAAAATCCGGTTTCCTCCATCGAGGGTGATCAGGTAGCGCTGGTTGACGAGGCCGATGGTCGACATGACGCGGCGGTTGCCATCGGTAGCGACGTCCGCCTCCAGGATGTAGTTCTTCATTTCCGGATCGCCGAAGAAATTCATGGTGCGCTGGAAGAGGACGTTATCGAGGCGGTTGGCGATGACCTGGCCGCCGTCTTTTTCGAGGACGTGCCACTTGATGCGGGCGCCGAGCCACGGGAGGGGCGGGAAGGCCACCGCTTCACCGGCCGTGTTCTTCATCTTGAGTTCGACCCCTTCGAAGTCCTCCGCGTAGCCGACGTTGGCCACGACCCGGCCGCGGCAGGTGGCGGACATTCCGTCGATGGTGGCCTTGAAGGCACCCGCCGAAAGCTTGGCATCCGGGCCGGCCACTACGGTGTCGCCCTCGAACTTGGCATCGCCCTTGGCCTTCACCCGCGCCGTGGCCGGAATGAAGGCTTCCCATTGCGCTCCCTCCAGCTTCTCGACCCGGCGGCCCTTCGCGTCGAGGCCCCAGATCGTGAACTTCTGGGAAGCGCCCGGGCTCAGGGCAAACTCGGCGGGCACGATCTGGATCTGGGTGACGGCGCCGGGGGCGGGCGGAGCGGGCGCGGCAGCACCGGGAACGAAGACGCCCTCCTTGTCGCCGAAGCAGTGCAGTCCGTCCTTGGTCATGAGGTACACCTTCCCGGCCCACAGCGCCGGGGTTCCCAGACAGGGGACGTGCAGATTCACTTCGGTGAGAACCTCGGCATCCTTGTCGCCGGGTTTCAGAATGAAAAACTTCCCATCCGCCAGCGGGATATAGAGCTTGCCGTCCGCGTAGGCCGGCGAGGCGTGTAGTTGGTCCGGTCCGAGCTTCTTTTTCCAAAGAGTCTTGCCGGTCTTGGCGTCGACACAGATCAGGTTTCCGGTCGCGATGGTGGAATAGACGCGATCATCGACCAGGACCGGGGAGCTCGTGAAGGCGACGTGCTCGTCATTGCGCCAGACCTCCACCTCCGGCTTCAGGAGAATCTGGTCCCCCGCATTGTAGGTTATCGGCACCTTGATGCAGACCAGGCGGCCCTTGCCGGCCACATCGATGTTCTCCTTGCCGTGGATCGCGATGATCTTGTCGTCGCCGTACTTCAGGATCTGCGAATTGATCCCGCCCTTGGCAAACTGGAAGCGCCAGAGCGGCTTTCCGGTGCGCACATCGACCGCCGCGAGGTTCCCGCAGCCGTGCCCGGTGTAACTGACGCGGTGACCCTCAAGGTCGGCGAAGACCGGCATCGCAAAGGAGCTGTCATCCGGGACGGTGCCGGGCGTCGACCACCACACCAGTTCGCCCGTGAGCTTGTCGAAGGCGTAAAGGCGGTCGCGCGCCGGGCCGGTCAGGCCCCAGTTGGCCGTCACAATGTGCGCGATCACGAGCGGACCATCGAGCCCCAGCGACCCGGTCCGGCCGTTCGGGAAGGTGAGGCGGGCCAACTCTTCGATCAGGGAGTGCTCCCACAACGGCTTGCCGTCGCCCGTGAACGCCATGAGACGGCCGTTGCTGGACTGCAGATAGACGTTGCCGGTCAGCGCATCGACGATGGGCGAGCCCACCCCGTAGCGGTTGTAAACCACGTCGCTGATGTAGTCGCTGAAGCGGCGCTCCCACTCCATCTTGCCGGTGGTGGCATCGAGGCAGAGGAGCGTCTCCTGCACATCGCTGAGATCCTTCGGATTGTCGTAGTAGCCGAAGGCGTAGAGCTTGCCATTCGCGATCACGGGCGTGCCCCCGCCCTTGATGTCGTAGCTCCATAAGTGGTTCTCGCCGTTGGGCTTCCACTTCTCGGGGTAGCCCTTGCCGGGAACAACGCCGCTCTGGTCGGGGCCACGCCAGCTCAGGAAGCCGGAGGCCTTGGGCGGACTGCCCTGGGCAAACATCGTGCCGGAGAGGGCCAGGCTGGCGAGGACAAAAAAGGATCGGGGCGTGATCATGGGACAGAAAATACGAGAGCTGCGACGCAATCCTTCTTCCGAAGATTTGTTAAATCTCGGAATCTGGCGAGGCGCGCCGGGGAGGGATCCTTACCAGAGATCGAGATTTACGCGAACCCCGAATACCTGGGGATCTCCGGGGGATCCGGCCACGATCTGCGGGTTGATAAAGGTGTAATACTCTTCGTCCAGGATGTTGCGGCCGAAGACTGTCACACTCCAATTGTCCGCTTCGTACCCCGCTTGGGCGTCCCAGATCCAGTAGCCACCCTGCTGGAAGGCGGCCGTATTGGCGGCATCGTAGTAGGTGTCCTGGGAAGCCCGCACCGAGGAGCCGAAGAAGAATCCCCCGGGCAGGTCGTAACGGAATCCCGCGCTGGCGGTGAGTTCCGGGATGAACGGCACCGTGTTGCCGCTGTGGTTCACCCCGCTGAAGGGGTCGGCGTAGGAATCGAACTCGATATCGGTCCAGCCCACGTTGCCATGCAGCAGGAGCGGTTCCACCGGCCGCCACTGGGCCTCCGCCTCGATCCCCGCCGAGCGCACTTCCTCGGCATTGACCACGATGAAGTCGGTCGAGCCACGGTCCATGGGGTCGTTGACGTCCCCGGTGTCCTGCACGTTGAGTTGGTAGTCGTCGATCTCGTTCCAGAAGGCGCGCACCACCACGTTGAGGTGGGCGTCCGCATCTTTATACTGCACCCCGATCTCGTTGGACCAGTTGCGCTCCTCGCCGAAGGACGCCGTGGCCGGGTCGTCGCTGAAGGCCGAGTAGCCGTGCGGCTTGATGCCCAGGCCGGTGCGGGCAAAGCCGCTCAACTTGTCGGTGAAGTCGTAAACAATTCCGCCGGTGGGAGAGAAATAGAGCGCGTCAGATTGCGGTGAGAGGGCCGCTGGACCGGGCGAGGGAAATCCGTTGAACGTATTCGCCTTCGAGCGGTCCATCGAGACATCCACAAATTCCAACCGGCCGCCCGCTTCCACCGTCAACCCCTTGCGGATCTCGTAGGCCGCCTTCCCAAACACCGCAATGTTCTGTTCTTCGATCTCGAACTTGGTGGTTTCTCCGAAGTTGGCAAAAGTCATCGGGCCGATCTGGGCGGGAAAGAGCCGCCGCGCATTGCCTGAGTTTTCCTTGTTCATGTAAAAGACGCCCCCGCGCCAGGTGAGCGGTCCCGCCCCGTCCAGACTCTCCAGACGGATTTCCTGGGTCCAAAGCTCCTGGTCCTGGTTGATCAGGGAATTCGCCTCGGTGAAGGGAAAGAGGGAGGGTCCCAGATCCAGGT
>Ga0310120_10003216_pt1 | contig 11693 bp, 6 predicted proteins | sample CB27_AW_983_MG_FD_203506 | JGI IMG/M metagenome (GOLD analysis project Ga0310120, IMG submission 203506) | Marine microbial communities from Western Arctic Ocean, Canada - CB27_AW_983 | ecosystem: Environmental > Aquatic > Marine > Oceanic | place: Canada: Western Arctic Ocean | collected... | reverse complement strand
ATGAAGGCTTCGTTAAACCGCTCGTGATCCACCTGCCGAGTTTGGGGAACATGCCGGTCGCGGACGTGGAGCATCGAACACTGAGAAAGAGCGGCCAGTAGCTTATGCGTCGACTGGGTGGCAAACACTACCGGGGCGTCGTCCCCTCCTGCGGTACTGTGCATGCCGTAGCGGCCGGCATAGACTTCGTGGAAGCGGGCATAGCCGTACCACGCTTCGTCGAAGTGAAGGTTCTTGGTAAGGCCGCTGAGCGATTTTTCCACAAAAGGCGCGTCATAACAGAGGCCATCGTAGGTGGAGTTGGTCAGCACGGTCATCGCCAACTGCTCTGGCCCGTCCCCTTCAACCAGCGGACTCTCCCGCAGTTTCTGGCGGATCGACGCCTCGCTGAACTGTTCGGCGGGTACCGGCCCGATAATGCCGTGCCGGTTGCGGGTCGGTACGAAGTAAATAGGGATTGCGCCAATCATCTGAATGACTTGCTGCAACGACTTGTGGCAGTTGCGGTCAACCAGTACCACGTCGCCCGGGCAGACCCTTCCGTGCCAGACGATCTTGTTGGCCGTCGATGTACCGTTGAGAACGAAATAAGTGCGATCGGAATCAAATGCCTGTGCGGCGTTCCGTTCAGCCTGCCCGATCACGCTACTGTGTTCGTTCAGCGAGCCAAGTTCCGGTACCGAAATCGACAGGTCGGCCCGAAAAACGTTTTCGCCGTAAAAATCAAAAAAGAGTCGCCCGGCAGGACTCCGCAGAAATGCCACACCGCCCATGTGCCCCGGCGTATGCCAGGCATAGTGGTACTCTCTGGCGTAATCGGTCAGCGCGTTGAAGAAGGGGGGCAGCAGTCGGTCGAGGTACCCCTCCATGTTGCGGCGGATGCGACCGGCCATGAAATCGGGTGTGTCTTCGCTGGTCCAGATGTAGCCATCGATCGCCCCGAGAATGTCGACCGGAATACCTTCGACGCCAAGCCGGTCGGTGGCCAGCAGGATCGGAATCGCGTGGTTGCGGCGCCGGACACCTTCGATCAAGAGTTTGACCAGTTGGCTGCCGTCTCCCCGTTTTTCAGTCAGATCCCAGTCGACCAGCATGCAGCCGATCGCCGGGTCCGACAGAAATCGTTGCCAGCCATCCTCGTAGGTGGTGGCCGTTACGGCATCGACCTCCAGATCCTCCAGTGCGTTGACCAGTGCGCGGAGCGCTTCGCCTGCGGCTGAAGTGTCGTGGAATTCGTCATCGATGATCAGCACGTGCATGGCTGTTCTCCGCTGGGGCTGGGGCAAGTTATCGCGTCATTTTAACGACTTCAGTTTGCCGGCAAATGGGGACACGCATACCGCTGGCAAATAATCGGCAGAAAATAACCGGCACCGAGTTCGAGGCGATTGGACCTTTTTCCGGTGGCCCCCGCATCTCGGCAACCGGCAAGGCTTAATTCGGTAACCCGCAAGGCTTACCAGCGTCCGGCCCTGCCAGGAGATTTTTACTCCGCCCGCCGGTTGCGCATCACCAACGAGTGACAACGAGCGAAATCTGCCATGAGCGTATCGAAAATCGACAAGAAGTTCCTGGCAGTACCGTTAAAAATGCCCAAAACGGGTGCTGCATTGTGGCGATCCCCGGGCGGGGAGACTAAAATTCCTATTAGGTCATGAAGAAGCTGGCAGCCGCCAGCGGCTCAAACCCCAATGGCAGCCTTTTTAGAAACGAATATTGGAATGAATCAGGCCATCAGGTACCGACGTCCAGTGGTGATTGGGGCCATGATTGGTCTGCTTGGATTTGGCGCCGTACCAACCTGCAGGGCTGAAGAGCCCTGGCAGGGGGGACCGGAGACGCCCGCGTCGATACTGGCCCGGAGTGGAGATCTGAATCGCCCGAAAGAAGTGGGTAGCTATTATGCAGCCACGGTTCCAGACACGTTGGATTTGGCGGAACGGGCCCGGTTGGGAGTCAACCATTTCACCTCGATTATCAGCGAAGAGCACGATTACGAAATGTTCTGGCGGGCTGATTTTAATACCAGTGATATGTGGGCCTGGCCTGGCCGTATGTGGTTCCAGCTGCGTGCCAGCCCAAGGCCGTAGAGGCCCTCGCAATGGAACGGCTGATGACCGGAAGCGGGCAACATCTGGAGCGAGAGGGGAAAATGTTGCACATGATGACACGCATGCTTGGCGAAGACGGACTTTATTACGTCCAGCCGTCGCGCGGGAAGAAGCCCTGGCTGGGAGCAGACCAAACGCTGCCGCGGGCGAACGTGCACGGACAGGGACGGATGCTGCGGGCAATGATCATCTGGTATCAGTACACCGGTAATGACCAATGGAAACAACACATCGATAAGATGGTCGACGGCATGGACCGCCACCTGGTGGTTCATAAGGACGATTACGCCTTCGTTCCCACCGGCGGCTGGATCGAATCGAACGAATACAGCCGGTCGAGCTACACCTCACGGGGTTGGAAGACCGTCGAGGAACCCGCCAACGAGAAGAAAGGCGAGGAAGGCTCTCTCTTCAACCATCAAGGTCACCTGCCAGGCGCGTTGGCCAACTGGTACATGCTCACCGGTAACGAACAGGCCCTGCGGCTTTCGGGCAGACTGGTGCGGTTTCTGACCAAACCACAGTTCTGGGCGGATGCTCAAAACGGCGACTATCCCGGCGTGGTCGGCGCCGAACATGCTCACTGGCGGGGGCACTTCCATGGCCACATTAACGCCTTGCGGGCCATTCTGGAATACGCCGTAGCCACCAACGATTCGCGGCTGAAGCTCTTTGTCCGAGACGGCTACGAATGGTCCCGGCAGGCGGGTCTTGCCCGTATCGGAATCATGGGGGACGCGCAGGGTTGTGGGCTCGGCCGGGTGATTGGACTTGCCGTCAAGCTGACCGACGCCGATGTGGGCGATTACTGGGAAGACGTCGATTTGTATATCCGTAACCAAGGTACAGAGGCGCAGCTGGTCCCCGCAGATATCCCGCATCTTCAGGAGATGCTTGCGGGCGATCCCGACCCGGCTGTTCCGCCTGACTTGGTCTCGTATTTTGATTTGCGCACGAAGCACCCGAAAGGCCTGCCCGACGGCGTGAAAGCAAAGCGAGTTGTGGGCACGGACGACAACATGCTGCGGGCGTCCATCGGCGGATATACCATGTCGTATCCCCCTTTCAAAACCGGTTGGGCCTTGTGTTGCTCTCCGCACGGCAACATGGGGCTCTTTTACGCGTGGGAAGCCGCCCTGCGGGTTACCGATGGTGTCGCCCGCATCAACCTGCTCCTCAACCGCGCCTCACCCTGGTTGGATGTCCACAGCTCCCTTCCTTATGAGGGAAAGGTGGTCCTCGAAAACAAAAAGGCGAAAGAGGCCTTCGTTCGTATTCCCCTCTGGGTTGATAAGGGGTCGGTAAGCTGCCGGATCGGCTCGCGAAATCTCCAGCCAACGTGGTTTGGTTCTTATCTTCGCTTCACAGGTCTCGAGGCAAGCGACCAGGTCACCATCGAGTTTCCGATCAAGGAGCGAACCGAAACGTGGACCGCACCGGCCCAGGGTCAATACCTCCTGCCCGTAAAAGGAGGGACCAGGTTTACCTGCCGATTTAGAGGCAACACGCTCGTGGAACTAACGCCCCCCGTGTTGCCGGGCTCATGGCTTTATCAACGCCGAGCCAAAAAATACGATGCTCACACCACGCCAACGACGACGGTAACACGTTATGTCGTGACCCAATCGTTGAAGTGGTGAGACCTCGACCCGGGTTGCCGACCATTGCGACAGAAGTGAGCAGAAAGCAGGGGCGAAACCAACTGCGTCTGGCACCACTTACGGGGTGTCGTCGGTGGCTCTGGACGAACGACGAAAACCGGCTGCGGAGCACAGCGCCGAGAGAATCGCGAGCACCACGGTAGCAGGTTCTGGAATGGCGCCGATGCTCAATTCGCCCGTCGCATACAGCGAGCTGGTGTCCCACGCCAGGCCAGCACCCAACTCCGGCAAGTTAACACTGAACTGGCCCTGGAAATTTCCAAAGTCGAGGATATCGAACCGCTCACCTGCCGTCGGCTGGTAACCACCGGTCAGCAAGACCTCGAGCGTGCCATCGGCCCGCAACTCGCCACCCACCGCCAGTACATCGTGCTGACTGTTCGATCTGGTTCCAGCGATCTCTACCTGCAACGTGCCATCCGGGCCCTGGGTGAAATCGCCCGAGATGGTCAGCGTGCCCGAGCTGTTTCCGGGAGCCACTGTTGCACTCGGATTCTCCAGGTTACCCGTCACCGTCCCGGAACCGGTAATCGTGCCACCGGCCCCAACGACCACCCCCCCCTCGGTGAGCAAGGTGTTTCGGATCAAGAGTTCGCCCTCGCCGGCCTTCACCAGGGAATTGCCATTCAGATCGAGCTGGTTGCTGAACTTGAGCGTAGCACCCTGGGCGATGTCGGCGACGGTCACATTATGGATCTCGACTCGAACTTGAAACGTATGCGTTCCCTGGAGGACCTCAAGCCGGGAACTGCCCGTGTCGGCTTCGAGGTGGACCAGGCCCGTTCCCGCAACGGCAACCGTGTGGGCGCTGTCGAAAACGATTTTCTTGGCGGTCACGGCATCATTGGTAAAGACGGTAGTGGGCGCCACTACGCTGGACCCCAGCGTGACGATTTGATCATTCCCATTCGGGACAGAGTTTCCCGCCCAGTTGCTGGCAGTATTCCAATTTCCCCCCTCACCTAAGATCCAGGTACCGTCGGGCAGGGGAGGGCCCGTGTCGTATACGCCAGGAGCGTCTTCGAGTTCCACAAAATCCCAATAGTACGTCGAGCCAACCGAGGCATTCTCATCGCTCAAGACGATTTGGACATTTTCCTGGCCGGAAGGCACTTCAAATTGCAGGAGCAGGTGCCGCCACGGAGTTAGAGTTAACATCCCAGCCGGTTCGAATACCTCGCTACCTTGCAATTCGGCGATCGGGAACCCGGTGTTGGTGGTAACCTTGAGTTTGGGTTCGTTTAAACTGCTCCCGGAACTTCCGTGGACATAGGCCGAAACATTGTAAGTTTGTCCCGCTTCAACGGCAGCCGTGTACGATACCTCGTTGGCAGTGGTACCGCGGATGGTTTTCAGCCCGTAGTCGCCATGCGAAGTGCGGTTGTACAAATCGTGGGTGCTCGCAATGCCTTCCGCGTTGTAATTGAAGATTCCGGTCCAACCGCCGGTTCCCGTCGCCAGGTTCCAACCCGCGGTACTGTTTTCGAACTGGGGATTGCTCACATCCTGGGCCAAATCGCCATCTCCGAAGTAGTCGGTGTTGCCCTGCACGTAATAATGATCCATGGCCTGACCCATGAAATCCGTAGTGAGACCCACGGTGTACCTGTAAGACCCTACACCCGGCATTCGTGAGGCAACCGGGTGGTTGCGAATGGCATGCATCTGGGCATCGAGAAATCCCCAAAATCCAACGTCTGTAGTCGTGTCGGCAGGGTAGGAGCCCTGATAGGACAGCAACGCAAAAATGGTCTTGTCGATCAATCCCGGTGTCTGGTTATCGATAAGGATTGCCATGTTCGCGTGCCAGAGAACATTGCCCGGTGCCGCGCGCTCGTCGATATAGGCTTCAAACAAATTCAGATCTGCGTAGTTGTTGATGCCGTTCCACAAATTCGAATAGGTTGCAGGGTTCCATCCCAATTCCTGGGCAGTAAAAGTTGCAATGATTTTGTCGGGATACTCGGCACGAAGCTGCGCCAGGGCAGCGACAATTCGGTTGGATTCAACGGTGCCATTGGCATACGGAAGAATTTCGTCGATCTCGATGGAATCAAAACCGCCTGGCAATGTCCCCCCCAACGTGTTGTTGAAGGGAGTACTCCACAAATCGACCAGTTGTTGCACGGTGAAAGATGCATTGTATCCCACGGTATAAGTAAAAATTTTTCCCTCGGACCGCAGCTGTTGGACTAACCCGGCATCGGTGGTATTGCCGCCAATGACCGTAAAATGGTCCCTCAGACCCTCGTTGAAAGACTCTGTTCTCTGCCATGAGACGCTGTAGCCATCCTGGTACAAAATCTGGTCGGGCAGTGTGACTGCCTGGACCCACGAGACCCGGCCCAGCAGCCCGATAAGGATCAGGGCCCGCAATGAGTTTGGCAACAGGAGGGATTGACTGATCATTGAGCAACAGGTCTCTCGTATCACCGAAAACATCAGGATCTGGTAAACCGACGTTTCCGCTGGGGACTCAAGTCAAGAACGACCCCGACTCGCCACGGTGTTTATTCTAACACGCGGCACCACCCCTGACGCTGGTGGAACAGAGATTTCGATGTTTTTTCCGGGGGCCAAACATGTCGGCCACTATGGCCGGGGGCGTCAACGGACCTGGCTTCGTGTGGCGTACCCGGCGGGATGATGAACCTATTCGCCAATGGTCAGCTCAAGCATGCCAGAGGGAAACATGCCGACATACTCATGTGGGTACCTGTGCCGGGAAATCAAGGAACCTTCGTCGAGTTCGCGGTAGGGGGAGCATGACGTTTGCGCCACAAGGCTCTCTAGCCTCGCGTCTCCCTACCCCGACGTCAATTCAAAGGCAAACACATTTGGCCCTTCGTCGGTAACCTCTGCTTCGAGTTGGCTCTTTTCGTTGTAGCGGGCGGGCAGGTATTGCTCTTGGACGTCATATTTCTCGCCGCGGTAACGGTCCATTCTCTGCTCGCCCGTCTTTCGATTTGCCGTGATATTCACGCGAAAACGTCCGGCAAACAGTCCGCGGCGCGGCGCGATACGGTACTTGCTCTGCTCGATCGTGGCACCTGCGGTAGGCCCACCGGTGCCAGCGATGGGTAAAAACTCAATCGACCCTTCCGGCAGCGGCTTGCCATCGAGGGTGACTTTGCCGGAGACCGAAAGCCGACCGTCGTTGTCGCCGCACCCAACCGAGACCACAGCGAGCAACAGCAGGCTCAGAAACAGGCAAAACAACCGGTGGCAATTGGCACACAGGCTCTCTGGCGGCCGATTGCGGGAAGAGGTCCGGCGGTTTTGTGGAGCGGTCTGCCAGCCAGATTGGTAGTTCAGAAAAGCGTGAAACAGCGTGGTTTCAACCATATTTCCTGTAGACAACGGGGATTTTTTTAAATTTAATACTGGGCATCCCTAGCAGTTGGGGTTACCATAAAAAGGAAACTCGTTCTCGTTCTTGGGCGTTGCCCGAGTCGGAGTTCTCGTTCTTGGACGTTGCCCGAGTCGGAGTGAGAGATCCTAAAGAGACTACCAGCGTGTTGCTGGGTGTGTACAGGGAGGTATTGGTTTTCGCGACCGGCTGCTGGACCAGAGGTCGCCATTCTTATTTGGAGGTTTGATCTAATGCATGTAAAGCTTGGTGCGACATTGTTAGTAGGTTGGCCTGGCAGCTGGTAGCGCGGCTGTAGCCGACAATCTCTACTTCACCATTGATTCTGGTGACAACGACACGCTGATGATGGTCACGGGCCTCACACGTGGTTCATCCGGTGGCGGGCTCGGTAGTGAGCCGGGTTTCAGGGTTGCCGCAACCGGCTCTGACGGCATTGGCGCGATCGACGCTGCCATGATTGGTGGCCAGCCACGGGTGGCAACCGGTGGTCAGATCATCCACATTTGGGACGGCAACAACATTGGTTACCTTCGACATGGTGATCCCACAGGGCCTGGCGACAACAACCCGGTTCGCGAACTTGTGATGGGCGAAATTGGTGGTAACCCTGACCGGTTGGTGATTGCACGGGAAACAGCGACTGGTGCTACCAACATTCTAGTACAGATGTTTGAGCCATCGACGATGACTCATATCATGACGCCCGGTCCGCATAATACCATTGGAAATGCTGTTGGTATGGCAAGAGGTAACTTTACTGACGATGCCCCGGGAAGCGAAGTCGTCATCGGTACGACTGACCTGGCAACACTCAACAAGTCTCCTGGGTTCCAGCTTTACATACGGGGTGATAACCTGGGATGGCTCGGCCAGCAACCAATTCAGGTGATGAGCGATGTTGCAGCCGGTGACTTGGCGCCGGGACTGAACAACGACGAGGCAATTTTCACGGGTAACATTGGTGGAGATTCGGGGCCTGGTATCGGCCAGCAATCGCATATGTTCTCGACTGGACCTGGTTTCTCGATGGATTACCAGTGGGAAAACGGTGGCGGCGGTCCTCACGATCTGCCTTCGGGTGGGGGACTTTTGTTTAACGCAGTCGCTGTTGGACAGCTCGATACAGATCCTGAGCCGGAAATCGCCCTGGTTGGTAACAACGTCGTCCGCGTCCTGAACCATGACGGCAGCTTTGTTTTCCAGAGCGGACCGACTGGCCAGAACATGACCGATGTTGTGATCGCCGACGCGATGGACAACGATGGTGTGAACGAAATCGTCGCGGTTACCGAGGGCGGTTTTGTATTTGCCTTTGGACATAGCGTTGTAGGCGATGCCGCTTCGGCTTTTGCCGGCGGAGCACTGGGCTACTACAGTACTGGTGCTAATCCGATTACCGGTGTGGCCGCGCTGAAGATCATTCCCGAGCCCACCAGTGCATTGTTGTTGCTATTGGCTGCCTGCGGTCTGGCAGCACCACGGCGGCGCTAGGCCGGCTGCGTTTGTCAGTTTGATTTGTGAGTATGTTTTTTCGAGCAGGGGACCAGTCAGGTCCCCTGCTTTTTTATGACAGTGCTGGTTTTTGTTTTTTTGATACAATGGGCTCGGCCGGGTCCACTGCGGCGTGCAGGAGTGAGCCGGAAGTAGCAAAGCATGGTTGTTTCGAAGAACAGGATGGGACTGATGAAAAATCGCCACGAGAATGTGGTCAGGGGTTTCACGCTTATCGAACTCCTGGTGGTGATTGCGATTATTGGCATCCTGATTGCACTCTTGCTCCCTGCCGTGCAGACCGCCCGCGAGTCAGCCCGCCGGATGCAGTGCGCCAACCGCTTGAAACAGATCGGTTTGGCGCTGCACAACTACCACTCGGTTGCAGGTCGGTTTCCCTACGGTGCGAATGCTGGAAACGGGCATCCGGATTCGCCGCCGGACCGGGATGCACACGGATTTCCCGAGTGGCCTTATTTTTTGACCTGGGTCTTCCCCTACCTGGAAAACTCGACCTACGCAGCCCAGATTGCAGAAATCAATTTTGCCCAGCTTTGTGATCCTTGGGAGCCTTTCGGCACATTTGGCTGTCAGGAATGGCCGCCAGGACTTTTAGGCGCACCTTTTCCAGAACTCTTGTGCCCTTCTGACTGGAGTGAAGTGACGGTAAAAAATATTGTGGGTGGGAGAGCTCTAGCGGTAACGAACTTTTTGGGCATGTTTCCAGGAGTCAACGAGCGGGAGATACTGCTGGATTTTCACCCTGAAGTGATACAGGTCTCTTCGCATCGCCGGATGACAGACCAGGAGCATCGTGACCTGGTGAATAATCGGCGGACCGTCTTTGGAATCAACCGGGGAACGCCGATTTCCAAAATTGAAGACGGGTCGAGTAAAACAATCATGGTCACCGAGTACCTCCGCGGTTATGCAAATTGCCTGCGGGGCTGGTTTTATACCAATCGAAGCGGATTCAAGTTTCTGGTGGCAGGAAATACGCCGAATTCCAGTGTCCAGGACAACCTTCATCGTCATTGTGGAGTGGGGGGCGATGCGCCGGAAGTTAACTTGCCATGTACACCCGGGGGAATTGTGTTCAATCAGGCTGCGGCGCGGAGTATGCACCCTGGTGGGGTGAATGCCCTGATGGCCGATGGCGCTGTGAACTTTCACGGTGATTCGATTGACCTGGTCGCCTGGCGGTCGCTCTGCTGGATGAATGATGGTACCGAAGATGGGGTTGGAATGGTGGTGGAGTGAGCAGCCACCAAGCGTGCCGAACAAAAAATAAATTGCATTTTAAATATTTTATTTATCATGAGGCAGGATTTTCTTGTTAGAATCAAGCGGAGTGGATCGTTGTCGGCGGGGCCAGCAGTATCGTCACCTATCAGGGCGGGTTCGCAGGAGTGAACTCTTTTAAAAGGCAGGAGGTCTTTTGTTCATATTGTTCACAAAAGTAAACTGGAAAAAGAATCATGGTGGGATTGAGCAATAAAGGTTTGGCTTTGATTCTCGTGGGCGTCTTGTGGGTGGTTCTGGCGCGGCTGGCCCTACCTGGCTTTGCAGCCGACCGGCTTTTCTTTTTGAACCTGAATTCAGATGTGGGAACCGGTGCCCAGCAGAACAACCTGGGAAAAGTCGACCTGTTGACCCGCAGTGCCGCTGGCGACGAGGGTACGCCGCGCGGAATCGGCAGCGAACTCGGGTATCTCTCCCAGCCCACCAACAACCCGGATGTGCAGGTGCTTGAAGCGGGTACGGTCGGCGGTGTTGGAGAAGTCGCAGTAGGTGGCCAGTACCTGCAGCGGTTTACGCTTGACAAACAGTGGATTGCCCAGTGGGATCCGGCCGGTGGCCCGACTGAGACCCAGTCGATTGACGCGATTGCCTATGGTGATGTGGGAGATCCCGCTTTTGGCCTGACCGACCGGATTGTGGTCACGCGCCGGGTTCATCCTATCGGCGGTGGCGGGGGCGAGAACGATGTGCTAATTCACATGATCAGCGCCAATCCCATGGCAGCCCAGGGAATGGTTTCCAACCCAATTCCCAACCAGGGGGTGGGAAACTCGATTCACATTGGCGAATTCAACAGCGAAACGCCAGGCAATGAAATTTTGATCACAACGACCGAGACCCACAATACCAGCAGTTCTACCGCCGGAGACGCCACAACCGGAAATACGCTACTCTATTATGCGCACTCACCAACCGTCCTGACCCAAGAGGGAGGTGACGGTCAGATGTTCATCAATCGTCCCATTAGCGATGCGGTGGCCGATGACTTCATTCCCAGCAACCCAGGGTTGGAGTACCTGGTCACAGGCAACAACAGTCCCTCGGGAGTTGACGGATTTGGGCAAGGTTCCCACCTCTTTTCCACCACCGACGTCACCGACTACGTCTGGAACCAGATTTTTGAACGGGAGAACGCCCTGGGAGCCTCCCATGGAACGCCCCCGGGAGGACTTTTATTCAACGCGGCGACCTCCGCCAACCTGGACGCGGATCCGGAACCAGAAATTGTGCTGGCCGGTAACGACGTGATCCGCGTGCTGAACCCAGAGGGGGCGCCTACGAATTCTCAGGCTTTCGGCCCGCCGCTGTTTCAATCGGGGCCAACGACGCAGAATTTTATCGATGTTGTGGTGGCTGACGTGCTGGAAGATGATGGCGTTGATGAAATCGTCGCTGCCAGTGACAGCGGGTTGATTTTTGTCTATGCCAACTCTGTAGCCGGAGTTGTCGGTTCCCCGTTTGGACTGGCCGCGGTGTTTAACACGGGAAATCCTTTGGTGTCGATCGCGGCGATTGCAGTTCCAAGTGTGGCGACTGGCCTCCCCGGTGATTTTAACGATGATGGGACGGCCGATGCGGCCGACTACACGATGTGGGCCGACAACCGAGGGTCAACCTTTGATCTGGGCGGCAATGGGGACGAGACCGGCGGCAGTGCCGGCGTTGTCGATGTTGCTGATTACTCCTTGTGGAAAGCCAGTTTTGGCAATACCGCCGCTGGTTCGGCAACGGGAGCCGTTCCCGAACCAACATCCT
>Ga0310120_10003211_pt1 | contig 11704 bp, 5 predicted proteins | sample CB27_AW_983_MG_FD_203506 | JGI IMG/M metagenome (GOLD analysis project Ga0310120, IMG submission 203506) | Marine microbial communities from Western Arctic Ocean, Canada - CB27_AW_983 | ecosystem: Environmental > Aquatic > Marine > Oceanic | place: Canada: Western Arctic Ocean | collected... | reverse complement strand
CGGACAAGATAGCCCCCTCGATCCGGGATCCCAAAAAGCTCTACGAGAGACTGTTCAAGGCGGACGGCTACCAGACTCATCTCAACGATGTCACCGACCTGCTGCAGGCTGATGCCAAGACCCTCGCCAAGAAACTTGGACGTGATGATCGTGAAACCCTCGGCGGGTTCATGGAGATGATTCGCGACGTTGAAGTCAGGATTGCAAAGCAACAAAAAATGATTGAGGGCGCTGACATCAGAATCCCGACAAACGAGATCCTGCCGAGAGGCGACTATATCAAGTTGCAGGCCGATATGATGCTGCTGGCGTTGCAGATGGGAATCACGAATGTTTGCACCTTCATGATCGGGCCGGAGAGGTGGGATGCCACCCTGCTTTACGAAGGCGTATTCGACAAGCCGGTGCAGCACCACAACATGACCCACAACCAGAAGGGTGACGGCTACAAGGAAGTGCAGAAAATCGACATCTTCCACATGGAGCAGTATGCCTACATCCTGAAACGCATGAAGGAGATCAAGGAATCGGACGGCACCTCGCTGCTGGACAACTCGCTGGTCACCTACGGGGCGGGGCTGGGAGACGGGGCCACGCACCAGTATTTTGATTTGCCGTTGATCGTTGCGGGCAGGGGACAGGGCCAGATCAAGCAGGGCCGGTTCATCCAGTGCGAAAGCGGCACCCTGAACTCCAACATGTGGTTGTCCCTCGCCAAGCTGATGGGGCTGGAGATCGATCAATATGCGGACAGCACGGGTGTCATCTCTGAATTGTGGACCTAGAATGATGGCTGTAAAATCCAGGGTGTGCATCGTGGCGGAAGGTCCCCATTATCCGGGCCGGCTATTCGGGACAGGGCTCCTTCCGGTATCCAGCGCTCTGGAAAGATTCTGATGTTAACGCGGACCCCAGATCGGCACGCGAAGGCTGGCCGCCACTCCCGCTCAAGTTGTTGGCCGCTGCTCCTGCTCGCGGGCCTCTTGACCGAGAGTCGCGGAGCCGGGGACTTCGACACGTTTTTGAAGCCGTTTTTCGCCGAGAAATGCACCAAGTGCCACGGCGAAAAGAAGGTGAAGGGGAAGGTGAATCTCAAGGAGATCACGACGGCGAAACAGTTCCTCGGGAAGCCGAAGCTGATCCTTGACATGATCGAGGCGATCGATGCCAACGAGATGCCGCCGGAAGACGAGCCGGAGCTGGGTGAGAACGATCGCGCCAGGCTCCTCGTGAGCCTGAAGGCCGTTCTGCGCGAGTCGGCGTCCGCCGAGAAGGTGAAGCCGGTCCAGATTCGGCGGCTGAACCGGTTTCAGTACAACAACTCGATCAAGGACCTTTTTCATCTGAACCGGGATGTGTTCCAGATGCGGGAAAAGTTGATGACCCGCCAGGTGAATTACCTGGCCGGGAAACCGGACAAGATGCCGGACAAGGTCGAGGTGGCGTGCCTTTCCCTGCAGAAAAGCGGGGGCTTTGGAAAAGTGAACCCCTTTCCGAGAGATTTGCGGGCAACGCATGGCTTCGACAACCAGGCCAACGAACTGACGCTTTCGCCCTTGCTCCTGGACACGTTTTTGAAGCTCAGCGTCTCGATTCTCGAAAGCCCGGACTTCAATGAAGGGACGGTGGGAATTTGGAACGACTTCTTCAGGGAGCCGGCAGGAGGGGCCGACCTGCAGGCAGAGGTCAGGAAACGGCTCGAGCCGTTTCTCATGCAGGCTTTTCGCACCGCCATCGATGGCGAGACGCTGGACCGCTACACGGCCTACACCATGTCAAAGCTGGAGCAGGAGCTTTCGTTTACGGACAGCATGAAAAAGGCGGTGTCGGCGGTCCTGTCCTCGCCGCGGTTCCTGTTTCGCTACGGAGCTACGAATGACCGGCAGGATCTGTATTTGGTCGCATCGAACATGGCGTTTTTTCTGTGGGGCAGCGGCCCGGACCTGGAGCTTTTGCGACTGGCCCAGAGCGGCGAGTTTTCCACGCTGGGGGTCTTCAACCAGACCATCGACCGGATGCTCGCGGACCCCAGGATCGAGCGGTTTTTGGACTCCTTTCCCTCGCAGTGGATGCAGCTCGAAAACGTCCTTGCCGCCACACCGGATCCCAAGCAAGCCAAACTCTTCAACCTGGACAAGAGCCATCCGGCCAGCGTGCAAATGGTGCTCGAACCGCTGCTTTTGTTCGACGCTGTATTTATCGAGAACCGGCCGATCGTCGAGCTCATCGCTCCGCCCTTCAGCTACCAGAGTGAGTTTCTCAAGACCTGGTACTCAACCGATCTGATGCCCAAACCGATCGACGAGAAGCAGGTCGCCGAAGAAAACCGGGCCAGGGAACAGCGACGCAAGACCCTGGAGGCTACGATCGGGACAACCCGGGCCAAACTGGATGGACTGAACAAGCGGACGGATTTCTACATCGAGAAGAAGTCGGCCAAGATCGACGTGGCGTCCGGGCAGGCGAAGTGGGAGGCCGCCCAGGCTCAGCTTGTGGCTGAGAGCGTGGTGCTCTCGAAATGGTATCGCATCGGGCCGTTCGGGGCGGGGAATTTCGATGAGGCCCACGCGAAGGCGTTCCTCGATGAAACGGCGGTGGACTTGAGGAAGGCGCACGGGAATCTGAAGTGGGAGGAAGCGAAAGACCTGGTCGATGGGAAGATTCACATGCTGAGCGGCCCAAACAGCGCGACGTATCTCTATCGCGTCCTTCGAACGGAATCGGCCCGGCCGCTGGAACTTTCGCTGGGCAGCGATGACAGCTTCAAACTGTGGCTTAACGGCAAGCTGGTCGCCGAAAAGAAGCAGATCCGCGGGGTGGCGCCCGATCAGGACAAGGTGCGAGTGGAGTTGGCCAACGGCGACAACAAGTTGCTGCTGAAGGTGGCCAATGGAGTTGGCGGGTACGCCTTCTATTTTAAAGCGCAGCAGGTGCCGCTGCCGGGGCCGTTGGTGGCCGCCCTGAAAGTGCAGCGGACCCGGCGCACGAAGGCGCAGAATGACACGGTGGCGAGGCACTACCGCGCCATTGCGCCGGAGTTGGAGCCGGTGCGCCGGGAGGTTGCGGCGAGAAAGACGGAACTGAGCAACACCATCAAGCAGCTGGAAGGCGAATTGAACGGGCTTCCCGGGCCCCAGGACCTGGTGAAGCTCCGCGAGGAGGCGCAACGGAAATTCGAGGACGAGATGCGCAACAAGATGCGGTTGCAGACCTTCGAGCGGGTGGCGTTATCGGATCCGCGCTATGGCGGCGTGATCACCAATGCCGCCATGATGAGCATGACCTCGGGTCCGAAGCGGACCCACCCGATCGCCCGGGGGGCCTGGATCATCGAGGTGATCTTCAATAACCCGCCGCCTCCGCCGCCCAACGATGTCCCCCCCTTGAACGAGGACAGCGGCGCAAAGAACCAGACCATCAGGGAGAAGTTCGCCCAGCACCGGAAGAATCCGAATTGCGCCGGCTGCCACTCCAGGCTCGACCCCCTGGGATTCGCCCTCGAAAACTACGACATCGTCGGTCGATGGCGCGACAAGTATGAGAATGGTCGGGACGTTGACGCCAGCGGGACGCTTTTGAAGAAATATGATTTCGACGGGGCGGTCCGATTTAAAGAGAACCTGCTGAAAGAGGAGAGGCGATTTGCCAAGGCCTTCACGGCGCATTTGCTGAGATTCGCGACATCCAAGGAACTCAGCTCGGCAGACCTGCTCACGATAGAAGATATCGTCGACAAGACCGAGAAAGAGGGCTTCAAGATCAAATCCCTCATTCGGGAGGTCATCCTGAGCGAGAGCTTCGTCCGATCGAACTGATCCGGGCGGAGCGGGGCCGGCAGGAAGAGGGAGGCCACGGCGCGAGGGAGCGCCTATTGAGCCCGCAAGACCTGCACGGCATTGATGAGGGGCATGGCATCCGGCGTTGACTTGCCGGTTGCGCCGACCAGCTCGATGGTGAGGCCCTTTTCCAGTTCGAGGGTGAACTCCTTCCAAAGCGCAAGATCGGGCTTGCCGGTCTCTTTCGCCAGGGCGTAGGCGAGCGCGCCACTGTCACAGTCGAGCACGAGGGCCTCACCGACCAGGGCCGCGGACTCCTCCGGCTTGGCACCGGGCGGCGGCAGGCGCAGAGCAGCGGCCCGCTTGATGATTTCTTCAGCTGCGGCTGCGAGAGACGGATCGCCGGTCAGGGAATCCGCGTTTAGCGCCTCGTTTCCCCGATAGCGGTGCTTTCCGTGCAGCGCGCCGATGAGCGGGTAGAACGGCTCGCCATAGCCGGCGGGGATGTCGGGGTCGGTTCCCGCCCAGGCATCATGGGCGCCGGAGGAGCGCTTGTAGCTGTTGAAGAGAGCCCAATAGAACTGCTTGAAGTCCATCGGCATGTAGAGGTTGCCGGCCGTGGCGTAAATGTGCCCGACGGGGGACAGGCTCCAGCGATTGAGAGTTTCACAGTGCGCCCCGTTGCAGCATCAAGGCAGCCTACCCGTCCCTCGCCGGCACTGGTGAAGAAAAGCGAACCGCCGGCGGCGGTGAGGGCGAGGGCATGGCGGTTGTATTCGGGCGTAATTTCCACGTGCAACTCGCCCTTCTGCACGGGAGCATGTCGTGATTGGCGGGAGGTGAATACCCAGAGTTCCCGAAGCGGAAGCTGAAGCGTGTCGCCGGTTGCAGCGGTGCGGGAGTAGTCATGGCGATAGGTTGGCCTGTCTTCGCACCGCCTGTCTTCGCACCAGACGCGTTGGGCCGAAAGCAGGAGGACCAGCGCCATCCCGCGGAGGTAACGGCCGGTATTCACCCTGTCGCCCCTCAAATTTCAACGAATCTGGTGTTCTTGTGGGGTGAGCAAATTAATTCCCTAGCAAATTAATTCCCAGACAAATTATTGAGAAATCGCTCGACACGCTTGATTCCGCGCGTTTTGCTTGGGACGTCATGCCGAAAGCCCGTTATATAGCCCCGTGGCATCAGGAGGACCTCTGGGAGAAACTCGCCCAGGTTGAGGGCGAGGAACTCTCGGAACTCTCGGTGGAGGCCCTGCGCGACCTGAAGGGAAAGCCCGCCATCTACCACTGCATCTCGCGGGTGGTGGATCGGCGCTTTGTCCTCGGAGAGGTCGAGAAGGAGCAGTTCGTCGCGTATATGCGAATCTACGAACAGTTCTGCCAGGTTCGGGTGCTGGCCTTCTGCGTGATGTCGAATCACTTCCACATCCTGCTGGAAGTCCCCGCCCCGCCCGGAGACCGGGGGCATTCCTGGTCCGACGCCAAGCTTCTCAAGCACCTGCGCTGCCTCTACTCCGGTGCCAAGATGCGCGAGATCGAATGGAAGCTCGCACACTTCCGTTCGCAGAACAACACGCGCGGAGCCGAAAAACTCCGCGAATCGTTTTTCCGCCGCATGTGGGACCTGTCCCAGTTTATGAAGACTCTCAAACAGCGCTTCACCCGCTGGTTCAACAAAGAGCACGGCCGCACCGGCACCCTGTGGGAAGAACGCTTCAAGTCGACCCTGGTGGAAAGCGGCCTGGCCGCCCGGTCGGTGGCAGGCTACATCGACCTGAACCCAGTGCGGGCCGGGATCGTGAAGGAGTCCGAGAATTACCGGTGGTGCTCGTTCGCAGAAGCGGTGGCGGGGAAAAAGCGGGCCCGCGAGGGATTGCAACGCGTCATGTATGAGCGCGAACTGAACTCCACCAATGACCCGTCTTCGCGGCGCTACGCCGTGGCAAGAGAACGAGCCGCCGAGATGCTGCTGAACTGGCGCAGTGCAGCGTGGCGCTACCGGCAAATTCTCAAAGCGGACCAACAGCGCGGCAAGGTCGGCGCCGGGACCGCGATGGAAGAGACGCCGCCCCTGAGCGAAGCGGAAATGCTCCACAAGAAAGTGCGCTACTTCGCGGATGGACTGGTGATCGGGACGAAACGCTTTCTCAACGGTCTCTTCGCGGTCACTCGTGACTACTTCGGTCCGAGCCGACAGTCCGGCGCGCGTAAGTTTCGCCACGTGAAGACCACTCTCTGTGCCATGCGCGATCTCACGGATCCGCCTCCGGGCAACCGCTGATCGCACTGTCGGAAAAAAGTGCACCGGGCTCGCGCATCGCATAGAAAAGCAAAAGTAATGGCTGTTCGGTCAAGTCTTGCGATTGTCGGGAGCCACAGCTTCGTGAAATTCGTGCCAATTCATGACGTCGGCTCGCCACGGCGAAGCGCCAGTGAAGACGGGAGCCGATTCGAGTAAGAAGCGGTGGAATCGCCGGCGGATTCTCCAACGCGAATGGCCACGAATGAACGCGAATTCGAAAGGTCCGGGGCGCAGCCTTGCCAGCAATTGGCCGGCATCTGATCCTCGAGATTGCACCCTTGTTCTGCGGTGAGTAAAACTCCTTCGATGAGATTCTATTCAGTGACCCTTCTCCTGAGCCTGTTGGCTGCAACCGGACTGTCAGCGGATAGCGAGGCCGCGAGCCCTTTGTCGCTCGAGATGGAGTCCCGAGTAGTTTTGATCGGCAACGGCCTGGGATCACGCATGATGCGCTACGGCCATTTCGAGACGGAGCTGCAATTGCGGCACCCTGATCACCGGCTCTTCATTCGAAACCTTTGTGACGAAGGAAGCACGCCCGGGTTCCGGCCGCATTCAGCACGACCGTCTCCCTGGGCTTTCCCGGGTGCGGAGAAGTATTATCCCAGGCAATCGGAGGCCAAAGATAAATGGGGCTCAGGACACACGGGATTCGGCAAGTTTGAAACATCGGATCAGTGGCTCAGTCGATTGCGGCCCGATGTCATGATCGCCTTTTTTGGTTTCAACGAGTCCTTTGAAGGAGTCGGTGGCCTGGAGAACTTCAAAGCGGAACTCGAAGACTTCGTCAAACACACCCGATCACAAAAATACAATGGGGTGGCCGCTCCATATCTTGCCCTGGTTTCACCAATCGCTTTCGAAGATCTCTCTGTAACGCACGGCACCCCGGATGGCACCGTGCCCAATGCCAATCTGGCGCTCTACACCGCTGCGATGGAGGTCGTTGCGGCAAAGCAGAAGGTGAAGTTTGTCAATCTGTTCTCACTCACCCAGGGATGGTACGAGTCCACGGATGAACCGCTCACACGGGATGGCGCCTTGTTGAACGAGGCGGCCTACGACAGGCTCGCCCCGGTGCTTGCCGATACCCTGTTTGGGACCGCGACCACGCGTCCTTCCAGGGAAATCGCTTCCGAGGTGTTGGCCGCAATGCAGGAGAAGAACTGGTTCTGGCACAAGTATTACAAGATCCCCAATGGAGTGCATGTCTATGGGCGGCGCCATGGGCCATACGGCCCTGCCCACTATCCCCACGAACTCAAGAAACTCCAGGAAATGACGGCCGTTCGCGACGAAGCGATCTGGGCAGCGCTCACCGGCCGAGCCTTCGATGTGACCGCCGCGGACGCCAGGACTCATCCCTTGCCGAAGATCGAGACGAATTACAAACCCAGCGGCAAGAACGGAACGCTGGACTACAAGTATGGTGCGGAGGCCGTCGCCACCATGACCGTGCCGGAAGGATACAGGATCGAGCTCTTCGCCTCCGAACAGGAGTTCCCCAACCTCGCCAATCCGGTGCAGATGGCGTTCGACAACCGCGGCCGCCTCTGGATTGCCACCATGCCGACTTACCCGCACTACAGGCCGGGCGATCCCAGGCCGAACGACAAGCTCCTCATCCTCGAGGATACCGATCACGACGGAACAGCGGACAAGGAGACGGTCTTTGCCGACCAATTGCATTTGCCCACGGGATTTGAGTTCGCACCCGAAGGCGTCTACCTCGCGCAGGGGACGCATTTGATGCTGCTCCGGGACACCGATGGCGATGACAAGGTCGATGTCAGGGAAACGGTGCTTAGCGGGTTCGATGATCACGACACCCATCACGTCATCAGCGCCTTTTGCGCCGATCCCTCCGGCGCGATCTACATGGGAGAGGGCACCTTTCTGCACAGCAACGTCGAGACTGCCTACGGACCGGTTCGCAGTTCCAATGGCGGCTTTTTCCGTTACCAACCCCAGCGGCACCACCTGGAACGCTCGGCGCGCCTTGCGATCCCCAACCCCTGGGGAACGGCCTTCGATGATTGGGGCCAGAACTTCTTCACCGACACCTCCGATCCGAACTTGCGCTGGATGTTGCAGGGGAGCGTCAAGGTTCGCTACGGCGAGTTTGCGCCCAATCCGCCCAACCTGGTCGAAGAGAAGCACCGGGTCCGGCCCACCGCGGGCCTCGAGTTCGTTTCCAGCCGTCATTTCCCCGACGAAGTGCAAGGTGACGTGGTCATCCACAATACGATCGGTTTCCTCGGCACGAAGCAGCACACCATGGAAGACGACGGCACCGGTTACCGGAGCCAGCATCGGCACGATCTGCTGGTCGGCTCCGACCCGAATTTTCGGCCGGTCGACATGGAGTTCCCGCCCGATGGTTCGCTCTACTTGTTGGACTGGCACAACGTCCTGATCGGTCACGGCCAACACAGCGCCCGCGATCCGCTGCGCGACCACGTGCACGGCCGCGTCTACCGCATCACCTACCCCACTCGTCCCCTGGTGAAGCCCGCCAGGGTCGCCGCCGCGAAGATCCCGGAACTGTTGGACAACCTCAAGCTTCCCGAATACCGGACCCGTTATCGGACCCGCCGTGAATTGCGCGGCCGCTCCGCCCGTGAGGTTCTCGCCGCGATCCAGAAATGGACCGCCAGCCTCGACGAAAGCGATCCGCGTTACGAACACAACCTTCTTGAAGCGCTTTGGGTCAGTTGGGGATTGAACGTGGTCGATCAATCTCTCCTGAGGCGGCTGCTGGATGCCAGGGACCACCACGCGAGAACGGCCGCGGTGCGTGTCCTTCGTTACACGGGTCATCAAGTTGCAGACCAGGCCTCGCTTCTGATGAAAGCCGCTCGCGACCCTCACGGACGCGTGCGTTTGGAAACGATCGCGGCCGCTTCCTGGCTCAGCCCCGAACACGGTCTGCCCATCGTCCAGGAAGCAGGCAAGCTCCCAATCGACGAGTGGATCAAGCCGGTCTATGAGACCGCGCTGGCCCATCTGCAAGGCCAGGCCATCGTCACCGAGGCTGTTGCCATTCCCGAAACAACTCTCGAGGGCGAGGCCAAAGCGCTCTTTGTCAAAGGAGTCGAAGTCTACCGTCGCGAAGGACATTGCACCACCTGCCACCAGGAGAACGGGATGGGCCTGCCCGCGGCGCAATTTCCACCGCTCGCGGGCACGCAATGGACCCGGGGAAGCGAGGAGCGCTTGATCAAACTCACTCTCAATGGATTGCTGGGCCCGATCGAAGTCAAAGGCTCGAAGTATCCGGGCCAGGTTCCTATGACGCAATTCCGGGGACTCAGCGACGACGAGATCGCCGCGGTTTTAACGTACGTCCGCAATGCCTTCGGAAACAAAGCCTCCGTCATCACTCCGGCCAAAGTGAAGGCGTGCGCACCGCAACCAAGAACTACACCGGCTTCTACGATCCGGCAGACCTACTCAAGGCGCATCCGCACAAGAACTGAAAATCAAGCAGAAAGGGTTGCCTCAGCGGCCGCACCGACCACCGCCCCCGCGTCTACCGCGTTCCCTGCGATCATTTTCGGAGTCCTTGGGGCGCGGTAGTGCCCTAAGTTGCGCAATGGATAAAATCGCAGATTTCACCAAGGTTCGCTATGAACCAATGGGCAAATACCTGAATTGACCTCTCACGACGGGCGTTTTACGGCAGCGGGCGCATTATCGGAGGGATTTTCAACACGTCGGTGCCGGGCGGCATATGGCGGGTCATCCTCGCTCTCCCATCCCGGTAACAATCTCCGCTGGGCGTGGATTTGGGGCCAGGAGAATCAGAGCGTTACACGCACACCCGCGACCAGAATAGACAAACCGCGCCCCTTCCATCAATTAAATCACGCGAACACCCTGCTTGAGCCCGCCGATCGTTCCGCTAGCCTGCCTTCCTGATGAACGCCCGTATTCTTACTCGCGGCCTGGCCGCACCGGCAATTGCCGGATTTTTCGGAGTCGCCACCGCCGTCGCGAAATTGCCAGCCGGACTGGAGGGGCAAATCGCGACCCTCCGCGCCGTCGGTCCGGAGGGCGAGGGAAACCCGGCCGCGGCGGCCGCTTTTAAATCCATCTCGGCCTCCGACGCCGGCGCTATCCTGCCGCTGCTCCAGGCCATCGAGTCGAGCGGTCCGCTCGCTCGCAACTGGCTCCGTTCGGCGGTGGAAGTGATCGTCGAACGCGAACTCAAGGCGGGGAAGACCCTGCCTGTGGATGACTTGAAAGTCTTCCTTCTCGACACCGGCCAAGCGCCCGAGGCGCGACGGCTCGCCTTCGACTTGATGGCGGAGATCGATGCCGCTTCCGCGGAAAAGCTCATCCCGGGCTTTCTCAACGATCCCAGCACCGAGCTCCGGCGCGACGCCGTGGCGCAATTGGTCGCCGCAGGCAAAGCCCTCACCGGGAAGGACGACAAACCTGCCGCCATCGCCACCTACCGCCAGGCGCTCGACTCGGCCCGCGACGTGGATCAGATCCAGGAAATCGCCAAAGAGCTTTCCGAAAATCTCGGCCAGGCCGTTGACCTGCCGCTTCATTTCGGATTCCTGACGCACTGGCAGGTAAGCGGACCCTTCCACAACACCGGACGTGCGGGATTTGCGGCCGGGTTCCCGCCGGAAAAGGAGATCGATCTCAATGCTGCCTACCCGGGAAAAGATGGGACCCAGGTGAAGTGGCAGCCGGTCGCATCGAGCGACCAATACGGCAAAGTCGATCTGAACACACCCTTCAGCAAGCTCAAGGAGGCCACCGCATACGCCTACACCGAGTTCGTTGCCGCCAGTGCCCGTCCCGCTGAATTGCGGCTGGGCTGCAAGAACGCGTGGAAGCTGTGGCTCAATGGAAAACTGCTCTTCGGCCGCGACGAATACCATCGTGGCCAGCGCATTGACCAATACAAGTTCCCGGTGCAATTGAAGGAAGGGAAGAATACCATCCTGGTGAAGCTGTGCCAGGACGAGCAGAAGGAGTCATGGACCGTGGAGTGGGAATTCCAACTCCGGGTCTGCGACGCCACCGGCACCGCCATCCTGTCCACCGATCGCCCCGCAACACCCAAGGCCGCCGAGGCAACGGCAAAGTGAAACCCTGATATGTGCGAAAGTTAATGGAGGGCACTTCGCGCCCTCATTGAAATCTCGGTCTCTTTCGCGTCGTTAACGTCTTTCACGGTTCTCCAATTTTCCAATTCTTCAATTCTCTGATTCTCTACACTCCACGCTCCCATGCCCTCCCCTCACCTGACTCTCATCGCCCTCACTGCGCTGCTTGCCCCGAGCCTGGCGCGCGCCGACTGGAACCAATTCCGCGGCCCGAACGGGAACGGCTACATCGCCGGCAATGCAAAGCTTCCCACCGAGCTGAGCGATAATTCGATCGCATGGAAGGCTCCCCTCCCCGGCCGCGGCCTGGGCAGTCCGATCGTCGTGGGCGACCGGGTCTTCGTCACCGCCGCCAGCGGCCCGGACCAGAATCAGCTCCAGGTGCTCTGCTTTTCCAACGCCGACGGGAAGGAACGGTGGCGTCGCAGTTTCTGGGCGACGGGCCGCACCATGTGCCACAAGAAAACCTGTGTAGCCGCCCCCACCCCGGCCAGCGAC
>Ga0310120_10003209_pt1 | contig 11710 bp, 9 predicted proteins | sample CB27_AW_983_MG_FD_203506 | JGI IMG/M metagenome (GOLD analysis project Ga0310120, IMG submission 203506) | Marine microbial communities from Western Arctic Ocean, Canada - CB27_AW_983 | ecosystem: Environmental > Aquatic > Marine > Oceanic | place: Canada: Western Arctic Ocean | collected... | reverse complement strand
CCGATGGCAAGGGTCAAGGTACGAATGATCCCGCCCAGGGATTCAAGTACCGCGGCTTGCGTGATGCAGCTGACATCCTCTTCGTCGTGACGGTCAATCATGACTGCAATGATTCGCTTCTTGATGACGTCTGCATCGGCGTAGGCACCGAACTCGACGAGGATCCGATACAACGAGGTGCGGTTGAAGAGTTGCATCACAGTGGCTGCTGGGGCGAAGACGGTGTCGTCGATGTCCTGACCCATCTGGATGCCCTTCGATTCGAGCACGCCGATCACGCGCATTCGCGCGTCGCCCACGCGAATGGTTTGGCCGACTGCTTCCTCGTTGTGAAACAGTTCTTTCGCAACTTTGTGCCCGAGCACCGCGACCGATGCCCCGCGGTCAAGTTCTGCGGCTGGCAGGAGGTCGCCGCGTGCAGCGCGCAGGCCTTGGGCCAAGAAGAAATCCCGGGTGGTTCCAATGATGCCAAGTTGACGTCGGCGCTCGCGATGAGATACGACATCCGAGGCGTTCGTCATCGGGATGACGCGCTGAACACCTCGAAGTCGTCGCTCGAGGGCACGTGCGTCTTGCAGGGTGAGGTCGTTCGGCACACCTCCGACACCGGACATGTGTCCCTGGGTTTCGGTTTTGCCGGGGATCACGATGACGAGGTTGGTGCCGAGTGACTGAAATTCGTCGAGAACAAAAACTCGGGCGCCTTCGCCCAGCCCCGTCAAGAAGACCACCGCGGTTGCCCCCATCGCGACGCCGAGCAGGCTCAGCAGCGTGCGCCTGCGATTTTGCAACAGAGCATTGCCTGCGAAGCGCACGACGTCGAGAGACTTCATGTTGTTCGCTCCTGTTCCGACTCTGCTTGGTGAGCTTCTAGTCGCGAGGAGAAGAGCGCGTCCAGGCTCGACACTTCGTCGCCTTTGACCTGCCGCAGGATCTCCCCGTCCGCCAACACGATCACCCGGTCGGCAAGCCGGGCGACGTTGGGGTCGTGGGTGACGGTGATCAAGGTGATGCCTTGTTGGTTCAAGTCGCAAAGCAGGTCGAGGACCTGCTTGCCCGATGCGGAGTCGAGGTTGCCCGTCGGTTCGTCGGCGAGCAGCATGCGAGGGCGCATCACAATGGCTCGGGCGATCGCGATGCGCTGCTTTTGCCCGCCCGACATTTCAGAAGGTCGATGAGTTTGCCAATCCGCCAACCCAACCGAGTTGAGGGCATTCATGGCGCGGCGCGTGCGTTCGGCGGGCGAGATCCCCGCGAAAAGCATCGGGAGTGAAATGTTCGCTAAAGCGTCGAGTCGCGGGATCAAGTGAAACGACTGAAATACGAAGCCGATTTGATAGAGCCTCAGTTCGGCGAGCTCGTCTTCGTCGAGTTCGGCGACGGTGCGTTCGTCGAAGGCGTACTGGCCTGCGGTGGGACGGTCGAGGCATCCAAGGATATTGAGGAGGGTGGACTTGCCCGAACCACTCGGCCCCATGATCGCAATGTGCTCGCCGTCTTCGATCGTGATACTGACATCGCGCAGGGCGTGGAGTTCGTGCTCTCCCATCTTGTACGTTCGGTTTATGCCTTCGAGGCGGATCATCCCTCGCTGTCCGCGTCTTCTTCGTCCGCGATCTCAGCCTTGGCCTCGGCCACTACGTCTTTGTTGTCGAGGCTCGTCACGACCGCATCGCCGAGATCCAAGCCCGCCTTGACCTCGACGAAGTTCCAGTTGCGCAAACCCACTTCGACGAAACGTTCTTCGAGGACGCCAGAAGCGTATACGAGAACCCGGCCTCCTTGGAGCAGAGTCTGGGTCGGAATGCGCAGCACATTAGCTCGGGTGTCGAGGGTGACTTCGATGTCGGCCGACGTACCGACCATCATGCTGGATTCGAGCGGAGCGGTGTCGAACTCGACTTCGACTTCGATGGTGCGGTTTTGGGCTTCGACGTCGAGCACGTATGGAGCGACGCGGACAACCTTGCCTGTGAACGATTCACCAGGATGTGAATCGATCGTGATCTTCGCGGCCTGTCCGACTGAAATGCGGTTCGAATCGACTTCGTCCATGGGGGCGCTGATGTAGAGCGAATCTGGATCGAGCAAGTCGATCACAGCGGGCGAACTAAGCAGTGGAGGCGACGGGGTGACCCATTCACCGAGCTCGGCATTGACCTCAGCCACGACGCCATCAAAGGGTGCGCGGATCTCACTCTTTTTGAGGTCTGCAAGAGCCGCGCGAACTTCGGCACGCGCGCGCGCGATCTCTGCCCCGGCGCCCGTACAACCCGCGTCGGCCGATCGGTAGGCGACGTCAAGTCGGTCGAGGTCTTCAGCGGAAGCCACATGATTGCGGGCGAGCTTACGGGTGCGTTCGAGATCCCGTGCCTTGTGATCGCGTTTGAGGCAGGCTTCGATGCGCCGCTCGACGCGTGTCGCGAGCGCGGCTTGACTGAGTTCGACGCGGGCTTGCAGCGACGTGTCGTTAAGCTTGACGAGCAAGTCGCCAGCCTTTACGTGGTCGCCTTCGCGGTGGAAGATCTTGATGACGCGCCCACCCGTTTCCGCCGATATGCGAGAGCGCAAGCGCGACCGCAGCGTGCCCGCCTTGGAATTTGTGACCGTCGACTCGACGGTGCCGCGGTCTACTTCGACGACCTTGACCTTGACGCGTTCTTGCGAGAACACGGTGAACCAAAGCACGACGGCAAGGGCGACAACGACCGCGGCAGTGATCCAGCGCTTCGAGTTGCCTTCGCGCTCGTGCTGAAAATCCGACATGGCGTGATGCTACCCCGCTGGCAGACATGCGTCAGAATGCGGCGCGAAACTTTTCGTAGGCGTAGCGTTTTAAACTGAATCGCCGAGGTCGGTCTCGGCGATTTGATCGACTGAAGCCGGTTAGATCTCGAGCCATTCGACGCCGTTCTGGGTTGCCCTGCCGATTCTCCTGCACCGAACTGTTGCGACCTACGGACAGGCTGGACATGTTTGGAGACGATCTAGTCGAACAAGGTGTCATCAGCGAGCGCAAGTTCGAGGCTGCTGTCGAACTTCAAAAGGGATCGAAGGTTGGGCTGGGTCGCCTGGGTGATCAGGAAGACATGATGACCCTCGGCCAGATATTCGAGGTGCTCAAGAACCAAGATGAAATCGACAAGTTCTTCGGAGAGATCGCCGTATCACACGGATTCTTGGCGACCGGATAGGTCGAACACTTGCTCGACCGGCAGCGGAAGACATCCGTACGGCTCGGTGAACTTCTCGTTCCGCTTGGCGTGTTGGAGACTGAAGAAGTCGAGATTCACCTCGAGGCTCGAGACCGAATCGTTCGACGTCGTTGTCGAGAAAGTCTTCGTACGCAGTCGCAAGAGCGACGATCAGTGCGAGGGCGAAATCAAACGCGGCGCGTGCATGAGGCACGCGCCGCGCGATGGAAACACTGCTTACAGGGAAGCGGATGGGCTACGAACCAGCTAGGGCGCGATCGTACTCGTCGGCCAACCGTACGCCCCGTACTCCTTGCCGCGAACCTTGCTCTTACGCATCAATTGAATGCCCTTGAGCACATCCGAGCGAGTGACTTGGCCAATAAGCCTTCCGTCCTCTACGACGGGAATTCTCCGCAGCGTGTGCTCGAGGAAGATGTTCGCGATCCGAAATATGCCCATGTCGGCCGTGATGGTGAGGCAATCGCCGGTCATATAACGACTCACGAGGATGTCGGAATTGCTGTAATCGTCGGCGTAGAACGCGTCAGACGCAATCACCTTCATGCAGTCGAGTTCGGAAAGAATGCCAAGCAGCATGCCATCGGGGGTAGTGACGGGACAACCAGTGACATTGTTCTTGATCAAGATTGGGATCGCCGTGAAAACGCTCATTTCTGGATTTACGACAATTCCAGGTGAGGTCATGATGTCACGTGCAGTCAAGATTCTGGGTGTGGCCATGGTTGTCTCCTTCTAGACGATTTTGCTCGCGGGGATTCTTCGAACGTTTCTCCTTGGTTCGTTCTGAGTTTCGTGTCTTGCTGTGTCGAGCGCTGTTCTTGTGTTGTTCTTGTGTTGTTCTTGTGTCGTTCGGGTGCTGCTCGAGCGTTGATTGAAACTTCAATTGCTGCTGCTCGTTACGTTGCGTCTCCGACGAACCCTTGCCGATTGTCTTCGGCCTCGTTGTGAACTTGGCCATGAGATTCGGGGAGTGATCTGCGGGGACGAAGCGATTCGAACCCCGCCATTGTATCAGAAATCGACTCGGAAACCCGGCGGAGACCCTTCAGACCCCGAAACCTATGGAGCGATCAGTTGTGAAAGTCAGGGGTTCCCCCCGGGCGTGGCCACGCATTTTGATGTTGATCCGCAAAGATGGGCTGGGGGATGCACAAGACATTCGCGTGTGTGGCCCGCCGGGGCCGTGCTCCACAGACTTCGAAGGCTTTGCATTGACTAGCCGTTCCGAACACCACCCGGGTCGTTTTGGTGAGTGCGAACCGCTTCGGTATCGCACGACAAACTGCCCTCGAAGTCGTCTCCTCAGCTCAAGGGGGTGGTGACCCATCGTCGAGGGGACGCAATCAAACCCGGTTGCTTTCTTGGATCCCGAGCGACTCAAATCGGTGCATCGAAGACGCGCGTGCGGTCAGGACGAGGCGAACGTTCGGCCAGTCGGGCATCTGGCGCGCCAATACCAGCCCGACCCCCGTCGTCGCCCCGGTGAGCAGGACGACAGGACAATCAGGAAGCGACGCCTGCACCGGTGCGCGTAGCGTGGCCACGCGAAAACAGTTGGCAGGTCTCCCGGCGATGCGCGAAAGAAAATGGCTCAGAGGGATCTGGGGCAGCCAATTGAGGTCAGCTACGGGGGGGACGGCGTCTCGCTTGGATCCGCGGTAAGTCTCGACGCGAGGGCCACTGACCCCGCGACGACGTCGACCGCCGCTTCTTTTGCACTTGCTGCGACTGAGCGCGCTGCCCGGTTGGCACTTGCTTCCGCATAGACACTGGCCGGGGGTGTCTTCATGTCCCACACGAGCCCGACAGAGGACATGAGACGAAGCAAGTAGTAAGTGATGTCGATCTCCCACCAGTAGAAACCCTGGCGGGTCGAGTTCATGAAGCGATGGTGGTTGTTGTGCCAGCCCTCACCGAGAGTCAGCAGTGCGAGAAAGAGGTTGTTTTTGCTGTCGTCACCGGTCTCGAAGCGCGTGCTGCCCAAGCGGTGAGACAAAGAGTTGATGCTGTAGGTCGCATGCCAGCAAATGACCGTGGAAATGGAGACGCCCCACACCAGGCCACTGAATCCTCCGATCGCGTAGCATGCGAACGCCATCAATAGCGGTGGAACGACGTGCCATTGGTTGAGCCACACGAGTTCGGGAAATTTTGCGAAGTCTTTGATTTCTTCGAGGCGTGTCTCGCCCCAGGCTTCTTCGAAGATCCAGCCTTGATGGGAATGCCAGAAGCTGACCTTGGGTGAATGTGGATCTCCAGGTTGGTCGGAATGCCTGTGATGCACACGATGGGTGCCCGCCCACCAGAGTGGCCCTTTTTGGATCGCGCTCGTCCCGAGAAAGGCCAGTAGGAACTGAACCACGCGGCCTGTCTTGAAGCTGCGGTGCGCGAAGTAGCGATGAAAGCCACCGGTGATCCCGAAGATTCGGAGCCAGAAGAGTCCAAGACAAAGTGCGACGTCTACCGCGTTTACCCCTGTGTAGATCGCTAACAGGCACGAGGCATGAATGGCCCAATAAATCGCGGCCGTCACGCCGCCAAAGCGGAGCCACAACCCGTCGGGTTCGTCGGCCGCGGTCGCGCCGGAGTTTGCCTTGACTGCGCTAAATGCGTTCTTGGATGCGTTTCGTGAATTCTGCATGGCGGCGATCGTCACCTTGTCGAGGGAGATTGGGCTCCATCATTCGTGTCCGGTAACACTACGGACGAGGTTGAGCTCGAGCATCGGAATGCCGGTGAAACTTTGGTAAAAGGCGACAGGGCGCGAAGAGGTGGCGCTGGCTAGCATCTGGCAATTGGCGGTGAGATCGAACAGATGGCGGAAATTGTGAATATGTCGGAGCCGAAGAGGCTCTCCACGTTGGATGCAAAGGCGATAGCGCAGTGCGTCGAAAACGCGCGCTGCGTCACACTTTCTCTTGTCGCCGACTTAACCGACGAGCAGCTTGAGCTCCCTTATCTCCCAACGGTGAATCCCATACGCTGGGAACTGGGACACGTCGGCTTCTTCTACGACTGTTTCCTCCTCGCTGAACTCGACGGAGTTCCCACGGTATTTGAAGGCGGAAACGATCTCTTCAATTCATTCGAAGTCGATCACGCCGATCGCTGGTCTTTCGACATGCTCACGCGCTCGGGTGTCCTCGACTACCTAGGACAAATCAAGCAACGGGTGCTCGACCGTCTCGCCGGTCACGAACCGGCTGCGCGAGAGTTGTATCACTACCAGCTCGCCGTGCATCATGAGTCCATGCACGCCGAGGCCTTTACGTGGACGCGGCAGACCATGGGCTATGCGGCTCCTTCGCTCGGAGTCCGAGTCGACGCTGCGGGGACTGGGGATCGCGATCTCGCGGTGAGTGGTGACGTGCGAGTCGAGGGAGCAACGTTCCCACTGGGAGCGCGTCGCGGGCAGGGCTTCGTCTTCGACAACGAAAAATGGGAACACCCGGTTGAAGTCGCGCCGTTTTCGATCAGCAAGACTGCGGTCACGAACGCCGAGTTTCTCGACTTCGTCGACGCAGGCGGGTATCGCGCTCGCGAGTTGTGGTCGTCGCCGGGTTGGGTGTGGCGCGAAAAGGCAGCCGCTGAGCATCCGCTGTATTGGAAGTGCGAGGACGGTGCCTGGAGCGAACGCTTCTTCGACGGTTGGGGCCCGATCCGCGAACGCGCCCCCGTTGTTCATGTCGGCTGGTACGAAGCCGAGGCGTACTGCACCTGGGCGGGGCGACGCTTGCCGAGTGAAGCGGAATGGGAATGCGCGGCGAGTACCGCGCCCAATGTGCCGGGAAAGCGTCTCTTTCCGTGGGGCGACGATCTGGATTCGCTCGCGGCGAACTTGGGCTTCATTTCTTGCGGTGCCGTCGATGTCGACGCATACCCGCAAGGCGATAGCGGTTGGGGTTGCCGGCAGATGCTCGGCAACGTGTGGGAGTGGACCGCGTCGGCGTTCTATCCATACCCCGGGTTCGTGGTCGACACGCCATACCGCGAATATTCCGCGCCTTGGTTCGGTTACCCCAAGGTTCTGAAAGGCGGGGCGTGGGCAACGAGCCCGAACTTGGTGACGAACACGCACCGCAATTTCTTTGAGCCGACTCGCCGCGACGTCTTCGCTGGTTTTCGCACCTGCGCGCGTGACGAGGCTGTACGGTAGATCGGCTGCGGTCATTTAGACGGGTAGTCGATTGACTGGATTGGGAAAGCCGCGTGCGAATGCGTTCTGGGTTCGCGACCATGGGCGACCGCGCAATTGACCTCGGGGAAGAAACAGATCGTGGAAGAAGAAAAACCGGCAGCGCTCGCGGGACGTCGTGTCGTCGAACTTTGCGACGAGTCGGGGATGTACTGCGGCAAGCTACTCGCGGACCTCGGCGCTGACGTGCTGCGAGTTGAACCTCCGGGTGGCGACCCGCTGCGAGGGATTCCGCCTCAGCCAGACGCGGTCGCGAATTCACCGATGGGGCTGCGCTTTCGTTACCTCAACACCAACAAACGAATGCAATGTCTCGACCTCGCGGATGCAGACGGCGCCGAAGCCTTCAAGCGACTCGTGGCTTCGGCGGACCTGGTGCTCGAAACCATGGCGCCCGGTCGGCTCGGTGCCCTGGGTTTGGGGTACGAGGCGCTCAAAACGATCAACCCCGCAATCGTCGTGGTCTCGATGTCGGGGTTTGGTCAGACGGGCCCGCATCGCGACTATGTTGCCAGCGATCTCGTGACCAATGCCGTCGGCGGTGCCTTGTATGTGACGGGCGACCCCGAGGACCCGCCGGTGAATCTCGCGGGAGATCAAGCGCACATGATGACGTCGAGCTGTGCTGCAGCGTCGAGTCTTATTGCGTTACGACAACGCGACGAAACGGGGCAGGGACAGCACGTCGACATTTCTGCCCAAGAAGTGATGCTCGCCGTGACCCACATCTCAGGCGTCGGGAAATATCTCGACGACGACGTGATCCCGGTTCGCAACGGCACCTCACTCTTCGCAGCGGTTCCATCCGGTGCCTATGCGTGCAAGGACGGCCTGATCTACTTGATCGTGAACCGTCCCCTGCACTGGGAAGCACTGGCGAAGTGGATCCACGAAGAGACGGGTAACGAAGAAGTCATCGACCCCATGTTCGAAGGGCCGTCGTCCGTCCGGATTGAATACCGCGAGTTGCTCGACATATTTATCGGCGACATGACGTGTCAGTACACTGTCGACGAGATCTATCACGAAGGACAACGGCGCCATATCGCGATGACGCCGGTGAGTTCGAGCGCGCAGGTCGTTGCGGACCCGCACCTCGCGGCCCGGAAGTTCTTTGTCGATGTCCCGCAAGCGGACGGGGGTAGGCTGGTGATGCCGGGGGCGCCTTATCGTTTTGACGCAACGCCGTGGCGGATCGACAAACCCGCGCCACTCGTCGAGGCTGACAACGAAATAGGCTTCGCACCGCGAGCCGACCGTCAACCTGCGACCGCCGCCACAAGCGTTGCGATCCCCTTCGAGCATCAAGCGCTCGCTGATCTTCGCGTCGTTGAATTTACCGCCGGCATGGCGGGACCGTGGATCGGACGTTTCATGGCGTACTGTGGCGCGGACGTCGTTAAGGTCGAGTCGGTCAAGCGTCCCGGTGTGGTTCGGCTCTATATCCCGCCGCGCAATCGGGAACTCGGTGTTCAACCCACGCTTTCGCCTTGGTTCACCGACTGGGACGCGGGCAAGCGTTTCGTCGCTCTCGACCTAGCGAACCCCGAAGCCACAGCGCTTGCAAAGAAGCTCGTCGCCAGCGCGGACGTCGTGATCGAAAACAACAGCACCGGCGTGATGGAAAAGCTCGGCCTTGGCTACGACGTGCTGCGCAGCATCAAGCCCGATCTCATTCACCTCAGTAGCACGGGGTATGGGGACAGTGGCCCATGTGCGAAGTACGTGACCTGGGGGCCAAACATCGAAGCCATCTCGGGCTTGAGTCATCTGTCCGGCTACCCCCAGCGCGAATGTACGAACACCCAATATGCATATCCCGATGCGCTTTCGGCCTTGCATGGTCTGGTCGCGGTCATGGCCGCACTCGACCATCGAAGCCGGACCGGGGAAGGGCAGCACATCGGTCTATCGCAACTAGAAACGACGATTGCGTCGCTTGGCGTCGCCATGATCGAGCCCCTAAACGCAGGAAGCTCAAGCGAACGCGTCGGCAATCGATCCACCTATATGGCGCCCCATGGCTGTTACGCCTGTGCGGGAGAGGATCGCTGGTGCGCAATCAGCGTAAAGGACGACGAACAATGGCTGAGCCTTTGCGGGGTATTGGGGCGTGATGACTGGACCCGTGATCCGCGCTTCGAAACCGTAGAGGCAAGGCTCGCGAACATCGACGCCCTCGATGACGCGATCAGCAAATGGACGCGAACCCGAGACGCACATGAAGTCATGCACACGCTTCAGCGGGCGGGCGTCTCAGCGGGCGTCGCCCAGAACGTCGACGACATGCTTAGGCGCGACCCTCACCTCGCAGATCGCGGCTACTTCGAAACCATTGCGCATCTCGTGAAAGGAAGTGTCGTGGCTCCGGGGATTCCCGTTGGTCTGACGCTAGTTCCAGGCCGAACAACGCGCGCCGGCGCGGCCATGGGCGAGGACAATGACGCGGTGTTTGGCGACTTGCTTGGAATTGGCGCCGACGAATTGCAGCGCTTGCGTGACGTGGGTGCAATCGAAACCCCGTAGCGTCGCTCACACTTCGCCGTAGTCCACCATGTTGAGCAGGCGGTACGTGAACTTCCAACCGTCATCGACACGGACGTATCGGTCTTTGTAGAAGCCGTGTCCCGTCATCGCTTTGCCGTCCACCACGCTTCGCAAGTCGAGGTAACAGGTACCCGTGGCGGAGTTGCCATCGATCTTAATCACGTGGTTGTGGACGAACGGGCGAAAGTCGTTCGCGGCGAACATCTCTTCGTACGACTTGAGAAGGTCTGCGCGGCCAATGATGGGCGGGCGATCGCCGGTGTCCATTTCGGCGTCGTCGGTAAAGAGTGCGATGGCACCGGGCACATCTTTTTGCCATACGCAGTGTGCGTAGCGCCGGCCGAGATCGCGGATTGCTTCGAGGTCTGCGAGCTCGCGAAGCTTGGCTTCGCCTGTGGATTCGATCATTGACCTACTCCTCGAGGGTCTCGGCGACGAGTTCGGCAATGTCCTTTGCTCGAATATCACCATCGGGGTTCTTGGCGCCGAGCGCGTCGTCAAACATTTGCACGCAGAATGGGCAGCCCACTGCCGCGGTTCCAGCGCCCGAGTTCTGAACGTCTTTTATGCGCGTGTGGTTGATGCGTTTTTCGGGGCTGTCGTCCATCCACGCGTAGCCGCCACCCGAACCACAACAGCGCGACTTCGACTTGCTTGCCTCCATCTCAACGAACTCACCCTCGTTCGTGATGTTTTCCAGGATGTTTCGCGGTGCGTCGTAGACCTCGTTGTGTCGACCGAGATAGCAGGGGTCGTGGTAGGTGACGCTGTCGAGCTTCTTCTTCGGCTTGAGTTTGCCCTCGCTCATCAGGCCGTCGATCATCTCGGTGTGATGCACGACTTCGATCTCGTCGGCCTGACCTTCGGCATAGTCCGGGTATTCGTTCTTGATGGTGTTAAAGCAATGTGGGCAGGCAGTTACGACCTTTTTGATACCGTATTGCTTGAACGTCTCGATGTTCGTCTTGCTGCAACCCTGGAAGGAAAGTTCGTCTCCCGCGCGCCGGGCCGGATCGCCGGTGCATTGTTCTTCGTTGCCAAGCAACGCGAAGTCGACACCCCCTTCCTGCATCACCTTGACCATGGCACGGCTGGTTTCGATGTTGCGATCGATCATCGCCCCGGAACACCCCACCCAGAACAGCGTGTCTGCCTTGTCGCCCCGGCTGTAGACCTTGACGTCTAGGTCTTCGAACCATTCTTCGCGGTCCTTGCCATTGCCCGCAAAAGGATGACCGCGGTCTTCGATGTTCTTGAGAAAGAGTTGGGTCTCGTCACTCATCTTGGACTCACTCATCACGAGATAACGGCGCATGTCGATGATCTTCGGGATGTGCTCAATAAAGACCGGGCATTCTTCCATGCACGCACCGCAAGTGCGGCAGCCCCAAAGTTCTTCTTCGAGGACCGCCGGCGTCCCGTCTTCGCCGTCGCCGAGGAGCATTCCCAAAACCCCGTCCGGGACTTCTTCGCCGGACTGCTTTGCTTCGAGGAGGGCAGGGCCCACGGCATCGAGATGGGTCTTCATGTCTTGGATGAGTTTGCGCGGGCTCAGCGGGACACCACTGTTACTCGCGGGGCAAACGCTTTCGCAGCGGCCGCAGTTCACGCATGAGTCGAGATCGAGCAACGCCTTTGGGCTGAACTGATTGATCTGGTTGAAGCCCAGTACGTCGAGGGCGTCGGGGTCCGTCTCGGCAAGTTCGTCAATGTCGGGATAGCTGAGCTTGCCGCTGGGCTCGAAGTTGTG
>Ga0310120_10003206_pt1 | contig 11719 bp, 7 predicted proteins | sample CB27_AW_983_MG_FD_203506 | JGI IMG/M metagenome (GOLD analysis project Ga0310120, IMG submission 203506) | Marine microbial communities from Western Arctic Ocean, Canada - CB27_AW_983 | ecosystem: Environmental > Aquatic > Marine > Oceanic | place: Canada: Western Arctic Ocean | collected... | reverse complement strand
AGAGTCCACCCCAAGTACAAGACGAAGTACCGAGTGAGCAATTGGGCGGAATACGATCGCGCGCTCGTGCAACGAGGCGACATCACACTTTGGATTTCCCCCGACGCGGCAGACTCTTGGACGCCCGGACCCTCGGGAAAACGAGGCGGCCAGCGGAAGTTCTCAGATCAGGCAATCGAAACGGCACTGGTGCTCCGGCTCGTCTTCAAATTACCGTTTCGGCAGGCGGAGGGTTTCCTTCGCTCAGTCCTATCGCGGATGGCTCTTGACCTCGAAGCTCCCGACCACACAACGATCTCCCGCCGTAGCCAGCAAGTCGCTTCTGGAGCAATCGTCGCAGAGGTCCTGACGGACGGGGATGCTCATGATTCAAACACCGCTCTCAATCTCATCGATGCGATTGATGAGATTGCAAGTTTTACGGCAGACGCCGCCTACGACACGATCGCGATCTACGATGCCGCTACGGCACGCGGCGCGATAGTCATCGTTCCGAGAAGAAAGACAGCGACGAGATCGAAGCAATCCAGCGCTCGCGACCGTACGGTCAAGCGACTAAAAAAGGTCGGGCGTCGCCGCTGGAAGAAGGAATCGGGATACCACCGGCAGGCTCGTGTGGAGAACACCTTCTTCAGATACAAGTCGATCCTTGGCGGCCGGCTTCGGTCGCGTCCTCCAAAGTCACAGGAGGCCGAAGCGGTCATCGCCTGCAACATCCTGAACCGAATGGCTGCGCTCGGGCCCGCCAGAGTCCTTTGCGATCGGTAGTGGATGACGATCGTTCGGAGACGGAAGAGCCGATTCCGCATTTCCGATTCATGCACCAACGCCGTCCCGGACCCCTAACAGTACCCGTTCAGGACGAGGGTTCCTCATCCTCGGTCAGTAGGTCGAATTGGCGACCCGCAGACCGGGCTGCTAGCGCCCAGAATACCACCAGCGGACCCGTCAGGGCACTGAGCCAACGGACGCCCGAGAAATCTTCTACCAGAGTCGTCACGACGAGGCTCACACCGACCGCGATCGCCTTGGCGAACCGTTGCACGAACATGTCGATGAACGCTTTGGCCTTGTATTTTTCATCGCGGCTCGTAGGCACGTAAAGCGCTTCCTTGGCCGACTGATTGAGCGAATAGCTGAATCCGCTGTCCGCAGTATTGAGGACACTGCCGATCAAGAGAATCGGCATCGCAAAAAAGGCGGCCGATGAGCAAAAGATCGCGACGGGCAATACGAGAAGCGCCACAGCGAGTCCAAAACGCCTCATGACAAAGCTGGTCAGAAAGAGTTGAACTAAAAGCGAAACCGCATTGCTGATCGCGTACACGCGCGAAAAGTGCCTGCCGATCTCGTCTCCCGAGAGGTAGTGATGGATCGCGCTGGTGAACTGAAAGTCGAGAATCGTCGAAACGATCTCGTAAATCGCCACGACGCCAACGATCGACAACAGATAGCGAGACTGGAAGACGAGCCGTGCGCCGTCGATCGCGGGGTTGCCTCGCGGACTCGGGTCCGAAACCTCCGGCGTACCCGCCGATGACATTTCGGGTTCTCGATCGACGCGCCGTCCCGCCGCGGTCGCGATCAGCATGATCATCGCACCGAGTCCAAAGGTCACGAATAACCACTGGGAATAGGTGAGGGTGTCGATCAGGGCGCTCAAGCTCGTCGTCCCGAATACACCCCCGAGGACGCCTCCGAGACCAACCACACCATACAGGCGGCGGGCCGAATTGGGATTGACGCTGTCATTCAAGAAGGAGAAGAAAGTGGCGACCATGATCGTGCTGAAGAGATCGCCGAATAGATAGAAAATCCAGACCGTCGAAGCGCTCGGCTCATCGATCACTGACGCCAGGACGATGTAGGACATCATGAAGAAACTGGTAAACACAATCGTGAGTCGCTGGCGGCGCAATCGCGACGACAGGGCCGAAAATGCGATCACCGCAAGATAGGCGACGACCATATTCAGAACCTTGGCCAACAGTTCCGCCTGAGGCGCATTGAAATGCCAACTCAGCAGGTCGAAGCCAGATTGCTGGTAGTAGACGATGAATAGCGTCTTCTTGAGCGGTTTGAGAATCCAGAAGCTCGTGATGACCAGGAAGAAGTAGAAGGACATCAGAGCAGCGAGAGGACGTTCTTCCCGGCGCACATCGAAGAGCGCCTTTAGGAAAGATTGATCACTCATGAGTCACGCGAGCCATCAAAATAGCGGGATCTTTCCGCCATCGACATCTTCGAGGAGGTCTTCGATTCGCTTCCAGACGTCTTCGATCTCGTCATCCGTCAACCCCAACTGGATGATCCCGGCCTTTGTTCTTACACCATCGTCACGATCGAGATTCTTGCCATGCGCGACGGAGCGGTAGATCCCATTTGTGTCGAGATGGAGTTCGGCAATGATGCCCAGCTTCTCGATGTCTCGTTTCGTAACGCCGCGCAGTCGATCGATCGATTCGCGCGGGAGCGCCGGGACCTCAATTTCATCCCAGTTGTCAACGAACCAATTGTAGAAGAATCCACCAAAGGTCATTCCGTTGTCGATTGCAAATGTGATGGGTCGGAACGAATCCTTGGAGCTCAGAAAGTTTCCGTCTCGGCCGTCGCGATGACGAATGAGATACGTCAGCAGGTTGAAGTTGGCGAGTTGTCTCGCATACGTCGGATCCGAGAGGAACCGTGTTTCGTCGTACAATGGATTCGGGATCTCGACGTCGCGCAGCCACAGCGAAAGGATTCCAAGTTCGCAGTTCGTCTTTCGCCGCACGAGAGAGCGGTGGCTATCCGGCTCGGCAAAGGCTCCAGGAGCAAGACAACGTGCAACCGATGGAGGAACAATGAAATCGACTGGATCGAGGAACAAGAATTGGGCACGGTAGGAAGCGATTTCCCGCCGCGGTGAGTTGTTAATCCCGTCGAGGGTTTGCGGCATCGTCTTCCACTTGAGCGTAAGTGGTTGCTCTTTGCCCTGGTAGTGGGCTTCGATGCGCCTCGCACCCGAGATTCCCGCACCCGCGTAGCTCTCGGAGACGATCTGCATGGGTGCCGACCGCATCAGGTCTTCGGCGGACAGGGGGTCGAGCGGCCAATTGGATGAGGACTCTGGGAAAATCGTAGGCGATTTTCTCCCGAGGCTGGTCAAGTCACCCATTGCAGTAGGCGAGGAGGCACAACCAATCGCCATACCAAAGAACAGAATCGCCGCGAGCGCCCTGAAAGTCCAAGAAATCGAGTTGGGGCGTATGATATTCATCGGACCACAAGGATAATCTACGTGGTGTTCATCGTCAGTAATATCATTGGATGAATCACATCAATAGTGTGATCAGGCTGAGGGAACCCCGATTTGACTTAGCAACGTGATCGAATTGTGTGGTGGATGAAGTCTCTGTTGATCCTTCTGCTCGCCTACTGGGGTCATTCGCCGGATCGAGTTCATCACGACACGCCTCGAGGAAGGCGAGTTCGGCGCTGAGACCTGGCAATACGGCTTCACTGCGGGTTATGCGGTCGGTACCGTCATCGGTACGACCCAGGCGATTATCGCAGACGACGAAGGCTCTCGTGCCTCGGGCATCGTGACGGCCGTCAAAGCGGCCTTTGGGACGAGCAGGCTTCTGTACGCCCCTGATCCTGGCCGACACGGGTCAACCGACATCTACGCACTTCCAGGGGATACGCCCGAGCAAAGGATGAATCGCCAGCTCGCTGCGGAAGCGGTGCTGTCCGATGTCGAACATTCCGCGTTCAGTCGGACTTCGTGGAAACGCCGCGCGAGCAATTTCGGACTGAATCTGGTGGGTGGCGGTATCGTCTGGGTATTCGACGATGCAGCCGCAGGAGCCGTATCAGCTGGTATCGGAATCGCGGTTGGGGAGTTGATGACCTATCTGATGCCGTCGCGAGGGATTCAAGACGCCGAAGACTATCGCCAGAACTTCCGAAACGCACCCAGGGAACCTGAGACAACCTGGATGATCGTTCCCCAGGCCAAAGGCCTTGCGCTCCAGGTTTCGCTCTGAACGAGGGCTGAACAAGCCGAATCTGTTCGAATATTGTCGTATTCGAAGTCGTTCCCCAAGCAGAACAATATTTCCTATCATCGATCTCGCGCATGAAGCAGGGCCTCTTTGCATTTATCCTGAAACACAGCCGACGTCAGCAGGCGATCGCCGTGGCGCTTACGCTGGCCTCTATCCCTCTGCTCTACGCCTCTCTCGAGCTTCCCAAGGTCATCATCAACGAGGCGATTGGGAGCGAAGAATGGCCCCGTGAGCTGATAGGGCACTCGCTTCCGCAACTGACCTATCTGCTCGTACTATGTGCTGCGTTCTTCTCTCTCGCGACGAGCAACGCGTATATTCGCCATCGAGTAAACCTGCTGAAGGCCGCGATCTCCGTTCAACTGCTCTCGCGTCTTCGTCAGATCCTGGTCTCGCGCGTTCTACGGTTCCCCCTGGCGCAGTTCAAGAAGATCGCACCGGGCGAAATCGCAAGTATGGTGATGTTCGAGGTCGGGCCCTTCGGCCGATTCTTCGGCGACTCGATTGCCGTACCCGTCTTTGAACTCGCGATGTTCATCACGATTCTGACCTTCGTCTTTGCGCAGGATCTCTACCTGGGGCTCGCGGCGACGGCGATGATCCCGTTCCAGGCCTACCTGGTCCCGCGCCTACAACGCCGGATCAACGAACTCACTGAGGAAATCCTGGTCAACGAGCGCGAACTCACGAATCGAATCACTGAAGTCGTCGACGGGGTGGAAGACATTCACGCCCACGATAGCGCGGCCAATGTCCTTGAGGGCGTTCGAGATCGCCTCGATGGTCTCGCCGCCTTCCGGATGGAAGCGTCGTACAGAGCTTCCTTCATGAAGTTCTGCAACACGATCCTGGGCCACCTCTCACCCTTCCTCTTCTATCTGATCGGCGGCTGGCTCGTGATACGGGGAGCCCTCTCGTTTGGCGCCCTGGTTGCGACCCTCGCCGCCTACCGCGACCTGGCTGGCCCCTGGAAAGATCTCCTCGACTACTACCAAGACTTGGCGGAAGCGCGCACCAAATTCAACGTCGTCGTTCGACAGTTCAACCCGGATGCAATGTGGAGGACCGAAGCACAAGGAGGTCAGGCGAAGGAAATTCCGCATCTCAACGGCCCGATCGAAGCGGTCGACCTCGGTTACGTCGATGATGATGGGCGAAGGGTCCTGAACAACGTCAATTTCCGCTTCGAGGAGGGCGAGAAAGTCATCATCCTGTCGAAGAGCAGTAATGCGCGTGATGTCATCGCCTCGATTCTCTCTCGTCTCGACCTACCCACTGATGGTCATCTTCAGTTCGCAGATCTGGACGCTCGGACGATTCACCAATCGATCACGGGTATTCGCATCGCACAGCTCGGCTCCCAACCAGCTTTCTTCAATATGACTGTCGGCGAGAATCTATTTCTCGCTCTTTCGAGCCCGATCGAGACCGACTCGTCGGAGGCCTGGGTGCCGAACTTCAAGTGGGAAAAAGCGAAGCTCGCTCCCATTCATACCACGCCCGACCATCCCTGGTTGAATCCTGAGCTCGTCGGCCTCCCCGACCGCGCAGCGCTGCGCGGTCGGACGCTCGAGCTGATTCATCTCCTCGAGCTCGATGCTGACATCTACGCGCTCGGCCTCAGGCAGCATCCCCGTCCTACACCGACGGAGGATTTCGCCGCGAATGTGGTTGCTGCTCGAACCGATGTCCGGGAGAGCCTCGTTCGTCTGAATCTTCAAGACCTGGTCCAACCCTTTGATCCAGACCAGTTCAATGCATACAGCACGGTCGGCGAGAATATCCTCTTCGGTGAGGCTTCGAGTGAAGGACTGGCTTCCGACCGGCTGGCGACCAGCCCACCCGTGATGCGGCTGCTACGGGACATGCAGCTCGAGACCAAATTCCTGGACATCGGATTTCGATGTGCCGAAACCCTCGTCGAACTCTTGCGCGGCCTTCCCCCTGGCCATGCGGTTTTTGAGCAGTACAGCCTGGTCACTGAGGTGGCACTGCCCAAGTTGACCGAGATCATTCGTCAAGTCGAACAAAACGGGATGACCAGTCTCTCGCTGCGACAACGCAGAAGAATCATGAACCTGACGTTCGGTCTCGCACCCCAGCGCCACAGACTCGGGTTGATCGACGATGATTTCAAACGCGAAATCGTGGACTTGCGACACGCATTACGTCGGCGCCACCCAGAACTCCTCGAAGGTGCGGTGTGCCCCTATGACGAAGAACTCTACAACCCGGATCTGTCGATCATTTCAAACCTCGTATTCGGTCGAATCATGTTCGGGCGCGGCCATGCGGAGACGCGCGTCATCGACGTCGTCGAACAGGTCGTCGAACGTCGAGGTCTGCGTGACGCGATCCTGCTCGAAGGGCTCGAAGCCGGCGTTGGCGTCGCCGGCCAACGTCTATCGGTCAGTGTGCGCCAGAAGCTGGGCATCATTCGCAGCCTTCTAAAACGGCCAGATGTACTGGTCATCAACGACATGCTGAACGCTCTCGACAGCACTGCGCGGTCTCGCATTGCGTCACGTGTGCTGAAGGAAGTCGAAGGCGCCACCATCATCTGGCTCGATACCGTCCCTCCGATCGACGTCACTTTCGATCGCACCTATCGAGTCGAGGGCGGCCAGATTCTCGAACTCGAGTCGGACGGACGGCTCAAGCCGGCCAAGATCCGCCCGATCGAATCAATGCCCGAGGATCCCCTCGTCGACGAAGCCTCTTTGTTGCGCGATGTCCCTCTGCTCGCGGGCCTCGACTGGGTTCGACTCAGGCTACTTGCCTTTACCAGCGAGCGACGGGAATACCGCGCCGGCGATACGATCTTCCAGCAGGGCAGCGGCGGTGAGGCGGCTTATGTCATCCTCATCGGGACCGCCGACATCGTCGTGGAAGGAGACCAGATCGACACTGTGCTCAATCCCGTCGGGCCCGGTCAAATGGTCGGCGAGGTCGCCATGCTATGCGACACCCCTCGATCTGCCACCGTCCGAGCCAAGACCGACCTGACGGCATTGCGCCTCAATCGAGAAGTCTTCTTCGAAACCATGCGCCAGGACCCGGCCTTCAGCTTCGAAGTCGCCCGGGATCTCGGGAATCGCCTCGTAAGGACGACGGCGGCGGTTCGTTCTCCTCAGTCGGCTGCCTAAGTCGACGAGCCCTGCCTATTTCCACGTCAGGCAGGCTGACGAGCAGAGGGCCTCCTCACTGCTCGCATCTATAGACCCAGACCCAGTCTTGCTAGCGGGCGACATCCTACTCCTCTAAACGCTCAGCTCTCCCCATGGGCATCGCCGATCTCTACAAGCAATCCGATCCGGTCATCTCCTTCGGATTCTTTCCGCCGAAAACGGATGCCGGATACCGTTCACTCTTCCGCACGATCGAAGAACTGAAGCAACGACCCCGACTTCGCCCCGCCGAGCGACGGCTTCAAATATGCCAACGAGCTGGTCGAATACATCGCCGCCCGAGGCATCTTCTCGATCGGCGCGGCGTGCTGCCCCGATGTCCACCCGGAGGCCCCCGACGCCGAGACCGACCTCGCGAACCTAAAACGGAAAGTCGATGCGGGGACGCATTTTCTCGTAAGTCAGCTTTTCCTCGACAACAGCAAATCCTTCGATTTCTTCGAACGCGCGCGGACCGCGGACATCACGATTCCAATCATCCCGGGCATCATGCCGATCGCCACCGTCGCAGGCATTCGCCGAATGGCTGGCATGAACGGCACGGCTTTCCCGCCCGAACTCGAAGTCGAACGCGTCGACAGCGATGATGAAGCCACCTACGAACTCGGCGTACGCTGGGCGACGATGCAATGCGAGGAGCTCCTCGCACACGGCGTCGACGGGATCCACTTCTTTACGTTGAATCGTTCGCCGGCGAGTCGCGAAATCTACCGGAACCTCTTCGGCTGATGGGCAAACCCACTGGCAAGATCCGGATCGCCGTGTTGCTCTCGGGGAGCGGGACGAGCCTTGAGAATCTCTTCGAACACATCGACGCGGGCCTCCCGGCCGACGTCGTCTGCGTCCTCTCTTCGAAAAAGAGCGCGTTCGGTTTGCAACGAGCTGAGAAGCGCGGCGTCCCCGCCATCGCGGTACCGCGATGGGAGTACCCCGACGTAGGCGCCTTCAACGATGCACTCCACACTGCGCTCGCCCCCTTCGATCCTGGCCTCATCTGCCTACTCGGTTTTCTCTCGCCCTTCGAGTTGCGGAGATATGATGCAGAGCGTGTCTTGAACGTCCATCCCTCCTTGATCCCGGCCTTCTCGGGCAAGGGATTCTACGGTCATCACGTCCACGAAGCAGTACCGAAGGCCGGCGTCAAACTCACGGGCGCCGCGGTCCACTTCGCAAGCGATGACTATGACGATGTCCCGATCCTGCTCCAGAGAACCGTGCCCGTCGAAGACAACGACACGGTGGAGAGCCTCGCCGCTCGCGTTCAAGCCCTCGAACGCAAACTGCTCCCCGAAGCGATTAGACTGATTGCGGCGCGGCGGGTGCGCGAAGCGGGACGAACACGAATCCTGCCAGACGAGTCGCCCCCGAGCCGCCGACAATCCGCTCGAGCCTGTTTTTCAACCCACCACGACGTCGGGTATGATCGGCTCATGGCCCACCTGACGCTCGCCCAGAAGTGCGAGGTTCTCGGCAAGACCCGCCTCTTCGAATCATTGTCGGAGACGGATCTAGAGGCGATCGCGAAGATTTCGGACACCCGCAGCCTCAATGCCCGAGACGAGTTGTTCCACCAGGGCGACGAAGGGGCAAAGGTCTATTTCATCGCGAAGGGCCAGCTCAAGGTCATTACCACGTCGACAGCGGGCGACGATCTCATGTTCTGCGTACTCGATCCGGGGGAGGTGATCGGAGAGGTCGGACTCCTGGCCGACCGACCGCGTACCGCGACCGTGGTCGCGATCAAGAACAGCGATCTCATGGTGATCGACCGGCGAGATTTTCGCGCTCTCTTGCGCACCCGGCCCGAGGTCGCCTTCGAACTCCTGACCGTACTCGCGCGAAGACTCGCGCGGGTCAGTGAATTCGTCGAAGACACCAACTTCCACAACCTGCCGGTGCGGCTGGCCAAGAAGCTCATCGATTTTGCGAACATTCACGGAGTGCCGGTCTCTAGCAAGCCCGGGTCGATGCGAATCGATCTGAAGCTTTCACAGGAGGAGTGGGGGGACCTCGTCGGCACCACCCGCGAGAGCGTCAATAAACAGTTTCGCGCATGGGGGCGGGAGGGCCTGATCGCCCTCGACAAGGGCAAGGTCGTGATCCTCGAACTCGACGAGATCGAAAAGCTGGCGGACTGCGTGGTCATTTGATGGCCATTCTTGCGAGGGTGCCCCGATCGCGTCCGACGCTCGCCTGTTTAGTCGCATTCGCGGTCTTCGCGGGAATAGGCTTCGCGCGCTGGCTGGGTTGGCTCGAAGTCGCCGAGCTCGCGCTCTACGACCGCGATCTGCGGGTGGCTGCTGAAGGCGCAATCGCGGAACCGTCCATCACCCTCGTATTGATCGACGAAGATGACATCCGGCGGCATGGGCATCCGCTGCCAGACGAAACCTTGAAGAAGTTGATCGAGATCCTGCTCATTGCAGAGCCGCGTGCGCTCGCCATCGATCTCTACCGGGATCTCCCAATCCCCCCGAATCCCTCTGGTGACGCAGCCCACGAATCCCGAGCCTACCGAGACCTGGGCAAGACAATCCTTGCTGATCCGCGGGTCGTCATGATCATGAAATTCCCAGACTCGGACAATCACGGAACATCGCCACCGCGTTTTCTGGAGAACTCCGACCAGGTGGGCTTCGCCGATCTGCCAATCGATCCCGACGGCGTCGTGCGTCGCGGACTTCTCTACCTATGGGACGGAAACGCGCCGCTCTTCTCCATCTCAATGCAGCTCGCATCACGTTTTCTCGCCCACCAGGGCCTTGGACCCGCCGCCGACCCTGACGACCCCGATAGCATGCGGCTCGGTCCCGTCTCGCTTCCCCCACTGCAAACCAATCACGGGCCCTACGTCCGCATGGATGACGCCGGATACCAATTCCTGCTCGACTATCGTTTCGGCGGCCGACGTTTCGCGTCGCTCTCGCTGACGCAGGTGCTCGACGGTGCGTTCAACACAAACGACCTGCGCGACAGGGTCGTACTCGTGGGAACGGCCGCACAATCGGTGAAGGATTCGTTCCTCACGCCCATCCACAGTGAGTCTCGAGGGACAACGACCTACGGCGTCGAAGTCCATGCCCATGCGGTCGATCAGTTGATTCGTTTCGGCGTGGGCACCAGCGTTCGACTCGAGGTCATGGCCGGGCCCGTCATCTATCTGTCGATCGCGCTCTTCGCACTCCTCGGTTCCGGCATTGGGCTCTTCGGTCGTTCGCTTCTCCTGCAAACGACTGGCCTTGGACTGGTCTCGGTCGTCGCAGTGACTGCAGGGCAGTGGTCATTTTCCGCGGGGCACTGGATTCCCGTAGTGCCCCCTTTGATCGCAGCGTGGATCGGCGCAGGCGTTGCCGTTGCCGTTCTCTCCGTCCTCGAGCGCGCCGAGCGTCGCCAGATCGAGGGCCTTTTTTCGCGCTTCCAGGGGCCCACTGTGGCCGACGAAATCTGGCGCCGACGCTCCGAATTCATGGGCGAAGGTGATCGACCCGTCGCCCGCTCCGTGATCTTGACCGCAATGATGTCCGATCTCGAGGGCTACACCGCGGCATCCGAAGAAATGGACCCGGAATCACTGATGTCCTGGATCAACGAATACATGTCGGCGATGGCCGAACTCGTGGAGCAGCACGGCGGTGTGGTCGATGACTACGCGGGCGACAGCGTGATGGCGAATTTCGGTTTCCCGATGCCCAGCGAAAGCGAAGAGGCCATTTCGGAAGATGCCGCACGGGCCGTGCGCTGTGCGATCGCGATGGGTGAGAAGATGCGTGAGCTCAACGCGAGCTGGGAGGCACGCGGCTTGCGCAGCGGAAGGTGCCGGGTCGGTATCTGCACGGGTCCCGCAGTGGTCGGCTGTGTTGGCGCACACGACAGCCTCAAGTACACATCGGTTGGCGACACGGTCAATACAGCCGCGAGGCTCGAGGGCTTCGATAAACAGCAGTTCCTCGACGAAGCGCCTGACGTGGTCTCACGGGTTCTCGTCAGCGAAGAAACCTGGCGAAGGACGCGGGACGGGTTCGAGATCCTGGATCTCGGGGCGCACCCGCTGAAAGGAAAGCGAGCGCCAGTCAAGATCTATCGTGTCATGGGGCCGTTGGCCGACTGAGCCACACGCGGCTCCGGGGACGGGGCGAACCCCCAGGATCACCGATTGTCGGAGAGGGCGAGACCAACCTGCTGGAGCATCGCATCAAGCCAATGCCGTGATTGCGGATCTTCCGGCATTTCCTGCATGCGCCGATTCGCTGCATCGAGAGCGTCGTACCAGATTCCCGACCGGGCTAACAAGATGAATGCAACGTCCGGTTCGCTGGCGGCGATCTGGGAAGTCAGCTCCGGATCCGCCACCCGAACGATGGCACCCCGCGCGGCGGAGTGGATGGATCGATTCTCTGAATCCGGCACCACGGCCACGAACCATTCGTAGTTTCGTCCGGACTCGAGACGGGCCTCGTAGTCGGCGAGCGACAACACATGGAC
>Ga0310120_10003205_pt1 | contig 11720 bp, 10 predicted proteins | sample CB27_AW_983_MG_FD_203506 | JGI IMG/M metagenome (GOLD analysis project Ga0310120, IMG submission 203506) | Marine microbial communities from Western Arctic Ocean, Canada - CB27_AW_983 | ecosystem: Environmental > Aquatic > Marine > Oceanic | place: Canada: Western Arctic Ocean | collected... | reverse complement strand
TAACTGTTCTACTGAATCTATTTTCGGTGTAACACTATGAGATAAAAGTAAAACATTCGGATCATCTATTATTTTTTTTTGAATTTTAATCATATTATCTGTCATAATTGGACAAATTGAAGGACAAGTTGTAAAGAAAAAGTCTGCCACATATATCTTATTTTCATAATCACTATTAGTTACAACCTTCCCATTTTGATTAATTAACTTAAAGTCTGAAATCTTGTGAAATTTTTTAACAAATTGAAGAGTGCTATCTACCAGTTCATAATTTACCATTGCCGGTTGAAAAACTGGTAATTTGTTTTTTGGAGTAAGTGCATCTTTAAATAGATATAAAACAATCACTGAACCAATTAACCATAAGGAAATAAATAATTTATATTTATTAATAAGCCTAATCAAAATTATATTTTTTTCAAAACTAATTCATTTCAAATATTTTATCATTAAGATCAATAAACTTTTACAAAATTTTATAAAAAAAATTACTACTATTTACATTACTTTTGCATGAATTAAAATTTTATGAACGAAATCTTTATAAAAGCTGTACAACTAATTTTAAGTTTATCAATTATTGTAATCCTTCATGAATTAGGTCATTTTATTCCAGCAAGAATTTTCAAAACCAGAGTAGAAAAATTTTATTTATTCTTCAATCCTTGGTTTTCACTATTTAAAAAGAAAATTGGTGAAACAGTATATGGTATAGGTTGGCTGCCTTTAGGAGGATATATTAAAATTTCGGGAATGATTGATGAGAGTATGGATGTTGAGCAAATGAAAAAAGACCCTGAACCATGGGAATTCAGATCAAAACCTGCATGGCAAAGAATAATAATTATGTTAGGAGGTGTAACAGTGAACATAATTTTAGGCTTTGTGATTTACATGATTATAATGTTTGTATGGGGTAAAAATGTTTTATCCTCAGAATCCCTTCCTATGGGGCTTAATCCATCACCAATAATTCAAGAATTGGGATTTGAAAAAGGAGATCAAATTATTTCTGTAGATGGTAAAAAACTTGACAATGTTCTTGATATTAATACTTATATGTTCTTAAGAGATATTAAAACAATTGTTGCAAAAAATAAAGAAGGAGTTACAAAAAACTTAAATATTCCAAAAAAAATAGGAGAAAGAATGTTTGAATCTGGTCAAATGATTGCATTCACACCAATAATAGCTGCTATAATTGATAGTGTTACTCCAAATTCTTCTGCTATGTCAGCTGGATTAAAAAAAGGGGATGTTTTTAAAAAAGTTGATGGAATTGAAATTGAAGATTGGGGTTTATTTAAAGAAAAAATTAAATCTAAAAAAAATCAAAATCTTAATGTTGAAATTGAAAGAAATAAAAGACGGATTGAAATTTCATTAAAGACAAATGAAATTGGACAAATTGGTGTTTATATACAAACTCCATTTATTTCCTTTAATAATAAAAAACTATCTCTGTCAGAAAGTATTGTTGAAGGTTTTAAATACGGATATTGGACTTTACATGATTATGTTTATCAGTTCAAATATATTTTTACTAAAAAAGGAGCTCAACAATTAGGGGGCATTGGTACAATAGGCAGTATTTTTCCAAGCTCATGGAACTGGAAAGGCTTTTGGCATACAACTGCTCTTCTTTCAATTATTTTAGCATTTATGAATGTTTTGCCAATTCCAGCTCTAGATGGAGGTCACGTAATGTTTTTATTTTATGAAATAATTTCTGGTAAAAAACCTAATGATAAATTTATGGAATATGCTCAAATGTTTGGTTTCTTTCTTTTATTGGCTCTTGTTCTTTATGCTAACGGAAATGATATTTACAGAGCATTTTTTTAACATTAAAATTTCTTGATTTTATAATAATTAAATTATTCTATTTCATCAAGTTTAATAGGTCGATTTTCTTCAAAAGACTTCTTAGCTGCTAATCCTATTCTTAATGAATTTAAACCATCTATACCGCTAACTGAAATACTACTATTATTAATTAAAGAATCTACAAAATTCTTTATTTCAATCATATATGCTTCCGCATATCGTTCAAGAAAAAAATGCATTGGAAGAGAAGATTCTACTCCTTTTTCAGTGTAAAGGGTATGATTATCCTGATTGCTATTATTTCCTTGTACCATACCTTTCGACCCAAAAACTTCCAAACGCTGGTCATAACCATAAGATGCTTTTCTACTATTATCTATAACTGCCATAGTAGAATCCACATATTTAAGAATTATTACTGCTGTATCAATATCACCGACTTCTGATATTTTATTATCAGTCAATGCTGCTCCACGGGCATAAACCTCTTCAACCTCTTTTTCAACAATAAATCTTGCCATATCAAAATCATGAATAGTCATATCTAAAAAAAGTCCTCCAGAATGTTTTATATAAGATAAAGGAGGAGGTGATGGATCTCTGCTTGTAATTTTTACAAGATAAGGCTCTCCAATATCTCCATTTTTAATCCTTTTTTTAACTCTCCCAAACTCCTTGTCAAATCTTCTATTAAAACCTATCATTAATTTAACTTTTGATTTTTTTACAATTTCCAAAACATCTAATACTCTATTAAGATCTAAGTCTAAAGGTTTTTCACAAAAAATATGCTTTCCAGCTAATGCAGCTAATTCAACATAATCGGCATGAGTATCAGTAGGAGTACATATAACTATAGCTTCAACTTCATTGACATTCAATAAATCTTCATAAGTTTTTAAAATTAATTTAACTCCTTTATTTTCAACATATTTCAAAGTCTCTACATCTGAATCCATTGCTGCTACAACATCAACATTTGAAAGTTGAAATAAATTATTAAGATGTGTTTTTCCTATTCTTCCTAACCCAGCAATACCAACTTTTAATTTTACCATTTTTTTATTCACTAATGATCTTTTAGATCAATTAAAATCCTCCTTTACTTTCAATAAATTTTAGAGATTCCTCTAATGTAGGCATAAAATTCGCACACCCTCTCTTTGTAACCACTTGAGCCCCACTTGCATTACCCATTCTACATGCTTTGTATAAATCCCATCCTTTTAATATCCCATATAAAAACCCCCCAGCAAAAGCATCTCCTGCGCCTAACACATTTAATACCTCAACTGGAAATCCAGGAACATCCTGTCGTTTTGAATTAGTTTTATATATACTTACTCCTTTTTTACCTCTTTTAACAATTAAAACCTCTAAGCCTAAAGAAATTAATTGATTAATAGAATTATCTAAATCTCCACTAATTTCTGGAGATGATATCTGTTGATTTTTTATCCTAACTTTTGAAGAATCATCAAGAGTTGCAGCTAGAATTTCTTCTTCTGTTCCAATTGCAATCTTTACATTAGGAAGTATTGCTCTTATCATCAATCCAAAAGATCTTAAATCTTGCCATTGATCTGCTCTAAAATCTAAATCTAATACAACCTTAACATTATTTTTTTTAGCAATCTCAACAGCAAAAAAAGTAGCACTTCTACTAGGTTCAATATTTAAAGCTGTTCCATTAATAAGTAAAATCTTATAATCAGATATCTTAGCATTAACAACGTCGTCAATATCTACTTGACTATCAGCAGCATTGTCTCTATAATAAACTAAGGGGAAATTATCTGGTGGTTGAATCCCTAATACTGCTGCACTAGTTCTTGTTCCATTCTTTGTTGGAATACGATTTGTGTTTACCTTTTCATTCTTTAAAAAATTAATTATAAATTCTCCAACTTTATCATTACCAATAGCAGTTAACAAACTAGTATTAACCCCTAACCTAGAACATGCTACTGCAATATTCAAAGGTGAACCACCTACAAATGCATCAAAACCTTTAATGTCATTAAATGGAGCTCCTACATTTTGTGAATAAAGATCAATGCAAGACCTTCCAAAGGTAATTACATCATATTTTTTTTCTTTCATTTATTTATATTTTAAAAAAAATTGAGTTTTATACAATTTAATTATTGATTATTCATCAATGGCGTGACCAATGGTAATCTTTTATCTTTTGATTTCCAAGAATTATAAATCCATTCGTGATCAGGATCAGTTGTGTTTTCTAAACATTGATCTGTTCCTGCTAAAAAATTTAAATAATAACAATGAAATCCATGTTCTGCAACAACAGGATGAAAGCCTTTTGGAATCACAATGACATCATTATGTTTAGCCCTGATAATTTCATCCAAAGATTGATCTTTAGTATAAACTTGTTGTATAGCATACGCTTCTTTTTTTTGAAATTTATAAAAATATGTTTCTTCTTGAATAGGTTCAAGAACATTTCCATTATCATCTAAAATCCTTTCATCATGTTTATGAGCAGGAAAAGAACTCCAATTTCCTGATGGAGTATAAACCTCTCTAACAACTATTCTACTACAACCAAAACCTGGAGGAACTAAATCATTAAACTGACGTGTAGCATTATCGCCACCAAAAATGACTGTAGGTGTTTTTTCAGGTGTCACATATTTTAAAGGGAACTCTGAATCCGATTGACACCAACCATATGCAATATCTAAAATGTCACTAGATGAGACAAGTTCAAAAGAAGTCTTTCTAGGAATATATAATGTATGTGCTACACCTTTAAAAACATCTTTTCTCCCATTTAAGGTTTCCCAATTTCCTTTATCACTTTTAAATTTGAAATTCCCACTTAAAAGAACAATTACCATTTCATTTCTCTCTGTTTGCCACTGCCACTTTTCATTAATTCTAAGTTTTCTGGCTTCAAAATTTAGATACTTCCAATTAGCAGATTCAGTGGTTATGCTCTGATAAACTGAAGAATCGCTTTTTGGTTTTATTAAAAATGGAGAGTTATTTTTCATTTTTTTTTAAAATTTACAATAATTTGACTTGCCTTACCAAAAGAGTTCTCCATTTTTTTATATCTTTTAAAAACAAAAAAGAAAATAAAACCTTTAGTTTACATCTGTAAAGGAGTCCCATTATATTAAAAAACAGGGTGTTTAAATTCCAAAATTAAGTAGTTATAATAGTACAAAAATTACAGTTTCAAATGTAAATGCCTTAATATTCATTCCCATACCAGTATACCCACTCCAGCCAAGACTCTCCATGTTATAAAATAGGTTAATTTTAGGAAATTTATTTTGAAATTTTTTCATCAAAGACTGAAGCTCTGGGTGATGAATTAGTTCAAATGAATGCATACTAATTTTAGGTTGACTTTACCTCGTCATAAACTTCATCCCAAATTGGATAGATAACCGAATAAAAGGGTTTCATACTTTCAGTGTACCATTTTATTCTTTCATCCCAACCATCCTTTGTATTCCAACTTCCTAACTTCTTCTTTATTTTTAGGTTAGATTCATATTTAATTCTTGCTGCTTTTCGATTGTCTAGTCTCTCCCAAATAATCTCAAAGGGTAATTGACTTTCTATTCTATCCTTATGTTTAAACATCGCATCAAAAAAATTTTTATTTTTGAAATTATTAACATTAATCTATGAATAAAATCAACGAATTTACTGATGAGTTGTTAAACGGAAAGGGATATATAATGATTCCCTCAGTTTTTTCTCCTCAAGAAATTAAAGAAGCAAATGACTTAATCAATTTTTATATTGAAAATGAAGACCAGAAAACAACTCATTTTCAAGGAGGAAATAAGGATAAACTTCATTTGCAAAAGCGGGTTTGGAATTTGTTGAATAAGGGTGATATTTTTGTAAAAATGGTGCAAAATCGACAAATATTAGAGATCGTAGGAGATTTTCTTGGTAGTGAATTTTGTTTGGGATCCATTGCTGCAAACTGTATTCTTCCAGGTGGGCCAGGTCAGGAACCACATGTAGATTATCCCTACTGGGACATATATAAAAAAAAAAGTTTTCCCTTAAACATTAATCCGTCCTACCCATTGAATTGCCAAGTAACTATTCTTTTAACTGATTTTACAGAAGAAAATGGAGCTACAGGGGTATTGCCCTTTACACAAAAGTTGTGTAGATATCCTAATGAAGAAGATGTTTTAAAATATTTTGACCAAGGAGAAAGAATGACAGGCAAGGCGGGTGATATAGTAATTTTTTATGGACTTATATGGCATGGTGCAATGCCGAATAATACCATTGATCAAATCAGAAGTGCTATTTTACTGCAATACCTTCCCAAATTTGTTAAACCAATGGAAGATCAAATGCGTGGTGTTAATAATGAAGTTATTGAATCTGCAACACCAATTTTAAAGCAACTATTAGGGTTTGATTATCCCTATCCCAAAATTTTAGATGCAGATGAAGCTTATAATGCTGAAGGAAAATTTTAGTTTTATATAACTTTATCAATTATTGCTATTGTAGGAATTAAATAATGTAAATAATTGATTATTAGTTAGTTACGATATTCGCCGATACAGTAAATAATAATTATTTTTTACTTACTGAATAGTATGTGTTTATGAATGTTTTATACAGTATTTACACCAAGTTTACACCAAGAACACTAACTTTTTTCCTTTTATATTCTTATTTTCTAGATACAATTTACACCTGTTTTATGTATTTTTTAGGGTTATCTAATTTTAGTTCTTTGGTGTTAGTTTCTTAACACCTGAACTTAATGAAGAAGATATGCCGGCAATACAAAACAAAAAGGTTAATTATTTATCCCGAGAACTATATACAGCTCTTCTAAATTCTTTCTGAGTATCTATATTTGAAATACTTTGCCTTGATCTTGAAAGAAAAATAGCAAATAAGTTTTTTTCAGGATCTACCCAAAAATGTGTGTTGTGATACCCTGACCAACCAAAAATTCCTTTCGATGAATTTGTGCTATCGACCTCTGAATTTTCAATGCATCAAGATTTAGGATATTGGCCTAAAACAAAAAATACATGGACAGCAACTTTTTCATTAGCGTTATCTGAAGCTAAAATTATAAATGGATGTTTACATGTAATTCCTGGGTCAAACAATGAACCTTCTCTCAGAAAGCATAAACCAAAGTCTTACACTAAAATAAAATCAAATTCAGAACGTGACAATTCCCATACTTTAGTTATTGAGTCTAATCCAGAGGATAAATTACTATACCTACCATTGAAAAGAGGAGATATAACCATTCATGATGAAAAAATAGTTCATGGATCTAGTGGGAATAATTCAAATCAATGGCGTAAAACTTATATAATTGCCTTTAGGGATTCTGAAACAATTAAAGAAGAAAGATCAATTGGGTTTACCCATTCTCATAATGACATGGTAAATTGGGAAAAAATAATTTCAATTTAAAATCGAGATTAAATCCTCTTTAGAATAAGGCAAAAAAACACATAATAATACCTGTGGGGGTATTTTAGACCCCTAACAAAAGGAGGGTATTTACATAGAATAAGCTGTCTACAAATTTTTTATCATAATCCGGATTTAGCTTATTTGGAATTGGAGCGTTTCTCTTATTTCTCCACATTTTAAGATCATTATAGAGCTCTAAAGCTTTTTCTTTGTTTTCTTGACTTAAATCGTTTGCTTCGGAAATATCATCTTTTATATTATATAATTCTAAATCGTTATCTTCAAAGTAATGATGTAATTTCCAATCACCCTTAATAATTACTGAACCGGGTCTTGTTCTAAATATAGGATCAAAGTCGTTATCCTTTTGAACTTTATATGGCTTTACATATATTGGAAAATGAAAAAATAAAGCTCTTTCTGCTATTTTTTCTTTTTTAAAAATTGGATTAAGGTCAATACCATCTAACTTAAGTTTTTCATTCTTGTATCCAATTATTTTTTTTAATGTTGGGAAAAAATCAAGATTGACTACTCTTTCAAAAGATTTACTTTGAGATTTAATTTTATTCTTCCAAGAAAAAATTAATGGTACCTTAATTCCCCCTTCATAATAAGACCCTTTTCCTGCTCTTAATGGAAATTGATTTAATAACCACTACATTTGTCAATAATTATAAAGACTGAGTGTTTAATGACACTCAGTCTTTATCTCTAAAATTAATCTTATGAAAAAATTGGTTCTATTATTTTTTGCATTTACAATTATTCAAACTGTTCAAAGTCAAGACAAAAAGCTAAATATTATTGCTATTGGAGCTCATCCAGATGACTGCGATAGTAAATTTGGAGGAACCGCAGCTTTATTTGCAAAAATGGGACACAATGTAAAATTTTTAGCTCTCACAAGCGGTGACGCAGGTCATCAATCTGAAGGAGGAGGTGCCTTAGGTAATAGAAGAAGAGAAGAAGCTAAAAATGCAGGAGAAGCTTTAGGTATTGCCGAATACCAAACTCTAGACAATCATGATGGGGAATTGCTACCCTCTTTAAAAGTTAGACATGACGTAATTAGGGCCATTAGAAAATGGGATGCGGATGTTGTTCTCGGGCTAAGACCCAATGATTACCATCCAGACCACAGGAATGCTGGTAAGGTTGTTATTGATGCTTCTTATATGGTAATCGTACCTAACGTATGTCCAGACACCCCGCCATTAAATAAAAATCCTTTATTTCTATTCATGCAAGATAGATTTCAAAGACCTTACCAACATCAACCTGATGTTGTGGTAGCTATTGATGAATCCATTGAATTAAAAATAGATGGCTTACATGCACACACTTCCCAGATGTATGAATGGGGTCCTTGGACTAATGGTGGAGATGCTAATGTAGCAAAAATACCAACTTCAGATAAAGAACGAAGAGAATGGTTATCCACAAGAGTAAAAAATAGATCTAGTAATATGAATTCAAAAAAAAGAGCTTCTCTAGTTAAATGGTATGGAAAAGATGTTGCTGATAAAGTTAAGTATATTGAATCATTTGAAGTAGCAGAATATGGAATGCAACCAACGGATAATGATTTAAGGAAGTTCTTTCCAATGTTAAAAAAATAATTTAATAAAAAGAAAAACTATTTGTTTCCTATTATAGATATTTATGAAAATATATATATTATTTACTTTTAAATTATTATACTATTTTCTTTTATTTTTTAGCATTTCATATAATTTATCTGCATCAAAATCTTTTAAGATAAATGTCAAAAATAGTATTGAAGGAGCTCCAATAACTATAGGTGTACCTTTTTCTTTAGGCGAATTAGCTTCTTCAGATAATGTTAGATTAGTTGATAATAAAGGAAAAGAGATTCCATCACAAATCACGGAAGTATCAAGATGGCTTCCTTTAAAGGAAAGCGTAAAATGGGTATGGGTTTTTTTCTTTTCTACTGGAGATAATCAATATGAACTACAATATGGATCTGATATATCAAGATCTCCTATTTTAGGACCAAAGATCAAGATAAAGAACAACCAAAGAAAAAACCAAACAAGTCATGTCGATAATGGGATTTTAAAATTTAGTATCTCTAAATCTAACAATGGTTTTATTAATGATATATGCTATGACATTGATGGGGATGGATATGATCAGAAAGATATAATAGCAACCTCTCCAAAGGGTAGGGGCTCATTTCTTGATTTGTTAGATGATAATGGTGTTGATTTTTCCACCGCAAGGATTAATAGAACAGTAAGGGAATTGGGATCAGGTCCTTTACACTCAATAATCAGATTAGAGGGAGAGTATTCTTACTCAAGAGATGATAACCGAAATTCTCCTTTTGTAATAAGAATTCACATCTATGCTGGAAAATCATTTATAAAAGTACTTCACACAATTACATACACGGGTGTACCAGATAAGCACGACCTAAGTAAAGAAAATTATGGTAACATAGCAACCTCATACTCTAAAAACGCAAAAGGTTCAATTAGATTCGGTGCAAATGTTAGTGAAGAGGTTGATCAGGGTTGGATTATCCCAAATGATAGGATAAATGGAATAGGACTGAACTTAAAATATAATTTAAGTGGTGAGATGACATATACTACAGGTTATAAAATTGGAAATTGGTCTAATGATACCAATAGTGAGTTTTTTGAATCCTATGGAACTATAGAAAAAGCGACTGTTATTCAATCTGGACCCAAAAGAAAGAATCGACCAAACAGTTCTCTTAAGAAAAGAATTGCTGATTTTAAAGCACAAATTGATATAGATGGCATATCAAAGAGAACATTTCAGCGTTCTGAGGGATGGGCGGACTTAACAGACAAAAAATGGGGAGTGACCATTGGGATTAAAAACTTCATTGAGGAGTTTCCTAACAGTATAATGTATGATAATAATGATAGAGTTCTAACAGCTTATACATGGCCTTTTGACGCTGAACCCATGTCATTTGAGAGAGATAATCTAAAACCAGATTCTGGAATGATTGCCAATTTCGCTGAGGGAGTAACTAAAACAAGTGAAATAGTTTTTTATTTTCACAAACCTAATAGATCAAAAGAGCAGTTAAAAACTGTAGCTTCGTATGTTATTGACCCTCCAACAACATTTGCAGACCCGATTGTTTATTCTAACAGTAATGTTTATGGAAAGTTTTTACCAAGAACAAAAAAATATTCTGATTATGAAAGAACGATAGATTACAAATTTGACTGGGCCATTTTTAATCAAAATTGGGAACCTTGGTATGGAATGTTTGATTATGGAGATCAAAAATATTTTTATCAAGACGGTAAGTTCTATAATTGGATTAACAATGAACCTGCTGTTGATTTTATGTATTGGCTTCAATTTATGCGAACCGGAGAAAAGAAATATTTTAAATCTGGTGAAGCTATGAGTAGACATACCATGGATGTAGATAATGTTCATTGGCCAGCAAAAACAAAATACTATGGAGATTCTAATGATGCTATTGATTTTTGGAAAATGGATAATACTGAATCGGGAAATATAGAACAAACGCCTTATTTAGGAATTGGTAGGCGCCACGCAAGTGAACATTGGACAGCCCTTTTAAGCGCGCATGTCTGGATTCCAGGGTGGATTGCTTCATATTATTTGACAGGATATCATAGAGGTCTGGATATTGCTCGTCTTACGGCGGATTCTTACCTGAAAAGAATGTGGGGAGATCACGGTATTACCGGTAGAAGATTGTATTTATCAGTTTGGAATCTTGTAGAAATATGGGATGCCACTAAAGATCCTAGATACTTTAATGAGCTGAAAGAAAGGGTAAATATGATGCTAAATCTTCAAAAGGGTCCGGATCAATATGGTAATTTCGTTATAGATAGATATGGTTATTCTAATCCTTACGTTTCTCATGGACTCTATAAATACCATCAATTAACCAAAGATAAAGATGTAAGACTTGGATTAATTAAACATGCTAGGGCTGTTAGAGATAATCCTCCTTATAACCATGAGAATGAATCCTTACTTTCAACAATTCACAGTTTAATAGTAGGATATGAACTTTCTAATGAGAAAAGTTTTTTAGACGAAGCTATACTAAGATCAAAACCACTTACCTCCCGTAAAATACAAAAGAAAATTACATTATATAAAACTCAAGAAGACTTAGCAAAGGCTCTTTTAAAAACTCCAAGGTTAAGTGAAAAACCTTTTTTTAAAAGATTTAACGGTGATCAAAACCTTAGGAGATTAAGAAGCAGTAATTGGAATGTTTTGCATGGTTTACGAGTTTTTGCATGGACTCATATGTATAGCATCCCATGGTTAGAATATTGGATGGATCATCAAGACAAAGAGAAATAATTTAATATTGAAACATCTTTTTCTGTTGTTTTTATTTGTTGGGATTGGTTCATTTAATAATTGTTTAT
>Ga0310120_10003204_pt1 | contig 11721 bp, 8 predicted proteins | sample CB27_AW_983_MG_FD_203506 | JGI IMG/M metagenome (GOLD analysis project Ga0310120, IMG submission 203506) | Marine microbial communities from Western Arctic Ocean, Canada - CB27_AW_983 | ecosystem: Environmental > Aquatic > Marine > Oceanic | place: Canada: Western Arctic Ocean | collected... | reverse complement strand
GGTTACGTTTCCAGAGCGCTGACCATTGGAACCTGTACTAATTACCAGCCGTTGGTCGATCTCCCCATTTTCGTCGACTTGTCCGCTGGAGTTGGCACTCAGGGAAACAACGTCACCTGCGATTAGAACATCCCCGCCTCGACCACTTAGACCCGAGAAGAGTTGTTTGCCCTCAGTGTTGATTCGCGATTCATAGATATCAGTTGTGCCAGACGATCTGACGGTGACATCGCCCGCGAACGCACTGGAAAATCCTGAGAGGCTCGAAGTGTCAATCTGACTAGCCGCGAGGGAGAGATCCCGTCCCGCCAGGAGAGTCACATCACCCGCCTCGACCGAAAAGAATCCCGTCTCCAAAGAAAGCCCGTTTGAAACCCTGCTCGTGTCGAAGAGAATATCTAGGACATCAAGGTTGCCATCGATCGCTTCGACCCGGATATCACCGCCCGGGGCAGAGGCCGACGAAAGCGGGTCAGTCCGAATCGCGAAATCGCCGTGGATCAACACATCGCCGCGTGCCTGGAGGTCGATCGCAAGCGGAGCGCCAGCAGTCGAGCCTGTAGCGCGTGAGAAGAGTCCGAATATTTCTCGTAGCTCCAACGATCCCGCGCGGACAAGAATCGCGCCAGCGGGGTCACCGGTCGTGGTGAGTAATGCATCATTGCGAAATGTGACGGAGCCGAGCGTCCCGAGGGCACTGGTATCCATGGGCTCCCACGATACGTTCGGATCGAAGCGGACGTCGCCCGCGGAGGCCGCGCTGACCGAGGTCACCGAGAGGGTTCCGCTCGGAGCCGCGAGAAAGCCGAGCGGTCCGCCGTTCACGTCGATGTCGCCCCCCACGAGGGCGAGGGTCTCGCCTGCGGACACGACGAGGATGCTCTCGTCCACCCCGATGCGGCCGATGGACGCGGTGCCGAAGAAGCCGAAGGAGTCGGGGGTACCCATGGAAAGAACGGGCGCCGCGCCGCCCAGCGCGCTGGGGAAGCTTCCGCCGTCGTCGAAGCCAAGGCTGTCGGCCGTGCTGGCATAGAAGGCTGCGTCCACGTCGAGCCTGGCGTCCGGCCCGAAGAAGACACCGCTCGGGTTCAGAAAGTAGAAGTCCGGCGCGCCGGGGATGTTGGACTTGAGGGTGCCGTTCAGGTTGGAAGCCGCGCCGCCGGTGACGCGGCTGACGACATTTTGGGTGAACTCGGTCGCGGTGAAGAACGCCGTGTGCCCCGAGCCGAGATCGAAGTTCATAAAGCTGTGGAAGAGGTTGCTGCCGGCGCGCTCTCCGAGACCTTCGCCGATGGTGTAGAGCCCGGCAGGACCGCAGGGATCACACAAGATATCCTGGCCTAGTCCGAGGCTGCCGTCGGTCTCGATGCGAGTTTCGACCAGGTTCCAGTCAGCCGGCGGACCGTCCTGGGCAAGGGCCGGAAGAGCGAGACCCCCGGCAACGAGGACTAACAGAGCGGCCGCGACACAAGCAGCGCGCGCCGTCGGTGCGGGGGTAGCGGGCTGAGCTGAGCCTCGCATGGAGACATCCTCGTTTGGCTGTGGGGGGTCTGCGATCAACCTCCGTCCGGTGTGTGTGTGGATGGGTCATTCAAAAGGCGCACGTGCCCCATAGGGGCACCGTACGCATCACGCATGAAGAAAATGTGAAGCCCGGATCGGGTCGAATCGCCAGTGAATCAGTGTGCCTTGCTGCCCTGCTACCTGGCTGGAGATGCTGAAACTCAGCTTAAACTCCCTATGTGCCGACCGACGTGGAACGCGATTCCAGAACCCAGGCGCGATGCGATCCTCGACCTGGCTCTTGAGAAGGCTGAGTTCTCCCCTCGCGAAATCGCTTGCCGCTATACCGATGAAGAACGCTACTTCGTGTCCGAATCGAGCGTGTATTGCATTCTGAAGAATGCAGACCTCATCACGAGCCCCGCATACGTGTTGATGTCGGCCGCGGATGCATTCCAGAACCCGACGACGCGGGTTTATGAGATGTGGCAGACCGACTTCACGTACTTCGCGATCAGTCATGGCTTCTTCGTGATGTACTACGGCCCAGCTTGTCTATCAGGCGAGCTCCGGGATTACCTGGGCGAGCGAGGCATGCGCCACACCCGAGGCGCTCCGTACCATCCGCAGACCCAGGGCAAGATCAAGCGCTATCACCGAACGATGAAGAACGTGGTGAAGCTCCAGCATTATTACTTTCCAGAGGAGCTGAAGACGGCCCTCAAGGGCCTGCGCCGCATAACTAAGAAGGTGTCCATTTTTCTGGAACAAGGTCAACGTGTTCGTTCGTTACGAGGTTCTTGTCTCCAATCGCAACTGCTGAACCGGTAACGACTGTCTCTTCAAAAGAGAGTTTGTCGTTTCCGTTGAATGCAAGAACTGTGTAGACAGACTTGCTCGCAAGAACAAACCAGGTGACCGTGACGCTCTTTGGACCTCCAGCCGCCGTGGCAGCGGCGGCTGTGCCGAGCTTGGATTCGAGTACGCGAATGCTACTGATAGGAGCCATGTCGTGTCTCCTTCTCCTGGCTCCTGGTCGGCGTTCCCGAATTCGGATCCGAACAGGAAGCGGAACGCCCGCCCCTTGAGCCGAGCAGTCGCCGCACGCAGTGTGGTCGTCCTCGCCTTTCTTTCCGGAATTCCAGCTCTGGTCTATCAGGTCGTTTGGACTCGTCAGGTCGGACTGCTGGCCGGCGGTCAACTCGGCGCAATCTCCGTCGTCCTGGTCGCCTTCTTCGGTGGACTCGCGATCGGCACTCGACTCTTCGGCTCGATTGCGGATCGAAGCACGTCTCCGCTTCGCCTCTACGGACGACTCGAAATCGGCGCCGGCGTCTTGGCGGCGACGAGTGCCTGGACTCTTCGGTGGCTCGGGATTCGGCCGGAGCTGGGAGAGTTGGCTCTGCTCGCGATCAGCGCGGGCGTCATCCTCCCCGCGACCATTCTATTGGGTGGCACGTTACCCGCTCTCCTGCGCTCCCTCGCGTCGGGGCCCGAATCGGCTTCCCGGCATAGCGGCCACCTGGTCGGTCTGAACACGGCCGGGTCCGTGCTAGGCGTCGGAGTGGCCGTGCTGTCGATTCCGATCCTTGGGCTACGCGCGAGTCTGCTCGGCGCCGCCGTGGCGTCCGCCGCCGTGGGTCTCGGGGCCCTCTTCCTCGCTCGCAAACAGCAGACATCGCCTGCCGAGACAGAACAGACGTCGAGCGCCCCCGCAGCAATCCTCGTCGCGGCGTTTCTGGTGGGTGCCGCCACGCTCGGATTCGAAGTCCTGGCCACCCGACTGGCGACTCTCCGACTCGGCTCCTCGCTCTACGCCTGGGGGCTCGTGCTCTCTCTCTTTCTCGTCGGGCTTGCGGTCGGCAACCTTGCCATGGCTCGTCGAGCGAGCACCACGAAGAGTCCCGAGCGCGACCTCGGCTGGCTCGAAGTGGTCGCCGCATGCGCGATCTTGCTGGGGCTCGCCGCTCTACGGCCGACGTTCAACATGGCATCCGCCACGCTCAGCACGGCGAACCTGTTGCGGGTTGCGATCGGCGTCGTCCCAGCCGCAACCGCGATGGGGGCGGCCTTCCCGCTACTGGCGCGGCTCACGATCCGCGACGCTCGGATCGGCGCTGCCTTCGGCCAACTAAGTGCGATCAACACGTTAGGCGGCATCGCTGGGGCATTGCTTGCGCCTTTCCTCCTTCTGCCGACGTTGGGCTCGATCGGCGCTGGCCTCGTTTTCGCAGCGGTCAATTCGTTGGTCGGGCTGGTCTTTCTCGTCTCGCGCATTTCGCTTCGCCCCGCCCTGCCAGCGGTCGCGGTCCTGCTCATCGCGTGCATCCCGATCCTGCGATCGCCTCGGGTTGCGCAAGATCCCTGGGTTCTCTTCGTCGCGGAGGGGCGTCAAGCGACCGCGGTCGTGACCAACGCCTGGGGAAATCGCACGTTGATCGTCGATGGCGACCCCGAGGCCTCATCGGCAGGCAATGCTCGCCGTACCGAAGAACTTCTCGCCGTTCTCCCGCTGATCCTACACCCGGCACCCGAGCGCTTTCTCGAAATCGGCCTGGGTTCGGGCATTACACTCGGCACGGCGTCGCGGTTTTCCCTCGAACAGCTCGACTGCGTCGAAATCGCCGAGTCGGTCATTCGCGCCGCCGAGTTCTTCGTACCTGATAACCGAGGGGTCGCGAGCGATCCCGATCTCGCGACGATCGTCCACGACGACGCGCGACGAATCCTGGCGAAAAGACCCGACCGCTACGACATCGTCTCTGCCAATACCCTTCATCCCTGGTCGATCGGCGCGACCGGCCTCTACTCTCGCGAGTATTTCGAACGCATGTCCGCGGCCCTGCGTCCAGGTGGAATCGCAGTCCAGTGGATTCCCACGGAGCAAATCGGCGCCGAAAGCATCACGCTCATTCTTCGAACCTTTTTCGATGCCTTTTCCGAGGGCGCGTTATTCTGGGGAGCGGGAAACCTCATCGCTGTGGGTTCGCGAGACGCGATCCCGGCTTACGATGCGAGTCTCGCAGAGGCCCGGATCCAGCACTCAGGCCTTTCTTGGCACCGTTTGGGATGGCGCGACGCCCACGACGTTCTCTCTCATCGCATTGCGAGCGCGGCCGGCGTTCGAGCCGCTCTCGGGCCCGGGGATCGACTCGAAGACGATCGACCGCTGCTTGAGGTGCTCGCGACCCGCCGGCGTGGCGATGAACGCGCGTCGGCGCTGTACCGCTCGCTGGTCAGCATCGCGAAACAGGAAGTCGGAAACGGAGCGATGTTGTTCTGGCTCGAGTCGCTCGAACTCCGATCGGCCGGCGACGATTCGGGCGCCGACGCACGCGAAGCGCTTGCCGCCGACCTCGGACTCGACTTGGCGAGGCGCGCCCGCGTTTCGCGCCGGGTGACGTCGGCTCACCGAGACCTTCAGGCTGGACGTGTCGACGAGGCCGCTGCCGCGTTCGAGGCCGCTCTCGCGAGCGAGCCCGGCCAGCGTTATGCACTCTTCGGCCGGGCCGGGGTCGCCATCGCACGAGGGGACTTCGACGCGGCAATCCTCGATCTCAACGAGCTCGTCTCCGACTGGCCCACGGACCTACGAGCCTGGAATGAACTCGCAGGCGTGCATTCGCGGCGCGGTGATATCGACCAGGCAAGGCGCGCGATCGACGGGGCTCTGCGCGCCGATCCTTTCGATATTCGAGCCCTGGCGAACGCGGGGTTGATCGCCGCCAGTGGCGGTCACCGGGATCGCGGCCTTTCGTTCTTGAAGCGAATTCGCTCGATCAGCCCGCTCGGCCAGTCTCCTCAAGAAGAGTTGTTGCGAGATGCGCTGTCGGGTTCGAATGGCGAGCCGAATTAGCAAACGTTGGCTGGCCATCCGATGGATTCACGACTTTCCCGAGACGCAAAATTCGCCTACTGAATAGGGGAACGCGACTTTCCGGTTGTCGACGGAGGGATGAAGATGCCGAAGGAATGGATTGTCGCGGGCGTCTGTGCCGTCTTGATCCTTCTGTGGTGCCGCGCGCGCGGGGCGGAACGAGTTGCGCTGGCTGCCTACTCCGGCGCAACGCGGCGACGACTGTATTGGCCGATCGGCCTGTGGCGGGATCGGATTGCCCCGAATGACCATTCGGTGCTGCGGCCGGTCCGGGTTCGCGCAACCGTTGGCAGCGTCGCACTTCTTGCTCTTCTCGCGGCCGGTTCGCTGGTCTCGAATTCGCCCGACCCCGCGCTTCGGAACGTCGCGCCAAGCAACGTCATTTCGGACCCATCGCCGTTGCCAAAGGCAGCACCTGAGATCGAGGTTGTCGTCGACTTCCCGGAGGAGGTCTTCGACCCCGCGGACACGCTCGAACCGGTAGAGCCGATCGCGCCGGAGGTGCTCCGCGAACTCCGCAGCCCGACCGGGCTCTATGGAAGCGCGAAGGTCAAACCCGTGTACCGACTGCATGACGTAGAAGGTGCCCGCATCACCGACATCGACTCCAACAGCTTCTGGGCCATGCTCGGGGTACGCGAGGGAGACGTGGTCATCGAACTCCATGGCATCCCGATCGACGACGCGACCGCCCTCGTCGCCCTGATGAATGCCCTCGAACGCGACGAAATCGTGGAAGTCGTCGTACGAGGTACCGATGGCGAGGTCCGCTATCTCGAGTTCAGGGACCCCGATGACTCTTCAGCCTCATCGCCGTGATCCAAAACGAAGACGGCCCCCCATCCCAGAAGGATGAGAGGCCGTTTCCATGTTCGCCGAACCTGCGTCGTTAGTTCTTCTGAGTGAAGTCTACGACCGTCCAATTGGGCGAAGGAGCACCCTTTGGATTGTTCAGCGGAGCCGGCTTTCCGGTCTCGAATGGCGTCGAACAACTCGTGTGAATGTCTTCGAGAACCCCATCGATGTAGATCTTCACCTTCGACCCGAGATCGGTCACACCGTGTTGCGTTGCGTCGACGCTGAAGCCGTTCTCTGTGGGCATCGACAACTCCGTCGTGCCACCGATCAGATCGAGATCATAGATGACCGGATCCAGCGGGAACGTCTTCGGCTTGATCACGACATGAGCCCCGAGAATATCCGGGCCCGTGTAGCGCAAGCGCATCGCAGCAATCTTCGAGGTACAGATCGTTCCCGTCGGCGGCGGCTCGGCCACCGTGATGGTCGCCGAACTCGTCGTCGGCTGGCACATCTGGCTGTTCACATCGCCATTCACGGTAGCAATGTTCGTCGTCTCCATGGAGATGAGTGCCGAGGCGGTGTAGACCGCCGTTGCACCGGCCGCGATCGTCTGGCCACTCGTGATATTCCCGAGCTTATCGTCATCGACACTGACATTCGTTGCGTCGGTGGCGTTCGGGTTCGTCACTGTATAGGTGTATTCCACCTCGTGTTCGAGCGAGACCGTTCCACCACCCGTTGACGTGATCGAATAGACCTGAAGCGGACCGAATTGGTCGCCCAGGTTGAGCGGCTGCGAGCAGGACGTATGGAAGAACCCGTCACTTCGAAGCGTGTTGTCTCCGAAGTCCTTGATCCACCATCCGGTCACACTCTTGAGATTGGTATGACCGGCCGCCGAAGCATCGATCGTAACCAGATCACCGATCGAGATCGGTGACACATCTGTGTAGACACTCGTCGAGGGCGGAGCCGCCGCACCATCGCTCACGATGACGCGCACCGGATAGGTTCCCGCTGCCGAGAAGTCGCTGCATCCCTGCTTGGTCGCGCCTTGCGAGTTCATCGTGCCGGAGCAATCACCACCTTCGTAGCGAAGCGTCAGTGACGTCACCTTGCCTATACAATGTGGAGGCTCGGTCTGATCGATCTCGGTTACGCACATTTCCTCCGGTGGATCCTCTTCGAGGACGACGGTGCCGCCCTTGGTCGAAGTCACCGAAGTGATCAGGATACTGCCGAATTGCATACCGGGCCCGAAGGGCTGTGAACAAGACGTATGGAACTTGTCCAGTTCGAGCACCTGTTTATACCCGCCGTTCGCGTCCTTGATCTTGATCTTCGTCGTTGAGCCAAGGTTCTTCTTACCGCCGTGGTTGGCGCAAACTTCGTTGATGTCACCGATCAGAACGTCCTGGAAGGAGGCAAAGGTCTTGCGGCTCTTGCGCTTCTTCTTGTGCTTCTTGGACTTGCCTTTGCTCCACCAGCCCTTCTTCTTGTGCCTTCGATGCTTCTTGCCATTCACGAAGATGTCGACCGGTTCAGTCAGGGCGGCATCGCCGATGCAAAGCGTCTTCTTGGGATCCTGGAGGTTCGAACTCGCGTCGCAACCGAGACCCGTGTATTGGAACTCGAAGCAAGTCACCTTGCCTTCACAGGCATCACCGGGTGGAGACGGAGGCTGTACGACACAACCTTCCTTGGCGATATCGAGGAGACACGCCTGTACCGGCGGGTCGAGGGGACCGACACAGGTACTTTCGAGATCGAGTGCGAAGTTGCCTTCGATGCTGTAGATCGTGTCATTGATCGTCCCCGGCGTGTACGTCGAGATGATGTACAGGGTATCCGCGGTATCTCCGGGATCGATGAGATTCGGATCGAGCCAATCCCAGCGAACGACGCCGACATTGTTGTTGATCGTCGCGGAGGGCGGTGGCGTAGACAGGTCTGCGTCGTCTACGTAACCCGCGCTCACGACACTGCCTATGGGTGCGTCGATGTTGAAGCCAACAATCGCGATGAACGAAAGTGAATCATTCGTGATCGTATACAGGTACGTGAGCTCACCTGGCCCACCGGGCACCGGATTGGCTGGATCATCATTCGTGTAGATCGTGAAGCTCTTTGTGCCCGAATAAAAGCCATTTGACTCATCGAACCCTGCACTACCAGAGGCAACGATGTCTGCCTGAGCCACAGAGGCCCACGCAATCACCATTAGAGCAGCGCACGCGAGCCTCGCTAGCGCTGTTAGTTTCGATCTCATCTCCAGATTCTCCTAGAATCAATTTCCGCTCAGGCCACAGACCTGTCCGGCGAACACCAAAACACTGGTGTTCCTAAGCCGCCCCCGCCCAAGGGACTTCGATCAAAAAAGTTGAATTTCTCGCAGACTGCGAGCGGTCTAGCTGCGTCGGAACCTACCCTGCACGCCTAGCATCACCAGGCCAATTCCCATCAAAAGCCCTGTCGTGGGCTCTGGGATGACACCGATGCTAGTCGTGAAATTTCCCTGGGCGCTTCCCGCGCCCGCGCCATCGAATGGTTCGACCATGAAGCTGACCGCGCCATCACCGAACAATCCGAAATCCGTCGGCGTTTGGGGTAGCAGTCCATCTCCATATGCAACGAAGAGTACGAGCGTCGTGGTCCCCACACCAAGACCAGCTCCACCGCCGTTCGCCTCGAAATTGAAGATCGGCAGATCCGGATCGCCTATCACCGAGCCCGTGTAGATATCGGTACCGCCGGCGCCGTCTTGTACCGGCCCGCCTCCCAGCAGATATCCCATTCCCTCGGCCTCGAGTCCGGAAGAAAAGGTATCGAACAGGGTCAATCCGACCTCGCCAACGTTGCCCGACACCACGGTCACTTCAAAGAGAATCCAGTCCTGCGTCAAGATGTCGCATACGCCGTCTAGACAATCGATGTCGAGGTTGAGCGCACTCAGAAGCGGATCCCCGCCGCCGCTCACGACCGGATCGAGAGTGACCGAACCGCCCGTATAAGCGATCGGCCCAACCTGGCCATCCAATGTGTACGCCGTCTCGATGGGTGCCGCGTTGGCCGTCGCAGCCAGCAGAAACGCGAACACCAAGACACTCGATAAACCGAACGACTTCGACTGCAACAGCAAACCAACCCGCATCAACCGCACGCCAGAACCTCCAATCGCACAGCAGAGTCATTCGCACTCCACTGGAGGCTAAGCCAGAATCTCATAATCCAGGGCGAAAGTGAAGCATTATTCTGGTGTCCGGGGCTGGGAATCTCAAATTTCCTACAAATTGCTGATTTTTCAGGTATTTACGTACCGAAACAGCTTCGTCATTTGCTTCATTTCGAGCCGAAAACGCGCCGACTTCGCACTGTGTCGGCGCACTGCGAGCAACGCCTTGGGGGATGAAGGGGGTGGCTGAGGGGGGATACCTCCAGATTGGGACCCCGTCGCCGGCGGAGTGGCTAGGACTCGTTCGAGACGGGCCCGACATGCAATCCCTCTTCCCCACTCATCAGGTAGCTGCCCAGCGACCAGGCGAAGACGGACATCCCGCAGATCTCCAGCGACTCCTCGAACCAATCGAGCAGCCCATAGGTCAGATTGTCGTCCCCGTGCAAATCCGTCCAATATCCCAGCGGCAACTCGACGCCCAGTGCGCCGCCGACATAGAGCATCGCAGCTAGAACGAATCGCCAGCGGGTTCGCGGAGGGAGATCCCAGAGGAACTTCCAGTAGGTGATCGCCAGCCCGATGACCAATAGGCCGAAGGGGATCGTCCAACCGAAATACAGAAAACCGCTCGTTTCGAAGAGCAGATTCAATCCTTCATGGAGTTCCACGGCTTCATCGAGGGAGATGTAGACGAAGATAAAGGCGAGACCCCGCCAATGGCGCCGATATTCGGCCCCGTGACCCCCCTCGGTAAAGGAGATGAGCGCGAGCAGAGCGGCGCAGATCAGAATGAGGTGGGAGGAAAACCAGGTCGGAAGATTCTGCTCATAGCTCAAACTCACGAAGCCAAGGGGCATTTCGTCGGTCTGCAATGGCCAGATCGATTGGGCCAGTTCGACGGCGAGGCCCGAGAGCGACAGGAACAGGACGGCGGCGGCGAGGCAGCGTTTGAGCGTCTGCGATGGGATTCGAACGTCCATGAGCCTCGGCGTTTCGACGGGCCCAACAGGCTAGCCCAATTGCCGTAGGTCCCGAAGCAGCGCGATCGCGCTTACACCTCGTTTCGCCGAACGGACCAGATGAATCCGTCGTACCAGAAATGCATGATCGAAACGACGAGCGTGACCGCCCAGATCTGGTTCGCGTCGCTATCGACTGCCTCGACGGCATATCCATAGGCGCCCGTCAGCGCGAGCAGGACAAAGAGTGTGATCGGTTTGCCCCAGGCGATCCCCGACAGTCGCAGCCTTGCTTGGAGTTGATTCTTCTCGCGTGCCCAAACGATTCCGAAATACTGCACGGCATGAAAGAGGTTCATGATCAGGAAGGCCTCACCGAATGCGTTGAATCCCCAGGCGTAGATCGAGGTGACGCCCGTGCTCGCGTAGAGCCAGACTTTCAGCCATGAGACGCGATAACCCTGCTTCGCCAGCCGAAAATACGCGACCAGATAGAACGCGACAAAAACTGAACCGGCTGCCAAAACAACCACCGCCAGCGTTCCATGGATTCCCTCCATCATGGCTGGAACGCGCGTGAAGTAGATGTCGTTCACATCGTGGAATTCATAGAAGTCCTCGAAGTGATCCATCATCGTGGCGCCACCCAAGATCGGTCCCGCATAGAGCAAGACGTTCAGCGCCCAGTCCAGCCGCCGACCGACCAACGCGTCGTTGCCGACCTTCCGATCATAGATGCGACCAAATCCAAAAGTCTGCATGCCCGAGTGGTAGACGTCCCAAAACGTTGCCGTGACCGAGACGGCAACGAAGATCCACTGCGACGTGATCATGAAGCCGTAGAGCGCGACCGGCACGACCAGAAACCGAAACCGATGTGCCTCGAAAATCTGTCGATTGCCATGGCTTCGAAAGAAGACCGCAAATAGATGGGCGTGAATCAGGATGCCCAGAAGGACTTCCGAGCGTGTGACCGCGAAGCCATGAAAATCGATGGTCGTGTTCGCCAGAATGCTTCCGGAAGCCCAGAATCCGATCGCCAGGGCGCCGATCGGCGGACCCAGAAAGAGCAGCCAATCGTAGGCAGGGCCCACGATATAGAGCGATTCGCTATCGCCTGGACGGGACCCTGCCCGCTTTCGTCCCTTGCGCTTCGAAGCCATCGTTTCCTCGAATGGCCGGAGGACGGCCTCACGCATTGAGTAGCGCAGTCGAAGAAAAGCCTACAGGTGCAGGCGCTACGAAGAACAATCAGAATTCGAGCTGAGCTCGGGTATGAAACGCATGTATGTGTCCGGTCGCCATTAGGAGTCCCAACCAGGCACGCCCATGCGGTGGCGACGACGAGCGCCGTCGGGAATCGCAGTAACAGTCTCCGTTCCGCTATTGGCCGGCCCCTTCATACT